>Ga0209648_10003900_pt1 | contig 12611 bp, 7 predicted proteins | sample GraSoi2013_115cm_FD_185830 | JGI IMG/M metagenome (GOLD analysis project Ga0209648, IMG submission 185830) | Grasslands soil microbial communities from the Angelo Coastal Reserve, California, USA - Sample 9_17_2013_115cm (SPAdes) (version 2) | ecosystem: Environmental > Terrestrial > Soil >...
AGCATTACCGCCTCGCATTCCAAAACAGTTTCTCAGTCTGGACCACTTATGAAATTGACCCATATCATGTCTAAGTTCTTTTGACCCATATTGTGTCCGAGGCGGCTAAAACTTTTGGCAAATCACATTTAGTGTCACTTACTCATCACCATACGCAGGAACTGACACTTTGATTGTGGCACGTTTTTTGACACTCTTCAAATCAAGATGCTCATGGTAAATTAACTGAAGGGTAAACAGATTTTGAACGGAAGGATGGGAATTTGATGCGAAGGTTGGGAATCAACCTTTGACCGTTTCTTCATACGGCTCTGGAGGCGGTTTGCAGTTCTTGAAAGTTGTAAATTCGCCTCCCTCATGGCAAGAACCTATCCGTTGCCATACCCCTTGTTCACGCTACTCACACATTTACTACTCGATCTGTACAATTGGTAATTTAACTGAAAGGTGGACCAATTTTGCACCGAAGGGTAGGAATTTGATCTGAAGCATGGGAATTGACCAGGAAGACGCAGGGAAAACTGCTCCAGAAGCGGATCGTTGCGCACCGTTTTTGTCAATTCGGAAGGAAGGTCGCAAGTGCGTCTCGCACAAAAACATCACCAGTCCACACAAAAAACGAGCGAGATCGGTTCGACAAAGACTCTGGATCTGCCATTCTGCTTGCTCATTCTGCACCTTTTAGCTGAAAAGGGCCCTTGAGTATGAATGAAATGCACCCGTTCTCGCTCTGAGGGCGACTTCTTCCCGCTTTTTGTGCTAAGCTGTGGGGAAATGGGCACATACGGTCCCGCATGAAAGGAAAGCAGCATGGGAACTTCTCTCAGCAAAACTCAACTCCTCACTGAATTGCGCACTGAACAGGCGGCCTGGGAAGCCTTGCTCGACGAGATTGGGGAAGCTTATATGACGCAGCCGGAGGTCGCAGGAGGCTGGTCGATCAAAGATATCGTTGCCCACATAACCGGGTGGCGACGGCGCACGGTAAATCGCTTCCGGGCGGCCCTCGATCCCTCGACGGACATGATAGCACTCTGGCCAGCGGATTGCATGAGGACGACGAGGTTGACGAGATTAACGCCTGGATATACAAGGTCAACCGGGATCGCCCCCTGGCCGACGTCCTCAACGATTCACACGAGGTTTTCCAGCAACTGGTCGCCGCCGTCGACGCCTTGAGCGATGAGCAGCTCAACGATCCCCAACGCCTGCCCTGGTTTGAGGGTGAGCGGCTCACCGGGGCCTTCCTCTTCGGCCACTTCCACGAAGAGCACGAGCCCGACATGCGCGCCTGGCTGGAGAAGGTGAAAAAAGCAGGGTAACTCATCATCTTCTCAAGGGCCAAAAGAAGCGAGTAGAAGACGAACCCATAAGGCTCGTGAATTTACACATAGTGAGCGCTGTGAATCCCTCCAGAGGCGGTTTCTCAAGCGACCAATGGTTGAGTTGCTCAACATTCAGAGTAAATTCCCACCCTTCCGTTCAAAATCTGTCAGCCTTTCGGTTAAATTACCAACAATTACACACGAGTGATGAAGCTCTCGAGCTGTCTGATTTGTATCGCCTCTCTCGGACGCGGATACGAAAGTTGGAAGCGTGAAAGAGGGGCAATGCTGCCACGAATTTACAACTTTCAAGAGCCGCAAGCAGCTTCTGGGGCCGTCAGCTCAGACAATCAATGCCTGATTCCAACCCTTCGCATCAAATTCCCATCCTTCCGTTCAAAATCTGTTTACCCTTCAGTTAATTTACCAGCTCACGCTTGCGGAGACCATGAACTTCCACGAGGGGAAAGCTGAACAGAAAGTGCCAGCAAACGGTCGATTTTGCGACGCGTTGAACGACCGATTTGAGAACGAGACAGGACAAGCCCGTGCGGTAGCACACGGGCTTCATTTTGAGATTTCCATTACCCGGTCTTGCGATATCTGGCCGGAGGAATGCCGATTTCTCGTTTGAAGGCTTTGCGAAAGGCGACTTCCGACTCGTAGCCAAGCTGCTCGGCAATCTTCTCCACCTTGATCTCGTTTTTGAGCAAACGGATCGCCTTGTGCATTCGCCAGCGCGTCAGGTACTTCATGGGCGGTTCCCCTACTAGACGCGTGAAACGCACGGAGAACACGGAGCGAGAGAGCGCTACCGCCTCTGCCAGTTCCTCGACTTTCCACCGGCGTTCAGGATACTGATGAATCAGGCTCAGTGCCGTGCTGATGGACTGATCTCGTAGCGCAACTAACCATCCTCCCTCTGCCTCTGCCTGTTGATCAATCCAGAGACGGATGACCTGGATAAAGAGCATTTCGGTCAACCGCCGAAGCATGATGTCACTTCCCGACTTTGGGGAATTCGCTTCACGGGCAACGAAATTGACGATATCGGCGAAGCCTCGCTCCATGTTTCCCTGTTCGCCGGGAATATGAATGACTCTGGGCAAGCAGTGGAGCAGCGGGGAAGCGTCGGGTTGCTCGAGATGGAACGCGCCACAGAGCAGCACCATCTTTGGTTCCTTGCTCTCGGAAGGGAAGACCTGATGCTCACGATACGCCTCATAGGTTAAGCAGAGGGCCTGGGTTAGAGGTGAGGCGAAGTGATCATAGATGATATGGGCATGTCCATGAGGAAAGAGCAAGACGTCCCCATCCTCGACGCGGCGAGACTCAGCTTCTCCCTCAACAGACAGATATCCCCTCCCACATTGCAGAATGTGAAAAATCATATCCGAACTCTCCGCGAATTCAAAGCGCCAGGACGTCGTCATCTCTGTACGTGAAGAGAGCCACCCTTTCAGTTCAAGCGAATTCAACACATCTGTCAGTACATCCATAGTATCCTCAAAGTTGAAACGATCGGACATAGTTTCCTAACAGTATGGCATAGATTCTCTCAATAATCCAGGGTACACTGAGGACTGCAAAACGATCATCGGTGGCACAGAACCACCCCCAAAGAAACAGGAGAAATTTCACGATGTATGCCGATACAAACGAACAGCAGCATGGTTCGCCCTCTTCTCTTGATCCGAACCTCACATCAGCTTGGAGAGGAGCGTGGTACGCAGCCCCCATGCGGATGCAGCCAGCTCACCTCACAGGCCGCACGCTCGCACAGATTGTCCATCTGCACGCCGGTGGGAGGCAGATCCGGCTTCGCCTTTCCAATCGCTACGGAGAGCGTCCACTCGTGCTCACCTCGATGACGGTTGGACGCTCCCTCTTTGGGCTCTGGCAAGAGGCACCTGTCCAGCCTGTGCTTTTTCAAGGACAGGAACGCGTCTCGATTGCGGCGGGCTCGGAGGTGGTCAGTGATCCAGTCAGCCTCCAGGCTGAAGCCTTCAGCAATCTTGTGATCAGTTTTATGGTTGCAGACGGAGACATTGTTACTGGACACCTCATCGCCTCGCAAAATTCGTATGTATCAACGCCTGGTGCTAGCAACGCTAGCGCGCTTTCGGAGGCTCCGGAACTCTTCTCTGCCTATCCACTTCTGACCACCGCCTGGTGGGCGCTAACTCGCGTGGAGATCTTGCCAGAGCAACCAACCGGTGTGATTGTCGCGCTAGGTGATTCGACGACGGATGGCGCTTTTTCCACTGTTGATGCGAACAGGCGCTATCCAGATTACCTGGCTCGCCGGCTGGCGGCTGACGGGAAAGCAGGCGTTCCGTCGGTCCTCAACGCGGGCATCAGTTGGAATGAGTTGCTGACCACCCGGTTTCCTGCCGCAGGTGAGGCGACAGTGCAGCGTTTTGCCTGGGATGTTCTGGGGCAAGCAACCGTCACCGATGTGATTGTGCAGATTGGCATCAATGACCTGCGGAATAATACGCAGGCCCCCGCCATCATCGACGGTCTGCAACATCTCGCCACACTGGCGCGGCCCCATCATTTGCGCATCTTCGGTTCAACGATCTTGCCCGGCTCGTACACACCTGAGCAGGCTGTCCAGTGGCGCAGCGTGAACACCTGGCTCCGTGAGGAGGGGAGACAATGGTTTGATGGCATCTTTGACTTTGCGGCAGCATTACGCCATCCAGAGGATGAAACAAAGCTCAATTCCAGTTTGGATTCTGGTGACGGTATTCATCCCAATGATGCAGGATACCAACGGATGGCAGAGGCAGTGGATCTCACCCAACTGACAGGCAGCCCTTCTCTCTAATTATACCGGGCGCACCGTAAGAATAAAGAAGGAAAACAATAGTGAATATCGAACCACATACTCATAGAGACATCTCGTTGGAGACTAGTCGTCTCCAAAATTTGCGATCACAACTGCAGGGATATGCGCTGCTGCCGGGTGACGATGGCTACAACCGAGCGCGCCGGGTATGGACATCCACCTTCGACCAGCATCCTGCTCTCATCGTTGTGCCCAAAAGCCCTGCCGATGTGGCTGCTGCCGTTACTTTTGCGCGTGAGAATGGCCTCCCCATTGCTATTCAAGGTGGAGGCCATGGGCCTGCATATCCGGCTGACGGGGCACTCCTCATAAATTTTATGCAAATGACTGGACTGGTCTACAGATCAATCTAGAAGCATCCACCGTGCGGATAGAGGCGGGATTGAAATGGGCACAGGTGATAGAGGCTGCACATCCCTTCGGCCTGGCACCACTCAATGGATTTGCACCAACCGTTGGCGTGGTTGGCTATCTACTTGGCGGAGGTTACGGCTGGTTGGTTCGTCAGTATGGCCTTGGTGCCTCCAGTATACGATCGGTTGATCTCGTCACTGCTGATGGGCGCTTACTACTCGTCAACGAACAGAGCTATCCCGACCTCTTCTGGGGTCTGCGCGGCGGCGGCGGCAACTTTGGTATCGTGACTGCGCTCGAAGTTGCCCTGTATCCGGTGAAAGAAGTTTTCGGAGGCCAGGTGCTTTACTCTATTGAGCAGGGAAAAGAGGTGGCGAAGACCTACCTGGACTGGGTGGAGACGGTGCCAGTCGAACTGACCTCGGCCTTCCGCATCATACATTTTCCACCACTCTCTCATCTGCCTCCTCTGTTAAGTGGTAAAACGGTAGTGATGATCGCGGCATGCTACAATGGAACGGCAGAAGACGGAGCAACGTTGCTACGCCCGATGCGCACCCTGGGGACACCGCTGCTCGACACCTTTACCCAGCTTCCTTACTCGCAGGTTGCCGCGATTGCGAACGACCCAGTCAAGTCCCTACCACACTACTACTATAATGATCATCGGGCCATGCAGAGCCTGACCGCGAGCGATATCGATGCCATTGTCGAAGTCATGGCCAACCCAGCCTCTGGCATCTCCGTGTTAGAGATACGTCATCTCGGTGGGGTATTGGCAGGCATACCTGAAGATGCAATGGCTGCAAGCATGCACGATGTGAATTTTAATGTATGGGCGCTGACAACAGCTCCTGAGATCAATATGCTGGAAACCGGCAAAGAGTCGATAACAAAGATAATACAGGCACTCAAACCAGATGCCAGCGTGCAAGCGCTTCTCAACAGTCTAGGGTACAACGATGTCGGCCCCGATCGTACGCGAGCCGCTTACACGGTAGAAAACTATCGGAGGCTGGTAGAGTTGAAGGACAAATACGATTCGCAGAACATCTTCCGCTTCAATCATAATATTCCCCCTTCACAACACGAGGGATAACGTGTAAATCACGGAATGAAATTATAGACACACCTGTGTGTCTTCTACGAAAAAGGGGTTAGAAAAAAGGGGCTTCAAGCAAGTTCCATGCAACTTCTCTACATTTGACCTGGAGGTGATTTTCATGATTGTCGTTACGACTCCCACTGGCCTGATCGGCCATCAAGTTCTGAACAGCCTGCTCGCAAGCTCCGAGCCGATCCGCGTGATCGTACGCGATCCCTCTCGCCTTCCCGCGCACATACGTGAGCGCGTCGAGGTCGTGCAAGGATCGCATGGCGACCTTGACGTTGTCAATCAAGCGTTCGCAGGTGCTCACTCGGTGTTCTGGCTGGTCCCGCCTGATCCCCGTGCCCAGAGCGTGTACGCCGCCTACGTGGACTTCAGCCGACCGGCGACCAAAGCTATCGTACGTCACGGAGTCGAGCGCGTTGTGAGCATCTCGGCTCTGGGACGCGGCGTGCCGCTGAATGCAGGCAATGTCTCGGCGTCGCTCGCTATGGACGACCTGATCACCAGCACTGGAGTGCCTTTCCGTGCCCTGACGATGCCCTCGTTCATGGACAACATCCTCCAACAGGTCGGCTCTATTAAGCGCCAGAGAGTGTTTTTTGGCCCTATCCCCGCGGATCTCAAGCTCCCGACCTGCGCCACGCGCGACATCACTGCCGCCGCCGCCAGGCTGCTGCTCGATCACACCTGGAGTGGACAGGGCCACGTCGCGGTGCTCGGTCCGGAGGACCTGTCGTTCAATGACATGGCACACATCATGTCAGAGGTGTTGGAGCGACCGATCCACTTCCAACACATTTCTGGCGAGGCCTTCAAGGCCATGCTGATCGAACAAGGGATGTCTGATGCTATGGCTCAGGGCTTGTTTGACATGATGATGGCGAAGAACGAAGGTATCGATAAAGCCGAGCCGCGCACTCCCGAATCCACCTCTCCGACAAGCTTCCGCCAGTGGTGCGAGGAAGTGCTAAAGCCAGCTGTCCTGGCCTGAGCACCACCGCAAACGAAAGGACCACTAGATGGAAGGAGGGCTCCTGGAACACCTGCAGTAGGTGTCCAGGAGCTCTGTATGATGGGTATCAGGATGCTTCACACGGAGCTTTCGTTCATCTCCTCCGCTTCCTCACGTTCGTGCCTTTTTGTCACAGAAAACGAACCAGCCTGTTGAAAAACTCCTTGCTGAGTTTATAGAAGAATGCAAGAGCTTGACTGCACAATGATTTGCGCTGGGGGACAAACGAGCAAAAGCGAGAAAACAAGCATACACGGTGAAGAAGAGAAGAGATGAGGTTGACAAGAGGGGGAGAGGTGCCATGTAATGGAGTGGGAGGAGGAGTATCAACTATGATGGGTTTGAAAGAGCGGGCGTTTGCCCCAGTAGTAGCCGTGTCCTTGGAGGAGTTGGTTCCTCAGGATCATTTTTACCGCCATCTGCAAAACGTTTTGGACCTCTCGTTTGTCTACGATCTGGTTCGCCAGTCCTATGCAGTTGCTGGACGACCCTCCATTGACCCGGTGGTGTTCTTCAAGCTGCAACTTGTCATGTTCTTTGAAGATATCCGCTCCGAGCGCCTGCTTCTGCGCCAGGTCGCGGATCGGCTGAGCGTGCGCTGGTACGTCGGCTATGATTTGGACGAGCCGCTCCCCGATCACTCCACGCTCAGTAAAATTCGCCTGCGTTATGGCCTGGAGGTGTTTCGGCGCTTCTTCGAGGCGATCGTCGAACAGTGTCAGCAGGCGAGACTGGTCTGGGGCAAGGAACTGTACTTTGATTCCACCCAGGTCAATGCGAATGCGGATCTGGATTCGCTCGCTCCTCGCTTTGCTGTCGAGGCACGAGAAACAATCCGGGAGTACTTGGCCGCCCTTTTTAACCCAGAACCGATGCTGCAGGAGAACACTGAGGAAAGCAGCGATGATGCACCGCTTCCCGAACCCCTGCCTGAAGACACCACGTGTCCGAGGCCCGCATCCCTGCCCGTCATCCTCTCAGAGACAGGACGCGAGGAACTGGCGGAGGAGAATGCGGCTCGACACGACTGGATCGCGCAGGAAGGTCGGCAGCAACGAGAGGTGTATGGGTCCTATCAACGGACGGCTGACTTCCGTATCAGCACCACCGATCCCGATGCCACGCCCATGCGCCTCAAGGGAGGAGGACTCCATCTGGGCTACCACACGCACTACGTCGTGGACGGAGGCAAACGTCGGATTATCCTGGCGGTGCTCGTCGTGCCAGGCGAAGTCATGGACAATCAGCCGATGCTCGACCTCCTCTGGCATGTCCTCTTCCGGTGGCGCATGCGGCCCAAACAGGTGACTGGCGATATGACATATGGAACCATCGAGAACATTAAAGCCATCGAGGATGCGCACATTCGGGCCTACATTCCCGTCGCGGAGAGAGGACAGCGCACAGGCTATTATGGACTGGCTCAGTTCACTTATGATGCCATCCATGACCAGTATCGCTGCCCTCAAGGACAAGTGTTGCATGCGGCGTACCGACTTGAAGGGACACAGGAGGTGCAATATCGCGCAGATGCGGCCACCTGCAATGCCTGCCCGGTGAAGATGCACTGTACCGAAAGCAACCGGGGTCGGCATGTGCACCGTTCCTTTTTTGCGGACTATCTGGACCGCGTGAAAGCCTATCAGCAGACCTTCGCCTATCAGAAGGCGCTCAACAAGCGCAAGGTGTGGGTCGAACCGCTCTTTGGCGAAGGCAAGCAGTGGCATGGGATGCGGCGGTTTCGCTTACGACGGCTCTGGCGCGTCAACTGTGAGGCCCTGGTGATAGCCACTGGACAGAATCTCAAACGCTTGCTCCAGAAGCGTGGATGGGGCCGGCGTCCCTTTCCTGCCGAGGCGGTAGCAACGGTGCCTCCTCCCCATCACCAGGGAGAGGAATCCCTGAGAATTGGAAGAGGAACCATGCACAGCAGAAAGGTCTCTGTGGCAGGAATGGCCACATTCAGCCTTAAACAGGAAGGGGGGAGCGCCTCTACGAGTTGGTTTTCTCTGGTCATCATCACTCTTCTCATTCTTCCACTTTTTATTTCTTGACACATCTCTTTCTCTTTTTACCGCTTTTATTCGCTTTATCTTTTTCAAGATGCTGCTTTGAGTTTTTAGCTCTTACATTCTCATAAACTCAGCAAGGAGTTTTTCAACAGGCTGGAACGGTTTTGACACTCCTCAGTTCATCCATCAACCTTCTCTATCTGAAGAGCTTGAGAAAGAGGAGGGCTTTCTGCTTTTCCCGGCTCGTCTTCCTGCTCAGGGAGCCGCAGTGGTCGAAGATTGTCAAGAGAACGAGCTGACTGATGAGTAAAACTGTATTGCCCTATGAGATTAATATGCTCCCAGCCCAGCGGGGTAATGTGGGGCAGGTATTCTTCAGGGACCGTTTCTCCACGCTTTTTGAGTTCCTCGACCGCCTGGGAAAGGTAGACCGCATTCCAAGCTGCGATAGCCGCCATAATCAGGTGCAGGCAGGAAGCTCGATGCATCTGGTCCTCAAAGGCGCGGTCCCAGAGTTCGCCGTGCTTCCCTGAGAAGAGCTGACGCGCCAGTGCATGCAGGGCTTCTCCTTTGTTCAGTCCAATGAGGATGCGGCGACGAAGCGCTTCGTCTTGAAAATAATCCAGCAAAAAAGAAGTCCGCTCCAGTTTCCCCAACTCGGTCAGGGCGGTTGCGAGTCGATTTTGCCGACTGTAGGCGCGTAACCTCCGCATAAGCAGAGATGCAGAGACCGATCCGTGACGAATGGAGGAAGCCACCCGCTGCATCTCTTCCCAGTGCTCGACAATATATTTGGCTCGCACCGGAGACGCAATCAGGGAGTTAAGGACGCCTTGATCACCAATGGGTTGATAAGTGTAGAGATTCTTATCCAGCGAGGAACTGATCCGAGGCGCAAACTTGAAACCCAATAAGGCCGCCAGAGCAAAAACGTGGTCGGTACTGCCTCCGGTGTCAGTATAGTGTTCGCGGATATGCAGATCACTTTCGTGGTGGCATAAAGCATCGATCACATATAAGGCTTCACTCTCGTTGGTGCTAATGACTTGTTGTTTGCCGAAAGGCATCCAAATATCAGCGGTGTGAGAGTAGAAAGTCACGCCTTTTCCGAAGCCGAAATAGCGGGCATTTCGGACCCCATTGGGGGTCTTCACCACGGTTTCAATCCGCATCCCATCAGAGGATGAGCTGGTTCCGTCTCCCCACATCCGAGCGAATGGCAGGTTCAGCACAAAGTTATCAAGTGTTGAAAGAGCTGCAAGCAGAGTCTCCTCGCGGATATGCCAATCCACTGACCAGGATAGCTGACGATAACTATACGGGCAGGAATCTGCCATTTTTGAGAGACCATAATTCATTCCCATCCCCATCAGCCCAGCCACCAGAATCAGCCGCTGAGATCCCGTGGTAGCCATTCCTGTGCTTAAATGAGTGAGGTGGCGCAAGAAGCCCGTCCAGTTATCTACTTCAAGCAGCAGATCAGCAAGAGGGACACGAGGAAGGAACGTCGCCAAACGACGACTGTGATATTCCGCCTGTTCCGGCACCGCTTTTTCTAAGGGTGGGAGTTGCAGTTTGCCATGCTCATCGAGACGAAGACTCCCAGGCACCACCCCGATACTCTGGCGTAGGCGCGCGAGCTTCTCGACAATTTCTTGCTGTTTTTGCTCCAGGTAGTGCTCAGCAGTTCCCTCCACCGCCAGTCTCGTCTGCTTTTTCTCGATGAGCTGTGCAAATTCCTGCTTCGGTAACAGATAATCTTCAAAGGGCTGATGTCGCCGCGATCCTCCTACTGCCACGTCTCCCGACTGAAGCCGAGCATTGAGGGCTTCAAAGGCGGCTGCCTCGTACTGATTAGGGGCAATCTCCTCCCCAAGAAGAACGTGCTTTTTCCATTTCTCAGTGAGATGCCCAAGCGGGGTAGCGACCACGTGTTTTCCCACGCGTTGCTGAACTCCCGTTACCCGTTTGCGAGACTTCTGCAAACGGGCTGCATGATTCAGGGCCTGGATCGCTGGCTCGGAAGCGCGTAATGGCTGGAAATCAAGGGCTTGATAGAGCGCGAAGAGGCTCTTACGGATTGGGACATAACGCGTCTCGATCAGGTCCAGGGAGTCAAAGTCTTCTGGCCGCAGCAGCGCTTTCGCAGATGAGACCGTTTGCTGGAGGACGGAGGCGGGTACCCGCGCCAGCACACGCTCTTTCGCGTCGCTGCCCTCTTCAACGCTTGCCAGAAAGGCTTCTGCTGCTCGCGTGAGGATGGTGAGATGGGCATTGATTTTCCTGGCATTGACCCGCATATGCTTGTCCTGCTTCCTCTCTCCCTTGCGAAGCAGATCGGCAAGCAGTTTATCAAACTGGTCGAGCGCTTGGTCCGTGAAATCCTGTGATAATTCATGCAGGTAGGTCAACAATAAACTATATCGTCGCTTCCTTGATGCTATTTTGAGCAACGGTTGTGCGGAGAGCTTGCTACATTTTCGAGCCAGATGAAGCACACGATTTTGATGCAGCGTTGTAGGTACCGGAGGCAAATCCAGTTCTCGGATGAAGAGAAGACGCTCGACGATTTTGTTGATGCTCTTTGGAGAAGGCTCTCCTGGAGCAGCTCTCAGCCAGGCCAATCGGGTATGTCCTCCAAGCCTGGTTTCGTTTTGGAGAAGGGCATTTAGCCGGGTTTTGTGCTCTTGCGTAAGCCGTGAGGTGAGTACATTGTAGAGATGGTCTTCCGCCAGACGCAGAACGATCCAGATCAATTTTTCCGTCTGGACCAAGGTTGGCGGGAGGATACGCTCTTTGCGGAAAAACTCGAAGACTTGTTCGATGAGGGGAACCGTGCGATCACTCTCTAACGCATTGGGTAGAAGAAACCGAGCTGCTGCCAGATATTCCCGCCATCCACAACGACGATACCCGCACTCCTTGCAAATCTCATCAATGTGATCATACAACGTTCCGGGGCGGTTGCCATACTCTGCGAATGCGCTGATAGGAAGATTGATTTGTTGTGCAATGCTCGTCAAGATCGATCGCGGAACCTGTTTCTGATTTCTATATTCAGCTAAGGGGCGGCCTGGAAAATGCAGAAGCGCAAGCTGGACAGCGAAGCCAAAGCGATTAGCTGGACGCCTGCGGCGATTCACGAGTTCTAATTCTTCTGTCGTCAGCGTGTAATAACGAGCGAGATCCCGATCAGAAAGGCCTGTCGGGATCTCCATCATCACCTGACGCTGCTCATCGGTCAGGTAGGTTGGAATCTTTTTATGGGTCATCGGGACGCACTCCAAATCTATCGACAAGAATGCATCCTTCTTATCATAACCTTGCTGCTCTTGCAAGCGTAGCGGAACCAATCAGGACTTTTTACAGCTTGCTCCCCCTTAGCGGAATCTATCGGGGAAATTATGTCGGGACCCCCTGATGCAGGGTGGGTGGTGTGATTGTCGCAGGGCCTTAAAAATCGCGTCTCAGAGGCGCGAACAGAAAAAGCTCCTCAGAGGTACCCATAGAGAACGACAGATCGCCAGTAGAAATCACACCAACACGGCGCACAGGGCAAACGACCCGGCTAGCAGTTGCTACGCCAACACCCAGACCGACACCGACACCAGTTCCTACTCACGCCCCGCAGCCGACGCCATGTCCTAGCCCCTGTAACCCCTGGGGCTTCAGCTTCTCGCCAGGGAAGCTCGTTTACTCGCCACCCCCGGCGTTCTGCTCCTATTTTGGTAAATTAACTGAAAGGTGGACCGATTTTGCACTGAAGGGTGGAAATTTGCTCTGAATCATGGGAATCGACGCTTCGATGCCTGGAAAAACCGCTTCCCATCTGACTTCTTCCATCGACATCTTGTAAATTGACATCCCTTTGGAAGAACAGCGCGGATGTCTTTGTCCGAAACAGGATTGCACCTGATAATTTATTTAGAATTAACTTGTCAAT
>Ga0209648_10003902_pt1 | contig 12606 bp, 13 predicted proteins | sample GraSoi2013_115cm_FD_185830 | JGI IMG/M metagenome (GOLD analysis project Ga0209648, IMG submission 185830) | Grasslands soil microbial communities from the Angelo Coastal Reserve, California, USA - Sample 9_17_2013_115cm (SPAdes) (version 2) | ecosystem: Environmental > Terrestrial > Soil >...
CTCCAGGCCAAGTGGCTTTTGGGCAATGCATGCACATGAGCGGGATCGAACTCCACTCGGACTTCATCTGACTTTGCCTTGCGCATTTCGCGTGGCCAATCTTTCCTCTGCATGCTCACCTTGTATTGGAGGCGTCAGCTTGAGAATCCCGATCACCGGATCACCCGATTCTTCTTGGTCCGCGTTCATTTGCGTTTATTCGCGGCTAAACTCTTCTTCTTTTGTTTCTGTTTCCTCCGTTCTTCGGCGAGAAGGAAAACGTCGTCAGGATCGCCCAGCTCCTTCTCCCGCGCGAGGCTGACTTTCCCAAAGCGGGCCCAATCGTCAAGCTCGTTCTGGTGGATGGTCTCCAGCAGGCTCTGGTTGATGTCCGCCTGCAGCTCCTGAGCCAGTCCCTGGTAGACGGTCAGGTCTTTCGAGTTGAAACGGCGTGTCTGCTGAAATTCGCGGCATCGCCGCACAATGGCGGCAAAGGAAAGGTTCAGACGGTAGAGAAGGTGATAAAGGTGGAGCTTTTTGGTAACGTCAAGATCAGCCATCTTGCCTCCTATGTAGGCGATTTGGTTAGGGCGCGTTCGGTGTTTCCGCACCGGGCGCTGCCCGTTGGTTAAGTTGAGCCGTTTTGCGGGCGTCCGAAGCCCGCAGGCGAAACCCCGAAGCGTTTTTGCGAGAGATTCGGCAGTTGCTATCCGCTACTTCTTCTTTTTCTTCTTTGGTTTTCGGAGCGCAGCCGCCCCCGCCTGTGTCTTTTGTGTGTCCCTCAATTTCTGATATCGGGTCTTACGCCCGTTCGTGATCTTGGGCAGAAGCTGACGAACTTTTTCGATTTCCTCCGCCGTCCATACGTGGAGTTTAGCCGTGCCCACGTCAACAATGGTTGGCGCGGGTACCTTGCCCACCGCAACATACTGAGCCAACGTAGCGGTGTGGACGCCCAGCTTCTTAGCAGCCTGACGGGTTGAGAAAGTCCTCATTCACAGAAAGTGTCTATGATAGATACAGCCCTTGTCAAGCACAATCTGCTCGCGTTGGCCAGGAATGTCGCTTGCGCCGGAAAGGATCCACGCGCCGGAGGCGCGACGAGAGGGTAGCCCACAGCGTCAGCTGTGGGTAAGGTAAAAAACGGGACGAGCGCCGTAGGCGCGGCACGGTTGTTTTCTGATGGCAAACCACCTTGCTGAGCTACGACTCAGCCGAGGGGTAGTGGATTAGTCCGGTTTTCCACAGGGGGTGATTTACGATTAACCCCCTGAAGCCGCGTCCTCCGTTTCCCTTAAAGCCCAAACCCAAGCGGCTTCCATAGAGGAAAGCCGTGCCCATCATTGCAGGGTTCAAGTGCTACGAGGGAATAGTCGTGTGTTCGGATACCCAAGAAACGGTGGCCATCTAAGCGTGATGTTCCAAAGTTGCGTTGAGGAAATCGGCGTATTGACCGATGCACCTTTAGCCGCCGCTTTCTGTGGGGCAGGTTACGGGCCACTGATTGACAAGCTTGTCGATGAGTCGTGGAAGGCAGCACAATCCGTGTCCTCGATGGACGACGTGTGTTCTGAGATCGAGGGGACAATCAAACGCTTATACAAAGAGTACGGAGAGATATATCAGGCTGGAGAATGTCCCACCGCAGAGCTGATTTATGGGGTCAAGACAAACGAGGACTATAAGCTGTTTGCTGCCGATGGCCCGATTGTAAACGAGAAGCCGATATATCACTCTTCGGGGGCGGGCTATTACCTAGCCAATTTTCTCGCAAGCAGAATGAGGCCGCATGAGCTAAATCTGTATCAGTGTGTGATTCTTGCAGCTTATATCCTGTTCCAAACCAAAAAACATGTCGAAGGCTGTGGAGGGGAAAGCCACATAGCTGTGTTACGTGATGAAGGAGCCAATGGCATCGTGGATACAAGTCGCGTGGAAGCAATAACAAATCTCCTAGAGGTGTCAGACCCAGAGGTAGGCCGTCTCCTTCTTTCGATCGCCAACCTGGAGTTAGCCGAAGAGCGCCTTAAGCATGATTTTAAATTCTTAGTTGATGGATTGCAGACTCTGCGAGAAGGAGCAAAAGAGAAAATGAAGGAAGAGGACGAGCGCAAACATCAATGGAATCAGATTTGGGGAATCAAGCGTGGCCCAGTTGATTTTCTTGGGTTGCCGCTGTCTCCAACAAAAGAGGAACCCGAGGACGAGACACCGTGTTAAGAAGATTTAACTCGCTCAGCCAGGGCGTGCACAATCATGTCTTTTTCGATCTGCGAGGCGGAAACCTGCCTTTTCAGGGCTGCAATAAGCTGTACTCTTAACGACTTGACCGGTCTCAGGTGGCTGCGAAAGTCTTTGAAAAGTCGTAAGAGACCGCGGAATCTTGGCCGAGATCTTGGGCTAAAGGTACTCGGTTTCACGGAACGAGAACGTTCCTACATCGACGCTCCTTGTGGCACCAAGTGGGAGAGCTCTGCTACCAGCACCTCAATGTTGAGCCGGTCTATGAAAGCCCGACGCAATAATGACGGGAGCAAATTCCATCCGTACTTCTCCAGTTCCGGCCTTCGTCTGCTGGCACTAGGGGGCCCCAACTCGAAATTTCGTTTGAAGGCGAATAAGGATCGCTGATTGCTGGATCGTACTGTTGGCTTCTGCCGCTCTGTACCGATTGCGGCCCACAAGGTGCCGCTTGTCGTTCATGTGAGTATTTCTAAATTATTGGATTTGGCTCTATCTTCTGCTATTTTCGTGCAGTGCAAACCCCGGTAGCCAATCTGTTTCAGCGCGTTCCGAGAGGGCTTTTTGGTCCGCTAGGAGATCTCTACGCGGAACTTTACTGGGAAGTTCTTTCGAACCTCTACCAATGTGAATTTGAGCGGGAACCTTTCGTGGTTGTCCGGTCGATCGCCCTCGAAATCGCCGAGCAGGTGATCCGTACTTCCTCGTTGTGGGGAACCCGAAGACAGGAATTGGAAACCCTTGCATTAGAAGAGGAAGGGGGTGCGAACGGTCGTAATGCAGCTGATCGACATAGCAGTTCAATCAAATCCAGTACTGGGGGTACCGAGGAGGGAAGCATTGTCCGCGGGCTTGCCAGAAGAATGATCGCGAGGCTAGAAGCCAGCGGCTGGGTGCATTTTCAGTATCGTGCAAACGTGGGCGAGATTATGAGCTTTCATCCCTATGCTGCACGTATTCTCGAAACCCTGCTTAAGGTCGCGCGTGATGAAGAGCCTGTATTCCAGGGGTACATTCATTCCATTGCAGCCCTGTTGGATCCCAAAGCATTTGCGCAGCGGCCAGGAGTTTCACTATCTGAAGCCAAGCGTCATACTCTGGATCTCGTACGCGAATTGAAGATACTGGAGCGCAATATCCACCTTTTTACAGAACGCATACTCGCAGAAGCCAGCAGTCCTGCCAAAGTGCTTGAGGAAGGATTTGAGCATTACGAACAGGCCGTCATGGCCAACTATCATCGCCTTAAAACAGTTGATAATGTGCATCGTCAGCGATCGGCCATTCTGGAGCGGCTCGATGCAATCGAACGGGATGAAATGTCACTAAAGGCGGCAACAGACTGGTATGCAACTCAGAGCGGTGGCACTGCAGTTGAAGCCCGAATCGGAGTTAAGGCTGACCTTGAAACTCTGCGCTCACAACTGAATGTAATTCCGCGGATCATAGAAGAAATCGATGCTAGAAATGCCCGCTTCTCCGGCGTCGCTTTGCGCAAGCTCCGGTACCTGCTTCGCCAAGACCGCAGGACAGAAGGACAATTGCAGTACATCGCAGATGCTCTTGCACGCGGTGAGGTGCCGGAGCTCGAATTCGATATCTATAGATGTGAACTTTTAGCTGATGGGTTCCTGTACACGCCACCCACAGCGAGACCCAAACTCGCGCCTCAAGGACTAAACATCCGAAACGACGTAGACCAAGAGAAAATACGCAAGGAAGCATCAGCCCGGATTCGGCGGCCTTTTTCGCGCCCTCGCATTGAAGAGTTCATTGAGCAGATGCTTGCGGGCCGCGCTGCTGGCTCCATGAAAGAAGTGGATGTGACTTCAGATGAAGGGTATGTGCGGCTGCTCTACATTGCCTCCTATGGTCTTGACCGCAACTCTGGTTTTCAGTTGTTGCCATCGGCAGAACGGGTCCGAAAAGGTCCCTATACCTATCCCGATGGGAAGGTGGAGAGAAGAGCGCAACTTCGGCAGAAGCTGGCGAACAAAAAATCCAAAGGGCGGCCAGGGGAGAAGAATGGAGTTTCTTAAGGACTACGAGCGGTTAGAGGCAGGACAAAGAGACCGGTTCCAGCAGGTGGTGACGAGGCTGCTCTCTGGGCAGGTCATTACTCCTGGTTCTCCTCTTAAACCTGACCTGGACTGGAAGTTTGCCGACCGTTATCGTGATCTGATTGACTCTTATCTCCGGATGGGCGGATGGCACCTGGACATTGATTTGGGGTTGCGAGTTGCGCGCGCTGTCCATGAGGGAGGCTCGCAAAGGGTCCGTTTCTCGAAATTGGAAAGTCTCCTGCTCTGTTCGCTACGACTGTATTACCACGAGCAGATGCGCAGTGCGTCAGAGGAGGAAAGTTGCGAGATCACTGTGGGTTTGTTGCGCGAGCGTATGGTCCATGCCGGTAAGCCTGCCCTCCAGCTTTCAGCCCGTGTTCTTGCACAAGCGCTACGGCGACTCGTGCGTCATTCATTGCTGCAAGTTCCAAGAGGATTTGAAGGACGTGACGATGAAATAGTTCTCGTAATGCCTCTGATAGAGAAAGTCTTGCCGCCAGACCGCATACAGGAAATCGAGCAGAAGATCAAAGCATATGTTGCGGCGCGGGTTGCCATGCCCCTGGAAGACACTGCGGACGAAGCGGAACCTGCGAGCGAGATAGAGTCTGAAGAGGAGCCTGTATGAAGCTCCTGGAAACCATCCGGCTGGTCCAGTGGTACCACTTTCAGGATGACACATTGCCGATCGGAGGAAGTTGCATTCTGCTGGGTGACAATGGCAGCGGCAAAACCACTGTTCTCGATGCTATTCAGATTGCTCTTGTCGCTGATTTCTCGGAAATTCTGCTTAACCGGGCAGCCAACGAGAAAAGCCGCCGCGCTCTTTATGGATATGTCCGATGGAAGATCGGATCGGAGGATGAGTCCCGGCCGGGCGAAGTACGTTATGGACGCAAGTCCTGCAGCTCTTATGTGCTTCTCGAGTTCAGCGATGATCAAGGCAAAAATTACTTCACCTGTGGGGCTGGATTTGAGGCAACAGAAGCTGATACTGAAGTACCAAAGCTCTTTTTTGTTGTTCCTGACGCTAGAGTTGCGGATGTTGAAGTAGTCTCTTCTTTAGTCGACGGGCAGAGAGTTGTTCGCCCGTTGCGGGAGATGAAAACTTGGCTCAGGATGCGGGGAGGAAAATACTGGCAGGATCCCGGAACATACAGAGAAGAGCTTCGCCAGCGGCTGGGCGCGCTTCCGGAGTCATTTCACCGTCTCATTGTCAAAGCACTCGCATTTAAGCCTATCGGACAGGTGCGGCAGTTCGTCTTTGATTATCTTCTCGATGATCGTCCCATTAATACAGTCGCTCTTCAGTCTAACCTTGAGCACTATAAGCGATTAGAAGGAGAGGCCCGGGAAGCGGAGAAGCGCATTGCAGAATTGGAGGAAATTGTCCGCGAAGGTGAACGCATCATAACAGAACAACGGACAGCTGAAAGCCATCAATACATGGAATTCAGGGCGGATCTGGAATTATCTGAGATGAAGGTTGCTGAATTGGAAGGCGAAATTGCTCAGAACCAGGCAGCCCTCCAAGTACTGATGGCCCGCAAGAAGGCGATTCCAGAACAACTCAGACAGATTACACAAGAGTTGGAGCGTCTCCGCAAATTGCTTGAGGGACACGAAGTGTACCAGCACCTCATAGAACTGGAGCGGCAGATCGAGGATACCAGGCACAACTTGAGCGAAGCGGAAGACGCTGATCAGCGCGCCCGCAAACTGCTGCTTCTTCAAACTGAGGCCCTAGATTCACTGCTTTGCGAGCAATCACGTGAATTGAGACGTTTGCGTCCGGCCTTGTTTGAAAGAGGTGATCTCCTGGGCGCAGAAGAGGCGCCCGAAGTTGTTGTGCGGCTTCGATCAACACTGGCTTCAGAGGGAGCGTTGAGCGGCCGTGATCTCAGTTCCTGGGAAAGAAACTTGGACCGAGGCGCAGACCAGTCTCGTCAGGCACGCCTAGTGCTTAAGAACGAGTTGACTAATTCGAAATCCGAAGGTGCGGCATTGCAGGAAGAGCAGCGTGCGCTTGAGGCCGGCCGCCAAAGGTATCCTGACGGTGCAGCAGCGCTTCTGCACCTGTTATCCACCCGCCTAAAGGGCCGGAGAGAGCCCAAACCATTATGTGAGCTTATTGATGTTCCAAATGCTCGCTGGCGGGACGCTGTGGAAGGCTACCTGAATACCCGTCGCTTTGACGTGATCGTCGCTCCCGAAGATTATCCGCGAGCGCTCAGTCTTTATGAGCGCTATAAACGGGAATATGCTCTTCCGGGTCGCGGTAACGTATTCATTGCAGGCGTCGGGTTGGTTGATATTGAGCGCATGATGAGAATAACGCCACGCTCTGAATCACGCTCTCTGGCCGAACAAGTCGAAACCAAGGATGCGTATGCGCGGTTATATTCCGACTTTATCCTTGGCGATGTGATCTGTGTGGATGATGAACAGTCTCTCAGAAAGCATAAAGCATCGATTACGGACACAGTTATGGTCTATCGCAGCCACGTGGCCAGGCAGACCCCACGCGATGTGTTTTCGCGTCACTACATTGGAGAAGCGGCACGGCACCGGCGCCTGGAAGAGATTGCGGGCAGGCTGGCTGAATTACACCGGGACGTGGTGCCGATAGCTGCTCACTATGCACTTCTTGAGCGAATTGTACCTCTTCTTGACCAGGCAAGGGCGGAAGCGCGGCGGCTACCCGATTTGATGGAGAAAGCGGAAAGTCTGGAATGGCTAAAGCTGCGGGTACGGCGACTGGAGGAGCAAAAGAACAAAATAGACCGCAGCCAGATCAAAGAGCTTGAAGATAGCCGAGCAGAAGGATTGAAGCATCAGGCTGTGCTCGTGGAGGAGCAGCGAAAGATTGAGCATGATAGTGGGAAGCTTGAGGAAAAAATCGAGCAAGGCGAGAAAGACCTTCAAACCAAGAAGAATGAACGTAGCGGCCGAGAAAATGCCCTGACGGATTTTTCTGAAAAAAGAAATGAACAGATTCGCCAATCCTATGAGCAGCGCTATCTGCGCGAGAGAACGGAGCGCTCTCCGGAGCAAATCCACGAAGTATTTGAAAAACAGAGGCGCACAATTGAAACCCGTGTTGCTAAATTGATTGAAAAGCTGATTGATCTCAAAGCGCGCTACATTGAGCGCCATGGTGTGATGATTTCTGCAGAGGGAGGAGAATTCGAGGAGTTTAAGATCGAATTGGATGCTTGGAGCGAAAGCAAATTGCCCTTATACCGCGAGAAAATTTCAGAAGCGAAGACCAAGGCCCTCCAGCAGCTTGCCGAGGATATAGTGTTCCGCCTACGTGAGAACCTGCTCCTTGTACGGCGGCAGATTGACGATCTCAATCGTGCATTGGAGGATCTGCCATTCGGCTCCGAGAAGTACGAGTTCACGGTTGAAGTTGAACCCGAACACCGCGATTTCTACAACCTGGTGATGGATGCGGGGCGGTTTGAGAAGGAATCCCTTTTCGGAGAAGCTGCACTGAATTCTCCTGAACTCAGGGCCACCCTCGGCAATCTTCTTGACCGGCTGATCGAGGCTGAGGCGAAAGAGGTAAAAACTGAACTGGAAGCAAAGGCCGACTACAGGGAGTATTTTCGCTATGATCTGAAGATCCTTCATGCGGACGGCCACTACTCTCTCTATGACAAGGTCGCAGGCGATAAATCAGGCGGCGAAACGCAGACGCCTTATTACATAGCTATTCTTGCTTCTATGTATCGGTTGTACCGTAGCCGCTCTCTGGATGATCGGCCGTTGTGTGGAGTCGTGTTGCTGGATGAAGCATTTGGAAAGATGGATGAATCGCGTATTGCCGCAACGCTCGCATTTGCGCGGAACCTGGGCTTGCAGCTTATTCTTGCTACTCCAAAAGAACGCAGCGAGATGGTAGCTCCCGCTGTCGAACGGAGTATCCTGATTCATAAGGACGCTGTCAGCGGCGTACCGACGATTCTGGATTTTACGAAGGAGTTTGCACGCAATGAGCGGGACGACGATCTCCTCGTCCGAGGAACTGCTTACAAGGCTGCTGGAAGCTCATGAGCGTAGCACATCCTATAACCACCCCGGTCCGTGGCCTCGCGACGTCATTCTGAAATTTGACGCCCGCTCTTATCCTGAAATCTTTGCTCCGGACGGTCGCGAGAAACGTGCGTTGACCATGGCGGCCGCCCGGCAACTTGAATCCATCGGTTGTCTGCGGATTATCTGCCACACACGAGGGCCTCTCTCTGGTGAGCCAAAAGAGATTCGCTTGTCACCAGCCAATGTAGTGCCCGCTTATGAAGTTGCGCAGCAGTTCGGATTCGAACCGCTTGCAACTGGTTTATCTCAGATCGGACGCCACGTAACATGCCTCGCCGGAAAAATCGACTCATCATGGATGAAAGATTTTCTCGAGAAGTTCGGGGCAGGCGTTCGCAGCGCCGATTTCTCTATGATTGGAATGCAGCGCGACCGCTTCAAACGGGAGTGGCGCGAACTTGTTCCAGCTCTAACGGTGGCGGCTGCGCTCGCATCCGGTATTACACCCGCGTGGGAGCGAATTGTTAGCGAGCGACTGCTGGGCGATTCAAAGCTGCTGGGCCGCGTGCGCTCCCATATCGTATCTCTTCTGCTTCGATCAGATCCTCGCTGGGATGGCGTACCGCCAAATGAAGCCGGCGATTTGCTTGAGACATATGGCGTGCGAAGGAAACCCGGATTGATCAGGTGTGCAGGCGTGGTCACTTTGCATGTTAACTCCCGCATTTATAAACTGGAGGACTTCGTGCCTGTTGCACATTTGCCGGATGGATGGGCTGAGCCTTGGATCGAAGCTGTGCTGAAGTCCAGTGCGCGGACGCTGACAACCGTGGAAAATGAATATCCCTTTCTGTCGTACGTTGAGGAAGTTGGGGGACCAGCCGCACTTGGGATGCGTGGCGAGTTAGTGGTTTATACAGCGGGATTTCCGACACCTGCGCTGATGAATGTGCTGGCGCTTCTAAGCAGGCGTTCCACTGATATTTCCTTTCGCCACTGGGGAGATGCGGATGTGGGTGGTATCCGGATATGGTGGCTTTTGCGGCAGCGCCTCGGCCTTCCCGTAGAGTTGTTTAGAACTACCGCAGCCTGGCTAGAAGCTGAAATAACTGGAGGAGGTCGTTCGCTCTCTGGATCGGAGAAGAACGGATTGCGCCGTCTTCAGACAGAACTCGAGTCATATTCAGACATTGACATTGCCAGCGTTCGTGACTTAATTGACGTTCTCCTAAAGCACGGCATCAAGCTGGAGCAGGAGCGCTTTGGATGATCGAGGTTCTATTTTCAACCTCATCAGGAGGATCGGCTCTTGCACCTTACGCCGATGTCCTCTGCGGCAACAGCGGCGCCGGCGGCAACGCCTGCGACTTTGAGAACCGGCTGGTCGCAGCGGGCGGCGTCACCCTGACACGACGGGGGCGGAAGGGGACGGGCGGAAGGGGACAGCCTGAACTGTGTGATTTTTCTGTACCATCGTGCGAATGCCGCCGCGAAACCGATGCCTGCTGCCTGAGGTTCTCTGCCATATCACGCAGCGAGGTGTGAATCGGCGCGAAGTTTTCTCTGCCGACCAGGATCCGGAACACCTATCCAAAGAATGTCAGTGACGCAGCGGTCCCCATGCTGGGCTACTGCATGATGGGCAACCATCAGCACTTGGTTGCCGTGCTGGCAACGAAGCAAAAAATAAATTGCGCAGTCCAGGCTGTCCCCTTCTGAGGTTCGAATACACGGTCTATCATTAGATAAATTTGCTACAGCTTGAGAATCCCGATCATCAGATCACCCGATTCTTCCTGGTCCGCGTTCATTTGCGTATATTCGCGGCTAAACCCTTCTTCTTCTGTTTCTGTTTCCTGCGTTCTTCGGCGTGAAGGAAAACGTCGTCAGGACCGCGCAGCTCCTTCTCCCGCGCGGCGCTGACTTTGCCGAAGCGGGCCCAATCGTCAAGCTCGTTCTGGTGGAAGGTCTCGAGAAGACTCTGGTTGATGTTGGCTTGCAGCTCCTGAGCCCGTCCCTGATAGACGGTCAGGTCTTTGGAGCCGAACCGGCGAGTCTGCTGGAATTCGCGGCAGCGTCGATGGGCTTTTTTGCCCTTCAATGCCGTCCGCTGCAGGTGTAAGTTCTCAGGGTTTCCTTCAAACCCCCTTCACAAGTCGGCCACATAGCCGTCGGTTCCCGGTTTGCCCCCGCTCGGGTAGAATCTGCGCTCAGCTTGGCAAAATGCCTGCCGGAACAAGAATTGAGTGGAAGCTTTAGGATACATCAAGTCAGGTCGAAGCCGTAGTGACAACGCGCAGTGCCATGGGATGCGCAGGCAATCATCGGCGCTTACGATATCTCTCTCGCAGGCGCCAATCTCCTGGTGACAGTGATGCGCAGATTGTAAGGAGGTCATCAACAGTGAAGCGTATTGTGATGTTGGCCACTGCGCATGAGTATCAGCGCGATGGGCATGGCCTCAATAACGAACTGGCAGAACGCCTAGAGTACCTTTTACACAAGTTCAGCCTCCAAATTATTTTGGAGGAATGGAGCGATCAACAAACCCCATCTTTTGCCAACAGGTTTGCCCAAAGGAGAGCGGCGTATTCGAATGTGGGTACACCTGATGAGCGTCAATACCAAACTTACAGGTTCGGTGTTATTTCGCATCCGGCCCATGACGGAACCCTTCCGACTGACCCCTGCGCTCCCCTCATGCAGGAGTACGGCCCCTATCCTCAACAGGAGAACAGGGAAGAGCAGATGGCGGAAAATGTCTGTTCTGCCATGCGCGAGTTCGAAAGCGGTCTGTTTCTAATGGGCCTCGCACATCTGCACTCCCTGTTCGGAAAATTGCGGGCTAGGAATTTTGCCGTGACAGCCTACATCTGGTTCAAGCTGCTCCAATAACTGAGAAATCGGGACAGCCTGACTGCTCTATTTTATCTCGTCAGCATGGCGCCCCTAACCTTTCTGCCGAAGGCTCGCGCGTAGCGAATGCGGAGCGCTTGAAGAGAAAGCGCAGCGGCTTAAAGCCGAAAATCTTGATAACGCTTTACGGGCCTTTTCGCTGCGCTCATCCAGGGCTGAAAGCCCTGGACTACAGCCGTCCCCTTATACCTGTGTGGATGTGGACACGGGTTCGTTGATCACAATCTGTGCCGCCCCTCTGGGGCTCCATTCATTTCTTACGTCTACCCCGGGCTGACGCCACGGGGCTACTTTTTTGTCGCGTCTCCGCCGCTTGGGTCATGAACTAATCTACCATTCCTCCTCTGCCCAAGGCTTAAGGGCAGCGTCAGCGGAGCGCTTGAGGAGAAAAGCGTAGCGGCTGAAGCTGGAAATCTTTCAAGTTCGTTTGCGGCACGGATGGAATCTCCTTCGCTCGGCTCAGGACAGGCTAAGCCCTGTTACCTGCAGCGGCTCAAGACGGGAAGAGGGAAGTATGTCACCAGCAAACGCGTGCTAACATTCGAACGCGTGATTGTGCTGGTGATGGGCGTTGCCGGATCGGGCAAGAGCATTGTTGCGGCCCTGCTCTCGGCAGCACTGGGCTGCCAGTTCCAGGAAGGCGACGTTCTGCACCCGCAGGAGAACCTAGAAAAGATGAGCCGCGGCGAGCCCCTGACGGATTCAGACCGGCTGCCCTGGCTGGAGAGGATCGCCGGGAAAATTGATGAATGGCGCAAGCTGGGGGAATGTGGCGTGCTGACCTGCTCGGCCCTCAAGCGATCCTATCGCACCATCATCCGCGGCAAACATCCAGAGGTGACGTTGGTCTATCTCAAAGGATCGCCTGATCTTGTTCGCCGGCGGATGCTCGCAAGACAAGGCCATTTCATGCCGGTGGCGTTGCTTGGCAGCCAGTTTGCGGCCCTGGAGGAGCCAGCCCCTGACGAGCATCCGATTACCGTGGACATCGGCGGAAGCCCAGCAGAGATCGCCGCCGAGATCTTGCGTGAACTTAGGGAACGCGCGAAGCGGCCAAGATCAGAGTGACAGACCACCGCCGCGGCTAACAGCCATCTTACAGATAGGCCTTGAAAAGGCATGGCTGCAAGAAGCCTATAGAATGTGGGCTTCAGCCCCTGGTTCAGCACGGATATGCTTTTCCGGGGCTGAAGCCGTGCCCTTTCAAACCTGATGCCCCGTGCCACGCATATCCCGAAACTACGCTGGGGCATTGGCATCCTTCTCGGCGCGGGCGTGTTGATCAACTATTTCGATCGCATCAACCTCTCTGTCGCGGGGCCGCAATTGCAACAACAGTTTGCCCTCAGCAATCATCAAATGGGCT
>Ga0209648_10003903_pt1 | contig 12606 bp, 15 predicted proteins | sample GraSoi2013_115cm_FD_185830 | JGI IMG/M metagenome (GOLD analysis project Ga0209648, IMG submission 185830) | Grasslands soil microbial communities from the Angelo Coastal Reserve, California, USA - Sample 9_17_2013_115cm (SPAdes) (version 2) | ecosystem: Environmental > Terrestrial > Soil >...
CCACCCACGGCCCCCGTCCCGAGGCCGACGCGCAGTTCTGCTCGGCGTGCGGCCGCCGGCTCGCGAGCGCTCCGGGCTACTGCGCCCGCTGCGGCACCGCGCTCGAACGCGAGGCGCAGTATTGCCATGCGTGTGGGGCACGTGTAGCCGCCTAGACAAGCGCTGACGCGGAGCCCTGGCCCCGCCCCTACCGCAACAGCGAGTCCCGGTCCACCAGGCTGGCGCGCACCGGCACGGCCGAGGCCACGCGGTTGCCGCGCAGGTGCGACGCCGCCACCTCGATTGCGTAGCGACCGAGCGTCGCGGGGTCGGTGACGATGTCGGCGACGAGTGGTGTGCCCTGGAGAATCGCGGCGCGCGCTTCGGCACCCCCGCCGTAGGCGACGACGACCACGTCCGTTTTGCCGGCCGCCTGGACCGCTGCCAGCGCGCCCAGCGCCAGCTCCCCGGTGGTGCCGACGAAGGCGTCGATCCGCTGGTCGGTCGCGAGCAGCGTCGCGGTCTTGCGGCGGGCCGCCTCGCGCGACCCAGGGTCGACGGCCGGGCTGGCCACGATCCGGAGGTTGGGGAAGCGCGTGAGCCAAAGGCGGATTCCCGCGACGCGTTCCCGCACGCTCGCCACCTCCGGCTGATCGAGAATCACGACGCTGCCGCCACCGCGCAGGCGTTGGGCCAGGTACCAGGCCACGAGCTCGCCACCCTGACGGTCGTCGCCCGCGATGTGCGACACGACCAGGCCGCCATCGGCGGCGGCGACGACCGTGAACACCGGCACGCGAGCGCCATTCGCGCGCGCGATCGCCGCCCCAAGCCCCCTCGGGCTCACCGGCACGAGGACGAGCGCGCTCACGCGGTGGTCGACGAGCGCCCCGACGTCCGCGGCCTGGTGCGCCGCATCCCCGGCGTCGGCCCGCACCTCGAGGTCGAGCTCGAGGCTGTCGGCGACGCGGCGCATCTCGTGTTCGACGGCGCGCAGGAAGGCGCTCGTGTCGGCGGGGAGAGCGACCCCGATACGGGCGCGGGCGCGGCCGCGGCCGCGGCTGCAGCCCGAGGACGCGAGCGTCACGGTCAAGGCGAGGGCGACGAGCGTTCGCATGTCGCCAAGCTAGGCGGCGCCCTTGATTTTCGCGACGCGCTTCCCTATCAGTGTGCCACCTGTCAAGCCTGGAGGGCCGGTGTGAGGAGCCTCACAGTACGGGTCGCGGTCGCCGTCCTCAGCCTCGCCGTGGTCGCAACCGCCGCGCCGGGGCAGCGCCGGATGCGCGGCGGACGCGCGGTACTGGTGGAGCAGCCGTCGATCGGCCCGCGGCTGGGGTATGACTTCGACGCCAAGCACGTGTTCCTCGGGGGCCAACTGAACCTGCCGGTCGGCGTGCGCTGGGCGCTCGTGCCGTCCGCGGAATTCTACCCCGGCGCTACCGGGTCGCCGTTCCGGCTCAACGCGGACCTCAAGTTTCATCCCCCCACGACGTATGGGTTCTTCTATTTCGGCGGGGGATTCGCCTATCTCCACGCGGCCGGCGTGGGGCACGGCGGCGGCAACGTGTTCGCGGGATGGGAAGGCCGGCGCGCACGGCCGTTCAAGCCGTTCCTTGAGGCCAAGTTCGTTTTCACGGCAACGACATCCTTCAACGTGGAGACGGGGCTCAACTTCCCCCTCTAGCCTAAAACTCGAAGCGCTCCATCCGGCGCAGGCCCACCCAGAGCGGCACCGCCGTGCCAGCCGCGCACAGCGCAGCGGCCACAGCGAACCAGCCGATCATCTCCGCGCTCACCACCACGGGCTGCCCCTCGTACACGGCGCGCACGTAGGTGTACACCGCCTGCCACATCACGAAAATCACCGCGCCGAGCAGCGCGATCGTCGCCATCATGAACACGAGCCCCCCGAACGACGTCGGGATCTGCGCGGCGTTCTCCGTCTCGAATTGCGGATACAGCGCCCCGAACCCGAGCGCCAGCGCGCCAATCGCGAAGGTGACCCCGCAGATCGTCACGATGCCGACGATCATCATGAACGGCCGCACTTCGAGCAGCACGTTGGTGAGCCCCGTCAAGAGGAGCGCCAGCACTAAGAGCGGCACCGTGCCCACCCAATACTTGGACCAGAGCAGCGTCCGCAGGTCGAGCGGGCTCGAGCGCAACAACCACATGTGCCGCCCCTCGAGTGAGACGGCGGGGAAGATGAAGCGCGCGGCGATCGACGCGAGCACGAATCCGGCGAGGCCCAGGTTCAGGAACGACACGAGGGTGACGTAGAAGAACCCCACCGGTTCGCCGCGGTGCAGGGGCAGCGCCTTGATGTTGAAGAGATATACGACGACGAGGACCGCCAACAGGATGAGCTGGCTCCACTGGGTCGTGTCCCGGAAGAAGAGCTTGACGTCCTTCAGCACGAACTCCCGTTTCGCCACCGGCAGAAACCGGAGCACCGTACCGACCGTCCAGCGCCACCACTCGCCGCGCACGAACCGCTCCGCGCCCTCCTGCGCCTTCGTGAAGCCGGTCGCGAACAGCGCACGATGCAGCATCGCGCCGAGCGTCACGAACGCCGCGGCGGTGGTCCAGAGCAGCGCCAGGGGCTGGGGATCGAAGTTGCCGGTCAGGTAGGTCATCACGGCCCGGGTCGCCCACTCGCTCGGCAGAAACGGCGAAGTGGGCGTGCGCAGCACGGCGATGAAGTCGAGGAGGTTGCGGAACCCTTCGGGCGACGCGAGCCGCTCGGGCCGGATCACCCGCAGGATGAGGATCAGCAACCCGGCCGCGCCCAAGGCGACGATCGAGAGCAAGTCCCGCGTGCGGCGAGCCGGGAAGATGTTCACCAGCACGAGGGTCAAGGCCGAGCCCACGACCGCCGGGAGCACCAGCATCGGGAGCAGCGTGAGCACGGCGTACGGCAGGAACAGCAGACCGCCCCGATAGATCACCCCATACGCCGTCAGGATCGGCACGGCCATCAGCGCCACCATCCAGGACGAATGCAACAGCGTCTCCCCCAGCTTCGCGAGGTAGATCCGCAGCCAATCCACCGGGGCCGACACGAGCAGGTCCAGGTCCTTGGCGAGAAAGAAGCTCGACAGCGCCGTGATCACGTTCGAGAGCACGAGGATCGCGATGAACGAGAGCAGCACGAGCCCCAAGAGCTTGCCCGCGAGCAGCGGCCCGAGCTCCTCGACGCTTCGGAAATACCGCAAGATGAAGTAGAGCAGCACGTACACGGCCGTCCAGAAGAGCACCCCGACGACCCCGAGCAGCAGCAGCTTGCCGGACCCGCCGCGCGAGCGCTCCTCGCGGACGCGCTGCAGCGCGGTGCGCCACTTGGGCTCGAGCACCCGCCACAACGCCGGCTGACTCATGTCGTGGGATCTCCGTACCCCAGCACTTCGGCGAGCTCCCGCACCTGGGCCCCACCCGTGAGCTTCAGGAACAACTCCTCCAAGCTCGCGTCCCCGGCGCGGTGCTGGCGGCGGAGATCGTCCACCGTCCCTTCAGCCACGATCTTGCCGTGCTGCATGATGGCGATGCGGTCGCACATCGCTTCGGCGACTTCGAGCGTGTGGGTGCTCATGAGCACCGTCCCACCGCGGCCCACGAACTGACGGAAGATGTCCTTCAGCAGCCGCGCCGCCTTCGGGTCGAGCCCCACCATCGGCTCATCCACCACGATGTACTCTGGGCGGTGGATCAGCGCGCTCGAGATGATGAGCTTCTGGCGCATGCCGTGGCTGTACGCCTCGACCAGCTCGTTCTTCCAGCTCGCGAGCTCGAACACCTCCAGCAACTCGGTGACCCGCCGCTCGATCGCGTCTCCCTCTTGGCCGTACAGCGCCGCCACGAACCGCAGGAACTCGGCCCCGGTGAGCTTGTCGTACACGAACGGCCGGTCCGGGATGAAGCCAAGCCGCAGCTTGGCCGCGATCGGGTTTTGGTGCACGTCGTCGCCGCCCAGGAGCACGCGGCCGTTGGTGGGCCGCAGGATCCCCGCGATTATGCGCAGCGTGGTGGTCTTCCCGGCCCCGTTCGGCCCGAGAAATCCATACAGCGCGCCCCGCGGCACTTCGAGCGAAATGTCGTCCACGGCGACGAAGCTGCCGTAGTGCTTTGTGAGATTCTCGAGCCGGATCATAGCACCTCGAGCTTGAGGCCCCCGATCAGGGGGACCAGTTCCGCTTGGCGGGCGAGCCCGTCGACCACGAACCGCACATGCGCGGCGTCCGCGGGGGCCTGATCGAGCGTCGGGTCCACCGCGACCCAGTCGCCGAGCCACACTTCTGGCCAGGCGTGATAGTAGAAGCGCCCGCCCAGATACACGAGTCCGGCGACGCTCCGGGCGGGCAGGCCGGCGGCCCGCGCCAACGCGACGTACAGCACGGTGTGCTCGTTGCAATCGCCGCGCCGCGCCGCCAGCACGCGCACCGCGCTCGGCGGCCCAGGGGTGACCTGCCGCTCCACATGCGCGGACACCCAATCGTGGATCAGGCGGGCCGCGCGGGCTGGCTCTCGCTCGCCGGCGAGGATGAGGCGTGCCTGGGCCTGGATGCGCGGATCGTCGCTCTCGATCAGGGGCGCCGGCGCGAGAAACCGCGCCAGCGCGGAGTCGCGCGCCGGGAGGCGGTAGCGCGCCAGCATCGCCGTGGCGCTCGCGCGGTGCACCTCCAAGGTGTCACCGACCAAGCGCTGGGCAGCGCTCGTGAGCGCGGCAGCGGGCGGCGTCGCGCCGGAGAGCCGCACCCGGAAGAGCGACACCGGGACGGGGCGCCGCGGAGCGTCCGCGGTCAGGGCGGTCGCGGGGATCACGTCCCCGGGGGCGGGCTCGGCGCTGGCGCGCGCCGCGCGCGTCGTGTCGCGGTGGCGGAAGTTCTCGTAGGCGGTCTCGAACGCGGAACGCGCCATCGTGAAACCGACCGGGCTCTCGGCACGCACGATGTGTCCCTGCGCATCGATCCAGGCGTGGGTCGTCGTGCCGCCCGATTCCTCCTCGATGCGGAACGCGCGTACGGTATCGAAATGCACCGGCACCCAGGCCATCGCCGTCGAGTCATAACCGGCACTGTCGGGGACCGTGAACGTGGATTCGGCCGCGACGGTGATGCGCAGCTGGCGTTGCTCGAGCAGCACCGGGTCGAACGTGGCGAGGGTGTAGGTCCGGCCCCGCTTGAGCTCACTCCCGAACGCCAGGCGCAGCGGCACCATCGTTGGGAGGACGCTCGACGGCGCGAGCGGCACGTGGGTAGTCGCCGAGTCGGTCCCGGTGAGCAGCGTGAGGCGGAGCACGCTGTCGTCCGTCACCGCGCCACGCACGGCGAAGCGCCCGAGCTCCCCGGCAAACTTCACGTCCACGCTCTGGAGGCGCAGCGCCCGCGACAGGACGGCCCGGCTGAGGACGGTGGTGCGGTAGAGCGTGCCGAGCGCGGGCACTTGGAGCACGAAAATGTCCGTCACGCGGATGCTCGTGCCGAGCGTGTCGATCGTGGACGAGGTGAACCCCACCTGCTGGCCGGCGACGTCGAGGCGATAGTACGCCGCGCCCGGCGGGACGCTCAGCGCCGCTTCGGCCAGGCGTGCCCCGGTCGGCGGGAAGAGCTCCCGCTTCATGAGCCATCCCAGGGACACGATCCAGGCGAGCAAGATCGCGCCCGCCCAACGGCCGCGCGTCACGAGGCGGTCGCCCCGCCGCGGCGCAAGGCAGCCTCGAACGTGGCCTGGTCCTCAGGCGTCTCCACGACGATGGCGACGTCGGCTGGGAAAGCGGCGCTCTGCAGATGGGCGTTCAGCATCGGTACCATGATCTCGGCTGCGTCCTCGACCGTGAGATTCCCTGCCCCCGTGCCGATCGGCGGCACGCTGACGATGGCGAATTCCCATTCCCGCACTTGTTGCAGGGTCGCGCGCCAGGCGCGCGCCACGCTGTCGCGGGTGACCGGCTCCGTGTCACTGCGAATCACGGCGTGAATCACAAACGCCGCCGGGAGCGCCCCCCCACCCGCCGTCACGACCGCCGCGCCGACTGGGAGCTCCTTGGCGAGCTGCAGGTGGTCCGCAAACTCCGAGCCGCCGACCGTCTCGAGCCGGCGCACGGCCGGCGTAGTGGGATCGAGTCGGGTCGTGGCGGGGCGGACGATCGCGTCGGCAGCCAGCCCCGCGAGGTCGTCCACGACCACGCGGATCACCGGCCGGCAGCTTCCCGGGAACGGCGATACATCCGGGTGGCCTCGTCGGGGCGGCGCAGCCGGTCGAGGACGATGCCGAGCCCATACAGCGCCTTGGGGTTGCGGGGTTCGAGCTCGACGGCCCGCTCGTAGGCGCCCTGGGCACCGGCGAGGTCGTCGCAGCGATTGAGCGCTTCACCCAGATAGTACCACGCCGCCGCCCGGCCCGGCTCCACCTCTGCCGCGCGCCGCAGCCGCGGCAGCGCTTCGGTCCAGAGCCCGCGGCGCGATAGCAGGACTCCCAGCCCGGTGAGGGCCGCTCCGTGGGTGGGCTCGAGGGCGAGTGCTCGCTCGTAGTCGCGCTGCGCGGCGGCGCTCTGGCGGGCGGCGGCGAGCCGGCCGGCCCGCTCGACCAGGAGCGCCACGTTGTTCGGATCCGCCGTGAGCGCGTCGTCGAGCCCGAGCGTGGTGCCGGGGCCGTCGGTCCTGGCCGCCGGTGGCGCGGCCGCCGGAGCCGCCGGGGCGACTGCGGGCGGTGGCGTGGCGGGCGCCGGGACCGCCGGAGCCGCGGCCCGGGCGCCGGGCGGGGGCAACTCGACCCGGATGGGCGGGGGCAGGCCGGCCCGCGCCACGTCCGCCGGAGAGGCGATCGTGCTGGTCTCGGTCAGCGACTCCGCCTCCTCGATCAGCTCCGCCGCCACCCGAGCTCGCTCGGCCGCCGACTGCCAGCGCGGCTCACGCTTGCGTATCACCCCGCCACCTCCTGCGTCAGCCATGAGAGATAGCGATCGAGCCCCCGCTCCACCGGCAACGCGAGCAGCTCCGGAACCTCGTAGGGGTGCTGGCGGCGCACGGCGCTGCACAGCGCGTCCCACTTCGACTCCTCGGTCTTGAGCAGCACCACCACTTCTGCCTCCTCGGTCACCTTCCCGCCCCAGCGGTACAGCGAACGGGCCCCAGGCACCAGCGTGCCGCAAGCTACCAGCCGATCCGCTAGGAGTGCTGTGACGAGCGCCCGCGCCTGGGCCTCAGTCGCGAGCGTCGTGAGCACCACCAGCGCGGTTGAAGCCATGGGGGAGCTAACGTAGGGAACCGGCGGGGGTTAGGCAAGAGAACGGGCGGTTGGAGCCGCTGCGAGCGGGCGCGCCGGAGTGTGCGTCCGGGCGCGGGGGAGAGTTGACCGGGGAACCAGGAGCCGTCTAGGCTACGAGTCTATGTCCAGCGATGCCCTGATCGTTCGCGGCGCCCGCGAGCACAACCTCAAAGACATCACCGTCGAGATCCCGCGCGACAGCCTGACCGTGATCACCGGGCTCTCGGGGTCGGGCAAGTCGTCCCTCGCCTTCGACACGATTTACGCCGAGGGCCAGCGTCGCTACGTCGAGTCGCTCTCCGCCTACGCCCGGCAGTTCCTCGGCCTGATGGAAAAGCCCGACGTGGACGCGATCGAGGGGCTGTCCCCTGCGATCTCGATCGAGCAAAAGAGCGCGGGGCACAATCCGCGCTCCACGGTTGGCACGATCACGGAGGTGTACGACTACCTGCGGCTCTTGTGGGCGCGGCTCGGTACGCCGCATTGCCCGCGCGACGGCTCGCCGATCGAGCGCCAGAGCGCCTCGCAGATCACCGACCTCGTGCTCGCGTGGCCCGAGGGGACCAAGCTCGCGATTCTGGCCCCGCTGGTGCGCGGTCGGAAGGGTGAGTTCCGGGACGTGTTCGAAGCCGCCACGAAGCAGGGCTTCGTCCGCGTGCGCGTGGACGGGGAGACCTACGATCTCGCCGACGTGCCGAAGCTGAACCGCCGCCAGAATCACGACATCGCGGTGGTCGTGGACCGATTGGTGGTGCGCAAGACGGACCGCGCCCGCCTGGCGGATTCGATTGAGACGGCGCTCAAGGCGGCGGACGGCACGGTGGAAGTGATCCAGCAGCGCGCGGCCGGAGGCGGAAGTAAAACCACGCTCTTCTCGGAGCGCTACGCGTGCCCCACGTGCGGGCTATCGCTCCCGGAGCTCGAGCCGCGCCAGTTCTCGTTCAACTCCCCGTTCGGCGCGTGCCCCGACTGCTCAGGGCTGGGCACGCGGCGCGAAGTCAACCCCGACCTCGTGCTCGGCGACCCGAGCCTCTCGATTCTCGAGGGCGTGATCCTCCCCTGGGGCGAGCCGAGTGGCTACATCCGCAAGGTGATCCTGCCGAGCCTCGCGCGCGCCTTCAAGTTCGACTTGAACACGCCGTGGCAGGCGCTCTCCCCAGCCGCCAAGAAGGTCGTCCTCTACGGGGCGCCCGGCAAAACCCTGACGTTTCAGTACGACAGCGAGCGCTGGCACGGCGCCTACGAGTCGGGCTGGGACGGGGTGCTGAAGCACGTGGAGCGCCGCTACCGCGAGACCGCCTCGGACAGCATGCGCGAGCAGCTGGAGGAGTACATGGTCGAGCAGCCGTGCCCGACCTGCCACGGCAAGCGGCTGCGGCCCGAGAGCCTGGCCGTGCGGCTGCACGGCCAGAGTATCGGGGACGTGGTGGACCTGTCGGTGACCGACGCGCTCACGTTCTTCGAGGGCATTCCGCTCCGCTCGAACGGCCGCCCCGGCCTCGACCCGGAAATCGCCCGCCCGATCCTCAAGGAGGTGAACGACCGGCTGCGCTTCCTGCGCAACGTGGGCCTCGATTACCTCACCCTGGGCCGCTCGGCCAATTCCCTCTCGGGTGGCGAAGCCCAGCGCATCCGGCTCGCGACCCAGATCGGGAGCCGGCTGGTGGGCGTGCTCTATATCCTCGACGAGCCGTCGATCGGCCTGCACCAGCGCGATAACGCCCGCTTGCTGGCGACGCTCAGGGAGCTCCGCGACTTGGGCAACACGGTCCTCGTCGTCGAGCACGACGAGGAGACGATCCGGGCCGCCGATCACGTGGTCGATCTGGGGCCGCGCGCCGGGCGCTACGGCGGCGAGGTGGTCGCCGCGGGGCCGCTGGCGGCGGTGCTCCAGCACCCCGACTCGCTGACCGGGCGCTACCTGCGGGGCGAGCTGCGCATCCCGGTGCCGCCCCGGCGGCGTGCTGCCGACCCCGCGCGCCAGCTGAGCGTGATCGGCGCGCGCCAGCACAACTTGCGGGACCTGACGGTCGCGTTCCCGCTCGGGCTGTTCGTCGCGGTGACGGGCGTGTCGGGCTCGGGGAAGTCCACCCTCGTGACCGACATCCTGTACCGGGCCCTGGCCCGCCACTTCTACCGCGCCAAGGTGATGCCGGGCGCGCACGACCGGCTCGAGGGGCTCGACCACATCGACAAGGTGATCGACATCGACCAGAGCCCGATTGGCCGGACGCCGCGCTCCAACCCGGCGACCTACACCGGCCTGTTCACGCCGATCCGCGAGCTCTTCACCTACCTGCCGGAGTCGAAGCTCCGCGGCTACGGCCCCGGGCGCTTCTCCTTCAACGTGAAGGGCGGCCGCTGCGAGGCGTGTCAGGGGGACGGTCTCGTGAAGGTCGAGATGCATTTCCTGCCCGACGTCTACGTACCGTGCGAGGTGTGCAAGGGGCGCCGCTACAACCGCGAGACACTGGAGGTGCGTTATAAAGGAAAGTCGATCGCCGACGTGCTCGACCTGTCGGTGGCCGAGGCGCTCGATTTCTTCGAGAACCAGCCCCGCATCCACGCGAAACTGGAGCTCTTGAACGACGTAGGGTTGGGCTACATCCACCTCGGTCAATCGGCGACGACGCTGTCGGGCGGCGAGGCGCAGCGGGTGAAGCTCGCCACCGAGCTGGCCAAGCGGGACACCGGTCGCACCCTCTACATCCTGGATGAACCGACCACCGGCCTGCATTTCGAAGACGTCCGCTTGTTGCTCGAGGTGCTGCACCGCCTGGTCGACAAGGGGAACACGGTGATCGTGATCGAGCACAACCTGGACGTCGTGAAGACGGCGGACTGGGTGATCGACTTGGGCCCGGAGGGCGGGGCCGCGGGCGGCTCGGTGGTTGCGGCCGGGACCCCGGAGGATGTGGCGCGCGTGCCGGGCTCGTTCACCGGCCAATTCTTGCGCAAGGTGCTGGCGGTGGGCGACTAGGTCGGTAAGTTCCCGAGAGGGAGGACACAGCCGCATGGGAGATTGGGCACCCACCGTCGCGATCGTCGGGCTGGCGTTGATTGTTGGCACGACTCTCGTCCTGTCCGGTCCCGTGGGCAAGGCGCTCGGGGAGTGGATTCGCGGCTGGTCGAAGAACGACGAGCACTGGACGGCTTTTCTCGCGGCGAAGCACGGCGCCGCCCTCCCGGCAGAGGGGTCGCGCGTGCTCGAGGAGGTCGAGGAGCTGAAGCGTCGCTTGGCGGAAGTGGAAGAACGCCTCGACTTCACGGAGCGCCTGCTCGCCAAGGAGCGAGTGGCGGACCGCCTCGGGCCGCCGCGCTGACCATGGCCGATATCGAAAGCATTCTCGCGATCGTGTTTCTCTTTGGCGGGGGGACGTTCGCCGCGCTGTCGTTCTCGCCCATCGGCCGGGCGGTGGCGGACCGGATCCGCGGCAAGAGCTCGGCCGCGGGCGGCGGTGCCGAGCTGCGCGCCGAGCTGGCCGATCAGAAGGAAGCGCTGGGCGAGGACCTGGAGGCCGTGCGGCGCGAGGTGGCCGAGCTCGCCGAGCGGCTGGACTTCGCCGAGCGGCTGCTCGCCAAGGGCCGCGAGGACCAGCGGATCGGACCGGCGCAGTGACCAGCCAAGAAGCGGTAGTCGCCGTCTTTTTCTTTGCCGGCGCCGCGACGGTGCTGCGCCCCATCGCCGGCGCGATCGCCCGGCGCCTCGCCGGCGAGACGCGACGGGCGCCGACGCCCGATGAACTGGCGGCGCTGCGCGCCGAGCTCGGTGAGGAACTCGACCACGTCCGTCAACAAGTCGGCGAACTCGCCGAGCGCGTGGACTTCACCGAGCGCCTACTCGCCAAGCAGCGCGATGGCGAACGGCTTGCGCCGCCGCGCGGCTCATGAACCCGGCTACACTGGGGGTGCTCGTCCCCATCGTCGCGATCGGAGGGTTCTTCGGCTGGATGATCGCGCTGGCCGCGAGCAAGGCGTACTTGGCGAAGCTCAAGGCGCAGCCTCAGGTGGCCGGCGGTGCCGCACACGAGGAGGTGCTCGCCGCGGTGGACGAATTGCGGCGCGAGGTGGCCGAACTCGCTGAGCGGGTGGATTTTACGGAGCGGCTGCTCGCCAAGCAGCGTGACGGCGACAAGCTCGCGCCCCCGCGCTAGCGGCGGCGAGAAACCCTCGGGTCGGGAAAGGCGTAGAGCGAGATGACGCAAGGACTGCCGCCGATGCCACCCGCGCCACCCGTGGACCCGACCTTCCTCGTCAACCAGGTCATGCCGTTGCTCGTGCTCATGGTGGTGTTCGTGGGCATTCGGTGGGTCTTCCGGTCCCCGGTTGGGGAGGCGTTAGCTGAACGCATCCGCTCGCGGGTGCAGCGCCGTGGGGGCAGCGCGGGCGAAGACGCCTCCCGCGTGGCGGGGCTCGAGGCCCAGCTGTCGCAGCTGCAGGGGCAGGTCGCGGAGCTCGCCGAGCGCTTAGATTTCGCCGAGCGCATGCTCGCCGAGCGGCGGGAGCGCAAGTTGGGCGCGGGACAGTGACGATCCAGCACACCGAGGGTGCTCATGGGAATCTTTGACCGTCTGTCGACGCTGATCCGGTCGAACATCAACGACCTGATTGCCCGCGCCGAGAACCCCGAAAAGATGTTGAACCAGCTGATCGTGGACATGCGCAATCAGCTGGCGAAGGCGAAGCAACAAGTGGCCGCGGCCATTGCGGACGAGAAGCGCTTGGCGGCGCAGGTGGATCAGGAGAAGAAGAGCGCCGAGGACTGGGAGCGCCGCGCCGTGCTCGCCGTGCAGGAAGCGCGGGACGATCTGGCGAAGCAGGCGCTGCTGCGGCACAACGAACACGCGCAAGGCGCGGTCCAGCTGCACGAGACGTGGGTGAAGCACCGCGAGGAAACCGAGAAGCTCAAGCTGTCGCTCCGCCAGCTGAACGACCGGATCGAAGACGCGAAGCGTAGGAAGAACATCCTGATCGCCCGTCAGAAGCGCGCCGAGGCGCACAAGCGCATCCAGGAAACGATGTCCTCGATCGGCGACAAGGGGGTGTTCGAGACGTTCGAGCGCATGAGCGAGCAGATCGAGCACGAGGAGCGGCGGTTGATCGCGGCGGCCGAGGTCAACGAGGACTTGTCCGGCGATACGTTGGTGAAGCAGTTCCAAAGCCTCGAAGTGAAGGCGGACGCGGATCAGCAGCTGCTCGAGCTGAAGCGCAAGCTGGGCCTGCTCCCCGCCGGGTCATCCGGTGAGTCGAAACAGCTCGGCAAGGGCGCGACCGAGGCCGAGCTGGTCGAGGACGACGACGCCGAGCACCACCGCTGAACGCGGAGCCGTCCACCTCTCGGTCGTCGGGCGCCACGTTCGTGGC
>Ga0209648_10003904_pt1 | contig 12605 bp, 11 predicted proteins | sample GraSoi2013_115cm_FD_185830 | JGI IMG/M metagenome (GOLD analysis project Ga0209648, IMG submission 185830) | Grasslands soil microbial communities from the Angelo Coastal Reserve, California, USA - Sample 9_17_2013_115cm (SPAdes) (version 2) | ecosystem: Environmental > Terrestrial > Soil >...
GCTGCAGGAATGAAATGAACTGCCTATCTGTTTCGGGAAATTGAAATGGATACGAGAATGACCGCACCGGCAACCCCAGATGACATTCGATCTGCTCTTTTGAGCGCAGTACTTCTGCTCGAACCTCATGCCTTTCCAAGTGCGCAAGTTGAGGATGGGTCACCGTGTGGGCGCCGAATGCGATTCCGCAAGCCTGCGATTCGCGGACTTCCGACCATGTGAGGCAGTCTACCTGGTTGAACGCCTGTCTCCGGTCGTCGATATAGCGGGTAGGCAGGAATACGGTTGCAGTAAATCCGTATTTCTGCAAGAGGGGCAGCGCGCCGGTGTAGAAGTCTCTGTAGCCATCATCGAAGGTGATGGCTACATATTTCCGGTCGTGCCCTTCGGAGGTAGAGAGAAAGCGCCCAGCCTCATCCAGAGTCAAAGCAGAGTACTGATTATCTTTTAAGAAGCGCAGATGACCCTCGAAGGCCGCCGCGGATGTATTGAGCCGGAAATAGGGATGCACTCCAGGTTCGGGCGACGACGAGATTCTGTGGTACATCAGGATTGGAATTCGAATCCCTTGAGCACCCTTCAAGTACTGCCTCAGGGGCCGTACTACGAATTGCGTTGCAGCGCGATCTAGACGAAGAAATGACATGAATGACCGAAACCCCGAATCGAAAGAAAGGGACCGAGCGATCGGCCAGTACAAGCCATCATTTTCATCAGCCGGACTACCGAACTGCGGGAACTGTACTCTGGACACATTCCATCATCCTGCTCGCGACCGTGTGTTGTTGCTCCTCACTCAGCTGCGGATACATTGGCAAAGAAAGGATTTCAGAACATGCTTTCTCCGCAACAGGGAAATCGCCAGCTTGGTGACTGAGGTGCAAGTAAGCATCTTGCAGATGGAGAGGGATCGGATAGTGAATTCCTGTACCGATGTTTGCAGACTCGAGCTGCTGCCGCAAGAGATCTCGATTCTGAGACCGAACCACAAAGATATGGTAAACAGCGCGCGACCACGATGGCTCGAAGGGCAGAACGATGCTGTCTGCAAGGGAGGCAAAGAGGTCAAGATACCTGTTTGCGTTGAGTCGGCGTTGCTGGTTCCAAGCTGGCAAGTGAACCAGCTTGGCGTTCAGAATCCCGGCTTGTATGGCGTCGAGCCGGCCATTGTAGCCCTCAAGCCGATGATAATATTTCTGAGATTGTCCGTGGTCCCGGAGCATGTAGACCATTTTGGCAAGGACGCTGTTGTTGGTAGTAACTGCCCCGGCTTCTCCACAGGCGCCAAGGTTCTTGCCGGGATAAAAGCTGAAAGCAGCAGCGTCTCCCATGGATCCGGCCTTTCGCCACCGCCCTTCTTGCTTGGAAAAGTATTCAGCACCGTGCGCCTGACATGCATCCTCGATCACGAGCAGGCTGTAGCGTTGCGCTTGCTCCAAAATCGGGTCCATATCCGCCATTTGACCATAAAGATGCACCGGAACAACTGCGGTTACGGGCCGGCTCGTTTCTCGATCGTGTAAACGACCGTCCGCGGGGTCGATCTGACACTCTTGTTCGAGGTATTGCTGTAGCTTGGCAGGATCCATGTTGTAAGTGCGCTCGTCTACATCCACAAATTTGGGAAGAGCACCGGCCTGTGAAATAGCTTCGGTTGTGGCGATGAAGGTATTGGGGACGGTGATGACGAGGTCACCTCCCCGGACCCCGGCGGCCATCAGAGCGAATCGAAGGGCATCGGTCCCGTTGGCGACACCAATACAGTGCTGCGTTCCGGCAAAATTGGCGAATTCGCGCTCAAAGTCTTCAACCATCGGTCCGCCGATGAAGCCAGCACGATTTAGAGCGGTTCGGAATATGGCAACGAAATCTTCTTCGAATTGCCGGTGAGGCGTGATCAGGTCTAAGAATGGAACATGAGGAGTGCTGTTCATTGCTTGACTATTTCCTCCGCTGATATGAATCGGAACAGTTTGGCCGGATTGCCGGCCACAATCGCATTTGCGGGCACGTCTTTAGTCACAACGCTCCCGGCGCCGATAACGGCATTTTCACCGACGGTCACCCCGGACAACACTGTGGCGCCGGAGCCAATGGAGGCGCCCTTCTTGATCACTGTCGGTTCTACACTCCAGTCCGACTCGGTTTGGAGTTCTCCCAAAGAGTTCGTGGCCCGCGGGTAAGAATCGTTGATGAAAGTCACACCATGACCTACGAAGACACAGTCCTCGATGCGTACGCCTTCGCAAATAAAGGTATGGCTGGAAATTTTGCAGCGTCTTCCCACACTGGCGTTTTTCTGTATTTCGACAAAGGCGCCGATCTTCGTATCGTCTCCCACTTGGCACCCGTACAGGTTGATGAAACTGGCAAGCTTTACATTGTCGCCAAGCTTCACGTCCGCCGAGATCCTTTGAAAGTCCTGGCTCATGCCAAAGCCGCCGTCCTTGCCGGCTTGAAGGAAGCGCTTTCGTCAAGCAAAACGGCGTCGCTTCTCTTGCTGATGGAGCGCGCAGCCGCTTCCAGCATCTTCACGACACGCAGGCCTGCCGCGCCGCAATTGAAAGGGGTAGTGTTGGTGTTGATGCAATCGTAGAAATAAGTCAGCTCGGCCTTCAAGGCTTCGATTTGCTGGACCTGCGGGGCCCACATATCTCCCGAGCGGTAGCTGACCAGAAGTTGATGTAAGTTCTCGCGGTTCCTGATGGTCACGCCTTTGTCATAGACTTTAATCTTCTCGTCGGCTTCCAGGTCGTTCCAAACCAGCATCTTCTTTTCGCCGCCGATTAACGTGGTCCTGACTTTGACTGGAGAAAGCCAGTTCACATTGATGTGGGCGATGATGTTGCGCGGGAAATACACCGTGATGAAAGCGACGTCCTCGTGGCCGTTGAGGTGGCTTTCCCCTGTCGCCACAATCGCCTGGGGCGTGTCTTGGATGATGTAGTCCATGATCGAGAGATCATGGGGTGCAAGATCCCAGATCACATTCACGTCGTGCTGGAACAAGCCGAGGTTCACGCGGAGAGAGTCGTAGTAGTAGAGATCGCCCAGGCTGCCATCGTCGACCAGCTGACGAATCTTTTTCACCGCGCCGGTAAACAAGAAGGTGTGATCCACCATGATCTTGAGATTTTTACGGTCGGCGAGCTCAATCAATTCCTCGGCTTGTTGTGAATTGCAAGTAAACGGTTTTTCTACAAAGACGTGTTTGCCGTTGCTGAGAGCAGCTTTCGCGAGCTCGAAGTGGCTCCAGACCGGAGTCACAATGGCGACTGCGTCAATGTCGGACGATTCTAGAATGTCTTGTGCTTCCGGAGTGGCCAACACCGAGGGATACGCCTTTCTCACCTTAGCCAGCGAATCGGGATTCTTGTCGCAGACCGAGCGAACGCAAAATCCGTCAATGGAGAAAAAGTTTCTTACAATATTCGGCCCCCAATACCCGTAGCCGATTACACCTACGTGAATCATGATGTCCTTTCTCTTGTGCGTGAAATACTTGTTGCTTTGTATGGAGGAGGGTGGGGTCGTTGTGCGGCGCTATCTAGTAAGCTCCGTCACCTGACAGTACTGCTCGTGGCGTAACCAGCAAGATCTTGAAATCCAGCCAGAGCGACCAATTTCTTGTGTAGTGCAAATCCAGGCGCACCATTTCGTCGAAACTCGTGCGACTGCGGCCGCTGACTTGCCAAAGACCTGTGATGCCAGGCTTCACTTCCAGCACCCGGCGCCGGTGCCACAAGTCGTAACACTCAAACTCATAAGGAAGCGGAGGCCGCGGACCAATGAGCGACATCTCGCCCTTCAATACGTTGATCAGCTGAGGGAGCTCATCCAAGCTGGTCTTACGGAGAAAACGGCCGACAGGAGTGACGCGCGGATCATTCGTAATCTTGAATATCTCTTTTGCGCCTGACGGTAGATCGGTTTTGCCAGAAATGAAGCGAGTTACATACTCTTTGTGGATCGCCGCGTCATTGTTCACGCGCATGGACCTGAACTTCAAGAATGTGAACTGCTTGCCGCGTTGCCCAATCCTTCCTTGTCGAAAAAGGGCCGGCCCTTTGGAAGTCACTTTGATCAGGATCACGATCGCGAGCAGTAACCAGGAGAGAAGAAGCAAAATCAGAGAACTCGCTAAGATGTCCAGGCCGCGTTTAATGCTTCGGGCCATTTTCTTCGTCTGTGCTTGGCGCTGGTATTCAGGATAAACGGATAGGTCCAGAGAGCCGCCAGGTGGCGCGACTTCCTCGGGGAACCAATGAAAAGACAGTTTTGCGGCCGCTTCAGATAGCCTCTCGGAATCGCCTTGCAAAACTTTGCCCATGCGGGTCTTAAGCGCGGCGAGGGCGGTGTCCTTGTCGGCATCGCCCAGCTCAGTGAAGATCACTCCCAATACTTGTTCGTGTTGATGCCAGCCAATAACGTCGGTCGCTCTTATGGAGTTGCGGACGACGTCGATGGTTCGGTTGACCAGTTGGATGCGCGAAGCAATTTCGGGCAGTGGAGATAGCTCAGCAAGCATCAACAAGAATGGCTTCTTGGAGCGCTCCGATCTCTGGCGTTCCTGGCTGATGGCCGCAAGAAATTGGTTTTCGGGCAGTGGAGAATCACTCGTGAAACTTGCACGGGCGGAGCGATCCCCTCGATTCGAACGTATGCTCCGGGATGTTTGAAGAGTAGAAGTCATTTGGGACGTATCCTATGTTTCAGTCTCGCGGGGGGAGCGAGTCAATTGAGCGTTTTCACTTTTCCGATCTAGGTTTCCGCGATGAGGAGAGCTCGCGAATCGTGCTAGCGGCCAGCGGCCTGGGAGTCTCTTTCTTGCGAGACATGTTCTTGTAGTACTGGGCGTAGTAAGAGAGGTGGCGATCCTTACATTCGTTAACTACCAAGCCGAGCAGCTTGCGTCGGTCCATAGAGTCAAGCATCTTGGTCAAGACTTTTGTGGGAGTGCGCTTTAGCCGTACGACCAACAGAGTTGCGTCAGCCAGGCTGGCCCATACAGTGGCGTCCGCCAACGGAGCTAACGGCGGGGAGTCGATGATGACCCAATCGAATGTCGCCGCGAGCTGGTTGAGCAAGGTGGACAACCGCAAGGATTGGAGCATTTCCGGAGTTTGAGGAAACGGTCTTCCTGCCGCCAAGAACCACAGCGGCAGAGTTCTCATCTTGGTTAAATAGTTGACCACGGGGCGGTCAGTACGCCACCAACCTTCAAGACCGGAGGGTTCGCCTGCCCCGAGCAAATCGGCGAGGCTCGACTGGTGAAAGTCACCATCGAGGAGAAGAACTCGCTTCTGCATGGTTGCCAGTGAAATGGCAATGTTGGCTGACAAGACGCTCTTGCCTTCGTCCTTGATGCTGCTGGTTATCAAGAGAGTCTTCAACTGCCTTTGGCGTTGCACGTCGCCAAGCCGAGTGGTCAGCATGCGAATCTGCTCGCCGCCCATATTGGGCGAGTCCGACAACACGGCCAGCCGGTGATGCGCCGATGGATGCGGCTGAAAGCAGGGAACTTGATCGAGAGTCGCGATTCCCAGTTCACGAGCCGGCTCGGCGGCTGAGTCCAGGGATGGAATCACCACGCCCGAGCGCTTCAAGGCATCGAAAACTTGGCTCATGCTTCAGCACCTGCATCTTCTTTGGTAAATTTTGACGGCTCCTTTCCTCCGCCGGCTTTTTCAAGGAGCCGAACCATTTCAAACAGCTGCTTTAGCACGTGGTCGTCGTTTGGAGCTTTCTCCGGGAGCTCTGCAGGCAGTCTCACGTCTAGCCGAGCCTCATGAGCCACATGCTCGATGACTTCGGGCGTAATCTGGCGGAGCTGCCGAGCGTAACCGGTTATGAGCGCAGACTCGCAAATGGTATTGATCAGTCGCGGCAGCCCGCTGGAATAACGGTAGATGACAGCCAGAGCAGTCTCCGAAAAGATGTCGTCCGCTTGCGGTTTTGCTCCGGCCACCTCCAGCCTCCGCGAGATGTACTTCTTAACCTGGTCTTCCGATAGTGGTTCCAGGCGACAGCGAAGAGAGATGCGCTGTTTGAGCTGGCGTAAGTCCGCTGAATCCAACTTCCGCTCCAGCTCCGGCTGGCCGACTAGAACGATCTGAATCAACTTTTGCTGGACCGTTTCCAGATTGGTCAAGAGTCGAATTTCCTCAAGGACATCCCAACCCAACAACTGTCCCTCATCCACGATCAAAACTGCAGTGGAACCTTTTCGGTAGCAGCCGATGAGATATTGGTTGAGCTGAATCAACAGAGCGCTCTTGTTCTTCTCGGCGATGGGAAGCCCGAGATCTGCGGAAAAGTACTGCAAGAACTCAAGCACGGAAAGACGCGGGTTGAAGATATGGCTGAAGGAAATCTGGCTCTTGTTAAGCCACTGCAGAATGCATTGGATCAAAAGCGTCTTGCCGGTTCCAACTTCGCCGGTGACCACGACGAACCCTTTTCTCTTCTTGACACCGTAAACCAAACTGGCCCACGCCTCGTTGTGGAGGGGTGTGGGGTAAAAGAATGCCGGATCAGGGTTGATCTCAAACGGATTTTTTGTTACGCCGTAAAACTGTTTGTACATTTGAGTTAGCGTCGGAGATAAGCAATCAGGGTTGCAAGCGGCACAATGACTGCAATTACGGCCCCGGCCAAAACGCCGAATAGTCTGTGCCGTGCTTGGTTGTCCTGTTCGGTCAATGTTAGGAGGGGCGGTACAGTTGCGATCACAGGGATGGTAACGTAGCGCCGCATCTCTTGTTCAGCGTAGATATGTGGTTCGAGCGCTTCTTTCAACAACACGCCCGCCAAGCTGGCAATCAATCCGGCCGCCAAGCCGGCGAAGCTCAATTGGAGAGGATTGGGCGAGTACGGTTTCTGCGGCAACGAGGGAGGATCGAGAATGCCGAATTGAGCTCCCTCTTGCCGCTTGGCAAGATCAGTTGCCATGCCCGACTGGAGTCGCTTGGCCAAGAGAGACTCATAGTTGGTACGCGACTGTTCATGATTTCTCGATACATCGGCCAGCTGTTGTTCGCGGGTTGGAGTGAGATTAAGCCGAGATTGGTACTGTTCAATTTCGCTCTCGAGTGATTTAACCTCTTGTTTGCGATTCGCAATCTCGAGTTCGTTGGCTTTCAGTTGGCTCTCAAACTGAGCAACCGATGCCCGCGCGAGATCGTTACGTCGGCGCCCCGGCGCAAGCGCCACCGCGCGCCCGCCCGTTTGCGAGGTATTTGCTTGTCGCTGCAAGGCTTCCGCATTGGCGATTTGCCCTCGCAAACGAACCACGTCAGGATGTTCGGGAGTGTATCGCGCTGTCAGTTCGGCGAGGTCAGCCTTCATCTTGGTGATTTGGTCGTCCAAAGAAGAATCGCCCGGACCTGTTCCGGAGGCATCTTCCTCCGTCAACTGGCGGTCGTCCTTCGATTGGCCAATCATGGAAACAAGATAGAGCTTCTGTTGCTCCGCTTGGTGTAGCCCTCCGGTTGCGGACTGAAGACGGCTCTGGAGACCTGACAAGATTTGCACATTGCTCGAAAGCTGTTCGGGCAGCTCACCCAGGTGTTTGCTGCGAAAATCGCCCAGCAGTTGCTCCTGGTGCTCCAGATCCTTGCGCGCTTCATTCAGCTGATTGTCCAAGAAGTCCGTTGTATCTTCGGACATCTGCTGCTGATTCTGCAAATTCGCTTCGATGAACAAGGACGTGATTTGCCCTACAACATCTCGTGCCAGAGCCCCTTTGGGAGCCGAATAGGAAACCTTAAAAGCCGAGAGCTCGTCGGCATGACCGCTGGACTTAATCAGATCGATCGTGATGTCGTTACGCATACGCTGCAAAAGGTCATCGGATACTGCCTGGCCAGGCTGTTTCCCATAGAGGCCAAATGTATCGATGATCCGTGTCAGCCGCGTGCGGCTGAGAATCTGTTGCGTCAAACTCTGCAGGCGTTGCTGCAAGTCGATGGCTACGTTGGGCGCCACGTACTGAGCGAGTACCTTCGGTTGTTCAACCAGAATCACAGTTTCCGAGCGAAACTTGGCGGGAAGAAGAAGGCTAGCTGTGAGGCCAGCGGCCCAGCAGACAAAAGCAGATGCTATCAGCAGCCACTTGTGATGCGACACGATGGCAACATATCGCCCAATTTGCGGGGAATTGGAGTCAGGATGTTGGATCTCAGCCACTATCGTCCTAGAGGTCTAACGAATTGATACGTCATCGAAACGCTCGCGCGGTTGTGATCTCCCGTGCTGTAAGGAGTCACGGCTCCGCCACCGAGTTGCCGGAGATGCGCATACTCTGCGGTCATGGAGATCTGCTGCGAAAGGTGATGCACCACACCTACGCTCGCCTGCTCAGTCGTAATCCGGCTAGCGCCGTTATTAATCGGGCCTCCAATTAGACGACCATCGGAATACGTGTAACCTAAGGTTCCTGTCCATCGTTTGCTTAGGTCTTCCCGCAGTTCTCCGCTGCCGCTAAAAGCACGCACCGTTCCTAGGGCGCCGCCACCGTCAGTGATTAAGCTGGATCCCGTGAGGCGGACGGCGAGACGCTTTCCCTGCCAAGTGTAGCTGGCGCCTCCCGAGGGAGACCACTCGTCACGCAGACTGGGCAAAACTGAAGGAGTCCCACCCGAGCTGGGAACGAGGACATTATTGTGCAGGTGGGTGTAACCGGGACCGCCGAAGAGGGTCAACGTCATGTTGGAGCGTAAGTGAATTTCATCGAACAGGAATACGGTCTGATCGAGAGTATGCGCCGCGTCGCCTCCGAACCTGAGGTCTTGAACCTGGTATTCGGCGCCGATTCTCTGGCCACGGCTGATGTCCAACACATAGAAGACGCGGCCCGTGGTAGTTCGGCCGTCGATGAGATTTACGTCCACGCCCGACAGCTTCGGAAGATCCCGAAAGCGCAAACTGGAAAAACTGCCATTGATTCCAAGGCTGGAACGGCGACTAAACTGATACGTCAGGGCGCCGGAAGACACGAACGAAGTGCGGGTCGCTATCGGGACTCCAGCCGAGGAGTTGAGCTGCCCGGTTCCAGAAACTGCGGAGACTGTCTGACCTTGATCGGCTTGGCCAAAAGGATTGTTGGTCATCAAGAAGTCTTGTCTCAGCTCTAGCAAGGTGTGCGGTCCAAATAGGTGGTGCATTTGCGCAGCCACGGAAGTCGTGTTTTGTGTCCCGTTGTTGTTTGCAGGGTCGTGCTGGGCGATCGTCAAGCCTCCGGTGTAATTCAGGTCCCAAGTCGTGCGGCGACGCGTCTGCTGCAATACCATGCTGGGTGAAACGAAGTAGAGATATCCGCTTTGAGGCTGATGATTACTGGTTGCAATATTGTCGTCAAAGAGCGCGCCGACGACCAGTCCGCCAAGGAACTCGTTCTGAGTTGTGCCCGCATTGGTTGGGAGTAGTTGCGGAATCGATCCCCTGAGTTGGGCCGGGGGGACCACCAGCAATGCCGAGTGAACGTCTGGCTCAGCGCCTTCCTGCTGAGCGCGCAGGACAAGACCGGGAAGTACCGTCAAGACCAGCAGCGTTATGCAGCTACGGCACAACAATCGTGTCTCCTGTTTGGAGCTGGACATTTTGGCCGGTATTGGCGCCCTTGATGACACGCTTGTAATTGAAGGGAAGCTTCTCCCGGGGGCCCTTAGCGCTTGTTCGAAGCACGTAGATATCCTTCATCTTTGCCCACTCGCGAAAACCGCCCGCCTGGGCAATTCCGTCCAGGACCGTCATGGGGCCGCTCAGCAAGTAAGTCCCGGGCTTCTGAACTTCACCGACGATGTTGAACTTGTGGCTTTTAGCTTCCTGCACGATCACAGTTACAACTGGTTTGGAAATAAATTTTTCCAAATCCTTTTCAATATTGGCCTGCAACTGTTTGGGGGTATTACCACTGGCGAGAATGTCGCCAATCAGCGGAAGCGTGACTTTGCCGTCAGGCCGCACGGGAGCAGATCTTGAGAGATCCGGTTCCTTCCAAACATTGATGGCGAGAACGTCGTCGGCTCCGATCACGTAGTCGCTTTTCGAGTCCGCTTCGCGCGAAGCAGCATTGTCTGATCGGGCGTCCTTCTCCGCGCGGACATTCCTGAGGTTCACCGGATTTGTTTGGGACATCCCAACCCCAAGAAAGAGCGCCAGGACTGCGGGCAGAACCACCTTGAATGCGTGCGCGATCGAAGACCTCATGCTCGGGCCCTCCTTTTATGCAGGCTCTACTTCGAGCCCCTCAATGCTGATCGACAGGGAGCGCTCCAGATGTTCCACTGAGATCACAAGCCGGCGGCTGCCGTTGCGTCGAACCAGAATTCCCTCCAACCCGTCGAGGGATCCACCACTTACCCGCACTCGTTGACCAACTTTGAGAAAAACATAGGGATCGAGAGGAACTTTGTGAAGCAAGAGTGTTCGCACAGTTTCAATTTGGCTATCCGGAATGGGTACGCCTCGGCCTGCTCCACCAACTAACCCAAGCACTCCGTTGACCTTTAACACCTTGAGGCGGTCTTCCAAAGTCGAATCGATCCTCGCGAAGGTGTAGCACGGAAATAGAGGTAGCTCCACCTGCTTTTGCCGATCGCTCCACTGGTGACGCCGGGAAACCAGGGGAAGATAAACCTCGACACCCTTGCCCTGCAGCTCGACCGCCACTCGTTTCTCGTGCCGGGGATAAGTGTGCAACGCAAACCACGGCGCTGGAGCGTGGGCGGTGATCTGCATCTGTGTTGTGTCAGTTACGGTTTGATTGCCGCTGATCATAGCTTCGCCCTCTGAGTCACATCTCGTGTCCCCACATCGCAATTTCAAATTTCAGTGCCCGCCAACGTTGCCCGAGAATCGCGGAGCTATCTCGTCAACTTTGTTGGCCGGGTTTCAGTTCCCGCCCGATGCTGTCAGCCGCTCTCCCGGCTGCAACACGCGGAACAACCACACAAGCATCTTTTAATTTGTAGAGGAGTGCCCGATAGCTAATGTCGAGCGTTCTTGCTGTTTGCCTGCGGTTCCAATGGTTGTCTGCTAACGCCTGCAAAATGATCTCGCGTTCCAGATCCCGCGATGCTTGCTTGGTGATTTTCTTGAGCGACATCGTCGAGCCTTGCGATGTTGGTGAAGCTACGGCGCGGTGCGAAGTGTCTTCGAGCAGGGTGTGGAGCTCAGTTTCTGATCCGAGGATCACGTATCGCTTGATCAAATTCTCAAGCTCGCGGATGTTACCCGGCCACGAGAACTCCTCGAAGAGTCGCATCGTCTTGGGCGAAATCGCTTCCGCCGCACACTGAAACTTTTGGCGGTACATCCGCAGAAAGTATTCGGCCAGAGAGGGAATGTCCGCTTTTCGTTCTCGGAGGGGCGGCAGATCAATGCCGGCGACGTTGACGCGATAGAAGAGATCAGGGCGGAAGGCCCCCTTATTGATTTCTTGCTCCAGGTTGTTGCTCGCCGCGCAGATGACCCGCACTTCGTACGGCTTGAAATCGCGCCCTTCGGCAGCGGCCAGTTGACCGTCCTGAAGCAGCTTGAGCAATTTGGCCTGTAGCCCTTTGTCAAGATCGCCGATTTCGTCGAGGAACAGTGTTCCGCCGGCCGCCCTCTTGGCAATGTCAGGCGGCGCAGGACTCTGATTGATCAATGACTGCTTTTCTTGGCTAAACAGCTCGTTCTCAAGTGGCGTTCCTGGAATTGCAGGGCAAGTGACCTTTACGAACGGGCCGGCGCGAAAGGCCGACTTGCGATGAATCAATTGAGCAATCAGTTCCTTGCCCGTCCCGCTCTCTCCACGGATCAGGACAGGGACGGTCGTGCCAGCGAACTTCTCCACTTTCTCACGAATCTCTTGCATCGCGCGCGTAGTGCCGAACAACACTTCTTCCGGCGGCAAACCACGGTCGTTTGGGGCGGCTAGCACACTCGCGGTTCTCGGCATCAATCTCGCCTCCGGCAGCACTGGAAACGTTGGATATTGAAATACAGTACTTACGTAAGCACGTCGCTGGCCAACTGAGTGCTTACTTTTTTCGAAATGGATTCGTACGCAAGGATCGCGGGTAACCACATACCCGGTCGAGACTTATCATGGAGTCGGGGTTCGATCGCGACTCTACCAACGCGTGCAACATCGGAAAACATTTTCCGCGTTGGGCGGAACGAGTTTTCCGAAAAGCGCGCTCGCCACCTGGAATCGGCTGCCAGAGTCGATTACGACCACGCCGATTGGCGTCAATCGAATCTCTTGAGGTCGGACGAAAAGATTTCCCGGAGTGAGGAGTGGTTTACTTTGCGTGAGGCGGGTTGGCGCAGCGTCGTGCCGACGACATGGGCACAGCAACGCCTACTTCGGGAGACGGCACTCTTTCCAGTCCGAACGTAAATTGCGTGTGATCAATACCGGTGAGAGGCTCAAGTCAAGAAACCGTCTGCGTGAGGAGAATCTCCTGTGGCTAGCTTGAGAAATAGCAATTCTGCACTGACATTGGTCGTGGTTGCTTAGCTAATTTGCGCTTGGGGATGTGCCAAGGTCGACTCTTCGACGACCGCTGGGCCGACTCCGAAATCAGCCTGTGCCAGGGAAGAGTACATGCGCGCGG
>Ga0209648_10003905_pt1 | contig 12601 bp, 7 predicted proteins | sample GraSoi2013_115cm_FD_185830 | JGI IMG/M metagenome (GOLD analysis project Ga0209648, IMG submission 185830) | Grasslands soil microbial communities from the Angelo Coastal Reserve, California, USA - Sample 9_17_2013_115cm (SPAdes) (version 2) | ecosystem: Environmental > Terrestrial > Soil >...
GCTAATCGCAAGAGACTTGACTGGAAGCTCAGGCAACTGGTCGTCGGTCAGTGGCTGCCATGTCGGATCGGCATCGGTTGCGTTTTGCGTCATCCAGATGCCGCCGCTTACCGCTCCCACAAAGACCACGTCAGGATCTGCTGGATCTGGCACGATGGCATTAATTGCCCCTGCCACCTTGCTATTGGGCGGCAGCACGGTGTTTGCCCCATGGAGGATTGGCCCGGGACCTTGCTCGGTCCAAAAGTGAGCCAGCGTTTCTGTGGCGAGAGCTGCAATTGCCACGGTTGCGATTACTGAGGCGCGCAGCGGAAGCCTCCGTGTTATAGCTCGACTGCGGCTGTAAAGCTTGTTTCGCATCCCTAACCCCCTTTTGTAATAAAAGTGCACGGCCTTTCTCGTCGCGAGATATGATATGAAATGAATGGGCAGGACGCTCAAAAGGGTCCTACATCAAGTGGTACCAAGGCTTTGAAAAAGGTTTCTGTCCGGCGCCTCGACCGGAGCACGCCGTCAAGGGACATGTAATTTTCGAATGTGAAAAATGACCCTTAATGTTAAAATTATGTTAATCTACCATTAGAGTCAACCAATATTTGCGCAGCGCGATACCCGCAATTTTTGCGCTGCTCAAATCGATATTGCGATGTTGACGACCTTGCCGGGCCCACGCGAAATCGGAGCGAGACCGCGGCGATGCGGAAATTTTCTTCGTCGAACGCGTCGACAAGCCGACCGACAACAACCTCACGGTGCTTTGCCACCGCGGCCGACAGAACCCTCACTCCGCCGGCTGCGGCGCAGATTGCGCCGGCACGTGGCGGCGGCTCATGATGCCGGCGAGCCAGCGCGTGATGACATAGAACACCGGCGTGAAGACGAGCCCGAAGGCCGTCACGCCGATCATGCCGGCGAACACCGCGGTGCCCAGCGCCTGGCGCAGCTCCGCGCCGGCGCCGACCGCCCAGACGAGCGGCACCACGCCGAAGATGAAGGCGAGCGAGGTCATCAGGATCGGGCGCAACCGCAGTCGCGCTGCCTCGACCGCTGCCGCGAAACGGTCGCGGCCCTGGTCTTCGAGCTGCTTGGCGAATTCAACGATAAGGATGGCGTTCTTGGCCGCGAGACCGATCAACACGACGAAGCCGACCTGGGTCAGGATGTTGTTGTCCATGCCGCGCAGGATCACGCCCGTGATCGAGGCGACAAGGCACATGGGCACGATCAGAATGACAGCGAGCGGCAGCGTCAGGCTCTCGAACTGCGCCGCCAGCACGAGAAATACGAAGGCGACCGCCAACGCGAAGGCGAAGGCCGCCGTACTTCCGGCCTTGATCTGCTGGAATGCGAGCGTCGTCCATTCATAGCCGAACCCGTCCGGCAGGACTTCGGCCGCGAGCTTTTCCATTGTCTCAATCGCCTGGCCCTGGGAATAGCCGGGAGCCGCCGCGCCGTCGATCTCGGCGGTGCGATAGAGGTTGTAGCGCGGCACCCGGTAGGAGGACGAAATCGAGTGCACCGTCGTGAACGAGCCGAGCGGCACGGTGTCGCCGTTCGCATTACGCACGCGCAGGCCGAGGACATCGCGTGCGTCCCCGCGATAGCTCCCGTCGGCTTGCGCCGTCACCCTGAAGGTGCGGCCGAACAGGTTGAAGTCGTTGACGTAGGCGGAACCGAGGTAGACCTGCAGCGCAGAAAACACGTCGGCGACGTTGATCCCGAGCAGCTGCGCCTTGGCGCGATCGATGTCGAGATAAAGCTGCGGCGTTGACGTCTCGAACAGCGTGAATACCTGCGTCAAGCCGGGCGTCTGGTTGGCACGGCCCATCATCGCCACGGCCGCCGCCTGCAACGCCTGCGGACCACGTCCGCCGCGATCCTCGACCATCATACGAAAACCGCCGGCATTGCCGATGCCGGAGACCGGCGGCGGTTGGATGACGAGGATCAGCGCGTCCTGAATCGCAGCGAATTTGCCGAACAGCGCCCGCGTTATGCCGACGGCTGACTGGTTCGGATCTTTGGCCCGCTGCTCCCATGGCGCGAGCGTGATAAAGATCGCGGCCGAATTCGGTGCATTGGTGAACGTCGCCGCGTTGAAGCCAACGAAATTGACACCATGCTCGACACCCGGCGTCCTCAGCGCGAGATCGATGGCGCGGCGATAGACGTCGTCGGTGCGCGCCAGCGACGCGCCGGGCGGCAGCTGGACCACGACGATGAGGTAGCCGCGGTCCATTTGCGGGATGAACCCGGTCGGCGTCTTGCGGAATTCGTTCAAGCCGTAGCCGAGAATGGCGACGTAGGCGATGAGCATCAGCACGGCGACGCGCACCACCCGCGCGGTGAGGAAGCCATAGCCGCGGCCGAGCTTATCGAAGCCCCAGTTGAACAACTTGAAGAAGCCCTTGGCCGGCAACTCCCACCAGCGGGCGCGGCGATGCGAGTCGTGGGGCTTGAGCAGGAGTGCGCACATTGCCGGAGACAGCGTCAGCGACACGATCAGCGAGATCACGGTGGCGCCGGCGATGGTGAGCGCGAATTGGCGGTAGAACTGCCCCGAGATGCCGGTGATGAATGCGGACGGCACAAATACGGCGCATAGGACAAGCGCAATCGCGACCAGGGCCGCACCGACCTCGTCCATGCTTTTGACCGCCGCATCATGCGGCGAAAGCCCGGCCGCGATGTTGCGCTCGACGTTCTCCACCACAACGATTGCATCGTCGACGACGATCCCGATTGCGAGCACCAGCCCGAACAGAGTGAGATTGTTCAACGTGAAGCCGAAAATCCCCATGAAAAAGAATGTGCCGACGAGCGAGACGGGAATCGCGACGACCGGAATCACCGCCGCGCGCCAGGTCTGCAAGAACAGAATCACGACCAGCACAACGAGGAGGATGGCCTCAGCGATGGTCTCGATCACCGCATTGACCGACTGCCGGATGGACTCGGTTGGGTTGAAGACGATGTCGTAGGCGACGCCCGGCGGAAACCGGGTCGACACCGCTTTCATGGTATCGATGAGGCCCTTCGCGGTCGCGAGCGCATTCGAACCCGGCCGCTGGAAGATAGCAAGCGCCACCGCCGGATCGCGATCGAGATAGGAATTGGTCGTATAGTCCTGCGCCGCGAGCTCGACGCGGGCCACGTCCTTGAGACGCACGAGCGCGCCGGGCGTCTGCTTAACGACAATTTCGGAAAACTCGTCGGGCTCGGCGAGCCGCCCTTGGGTTTGCACGGCGATCTCGAACGGGCCCGGACTCGTCATCGGCTGCTGGTTGAGCACGCCGGACGCCACCTGAATATTCTGGCCCTGCAGGGAGGCCACCACGTCGTTCGCAGTCATGTTGAGCGACTGCAGCCGGTCGGGGTCGAGCCAGATGCGCATCGCGAAGTCGCGACCGCCGAACACCGTGATCGAGCCGACCCCGTCAACGCGCGTCAACGCGTCTTTGATCTCGAGCGTCGAGTAATTGGAAAGGAACAACGAATCGCGCGATTTGTCCGGCGAATGGATGTTCACGACCATAAGGATGTCGGGCGAGGCCTTGGTCACCGTAATGCCGATGTTGCGAACGTCCGCCGGGACGCGCGGCTGGGCAATGGCGACGCGGTTCTGGACCTGCACCTGAGCGATATCGAGATTAGTCCCGAGGTCGAACGACACCGCGATGGTGAAGCGTCCATCGGACGTTGCGTTCGAGGACATGTAGATCATGTTCTCGACGCCATTGATCTGGTCCTCGATCGGCGACACCACGGTCGAGGCGACCACGTCGGCGCTTGCACCTGGGTACTGCCCGGTCACGTTGATGATCGGCGGCGCGATCTCGGGATATTGGGCGATCGGAAGGCGGAAGAACGACACCGCACCGACGATCACAAACACGACCGATATCACCGCCGCGAAGATCGGCCGGTCAATGAAGAAATGCGAGATGCGCATCGCTCTTCCTCAATCCGTTTTGGGTTGGGAAGCGCTCGCATCGACCTTGGCTTGGGGAGAGCCAGGGATTGGGGCGGGCGGCGCCTCGTTCTGCGGGTTGACCTTCTGGTTCGGGCGCGCGCGCATCAAGCCGTTGACGATGACGCGGTCATCTTCCTGCAAGCCACTCTTTATGACTCGCAGGTTGTTGAACGATTGCCCGAGCGTGACGTATTTCATTCGGACGACATTGTCGGAATCGACGACCAGCACGTACTTGCGCGTCTGCTCGGTGCCGATGGCGGCATCGGACACGAGCAACGCGTTGTAGGACGGCGAACCGGGCACCCGCACGCGTGCGAACATCCCGGGCGTAAGCACGCCCTCCGGATTGGAGAACACCGCGCGGCCGCGGATGGTGCCGGAGGAGCGGTCAATCACGTTGTCGACGAAATCCATGCGGCCCTGGTGCGGGAAGTCCTGCTCGTCGATCAGCTTGAGCGCTACAATCACGCTGCCCTCGCGGCTCGTCACCTCCCGGCCGCGCTGGGCGAGCCGCTCGTAGCGAAGATAGGAGGCCTCGTCGAAGGTGAACTCGAACCTGATCGGGTCCGTCGACATGACGGTGGCAAGCAACGAGGTGTTGCCGGCAGTGCCGCCGGTGACAAGGTTGCCGGGGGATACGCGGCGGTCGCCGATCCGGCCGGCGACCGGGGCCTTGAGTTCGGTGAACTCAAGGTCAAGACCAGCCTGCCGTACGGCCGCTTCCTGTGCCTGAACCGATGCCTCGGCCACGCGCTTGACTTGGGTGCGCTGATCGAAAGTCTGCTCCGTGATGGTGCTCTGCCGGACGAGCTGCGCACCGCGCGCAAGATCGGTCTCCGCAAAGGCGAGGTTGGCGCGGGACTGCGCGAGATTGGCCTTGGCTTGATCGAGCGTGGTCTGAAACGGTCGCTTGTCGATAGTGAACAAGAGATCGCCCTGCTTGACCATCTGGCCGTCTGTAAAGTCGATGCGGTCGAGGTAGCCGGAAACCCGGGCGCGAATTTCGACGCTGTCGACCGCAACGAAGCGGCCGACATATTCATCCTGGTCGATGACCACACGTTTGACTGGATTGGCCACCGTAACGGCCGGCGGCGGCGGTGCAGAGGCTTGCTTTTGCGGGCTCTCGCTACAGCCGACCACCAACAGCAAGGCTGCTAGCGAAACAGCGCGCACGGCGGCGGCGGGTGGTATGAGTTCTCCAAATGATGCGACCGGCAAAAGGAATTTGCGGTTTCCGCTGAACATCGGTCGCTCCCCTGCGCAAAAATGTGGACTGATCTTGACCGAACCGTTTAGTCAAGATACTATATACGCACTGCGGAAAGAGTCAAGATGACCGAACCGTTCGGTCAAAGAAAAACTCACTCCACAGCTCACAAGCAGCAGCGATCCTGCGGACAAAACGGCGCACGCGGCGGTGGCGGGGGCCATGAGTTCTCCGAGTGATGCGATGCAGCAAGAGGTTTGCAGGTAGGTTCCTGCCTCGCGGTCCGCAAGACGCCTTTTTGTGATTGAGCCGCCCTTAGTTGAGGCAAATGATTGAAACAATGGTATCTTTGTGCCGACTTCCGTCAAGGACGGCGGCGATACCTCCATTCTAACTGCTCTGACGATTTTGGCAGAACGAGCAGAACGAAATACCCCTTTTTATGCAAGCGAAATCAGTGTCTTGCAGAGGGGTCTCGTAAAAGGGAAAAACTCAGGTTGCCTACGCCGCGGCGGCAATCCCCTCCCCCGCTCGTGGGTAGGATGGGAGCGGTCGAAAGTCGGGAACAAGCTCGCCTTCAGGCGCCGCGCCGGCGCTTGAATTCACGTAGCCACCCGGCACCGAAGAGGACGGCAATAGCGCCGCCGTAAACGGCCGCGCCTAAGATACCAAGGATGCCGAGCGCCGCCACGAACCGGACCGTGCCAAGCGCTTCGCATTGCCGCATGACCGGGCCGGCCGCCACCAGCAGGGCTGTTGCGAGCGCCAACCCGCTCAGCGCAAGCTTCACTCCTGAAGACCGCAGGCGGTCGTCGAACGAGATGAGGCCACGGCGTCGCGCAAACCATAGGAGAAGAATGAAATTCACCCACACGCCGATCGAAGTCGCAAACGCAAGCCCGACCTGCGCATAGCGATCCATCAACAGGATTTTCAGTGCGATATTGATGACGACCGCGACCGCCAGCGCCTTGACCGGGGTCGCCGTATCGCCGCGGGCGAGAAAGCTTGCCGACACGGCACGCAATAGCACAAACGGCAACAACCCGATCGCATAGGCCGCGAGTGTCGCGCCGGCGGCGGCCGCGTCGGCGGCCGTGAACGCGCCACGCGAGAACAGCGCCAGCATGATGAGATCGGGCACGATGCCGAATGCAGCCACGCAGGGAATCGATAACAGCAGGGCGAGCTCGATGGAGCGGTCCTGCGCACGCCGCGCGCCGTGCTCGTCGCCGACCGCAATCCGGCGCGCCATCTCCGGCAACAGGACCGTTCCGACCGCGATGCCGATCACGCCGATGGGCAACTGGTTGATCCGGTCGGCGTAGTAGAGCGCCGATACCGCTCCGGCGGCGAGGAAACTCGCGATGATGGTGTCGGCGAACAGTGCGATCTGGGTCCCGGCTGAGCCCAATACCGCTGGGCCGAGCGCCCTGAAGAACCGCCGCACATCATCGTCAAGGCGCAGGGTGCGAAATCGCGGCAGCGCTTCGTGGCGAGCAAGATCGGCCGCTACCATCGCGGCCTCAAGGCATCCGGCGATAAACACGCCCCACGCCGCCGCATGACCGGCCGTCGGAAAAAACGCGGCGACCGCCAGCGTCGCCATCATGGACAAATTGAGAAGGATCGGCGCCGCCGCCGGCGAGGCGAACCGCCCCAGCGCATTGAGGATGCCGCCATAAAGCGTCACCAGCGTGATCAGCAGCAAATACGGAAACGTGATGCGGGTGAGTTGGACCGCGAGGACGAAGCGCTCCGGATCGGCGCTGAAGCCCGGAGCGAGGAGCGCGATCACCTCTGGCGTGAATAGAAGCGCCACGGCGAGCAGCAACGCCTCGGTGGCAAACATCATCGTGAAGACGCGGTCGGCAAACAGCCGCGCCGGGGCGCCGCTGCGCTCGCCGCGAATGCGCGCATAGGCCGGAATGAAGGCGGCATTGAAGGCGCCCTCGGCGAAGATGGCGCGAAAATGATTGGGCAGGCGCAAGGCGATAAAGAACGCATCTGCTACCGGTCCCGCGCCGAGGATCGCCGCCAACATGATGTCGCGCAGAAATCCAGTGACGCGCGAGATGAGCGTCAGGCCGCCGACGGTCAGGATGCGTTTGAGCATGGAGTCTTGCGGTTAGCCGTAGGGTGGGCAAAGCGAAGCGTGCCCACCACCCAAATTAACCCTAGGCGCTCACGAGCGTTGCAGGGCAGCGGTGGGCACGCTTCGCTTTGCCCACCCTATGCCCGTCTCGCCTCCGACGCAGGCCCGTAGGATGGGTTGAGCGCAAGCGAAACCCATCGGAACCCCATCAAACGTAGCGATGGGTTTCGGGGAGTTTACCATCGGGCCGGCCAGAGGCCGGACCCGGTGGCTCAACCCATCCTACGGACTACCCGCAAACCGCGCGCCGGACGGCCGCGATGATGCGGTCCTGCGTGGTTTCGTCAAGATAAGCGTGCATCGGCAGGCTGATGACCTCCTCGGCCATGAGGTCGCAGACCGGCAGACCGCACGGGTCGGCGGGAAAATGGCGGTACGCCTCCAGCCGATGCAGCGGCTTCGGATAGTAGATCGCAGTCGGAATCCCTTGCGCCTTGAGCGCCGCGGCGAAGATGTCGCGGCTGCCCGCTTTGAGGCGGATGGTGTATTGCGCCCACACCGAGGTCATGTGGGGAGCCACGGTTGGTACCTTCACCACATCGGCCAAATGCTGCGAATAGCGCCGTGCGATCCGGTTGCGTTCCGCGATCTCCTCGGGAAAGATCTTGAGCTTCTCAATCAGCACTGCGGCCTGGATGGTGTCGAGCCGCGCAGTGAGGCCAATCCGCACGTTGTCGTAACGGTCGGCGCCCTGGCCGTGGGTGCGCAGGCTCACCAGGACATCGCGCATGTCGTCGTCGTCGGTGAACACGGCGCCGCCGTCGCCGTAACAACCGAGCGGCTTGGCAGGAAAAAAGCTGGTGGACGTGGCGTCGGCCAGCGCGCCTACCTTGCGATTGCCGACTGTCGCGCCGAATCCTTGCGCTGCGTCGTCGAGGACGAACAGCTCCTCGGCGGCGGCGATCGCATTGATGGACGCAAAGTCCGCCGGCTGCCCGAACAGATCGACCGGAATGATCATGCGCGGGTTGAGGTCTGCCGTGCGCGCCGCCGCTACCGCGCGCGCGGCGCTGTCGGGCGCGATGTTGAAGGTCGCGGCGTCGACATCAGCGAACACCGGCGTGGCGCCGATGAGCGCCACGGCCTCGGCGGTCGCGCAGAAGGTGAAGCTCGGGCAGATCACCGCATCGCCCGGGCCTATTCCCTTGGCCATGAGCACCATCAGCAGCGCATCAGTGCCGCTCGCGCATGTCACCGCATGGCGGGCACCGCAGAAGGCCGCGAGCGCCGCTTCGAGCTCTCGCACCTCGGGACCGAGAACGAACTGACAATGGTCGAGCACGCGGGCGACCGCGCCATCGATGCGGCCGCCAAGCCGGCGGCGCTGGGCGGCGACGTCGATGAACGGAATCGGTGCGGCGTCGAGCCGGGCGTGCTGATTCATGGCGCAGAGCACGTTCCGGTCATGTCGAACTATTCTCCGCGGTCATGGCCGGGCTCGTCCCGGCCATCCACGTTTTTCTCGGTGACGGCCCGCAAGAAAGGCGTGGATGCCCGCGACAAGCGCGGGCATGACGGTGGGAGAGTGATTCGATCTCATCGGAATCCGGTCTAATTCATGAGCCGGCGAAGGCCGCGCGGGCGCGCCGCTTCGCCGGCACAGCCTCGATGTAGGGCGCCGGTTTCGGCGCCATCGCAACATCCGCACGGCCGTTGAGGCACTGGATCGCGACCGCGAGGCTCGCCACGCCATCCTCCCCGGTCACGGGCGGCGGCGTGCCCTCGCGAATGGCTTTGACGAAGGCCATGAGTTCGGCTCGCAACGGCTCGGCATGGCCGACCGAGAGGTGTCGCATCGAGTAGCTGCCGTCGGGCTGGAATCCATAGCACTCGGTGACCTGGCGCGTGAGCAGATCGCCGATCACATATTTGCCCTTGGTGGCCACATGAACGGTGCGCGCCTTGAACGGCGTGAGCCAATTGGTGTTAATATGAGCGAGCACGCCCGACGCGGTGCGGAACTGGAGGAGCGCGATGTCCTCGCGCTCGGCTACGGCGTTCGAGAGCTGCGGCTGCACCTCGACGATCTTCGAGCGCGTGAACCAGCAGATCAGATCGATGTCGTGAACGGCGAGATCGATCACCACGCCGACATTCGACATGCGCGGCGGAAACGGACCGACCCGGGTAATAGCGATGGAAAGGATCTCCTCGCTGCGTATAGCCTCGGCAATCGCCTGCACGGCCGGGTTGAAACGCTCCACATGGCCGATCATCAGGGTCAGGCCGGCGCGGCGCGCCGCCTTGATGAGGTCTTCGCCTTCCGAAACCGTGGAGGCGATGGGCTTCTCCACCAGAACATGCACGCCGCGCGCGATGCAGGCGAGCGCAATATCGCGGTGAAGATGGGTGGGCGCGGCGATCGTGACCGCATCGACGCCGCGGTCAAGCAGTTCCTCGATCGAAGCGAGTGCCGGGCAACCGAGCGTGCCGCCGACGACATGCGCCTGCTTACGATCCGGGTCCGCGACGCCCGCGAGCTCTACTCCGGGGAACTCCGACAAGACACGTGCATGGTTCGCGCCCATCACTCCGACGCCCACCACGCCCACCCGCATGGCACGGCCGGTGTTGATTTTCGCGGCTTGCAGCATCATTGCTCCCCTCAGCCCAAAAGGCCCTGGATACCCAAGCCTTGGAAAGCCAAATCTCGAATAGCCAGGATCTTGCTCGCCCCGGGCATCACCTAGCACGGCTTTCGACGGGTTGCGACTGGGGCGCAGGAACAAATCCGAACACGTTTTGATTCAGAGCGTTACGGTTAGCCGCAGGTTAAGGCGACGGGGACCAGCGCGCGGAGCGATTCGACGGATCGGCAGCGTCTGGGCAGGGATGGTTGGAGACTTGATAAGTTGCGTAGCCGACAGAACCTGCCTAACGTCTCAACCCACAACATCCCTCGCCGGATTTCGACATCGACCGGGTAGTTCCGGCATAAGCACCGCTGATGAGATGCGCCGATGAAGCCCAAGCTGATGTACGTAATCAGTGAGGACTGGTTCTTTTACTCTCATTTTTTTGAGCGCGCGCTCGCTGCGCGCGACGCCGGGTACGACGTCGTCGTGATGACGCGCGAGCGGGCTCATGGCCAGAAAATTCGCGCAGCCGGCATTCGCGTGTTGGCTGTGAATTTCAGCCGCCGCAGCATCAATCCGGTCAACGAATTCCTTTCGTTACTGAGAATTTATTTGGCCTACCGACGGGAGCGGCCGGACGTGCTGCATCACGTCGCCGCCAAGGCCGTTTTCTATGGATCGCTGGCAGCGCTCCTTTCCCGCCGCAAGCTCGCGATCGTCAATGCGCCGGTGGGTATGGGCTACGTCTTCTCCTCCCGTGAACGGCTGGCCCGGTTGCTGCGACCATGCCTTCGTTTGGGCTACCAGTTGCTTTTGAATCCGCCGCGCAGCCGGGTGATCTTTGAAAACGCCGATGACGCGGCTTATTTCGTCAAGAATGGCGTTGTGCGCGCCACCGATGCGGTTGTGATTCGCGGCGCCGGCATCGACGTGAGGAAATTCCAGCCGGTAAATTCTTCCGGAGGACCGCCGGTGGTGGCGTTGGTGGCGCGTATGCTGCGTGACAAAGGCGTGCGCGAATTTGTCGAAGCCGCTCATCGCTTGCACGACGCCGGTGTGGTTGCACGCTTTGTGCTGGTTGGCTACCCCGACCCGGAGAACCCGGCGTCCATCCCTTTGGAGCAGTTGCGTTCATGGCATGGACAAAAAGGGGTGGAATGGTGGGGATGGGAAGAGGACATGGTATGGACCTGGCATCAGGTCCATATTGCGTGTCTGCCGTCTTACCGCGAGGGCCTGCCCAAGGCGCTGCTTGAGGCTGCCGCCTGCGGACTGCCGATCGTGGCCACCGATGCGGTCGGATGCCGGGAAGTGGTGCGAGATGGCGACAACGGATTGCTCGTGCCCATAGGCGATGTGCAGGCTCTTGCAGGCGCCCTGCGTACCTTGATTTTCGATGCTAGTCTCAGAAGGCGGATGGGGGAGGGAAGCAGGGTCCGGGCCGAATGCGAGTTCTCCTCCGAACGGGTCATCGGCGAAACTCTGGCGGTCTATCGGTCGCTTGCGGACAGGCGTGATTGCAAGGCCGTGCAATCGCCGTAACTCGCGAAGCGCCCGATCATCAATGGCGCGCCAGCCGCCCCGCGAGGATCGCGCCCACCGCTGCGTTCCCGATCGGCGCCAGCCAAAGCGACTTGAGTATGCCAGATGCGGCCCCGCTCCAATTGCGCTGCCGATAGCGAACCGCTGCTGTTTCCAGCGCCAGCCCCGCCTCAAGGCGGCGCTGCAAATGCCGCGGCAGCCGTGAAAGGTGTTTCCGGCGAATGGTCTCGATTGCCTCAAGGGTCTGGTCATGATTTCCAAATGCCGACGGTTCACGGCTCGCCAACGGCTCGGGAAGATAGGCGAGATCAAAGCGTGCAGTGAGCCGCAGCAGCCAATCCCAGTCCTCGTGCCGCTGCACGTCGGTGTCGAACAGGCCGACCTCGACGTGCAGCGGCACGAGGACTACCATGGTGGTGCCGGGGCTCAGGTAGCATCCCCATACGGCGTCGGTGATGGCGAGAATGCCATTTTTGTACCGGGGCCATGCGATGGGTGACCGGCCGGGCCGCGCCAACTTACATGCTGTGCAACTGACGACGTGGCCTACCGACCGCATGAACGCGATCTGCCTGGCGAGCTTGTTCGGGAGCCACACGTCGTCCGAATCGAGGAACGCCAGATAATCGCATTTTGCCGCCCTGATGCCGGTGTTGCGCGCCGCCGCCGCACCGGCATTGCGTTCGTGGCGAATACAACTGACTTGTGCACCGAAACGCCGCAGCGCGCCGGCAAGATCGTCGGTCGAGCCGTCATCCACGACCAGCACCTGGAGCGACCAGTCGCCTGCCGGGAGGTCCTGATCGACAACGCTCGCTATTGCGCGCCCGATGAGATGTGCCCGATTCCAAACCGGGATGACGACATTGATGCTTGGCATGGTGATTGCGTTATCTCATCGGCCCAGGCGCTGGCAGCCGTTCAGCCGGTAAATAAAGGGAGACGTCATTTAAACCTGGAGCCTTGGCGGAGGTGACCCCACCACGTGCGTGGTCTGAGCCATTGACGAAACTGAATCCATCGCGTTCGGGGACGGAGCCGGTGGAGGTGGCGAAGAAGCCAGTCGGGGGAGACGATGCCGACGAGTCGGGGGGCTAGGAACGTTGCCGCCGGTGGCAGCGCAGAGCGGAGATGGCGCGGCG
>Ga0209648_10003906_pt1 | contig 12599 bp, 11 predicted proteins | sample GraSoi2013_115cm_FD_185830 | JGI IMG/M metagenome (GOLD analysis project Ga0209648, IMG submission 185830) | Grasslands soil microbial communities from the Angelo Coastal Reserve, California, USA - Sample 9_17_2013_115cm (SPAdes) (version 2) | ecosystem: Environmental > Terrestrial > Soil >...
TGGATACGCTAACGTAGGCAAGATGATATGGAATGAAGAGGGGTAAGTAGTATGGCACATACGAAGGCACCGAAGGGGAAACGGAAACGTCCGCTTGACCCGGCGAGTGAAAGGTGGAACAAGCTGCCCTGGCGAAAGCTAGAACAACATGTTTATCGCATACAAAAACGCATCTTCAAAGCCGAACAGCGTGGCAACAGACGAGCAGTCCACAAACTCCAAAAATTGTTGATGAAGTCCAGAGCGGCACGACTGATAGCTGTGCGACGAGTGACCCAGGACAACCAGGGCAAGAAGACGGCTGGGATAGACGGAGTAAAGTCTGTCCATCCCCAACAACGATTCGCCATGGCTGAACATATTCACCCGAAACTATGGAAGCAGAAGAAAGCCCAACCTGTGAGAAGAATTTACATTCCGAAGCCAGGGAAGGTGGAAAAGCGTCCGCTTGGTATTCCGATATGGGCTGCACACTACCTGTCTTTCCAGGCGATGTTCGGGATTCCATGTGTTCTCCTCCTGGTGGATCGGTAACTCCGATCCACCATCATAGTGCTACTTTACCACAAATTACGATGCATTATGAGTGCGCCGTTGCTTCCACTGCCTTCGGACTGGCTTGCGCAATGCGGTGATGATCTCAGGAGTGAGCGTAATCCAGCGGGGTCCCAGAGGCGTGGAACGAACACTCTCCAGGATGCCAGCCTGGCACCAGTCCGCAATGGTCGAGACATTGACATTGAGCAACTCGGCGGCAGCACGAGCCGAGTAGCGCCCATCTCCCCGCTGTCCGGTGGGTGCAGCCTTCGGACGCTCAGGGCATCCAGCAGGGATGTGATAGGCATAGCGAATCCACTCGATTTTGCTGACCGTAAACGAGCCTCCCATGCCAGCTTGCTCTCCTTCCTCATTGAGCAGGGCGGCAATCTGGGCATTGGTATGCAGCGGAGACAACGCTCGCACACGCTCGACCACCTGTGGGCTGGTCTGGCGTTCTTCCCACGACATCTTGTACCGTGGAATGGCCAGACGTGTGAGGGCCTCGGTTTGCCACCGAATAGCGACATCGATGACATTGCCTCGTTTAGAGAGCGTCACATCTTTGATCAACCAGCGCATGAGTTGCTTGCGCTCCACAAAGGTCGTCGTCGAAGCATACCAGATAGCCGGCAGATCATGGGCCAGGCGGCGGATCTGCTCCCGCTGCGAGGCTGTGAGCAACAGGGCCGCCTGTTTGGGCAACAGGCTGTGCTCCCGTTCCAGTTGTTCCACCTCCGTCAGTTTCTCATTCCAGTCTCGCTCCAGGCTGCGAGCCACCAATCGGTTGTCCGGGTCGACCACTTTGTAGCGACGACGAGCCAGGTCCGCTTCGTACTGCGCCCGTTCAATCTGACGTTGCCATTGGTGATCGACTTGCTTGGCACGAGCTTCCACCTGGTCGAGGGCCGAGAGGGCTACTTCCAGGTGGGCGGGCTCAATGGCCTCCAGAAAGCAGGCAACCACAGCCTGATCGATCCGATCTCCCCGCATGGTCTGGCAGGTTCGCGCGGCGAGTTGCGAGTGGAGCTGGTGACATTCGTACATCAGCAGGGAACCATTGCGCTGATACCGAATACCCATGCGCCGACCACAGGAGCCACACAAGACAATCCCTTGCAAGAGCGAAGGTCCTTCTCGAACTGCTCCTCGGTGCTCTTCTGCCCGCCAGGTGCGGTTGTCATCGAGTTGCCGTTGATTCCGCAGAAACTGGTCCCAGGTGATGTAGCCCGGATGGGCATCCAGCAGGACGATGGGCCAGTCTTCTTGTGGGAGACGACGCGTTCGCCCTTTGACCCGTGGCTCTTCGCCGGGCAGTGTTCGGCTTCGGAACTTGGTACGCCCATAGACGTAGGCCCCCGCGTACAAGGGGCTGTGCAAGATGTTCAACACACGCTCATGGGTGAGACGACTCCAGATCAGTTCATCGGCCCGCTTGCCTCCCCACCAACGCGTTGGGAAGCACAAGTGCTGCTGGGCAAAGGCACTGACGACGGCCAGGGCCGAGGAAGATTGCTCAAAAAGCGAGAAGACCAGACGAACGGCTTCCTGAACGGCTTCATCAGGGTCAAGCACCATCCTGCCAACGGGATCGTAGATCAGACCAATGGGCAAGCGAAAACGCAAGCTCCCTTGTTCTGCTTTGCTCTGTTTTCCTCCTTGCAGGCGGCTCTTCAACCAATGGAGTTCGGCCTCCGACATGCTGCCCTTGAAACCGAGCAACAAACGGTCGTTATGGGCTCCGGGATCATAGACTCCTTCGTCATCAACCACAAGGGTATCGGTCAGCGCACAGATTTCCAGCAGTCGATACCAATCGCTGCACGAACGCGCCAGGCGCGACACCTCCAGGCTGAGCACTGCTCCAACGTGCCCCAGACCCACTTCAGCTACCAGCCATTGGAAGCCATCGCGGCCAACGGAAGATGCGCCCGATTGTCCTTGATCCTGGTCGACCACCTGGATACGAGCAGGGGTCCATCCCAGATCCTGGGCTCGCTTGACGAGATCATACTGCCGGGTCGTACTGCCAGTGTTTTCTCGAACCTGGAAAAGCGTGGATTGCCGCACGTAGATCACAGCGAGCCGATCAAGATGATCAGGACGGATTTTTTGAGACGATGGTCGGTTCAACATCGGCTCCCTCCTTTCCGGCGCACTCGTTTCCAAGGCGAGTCACCATATTCAACGCTAATTGAGCAAGCAGACCAATCACACGAGTACGCAGATCGAGGGAGAGAGCAGGCCACACCTGGACCGGTGTTACTTGCCCCTCAGGAGAGGGTGGGTGCGAGGACATGCGCAAACCTCCTTGCCAGGCACATTCCACAGGAAAGACGGATACGGCTATCATATCTCATGACCTCCTGGAAACGGGTGGAGCCTTTGTTGCTGCGAAACCCACTGGGCAATTCGCCAGAGCCCTTCAATCGCGAGCAAGGGTGGTTCTGCTTCATCGGGATCGGGTTCAGCTGGTCCTGCGTAATCCGTCAGACTCGCGGCGATGGCGCCATGATACCCATCAGGCATACGGATGATGAGGTCAGGATCCGGCCCACGCCGAACACGAATGAGCTGCACACGTTGACCATGCAGGGGGTGATGAGGATGGGTCACCGTCACCCATTCCAAAGATGGCTTGTCAAAGGAGGTAGTGTGCTGTGATGATGCCCGTTATGGAAACAAGATCGCAACAGGCCCTCGTCAAACTTGCGCTTGAGCCAGAATGGGAATGCAAATTCGAGCCAAACAGCTACGGATTTCGCCCTGGGCGTTCCTGTCATGATGCCATCGCCGCTATCTTTATCACCATCGCTCACAAGGCCAAGTATGTCTTGGATGCCGATATCAAAGGTGCGTTCGATCACATCAACCATGAGGCACTTCTCAAAAAACTCAACACCTACCCGGCAATGAGGCAGACCATCAAAGCCTGGCTCAAAGCGGGTATCATTGACAACGGAGTCTTTGAAGAGACGCCACGAGGAACCCCACAGGGGGGAGTTGTGTCACCGTTATTAATGAACATAGCCCTACACGGAATGGAAACTGAATTAATGAAAGCATATCGAACAAAAGCGGATCAACCCCAATTCGTCCGATATGCAGACGATTTGGTAGTTCTCCATCCAACAGAAGAGGGCGTGAAAAAAGCGCGAGAGGTTCTAGAAACATGGTTACTCGACATGGGACTGGAATTGAAGCCAAGTAAAACCAGGATTGCCCACACGCTACAGGAATATCAAGGCCGGGCAGGTTTTGATTTCCTCGGATTTACCATTCGTCAATTTCCGGTAGGAAAAACCCACGCGGGAAGAGCGAATCAATACGGACCACCACTTGGTTTCAAAACGCTCATCAAACCGAGCAAAGAAGCCATACAGCGACATATTGCAGAAATGAGAACTGTGATAAAAAAGAACAAAAGCGCATCACAAGGGAAACTCATCAAAGAGCTAAACTCCGTGATACGGGGATGGACCAATTATTACAGGACGGTCGCGGCAACAGAAACGTTTAACCACTGTCGTCATGTTCTCTATCTGCAACTGCGAGCATGGACAAACTCCAGACACCCAAACAAAAACAGGACTTGGATAGCGCACAAATACTGGCATGTGGATGACGGCCAAGGCTGGATAGTCAAAGACCAGGAAAGCGCAACGTTGTGGGAACATCCACAGACACATATCCAGAGACATGCCAAAGTGCGGGGAACAGCAAGCCCATATGATGGCAACCTGCTCTATTGGAGTAAACGGCTACGAACCCACTCTATGTTCAACGGGATGTTGGGAAAACTTCTCCAAAAACAGAAGGGAAAATGCCGCTGGTGCGAACTGCTCTTCCAGGATGGAGACATTGTGGAAATAGACCATATCATTCCCCGAAGCTTAGGCGGAGGGGAAGAACTCAGTAACAAATTCGTACTCCATCGACATTGCCATGATCAACGACACGCTCAGCGTGCCAATGGCACCTATGACAAAGGCCATATCATCGAGGAGCTGGATGATGCGAAAGTATCATGTCCAGTTTTGCAGACGAGCGAGAGTGGTAACACTCCCGCTTAGTTTAACAGCTCTCGGGACGGAAGCGTCACTTGCTCGTCGATACGCTGGGCTTGTTGCTGAAAGTGGTGGTGCATAGCGCCAAGCTGCAGGATCGGGAGGGCGTCCCATTGCTTCTGGAGCCAGTCAAAGGCCAATTTCCTCGCATGGAGAAGGTCTGGGTCGACAATGCCTACACCGGAACCGGGCGCACCTGGATCAAAGAGCACATGGGTTGGGAGGTAGAGGTGGTCAGCCATCCGCGCCGTCCGCGTGGCATGTGGGTCTGGCCGGGGATGGAGATTACCCCAGAACTGTTAGCGGTCTTCGAGCGCCCACGCGGCTTTCGGCATTTGCCACGCCGCTGGGTGGTCGAGCGCACGCTGGCCTGGATCGGCCGCTATCGGCGCATGAGCAAGGATTACGAGTACCTGACCAGCAGTAGTGAGGCCATGGTCTACCTGACCATGCTCCGCCTGATGCTCACGCGCTTGGCCAAACAAAACGAAAAGCAATTCGTCACCTACAAGCAGACACATGCTGCCTGACTTCTGGTAAATAGGCTGAAGGTTCGACCAAAAATGAGCGTGGACAGCCCGTGTGTCGAACCTTCAGCCAAATTCTTTCGCGGGCGAAGGTTCGATCCAACTTCCACGCTCTGACTCATTTCATAACAACAGATCATTTTTCAATGGAAAAGATGCATTACAGATTTCCATTCGTTCCCTGGCATATTCCGCCCCGGGAGCGATATGAGCCACGGAGGTTCTGCCTTGTTCGAAACTTCGGCCTGATTTTCGATCATTGCGTCTAAATCGGTCGAACCTTCAGCCTATTTACCAACTTCTCGTACATGGTAAATTGGCTGAAGGTTGGGACGCAAATACTGGGCTGAGGGCCTCTTGTCCGAACTTTCAGCCAAAAAACGATGGGCCGAAGGTTCGGCACGATTTCCATTTCTTGGCTCATTTTCTAATAATAGACCATTTTTCAAGCAAAAGATGCACGACAGATTTCGACTCTTGCCATGAAACTTCCGCTCCAGAAGCGGTCCGAGGCCAAGGTTATCTTCTTGTCCCAACCTTGAGCCCAAAATCCGATCATCGGGCCTGATTTGTCCGAACCTTCGGCCTATTTACCAAATCGCGTCTAAATGCTCCTGGTAAATTAACTGAAAGGTGGACCAATTTTGTATCGAAGGGTGGGAATTTGCACTGAAGGATGGAATTTGACGCTTCGATGCCTGGAAAAACCGCTTCCCATCTAGAGCATCATCAGAGAAAGTTGTAAATACCTCGAACGCTCCGGGCAGTTACCACATCCTTGTCGTCTGGATAGGGTCTGATCATCGACCAGGCATCTGAGCTGGCTGATACACGAGCACAGGCTGTCAATCCCAAAACTGTGCGGGAGATTTTCTAAGTAGGTGGACAAGGCCTGTTAGGCCCGCCGACGAAATTTACAAGCGCTTTGGCTCCCAAAAGGGGTCAGTGCATCCAAACCTGAAAACCGTCGGCTTCGGTTGAGACGCGGCTCTCCCCTCCCTTATCTCCATACCTACCAGTTCCGCATACGCGCTGCTGCCACCCGCTCGACTCCTCGGAGGCCCTCCGCCTGAGGAGGACACGATCGCAGGTGGTTCTGCGTGGCTTGCGCTTATGCCGAGATCAAAGGAATGGCTAGGAGCACGAGCAGAATGCCCATGGCCTGGAGGCGGATGACGCGCTCGCGCAGCACCAGCACCGAAAGCCCGACTGTGGCCGCCGGATAGAGGGAGGACAGGATGGCGGCGACGTCCAGGCGACCACTATGGGCGGCGAGCACGAAGAAGGCGTTGCCGAGGGCGTCCAGGACCCCGGCGAGTACCACCAGGGGAGCGACCGTCATTGACGGTAGCAGCGGCCTCTGACGCACTCGCAACAGGACGAGCAACACGCCAATGGAACTGACGCGCGCTGCAGCCAGCGACCAGAAGGTGGCGGCGGGAGATACGCGGCTGATGAGGATGAAGAAGCACCCAAAGCCACAGCCGGCCAGCAAGGCCAATCCGAGCCCTTGTGGGGGTTCAGTGGTTCGCTGCGGGCGGGAGATCAACCCAATGGCCAGCAGCGCGAGCATGAAGCCCCCCAGTTGCAGCAGCGTGGGCAGTCCTGCCGTGAAGACACTGAAGAGGACGGGAAGGGCCGCTGTCAGCACGGCTGAGACTGGGGCCACAATGCCCATCTTGCCACGGGCCAGGGCCGAGTAGAACGCGAGGAGCCCACTCACTCCCGCCACTCCGGCCAGCCCTCCCCATAGCAGATCGGAAGGGTCAGGAATGGGTTCTCTCCCGAGCAGGGCCAGCGCGAGCAACAGGACCAAGCCCACCGCGTAGTCGGTGAGCACCACGCTTCCCACATAGGCGCGGCGGGAGGCCAGCCCCCCGCTAAAGTCGCCGCTGCCCCAACAGAGCGAGGCGGCCAGGCCAAAGACGGCAGTGGCCAAGAGGTGCGTATTCATCGAGTGACCTCCTTATCTTTTCTTCACGACTGGTTACTTCAAGTCTAGTCGAGAAATGATCTCCGCACAAGCTCCATTTTGTGCTAAAATGAGGAGACCAATTCAAGAACAGCTGGAAAGGAAAGGAACACGCCATGAGCACCTCCCTGATCGCCTCGCTCTCGCTGCGATTGGACCTGGAGCAACAGGGCGCGATACCCCTGTTTCGTCAACTGTATGGCAGCCTCCGCGCCGCGATCCTGGCGGGCCGTCTTGAGGGGGGGACACGCCTGCCTCCCACGCGACAGCTGGCGCAGGAACTCGAGATCTCGCGCAAGACGGTGGTCAACGCCTTTGAACTCCTCATTTCGGAGGGCTACCTGGAGGGGAAAGTGGGCTCAGGCACCTATGTCGCACGCGGGCTCCCCGAAGAGGTCCTCCAGGTCCACAGGCGGGCTCCCTCCGTGGCCCCTGCCACCCCCACTGCTCTGCGCACCCCTCCCCTTTCCAGGTGGGGCGCGTCTCTCGCCAGCAGACCGATCTGTCCTCCGGATACCGGACGCGCCTTCCAGCCCGGTGTCCCGGCGCTTGAGGAATTTCCGTCAAAACTCTGGTCACGCCTGGAGGCCCACGCGTGGCGCGTGGCCGCCAGGGAGTATCTCTGCGATGGGGATCCGGTGGGGTACCGGCCCTTGCGTGAGGCCATCGCCAGCTACCTGCGGGCGGTCAGGGGCATGACCTGCGAGCCGGAGCAGGTGATCATCACGAGCGGCATGCACCAGAGTCTGGCTCTGGTGAGCAAGATGGTCCTGACCCCTGGCGAGACGGTCTGCCTGGAAGATCCCAGCCCTGCAGCCGTGCAGCAGATCCTCACCGACGCGGGAGCGGTGGTCGTCCCGGTTGCCGTGGATCAGCACGGCCTCTCGGCCGAGCAGTTAGCCACCGCTGAAACAGGCGGACAGCCCGTGCGGCTGGTCTATATCACCCCCTCGCACCAGTACCCCTTAGGGGTGACGATGAGCCTCTCGCGCAGGCTGGCCCTGTTGCACTGGGCGGCGCGGGCGGGTGCCTGGATTGTGGAAGACGATTACGACAGCGAGTACCGCTACGCCGGGCGACCCCTGGCCGCATTGCAGGGGCTCGACCAGGTGGGGTGCGTGCTGTACATGGGCACCTTCAGCAAGGTGCTCTTCCCCGCCCTGCGCCTCTCGTACCTGGTGGTGCCGGCAGCCACGGTCAATCTGTTTGCCCGGGGGCGTGCAGCGCTGGGGAGGCAGGCACCGCTCATGGAACAGGTCGTGCTCACCGCCTTTTTCGCCGAAGGCCATTTCGCGCGTCATCTGCGCCGCATGAACGGCATCTACCACGAGAGGCAGGCCACGCTCATCGAGGCGGTGCGGCAGCGGCTCGCAGGCGAGCTGGAGATCAAGCCGACCGCGACTGGACTGCACGTCATGGGCTGGCTCCCCCCAGGCGTCGACGACCGGCGCGTGTGGCAACTGGCGCTGGCTCGGGGAGTCGATGTGCCGCCGCTGTCTGCCCACGCCAGGCTCCCACAGCCACGCGGGGGCCTAGTGCTGGGATACGCGTGCGTGCGTCCGCCAGAGATCCGTGCGGGCGTCGATCAGCTGGCTCTGGCTTTGAAAGTCATGAGGCGGGAACGCAGGGAATGAGCGTCACGTTTGAGAGCGGCTGCCTGTGTGCGAGCTGCTCCTCACGGTGTCCCTGGTGGTGTCGTCTCAGCCTTGGAAGAAGGCTCAGTATCACGTAAGCTGTCATGAAGTGCAAAGTAAAGATGGAGCAGAGGCCTTTAAGTATTTTTGATGATACGGTATTATAGAACGTTTATTCAGATGTGGAAGTATAATAATGCGTAGATTATAGAAGCAGAGAAAAGCTGCCAAAGTGGCGTCACCAGCAGATGAGGTATGCAAGCAATGTTTCAACTGATTGATGTGGTTCTTGAGAGCAAGCGGAAGAATATACCAGATACGCCCAATTACATATTTTACCGACGACTGCTGCTATGGATAGTTGGAGTGTCAATGGCTCTTGTTTCTGTCATCTTGTTTGTCTCATTCATACGGGTCGGATTATTCGACCCCAATTTGAGTCTGGCCAAAAAAGGCATACTCGCAAGTGGGATAGACCTTAACGCCTGGTTTATCATAGTCATCGTATTTAATGCCTTTTTTGTGATTGGTGCTGTTTTTTGGTTTATCAAGCCGAGAACTGAAGCAGGCATAAAAAAGGTACTCTTGTGGCTGAATTTTGCCATTGGCATAGTTGGAATTCCCATCGGCTATGCATCACTGACGTATGGCGGGTATCAAGCGGGCATAGTTGGGCTAGGATTCACAGTGTTTTCTTTGATAGTAGGGCTTTTAATAGGGTTAAGAGGATAATCTTACCTTCCCGTTTCCCATTGTCGCTTCATCGACAGGTTTCACCTTTTCATGCTCATACAAGCATCGGGGAGAAGTGTATGACTTTCGATCCTTATGACCCCAGTTGTTTCCACAAGTCGTAGCCTAGCAAACGGGCAGTAAGGAAGAAGGCGGTAATTTTCGCCAGGCCGTCAGGGCGTAGGGCGAGCCCTTGAACAAAAAAAGCGGAGGAGTTGGTGGAGGCATGAAGCGTTCTGATATCTTGGTATGCTGTGGACTGGTGCGGAGAACACGTGGTAAATGACGTGAAATGTGAGCGGCTTTTGCGCCTCCAACGTGAGCACTTGACGCGAATCATGAGCGACTTCTAGGAACGTGCCTGGGGAAACCGCTCCACATCTGGTATACTTGAAGCGAGATTTGTAAATGAAGTTCCCTCTGTAAACTATTTAACCGTTATGAGGGTACACCCATGAAAGCGATTGTGTATCACACCTATGGTTCACCCGATGTTCTTGAACTCAAAGAGGTAGCAAAACCTACTCCCAAGGACAATGAAGTCCTGGTCAAAGTTCATGCGGCATCCGTCAATTCCTGGGACTGGGATCTGCTGAGAGGGAAGCCGTTCTTGGCCCGCCTTGTAGGTGGAGGTGTTTTCAAACCAAAATACCAGATACTCGGAGCTGATATAGCGGGGCGGATTGAAGCGGTTGGCAGAAACGTCAGGCAATTTCAGCCAGGTGAAGAGGTATTCGGGGATCTCTCCGGGGGGAGCTGGGGCGGTTTCGCCGAGTATGTCTGTGCTCATGAAAATGCAGGGCTGTTGAAACCGGCCAGGATGACCTTCGAGGAAGCAGCGGCCGTGCCTCAAGCGGCACTCCTCGCACTGCAGGGTCTTCGCGATAAGGGACAGATAAAGCCAGGGCAGAAGGTGTTGATTAATGGTGCGGGTGGTGGGGTGGGGACGTTTGCGGTACAGATTGCGAAAGCATGCGGGGCTGAAGTGACTGGCGTGGACAGCACGAGGAAATTGGACCTGCTGCGCTCGCTTGGGGCAGACCAGGTCATTGATTACACGCAAGCAGATTTCACTAATAATGGGCAGCGGTATGACCTGATTCTTGATGTGGTGGCATCTCGTTCGATTTTCGCTTACAAGCGTGCATTACGTCCCAAGGGAATGGGTGTCATAATAGGAGGTTCCCTGGCTACAATTTTCCAAGCTCTGCTCCTGGGACCATGGATCGCTCTGACCGGGAGGAAGAAATTAGGTCTTCTGATCTATAAGCAAAACAAGGATCTGGTTTTTATGAAGGAGCTTCTTGAGGCTGGCAAAGTCGTCCCTGTGATAGATAGACGTTACCCGTTAAGTGAGGTTGCTGAAGCGCTCCGGTATTTTGGAGAAGGACACGTCAAAGGAAAAGTCGTCATCACTGTGGCATAAATTTGAACGAACCACCGTTCTCAAGGAATTGCTGACCATTGCTCCTGCGTGCCTTTCTTCCAAAAGCAGGCCAATAGACATCGGTGTCGATGGAAGAAGCCATATATGGAGCAGTTTGCCCAGGCACGTTCCTAGAAGTCGCTCATGATTCGCGTCAAGTGCTCACGTTGGAGGCGCAAAAGCCGCTCACATTTCACGTCATTTACCAACACCCTGAAGATGCCACAGGCTCCTCTGGCGGTGGAGTTCGTGGAAAGAAGTTCGCCTAAAGCACCGCTGTGGCAGCCTCCTGTTGGGCTTGCAGCAGACGGCGTTGTTCAGAGAGGGCCTGCTGGCATATAAGGGTAGCAAACTGCTCAAAGGGAAGCATGCTTTTGTGCAACCCTTTGATGGGAACTTGCTTGAGGATCCGCTGCTGGTGGCAAACGACAAAGACCTGCTCGTGCTGTCATTTATCAGGATAAAAACACCGTTTCTCAGAAAATGTGCCACGTCGCCAAGCGCATTCAGCGGATGGGCTTTCTCTCATAATGTGGCGTGACAACATTTTCTGGTATCGAGACATTCATAGCTCATCTCTTTTGTGCGTTATTGTTGACCCAATGCCAAGATAGATGAGAGAAGCGCCATGTTATGGTTTTTATGCAACCTCGCTGATGAAAAAAAGGAATCTCTTCCATCCGTGTCAAAACCGTTCCAGCGTGTTGAAAAATGCTTATATTGCTGACTTTGGCCTATGGAGTGCTCTGCACTTACGCTCAGATTTTGATGTGCAAATACGAAATGATGAGGTTATTCGGGGTTTTTCAACAGGCTGGTTCGTTTCTTGCAACTCACTGCTCTCCTCCTTATTGGAGCGGAGGCGAGACGCGTTCATTGTCCATCTTGCGCCCAACCACCGTCTGCTCTATGAGCTTGCAGTAAATCCTCCCGTCAGTTCGACCCAGATGCATCAGGGGCATGGTCGGAGTCTCGGCCCTGTGCCTTCCACCCACCTGCAAAAGCCACCCTGGGAAGACGCCTCTCCCTCGCATCCGGCAAAGGCACGCAAAACAGCCCGACAAGCCTCTGGCGAGAGGCCCATCTGGATCGCGAGCGCAATCGCAGATGGGCCGAGCATTGTAGTAGCGTGAACGAGATCGGTGCCAAAGCCTGCTTCATGGTTCCACGATGGAACGCGAGCGCCCACGTCTGCCGCGGAAAGTGCGACCGCGCGTCCACCGATGAATGGAGTCCCACGAAGGCGAGCGGGTCAGCCCTCACCTACTCAGAAGCGGGATTATTTCTTGACGACATGGTACCTGATATGAGTGACCAATGGTGTCCCGCTTATTGCAACAGGTTCAAGTTGCAGATTGGGAACATGCTCAAAGAGACGTGCTCCCTCCCCGATGGTGACAGGCACGATGTGGAGCCATAGCTCATCAATAAGCCCGGCTGCTAAGTATTGATTGATCGTATTGGCGCCGCCCATGAGAGCAACATTTCTCTCCCCAGCCACTTCTTTTGCGGCAGAGAGGGCTGCTTCAATGCCGTCTGCAATGAAGATGTATGTGGTGCCCCCCTCCATGGCAATCGGGTCTCTCTGCTTATGAGACAAGACAAAGACAGGTGCATGGTAGACGGGATTGTCTCCCCACCAGCCCTTCCAGTCAGGGCTCTCTCGCTTTTCTTTTGGGCCATACATGTTGCTGCCTATAATGA
>Ga0209648_10003907_pt1 | contig 12598 bp, 10 predicted proteins | sample GraSoi2013_115cm_FD_185830 | JGI IMG/M metagenome (GOLD analysis project Ga0209648, IMG submission 185830) | Grasslands soil microbial communities from the Angelo Coastal Reserve, California, USA - Sample 9_17_2013_115cm (SPAdes) (version 2) | ecosystem: Environmental > Terrestrial > Soil >...
TTGCGCAGTTTCGAATCTCCCACTTCGGGCAAGGTCAGGAGCTCCGCGAGGCGCGACGGCGGCGCCATCGCGATCGCGGTGAGGGTGGAGTCGTCGCAGTCGGCGCCAAACAGCGATTCATCCGAGCCGGTCGACTACAGACCAACGGCGCTGTCGAGAGAGTCCAGCGCACTATCCTCGATGAGTGCTGGCGACCTGCCTTCGCTCGCGCCTCGTTTCGACGGGGATCGGACCGCGACCGGAGGCCCTGGATTGTCGCAGTCGGCCTATGTACCTTGACAGTTACGTAACTACTTTGGTACATTCACGCTGTGGAAGCTGCCTTTCGGGCACTGGCTGACGAGAGTCGGCGGACGCTGCTGGAGACCTTGGTTGGCGGTCCGGCAACCGCGGGAGAGCTGGCGGCGCTGCTACCGATTGCTCGCCCCGGCGTATCCCGGCATCTCCGGGTGCTTCGGGAGGCGGGGCTGGTCGAAGTTCGTCAGGAGGCACAGCGGCGGGTCTACGGTCTTCGCCCCGAGCCGCTCGCCGAGGTCGATGAATGGCTAGGCCGGTACCGGGCCTTGTGGGAGCAGCGGCTGCAGGCTCTGCACACCGAAGTGGCCCGGGGGAAACGCGAACGAAGGAGCACCAAATGACCAGAAACGCAGGTCCGGGTATCCGCATCCTTGGCAGCCTGAGATCGGCGGACGGCGCCGGCGTCGTACGCATCGAAGATCGCTACGACACCGACGTCGATGACCTGTGGGCAGCGCTCACCGATCCCGGCCGCCTGGCCCGCTGGTTCGGCCGGGTAGAAGGCGACCTCCGTCCTGACGGAGAGTTCCGCCTGCAGGTCGAGTGGGAAGGCACCGGGCGTGTGGAAGCGTGCGATCCCCCACGGCGACTGCTAGTGACGATCAGGGAATCGGACGAGTCCTGGCGGAAGGGTCGCGGTGCGCAGCCTTTCGACGAGGCCATCGAGGCCACACTGACCGCTGACGGCGACCAGACCATCCTGGTCATCGAGGTCCAGGGCATGCCCCTGGACAAGATCGCGTTCTACGGGGCCGGGTGGCAGATCCACGCGGAAAATCTCGCCACCTACCTCGCCGGGCGTGAGCGCGGCGACAGCGAGGCGCGGTGGGACGAGCTCGTCCCTCCCTATCAGGAACTAGCGGCCAACGTCGATTAGACATTGGCCGCGCTCCAGATCCCTTCCGGCAGCAGCCTCCTCCATCAGCCAAGCAACGCCGGATCACTAGGGGCGGCCTATCACTCTCCAGACATCACGGGTCCTCGACCGAGATGGCAAGTTGCTTCCGGCGCTTCGCAGTGTTCATCCGTCATGCGAGACCAGACTCAATCACGACTTATCGGCAGCCCCAGCAGGGTCATGTTTTTGATCGCCATACGCGTAGTGGGGCGATCGTCGAAATGCCAGCGCGTATAAGGACAAGGCCGAGCATCACCAGCCAGTAGTCGCGGCTAGTGCGCTGCTTTCAAGACCTCTCTCGTCACCGGCGTCGCCTCTTGAGCTGATGTTTCGGGAGCTGGGGCTGGGGCTTGAATCAGCTTGACTGCCGATAGCGCAACGGCAAAGAGCATTGTGTAGATGCTCACTGTCGCAACTGATTCGGCGATGCTTCTGGTCTGCCAGACCACCCCGGCTGCGTCGGTGGCCTGCCCATTGCTGCCGCCGATGACGAATGTAAGAACGGGCGTCAGGCCCATCACCGCATACGCCACGAGCGCCTGTGCGTAGTGAGAACGTGGGAAAGTCCGGGCCGTCTCGCCGCCAGGGCGAAACCTGACGAACAGTGCGAAGAGCTGGAGGAAGAGGTACACCGTGAAAAACCAGCCCAGGTAGTTTGTTAGTGGTACGCCGAAGTACCCTCCGCCCTGCTCCCAGATCCACTGGTGCTGGATCGTTGAGGCCCTCGGATCGAAAGTCAGATCCCACATGACCATGACGAAGGCAGCGATGAACGGAACCGCAACAGTCATGAAAGCGCTGGACCCCCGGCGGACTTCTCCAATGAGCACGTTCCCGATCACCCACGCGAAATAGCCATTGGCGAAATAGGCAGGACCGATCAGCAACGGCACCAAGAACAGCTTCGGCCCGAGCGCATCGGTGTAGTGGTAGTGACCGAAGGGAAAGCCGGAAAGGATGCTCGTGTTTTCCAGGATGTTGCTTACCACGAGACAGATGACGACGAATGCCACGATGCCGCTCCAGCCGTAACGGACGGCTCCGTGAATGAGCGCGAACGCAACCGAGATCAACAGCACGATGGCGATCGGGATGCCGAGCCCAAATGCGATGTTGGCAACCAGGGCTACGGCGTAGGCTGCAGCGAGAGCCCAGAGGATCGTGGTAATCAAGCCCCTGTTTCTCTCAGTCATGTTCGACCGCCTCCGCCGAGACGCGTTCTTTGGTCCGTGTCCCTTCGGTGATCCCGACGCTGCGGCGGCTGAGTTGACTGCTGGTGGCCGCCTGGACCATCCACTTCGCCACGTCCGAGCGTGAGATCCTGTCTGAAATACGCCACTTTGCACCCTCGGGAAGTACCTCCACAGAACCGCTGACGGGGCCGTCCTTGAGCAGGCTCGCGTAGATGATCGTCCAATCGAGGTCGCTCTGCCTGAGCAGTTGCTCGCCGGCGCTCTTGTCCTTGATGACGGAGCCCATAGCGACCCCCGTGAGCAACCGAGGCACCGCGCCGAGGCGATCGCGATCGACGAAAAAAGACGAGAGGACAACCAGACGCCTGACTCCTGTCTTATGCGCGGCTTCAACCATCGCCCCGGTGGAGTCGGCGATCACCGATCCGCCGCCGCCCAGCGTACTCAGTACCGCGTCGGCACTTGCCAGCGCTCGCGCGACGTCTTCAGGATCAGTGGCTCTGCCCGCGACCACGCGAAGGTTGGAGTTGCGGATCGTCAGCTTCTCGGGCGAACGAACCAGCGCGGTGACGGTGTGGCCGGCGGCGAGCGCCTGCTCGACCACGAGGCGGCCGGTACGGCCACTGGCTCCGAGGACTAACAGCTTCATCGACTTCCTCCCTGACCCCATTTCTTGAAGTTGAAGCTTCAAGTTGTTAGTCTGAATAAGTTGAAGCGTCAAGTTATTCCAACCACCAAGCCAGCCAGGTGGCTGAACAACCACGAGTGGAGCGCATGGCTCCACCTGTTGGCCACATTCACCTTGCTGCCTGCGGCGATTGATTCCCAGCTGCAGCGACAAGCCGGCATGAGTCATTTCGAGTTTGGCGTCATGGCGGCGCTATCCCGGCAGCCGGCTCGGCGCCTTCAGCTCAAAGACCTGGCTGTGGTCGCCAACGGCTCGCTATCTCGGCTATCCCATGTGATCTCACGACTCGAGCGGCAGGGATGGGTGCGCCGAGTCAGCGGCGCCAAGGGCCGCGCGACAAACGCCGAATTGACCGACAAGGGATACAGAAAGCTGATGGAGGCGGGCCCGATTCACTTCGCGGAGGTTCGCCGGCTCGTATTCGACGTGCTGACGCCGGAGGAGGTGAACGAGCTCAGGCGGGTTACCAGCCGAATCAATGCCCGTCTAATTCCCGAGACGAATCTAGGGCCGCTGGCGCGTCGGACCCGAATAAGCGCACTGCGCCAGTCGAGCTAGCGTCCGTAACGGGAGCTTCGCCCCTCATGCGCGGGAGTGTCATCGTGGTGCTCGCGCAGGGAGTCGAACCCTGAACCTTGGGATTAAGAGGAGATTGACCTTCCTTGCCAGGAAGCGTCAGGAGGTGTCAGGGCGTGCCACACGTGTTCGCGGGTCTGACGCGTTTGTGTCACAGAGCGTCCTGCCGTGTCACAGACTGCCCCGGGTACGCTGTCAGATAAGCTGTCAATTCGAGATCTGACGCGCTCCGCCGTTTTCATGAGCGTCATGCGAGACCAGGCTCAATCACGACTCAGGGGCGGTCCCAGCAGGGTCATTTCATATTTCTCGAAGAGGGCGGCGATGACCTGTCGATCTGGATTAGCACCGCGCGAGATCGGACTCAGCTCCTGGTAGAACTTGTGTCCGCCCCCGGGTGTGTAGACCACCACGATCTCGCCAGGCTCATCGGTCAGGTTCAAGAACGCATGCGGGACTCGTGACGGAAGGTAGGCAAAGCCGCCTTCCTCGCACCAGAAGATCTCCTCTCCGATCCTGATCTTGTAGCGCCCCTTCATTACGTGGATCGTTTCTTCCTGCTTGTGGTGCACGTGTAGCGGAGGACCGCCGTGAGGTGCGACTTCGACGATGAAGTAGTCGAATGCCCCACCGGTATCTTCGCCCGTGACCTTAAAGATCAGGTCGCGGCCCGGGCCCGATTGCAGACGCAGCCCCTCGCCTGAGCTTAGAACCTTGTGCTGGCTTGTCACAACTTTCATATCGGCCTCCTAACCCAAGTGATTAGGGGCCATACTATCGGGGGCCTAGCGACATGTCAAGACCCTTATAATCAGGTGCCAAACCGATGGAGATACCGATCCGCGTTAGCCGTGACTTCCCCGCGAAATACCCCGACGCCAGCGCCTCAGCGACAGAGTGTGCGATGAACCTCGCCCGTACCGGCGACCTGGTCCTCGGGCGGGTCGCCGCAGCCTTGCAGCCGTTCGACGTCAGCCCTGCCGGCGGACTGGTGTTGGGCATCCTCAAAGATGCCGGCGAGCCCTGCCCGCCGAACTACATCAGCGACCGGCTGATCGTGAGCCGCGCCACCGTGACGGGCGTGCTCGACACACTGGTCAAGCGGGGCCTGGTGCGCCGGGAGCCGCATCCGACGGATCGGCGGATGGTACTGGTGCACCTTACGAATGCCGGCTCTCGCATGGCCGACAAGGTTCGCCGTACTGTGCACCGCGCCGAGGCGGAGTGGATGGGCTCATTGAGCGAGCATGAAAGAGCCCAGTTGACGGAGCTCCTGGGCAAGCTTCAGAGGCACCTGGCTTAGAGGGCATCGTGGTGCTCGTGCAGGGAGCCGAACCCTGAACCTTGGGATTAAGAGACTCCCGACAGATCGTCTCAGGACGTCTCAGGGAGGATCAGGGAGTCTCACCAGTATTCGAAGCTATGACGCAGTCGTCTCAGGACGTCTCAAGCAGTGTCAGGGCGTCTCAGGGTTAAGCTGTCAAACAAGCTGTCAACCGCCTCGAGAAAGGATGTACGCGGCGGCAAAGTAATCGCGACCGGGATCGGTTCGTTTGACCTTCCGAAACGCACCAGGCGCCGGTCGTGAATTTGCAAAGTCCCTGCGGTACTGTCATGGCGGCATGGCACGACTGCCCGAAGGGACGATCACCTTCATGCTCACCGACCTGCAAGGGTCAACGCAGGCCTGGGAGAAGAAGCCGAAGGCGATGCGCAACGCAATGGCGCGCCATGACGCAATCCTGGCCGGCACCATCAGCAATCACGAGGGTCAACGGGTAGAGGCCGGACGCGAAGGCGACAGTGTCCTGGCGGTGTTCAGGACAGCTGCGACGGCGGCTGCATGCGCACTCGATATCCAGAGGAACTTCGCCACAGAATCCTGGCCCGAAGGTCTGGAGTTAAGGGTGCGGGTTGCACTGCATACGGGAGAGGCACAACTCCGAGAAGGCCACTACTTTGGTGCGGCGCTGAACCGCTGCGCAAGACTGCTGGCAACCTGTCATCCAGGCCAGATCGTGTTGACCAAGGCGACCGAGGCAATGCTGGCTGACGAGGTACCGCAGCAAGCCGCGCTTCAAGACCTCGGATTACATCGCCTCAAAGACCTCTCTCGACCGGAGCAGGTATTCCAACTCAACGATCTAGGGCGTCCGATCGAGTTCCCTCCCATCCACTCGCTGCCGGCGCAGCCGACTAACATGCCGCACTACCTGACCACCTTCGTCGGGAGAAGCGCGGAACTTTCAGCCCTGCGGTCCCTGGTCCCCCAATCGCGCATGGTCACTCTTACCGGAGCGGGGGGCTCCGGCAAGACCAGGCTTGCAGCCGAGCTTGGGCAGGCTTGTCTTCAGTTGTGGCCGGGAGGTGTCTGGTGGGTGGACCTGGCACCGGTCGACAACGCCCTCCAGGTGGCCGCGGCAGTGGTCACCGCGCTCAAACTCCCTGGTCAAGGGCCCGCGCTGGAGGTGGCCATTCTATGGCTGGCCGGCCGGAGAGCCATCCTCGTACTCGACAATTGCGAGCACCTGGTCGCAGCTTGCGCCGAGTTCTGCCAGGCGGCCCTCGAGCACTGCCCCGAGCTCACCATCATCGCCACCAGCCGAGAGGCCCTGGGGGTGCCCGGCGAAGTTCGTCGGCCGGTTTCGTCGATGCGCGCAACCGACGCAGTGCAGCTGTTTGAGGCTCGGGCACGACTGGTCATGCCTGACTTCAAGGCCACATCGTCCAGCCTTGAGACTGTCATGCAAATCTGCGAGCGCCTCGATGGCATGCCGCTCGCCATCGAGCTAGCGGCTGCCCGCCTGGGCATGCTGACTGAGGGCGAGATCCTAGACCAGCTCTCCGACCGTTTCCGTCTGCTGACTGGCGGCAGTCGGACCGCCCCCGCGCGGCAGCAGACGATGGCCGCGACTATCGACTGGAGCTATCGCCTGCTCACCGAAGACGAGGCCCTGCTGTTCCGCCGCCTGTCGGTATTTCGGGGCGGCTTCACTTTGGAGAGCGCCCAGGCTGTTTGCGCTGAAGCGATTGCCGGTAACGTGCTCGATCTCATCGCCGGTCTTGTCCTGAAATCGATGGTGGTGGCCGAACGGGCGCAGGACGTACGCAGCCGCTACCGACTCCTGGAGTCCCAGCTCGCCTATGCCGAAGAACGGTTGCGGGAGAAGGGTGAGCTCGAGTTGACGCGGCGTCGCCACTATGAGTACTTCCGCGACAGCCTCTCGGCCAATACGGTTTGGCAGGTGGGTCCGCGCAAGGCGGACAGCAGCCCGACAGCCGGTATGGTCGGGTTGGACTGGAAGGCTGAGGAGTCGGGCAACCTATGGACCGCCCTGGGGTGGGCACGAAACAATGCCGACGACCTGGGGCTCAGTCTCGCCGTGGGCTTGGAGTACCGGGACCTCACGCACGCAAGGAGCGTTTTTGCGGATCTGCTGATGCACTCTCCGGCGCAGGGCGTGCTTCGCGTCAAAGGTCTCTCCCACGCCGCCTTCTTTGCGTGGGCACAAGGCGACTATGAGGCCGCTTTTGAAGCGGCTGAACGCAGCGTCGCGGTGGCGCGCGACGTGGGAGATGTCGACTGGTTAGCTTTTGCACTGACCCAGTTGGGAACCGGGCACCGTATCCGCGGGGAGCTTGCAGCTGCGGCCGAGATCTACGTGGAGGCGACGGCTCTTCTCAAAGATTCCACCAACCGAGGCCAACTTGCCATCATCAGGAACCAAGTCGGACTCATGGCAATTCACAAGGCTGATTACGTTGGCGCTTTTGACATCCTCACCGAGTGTGTAGCAACCGCAAGGGCGGACGGTGACGTCATCGCCACCGCCAACTATCTCGATAGCCTCGCTCGTGCTCAGCTGGGTTTGAACGACCATCAGGCAGCCGCCGCCAGCTGGAAGGAAGCCCTCTCTATCTACCGCCGTGTCAACGACAACTTCGGAACAGTGGGCTGCCTTGATGGCCTGTCATGTGCCGTCAGCGCCGGTGGAGATGACCAGCGAGCACTGCGACTGGCTGCGGCTGCCAATCACATGTCGACCGACCTGTCGTTGCGATCCGACGATTGGCTGGTCAGCTGCGCGGAGGAGTCGCAGCGCCAATCCCGATCGAGACTTGAGACGCGCAAGGGTGAACAGGCCTGGAACCAAGGGTGGGCAATGACCGTTGATCAGGCGCTTGACTATGCCCTTAGTGGAGGTGAGCCCGACACCCTGAGCGAGGCCAGCGCGCTGAGCCGGCGAGAGCGAGAGGTCGCGACTCTAGTCGCCACCGGCCTGACTAACCGCCAAATCGCCAAGCGCCTATTCATCGCCGAGCGAACTGCCGAGGGACACGTCGAGCGGATCATGAACAAGCTGGATGTTCGTTCTCGAACTGAAGTCGCCACGTGGGCCGTCGAGCACGGGCTAATGGCAGCACCGATAAAGCAGAGAGGGACGCGCCCGGAGCCCCCCTCTACTCAATCACGGCAACCAAGCTAAGGCTGAGGTCCTCCTCGACTGCTCCCTGGTTCTCGGAACGATGCGCCGGTTGACGACGCGTCGTTCGATGCTGAACCGTCCGACGCCACGGACTGACCCGCTACGATGTGCGCGCTCGGAGCTGCGACCGGAAGGCTCAATGTTTTGACGAGATAGCCTCCCGTAGCCCCAACCATGAACACCGCCACGATGGCGGCAATGATCGCCACTCTGTTCAAGATCGCCGATCGCCAACACGCTGTCCTCACGTCCATCGTTGACCACCTTCCGGTTTATTCAGCTCGCTCATCGCGAGCAGTGAGGTCAAACCTAGGAATCGCAAGACACCGTCATTAGGCGGAAAACACCTGAACCCGCCAGGTCACTACCTGAATTCGGCTACCCGTTTTCCGGTAGGCGTCGACCTGACCGGCAAAATCGCACGTTGGCAGGGCCGAGCCTACAAAACATGTTCGTGCTCGTCTGAAACTTGATGGTGCTCGCGCAGGGAGTCGAACCCTGAACCTTGGGATTAAGAGTCCCCTGCTCTGCCAGTTGAGCTACGCGAGCGTGACCAAAAGCCGAGAGACGATTCTAAGGTTCCAAGGGACTTAACACGCTGGGTTCCTGATTGCATCTGATCCACCTAGCGTGCCTTTCATGCCGGCGCGCGTTCCGTTGGATGTCGACCTCGAGGACAAGCTCATCTACGGCTTGACGCCGATGCGTCTCGCATACCTTGTGGTGTCTCTGCTCGCGGGGTTTGCGCTCTGGTCATCGCCATGGTCGCCAGAACCGATACGCGCCGCTGCGTCTATGGGTGTCATCGCGCTGGGAGTTGTGATGGCATGGGGTCGGTGGCGTGCGCGAGCAACCGACCGCTGGCTCTCGGACATCGCGATTTTCACCGCGAGACGTTACCGCTTCGAGTGGACTCATTCGAAACAACGGCGAGAACCGACATCAAGCAGCTAAACCTTGGTCCACTTCGGCTTGCCAAGCGCGGCCCGTCTCTGCTGTGGCACGGAGCCAATGGCGTCGTGCAGCTGGCCACCCACCCACTTGGTTTCGACGGTGCATCAGATGCGGATCAAGTGCGGTGGCTCCACGGCTTCAGGCGACTGCTCGACGGCCTCGACGCGCCGCTGCAGGTCGTGGTCGAGACCGAGCCGGGATCAGGCGGGACCGACACTATCGCGCTGCCCACACCGCGCGACTTCGACGACATGAGGGGTGCTGATCTGCGGTTCGTCGAGCAGATGTCGCGATCACCCTCAGCTCACCGCAGGCTGACTTCATTGGTCACACCGACATCAAATGCGCAACCTCTCGAAGGTGCGCTCCGCGAGATTGGTATCGGTTTTTCCATCGCGACACCGGCACACGGCCCGACGTTCGGACTGGAACGTCCTCACGAATTCTCATTCCACGCGGGGTGGAGCCGGTCCTGGTACCTCGAGCGCATGCCGGGGACCGAGCTCGAAGCCGGCTGGCTCTTTCGGTTGATACCTTCCGGCTTGAAGACGCGCCTCTCGTGGCATGCCGATCCGCTGCCGGTGGCGTGGATCGTCGATTACCTGCAACGCCAGCTCACCAACATGCGCGTCTCGCGTATGCAGGAGCTCAGCGCGGGGACAAACGATCCGATGCTGGCCGGAGCTCTGCCCAACACGGAAGATCTGCAGCGACGCTTGGCCTCAAGCCAGGAGAAGGCGTTTCACGTCTCCGTCTACATCACCTTGGTCGCGGCCACGAAGCAGGCCCTGGAAGAGGGTTCGGAACAAATTCGCTCCGCGGCTCGAGCAGCACTTTGTGAGCTCCAGCCGTGCACGTTCCGGATGCTCGACGGCCACCTGGCGACCCTTCCTGCGTGCGCCGACCGCCTGGCCCGCAAACGTGTCCTCGACACCAGCGCGCTGGCAACGCTCTTCCCTTGGTGTAGTGCGGAGATTCAGCAACCAGGGGGTCTCGTCGTCGGCAGCAGCTACGCGAGCGGTGGACCCGTCCTTATCGACCCTTTCGACCAGACGCGGTATGCCAACGCCAACGTCGGCGTGTTCGGCTATTCCGGCGCGGGAAAGACCTACCTGCTTTCGACGCTCCTGATGGGATCGCTTGGCCGCGGCATTCAGGTGTATGTGATCGATCCCGAGCACGAGTACGGCAACCTCGCACGCCACCTCGGCGGCATCGACGTGCAGCTGGCACTGGGCTCGGGCCACTCTCTCAACGTGCTCGACCTCCGACCGTCGGAGCGCCGAGACGAGTCGTGGCTAGGCGCTGCGACAGCGGATGCGGTCGACCTCTGCGCGACCATATGCGGCGGACTCGATGAGGCCGAGCGGGCAGTAGTCGAGGTCGCTGTCCGCGCTGCCTACCACGCTGCAGAGCAGCCGGTGCTGAGCGACGTCGCGATGCTACTCCCGAACGATTCTCGGGCCTTCGCGATCCTCCAACGCTGGGTAAACGGAAGCCTCGGTCAGATGTTCAGCGCACCGACAAACATCGACCTCGAAGCTCCCATCGTCGTGTTCGGCATGCGGGAGCTGCGGGACGAGCTGATCCCGGCAGTCCACTTCCTACTGGCGGAAGCCCTGTGGACCCGAATCAAGCGCAAGGACCGTCGCCGAATGCTCGTGGTCGACGAGCTGGGCCTTCTGTTTGAAGACCCGACCATCCGGCGCTTCGTTGTGAACCTCGCGCGGAGGATTCGCAAATACGACGGGTCACTGGTGTTCGCAACTCAGAATCCAGGCGACCTGTTGAGCACCGATGCAGGAGCCGTCGTCGCGACCAACCCGGCTCTGCTCTTTCTTGGCGCTCAGCGGCCGGGCGAGGCTGCCAAGCTCGAATCGGCCTTTCATCTCAGCCCCAGGCAGCGCGCGTTCTTGGAGGCGGCCAGGCGTGGCGATTTCTTGCTGTCAGCCGGACCAGACCGGCTCACCGTCCGTGTCCAGGCGCCCGGCTGGCAGGAGGAGGCGATGCGGCTGGCGCGGCACCCGGCGCGACCGCCGCCCATTACAGGTAGGCTAAATCGCGTGCGCAGAGTCCTCCACTACAGGTTGTACGGACTTCCCGAGCAGCGTCTCGAGCGGGTGCACGCCCAGTTCGAAGCTCTTGCCGGAGCACGTACATGGCGCTGCGAGCCGCCGTGGGTGGCCAGCTCGTACTCGCGCGGACTCTTCGAGATGGAGTACTTCCGCCACCTCAAAAACGAGGACATCGTAAACACCACCGCTGCAGGTTTCGTGAAGATGGCGGGCGACGAGACCGACGCCCTGATCGTCGCCATCTTCATGCGCGACCTGAGCGCGGAATACGGAATCAAGACGACATTGAAGGACGAGGATCATCCGCTCGCCAAGCTGCGCCGGCTCGAGTTCGACCACGGCCGGCTTCCGAATGGTCAGTCGCTGGAGGAAGTCCTGGCCAAGCGCCCGGTGATCAAGAAGGTTCAAGGCGAGCGCATCCTTTTTTACCCGCCGACCTTTCGCCTTCACTCCCAGAGTCCCCCAAGCCCGGAGTGGGCCTACGCCCTGTTTGGGATCCGGGCCTATGCCCCGACTTTGCTGGAGGCCGAACAAGAAGCGCTCAAGATCCTGAGAGGCTTCGGTCACCTTGCCGGCTGAGGGCGCGCTCGCCCGCGAAGGCACGATCGACTCGGCTGACGGTACCAAGCTCTCGTACCGTGCCTGGCCGAAAGCGGGTGCCGGAATCACGTTCGCGGTCGTGCACGGACTTGGCGAGCACGCGCGGCGATACGAGCGCTTCGCCCTCGGGATGTCGCGGCACGGTTTCGCGACATTCGCGGTTGATCTGCGCGGTCATGGCAAGAGTCCCGGCCCACGAGGACATGTCGACAAATGGAGCCAATGGACTGAGGACGCGGCAGCATTTGTGAGGTACGTGGAGGGAATTGCCGGTGGAGAGGTGGTGCCGCTTGGGCATTCATTCGGCGGCGCCACTCTGTTGAGCACGGTTCTGGCTGACAAGCTGCCCGGAACCAGGAGGTTCATCTTGTCCAGCCCGGCGCTCAGGGTGAAGGCAGCCGTGCCTGGCTGGAAAATTGCGCTTGCCAGGGCGACTTCGACGATCGTTCCGAAACTGGCTCTCGACAATGAGGTCGACCCGAAGGTGCTCTCCCGGATTCCTGAGGTGGTCGAGGCCTATCGCACCGATCCGCTTGTGCACAGCAAGATCTCCAGCCGCCTCTATTCGGAATGGAGGGCCGCCTGCAAGCGCATCTTCGAGCGCGCCGGCAAGATCAGCATCCCGTTCTTGATCCTGGCCGGGACCGACGATGGGCTGATCGACCCCGATGGCAGCAAGGAACTGCACCGCCTGTCGGACTCGGTGAGCCAGCTCACGCTATTGGAGGGCCGCTACCATGAGCCCTTCAACGACCTGGACAACGAGGAGGTCTTCGCCGTGATTGCTGATTGGTTGTCGAAGTCGTGAACCTCGAGCCCGGATCATGGGT
>Ga0209648_10003908_pt1 | contig 12598 bp, 12 predicted proteins | sample GraSoi2013_115cm_FD_185830 | JGI IMG/M metagenome (GOLD analysis project Ga0209648, IMG submission 185830) | Grasslands soil microbial communities from the Angelo Coastal Reserve, California, USA - Sample 9_17_2013_115cm (SPAdes) (version 2) | ecosystem: Environmental > Terrestrial > Soil >...
CCCGTATTCCACTTGCCGACTTGATCGACGACGACGATCGGGTGTGAGCGGTTGCCACGCTCATGAATGAAGGCGAAGTCGCCGCTGAAGGTGAGCGCAAGGGTGGCACCTGCGGCGCTCGGCGTGGTCACATCCGCTCTCGCATTGCTATGACTAACTACTGAGCCGCGATAGAAGTTTGCTTAGCGCGCTTCGCTCACAATCCAGTCTGGCACTGGCAGCTTTCATACTGCCCGTGCAGTCACGAACCGTTTCAATCACATTACGTTTGCTGCGCAGGGTGAATTGATGAAGCGATTCGCCCGGCAAGAGCATCCGACAGTCAGCCGGAAGGAGTATGGACTGATCGTCACTTGTCAAAGGTTTATTCGATCCGTGGTTGAAGCGCGCGATCTCTTTACGAGCAGCCGCTGATGAAATAGGCGTGCTTTTCTCGGCACGTGTGCTGAGACGAGCGATCACATTATGCAATTGTCTAATATTCCCGGGCCAATGGTAACAGGCAAGTTCCTTAATTGCTGCATCCTCTATTTCAACGGCGCCCGGAATCGCCGATCGCTGTTGTTCGTGGATCAGTCGATCGTGCACGAGAATCGGAATATCTTCGCGCCGGTCCCGTAGTGGCGGAATCGAAATCTCGAGGACGGCCAGGCGGTAATAGAGATCCTCGCGGAATTTTCCTTCAATAACCATTCGCTGGAGATCCCGAGATGACGCGACGATAATTCGCACGTTGCATTTGATATCAACGGTGCCGCCCAAGCGTCTGAATTTTTGTTGCTCGATGGCTGTAAGTAGTTTGGCCTGCAGTTCGAATTTAAGTTCACCGATCTCATCGAGCAAAAGTGTTCCCTGGTCAGCGAGCTCAAAGAGACCCTTCTTCGACCTAACCGCGCCGGTGAACGCTCCCTTTTCATAACCGAACAGTTCGCTCTCTACCAGTGAATCGGGAATGGCCGCGCAGTTTATATCGACGAAAGGTTTAGCGGCACGGGGACTACGTTCGTGAATCATTGAGGCCGTGGTAGTCTTTCCTGTTCCTGATTCGCCGAGGACCAAGACGACGTGCGCAGAGCGTGCGGCGCGATCGATATCGGAGATAAGCTCCTGCATTTGTTTGCTCGCACCGAGCATTTTGGTAGGTGTTGGGGACGCCTGTTTGACGAGCGTGAGATGTGTTGCCGGCTGGATCCATTTGAGGGACGCGCTCGCGGCCCATGTTGTCAGTGACTGGAGGTCAGCGTTTACATCGGCCGACATCAGCGAGTTACAGGCGACGGTAACGATTGCGTTTTCAAATCGGCCCTTTATCTCGCACAGCGTGAGGGTCGGGTCCGCCTCGGCGACGGAGTGTAGGTAGATCTCTTTTCCGCGTTTCAGAGTGATGCACGTGACGGTAACATTGCGATGTTGGTAGGCTTGGGCCAACTTAGACAATCCTTCAATGATGGTCGTGACGTTTGCCTGCTTTTTGTTTCTAGTACTACGTCTTTGCATATTGTTTTCCTCATCCAAGCCCTTCGCTAATGTGAGCGCAGGCAGGTCGCGGGCGCTTGCAGTCCGAAACTAGATCTGACTGGCTACGGATCGTGAGGCTTCGGTTCCCAATTTTAGTTTCTGGTTGGTAATGGAGTTGTGACAGTCTCTTACGAGACCATTGATCACTGCTGCGACTTTCGGGTCCTTACCTACGGAATAGCTCAATGCGGCACGTGCCTTCAATTGTCCGGCGCTAAAGGTGAGGCCCTCTGATTTATAGGAGTCGGCCGCCCATCGGAGCCGCCGAATTGCAAAGTCATGAACGGTTTCGGCTACTGTCGCGATAGCAGTCTTCGTCATTGGTAGGCACTCCGGACGGCTGTAAAGTACTTCGAGCCCGCAGAGTCTCCTGGCTATCAGCGTTGCTGAGGCTCTAACGGGCCTTCCGGGAGCCGCGATTATGGTGAAGGCAGTCGACGCAGCCTTGGCGGCAAATGCTCGGTCTCTTTCAATCCAATTTATTCGTGGTCGGTTTGAGCCACCACGCGGTTGGCGAGGAGGTGAATGCAATTCCAGCCACTTGCGATCATTACGTCTAAGGGTGTCGTAGACGACGTTACCAGCGATTTTTCTGATCTTGTTTCGCGATAAGTTTGGATGTTGCTTCACTGCGGCGCACCATTGCGAACGTCGCTCTTTCAGGGTGGCGGTGAGTACTTTATGCTTTTCCGCAGCAAGGGCTTTAGACTCAGGTAGCTTGGCCAGCACATTCTCAATCGTTCTAAAAGAGACACCGAGTTCAAATGCTGTTTCTTTACGCGAGCGGCCATCAATAAAAAGAAGTCTTTTCATTTTTGTGATCCAAACAGGTCCGTAAGCCCTTATTCTGTGGAATCGAAACCGATCGTCTATTGACTTGTCGGGTCCTAATCTAGAGTAGACAAATCCACATGTGCACTTGAATATGCCGAGCGGTCTGCTGGTTCCGTCAGTGGCCATTCGAACGCGGCAGTTTCCAACAACTGACTTCTTGAAGTGTTGGGAAGCGCGGCTCAAACACGGCCAGGGTGCTTGACCGAACGGCTTGAAAGGAGTGCCTGGCAAAGAAAAGAAATCCGCGAACGTACAACCTAGAAGATTTAGAACTAACAGGTGCCGATATGGCGGTTGACTGCGTTTGAACGCTGGTTGGGTCATCGCCATAATCCAACCATTGTTGCGATCGACTTCGGACTGAAGTACGGCTAACAAATCAGGTGAATAATACTCACGCAGAGCATTTTCAAGTTTGGTTGCCCGGACTTTTCCCGTGAACGTAGCAAAACCTTTTTCCAATAGCAGTCGGCCATAACGGTTAGCGTTGACTGATCGTTCGCACGAAAGGTTCGGTTGCTGCAGTAACCAGGCGAGTCCCTTTGCAAGAACTCCATAAGTTGCGTTGGTAGATCTTTTGGGCGGTGGACCATTTTGCGGAATGGCATTCTCTGCAGTAATGCAGTAATAAAAACGTCGGTGGATGATGCCCGTCTAATTGGGACGGAGCTGTCTATCAGGAAGACATCATGTTTTGGGCAGACTTCGACGCCGGTAACGTTATGAATTCGATGCCAATATGTTTCCTCCCATTTACTTCTATCCTCTGAAGCACATTCTATGCAGTACCTGAGGAGCTGACTCCGCAGTTTGATGGTGAGCGCCCCTGCAAAGGCATGAACAGAACCGCGAGTCGCAATTATTCCCTTCCGGAGCCGGGCTGCGTGCTTAGGTGAAACGAAAGAAGCGTAGAGGGGATACAGCGTGTGCTGTTCGAGCAAGCGGTCGGGCGTATAGGAATGACCGAACGGCATTGCTTTGCATAAGTCACCTAATCTGTGTGGAAGATCAACAGCGACTCTGACAAATGGGGCACCGAACATGTCACGCCCGCTACCGGAACTGGTGTGGTAGCCCATTCGTTCGTGGTATCGGGAGCAGACGCTGAACACGAGTTCATCAGGATATATCTCGGGAAAGAAGCTGGTCATTCCGCCTTCTCCTGTTCATCGACATATTCGAAGGCTTCGCCGAGGTGGCCAGCTTGTTGGATTGCGTCCAAGACCGACGTGCCAGATGTGGCCGCACCTGCTGAAGCCGCTCTGAGGTCACATGCGTCATAGCCTGCCTTTTCACCTTTCTTCCTACGTTTTGACTTCGCTTTCCTGGCTCCGTTTGACTTTGGAGAGGGCTTTTCACCGTATGGGGTCGGATCGGAATCTTGGCCGCGGGTGGGGTTTGTGGAAGAGGGTGGCTGGGTCTTTTTCAGATCTTTCTCAGCCTGTCGGATATACGGGTCAAGCGAGATTGGATTGATATCGGGGACGGTCGACAAGTATTCTGTGTCGCCCCGGCGGAGGGCGGCCAGAACCGGCTGTGCTTGTTTGAGGCTATCTCGCGCTACTGATCGGATTATGTCCGCTGTTATTACTTCGGCATCGGGTGTGGGCGCGGTGACGATAGCGCGAATCTGCGCCAACATGTAAATCTTGGCTGCAAAATCGGTGATGCCCTGGGTTTCTTCATACAGAACGTGAGCTAGTTCTTCGGTTAGCGGACAGACTACTTGGGTATACTGGTAGCTCCAGAGCGACTCAAGCAGTAACTGCCAAACTCCAGGGTTCTGTTTTGGCTTAGTCTCATCAGCGTGATCCTCAACCCATTCACCTTCTTCCATTCTGTCCCACACTAAATCACCTTGTCCGGTTCCTCTACGGATCTGGTGAAACTCGCCTGCGAGAACTAACTTGGCCTTATAGGTCCCAACTAAGACAACTGGAATACCCATGGAGTTTGTTAATTGGACGAAGAAGCTCAGAAGTCTAAGGCCGCCGCCTTTCAAGCCGCTTAGTCGATTAATCTCGTCTATGACCAAGACACCTAAGCCATGGATTGCAGTTACCCTGGCCATCTTCGGCAGAAGTTCGTCGGTTGTCCGGCGTACACCCGCATAGTTGAATTCATAATTTGTGCCTAGTATCTGATCGATTGCGTGGAAGAAGTTAAGACAGAGTCCACGCGGGGAGCCATCGAATGGGCATTCGAGTTTGAGCCACACGACTTGAGCTAAGTTGAAATCGCGGTCTGCGTATCGGTTGTGATAAATGACCTGCGGGTAAAGCGAGAGCACGGCTTCGACCGAAGTGGATTTTCCGACTCCCGGGAATCCAATTATGGTGAAGCCAAGCGGCAGAGAAACAGCGGAGTTTCTAACAATCGTGGTGGAAGTGGATAAACATTTCTCATCGAGACCGCTCCAGTAACCTGGCGCAAAAGGGTTACGTCGTTGGTAACCCGCGCGAATCATCCGCGAGAATCGCTGCTCGAGATCAATATGCACTGGCAGAGGTACGAAGCATTGCAGTGCGCTTTGAATGGCGTGTAGACGTAGGTGAGATGGCATATCCCGTTCCGCCTTATCGTATGCGGGGTAGCGTGCAAGGGCTTCGATAACTTGATCTTCCGTCAGGATTGGTGGCAGGGCTTCGATAAAAGGATTGCCTTGATAGCAAGCTATCGCCTGTTCAAGATATGACGCGACACTGTGGCGTCCCTGGAGTGCGAGAAACTGGTATGAGTCGTCAGGATTTTTGGTCATTTCTTCAGCATCCTTTCGCGTATACTTCGTAGTTTGTCTGTTGGTTGAGGGGGAGGCACGTAACCAGGTACGGGCGACTGACTGGATTCAGAAGATGTTTTAGGATCGGGACCGAATTCCCAAGCGTTAGCCTCGCGCTCCAAATCGCGTTCCTGGTTTCGATTCGCGCGAATTCCCATTATTTGAGATCGATCGCTCATGTCGATCCGGGACATAGCATTCTCTTCTTCAGCGGCATCTATGACTTGCTGTGTAGACGCGTGATAATCAGCCATGGAACGCTGGTGCCGGGTTTGGTTAACTTCTATTCGTTGTTTCCGTGAAGATTGCTGAAGTAGATGCCATTTTGCGTAACCGAAGCTTCGGCTTCTGGCAGAAGGTTTAACCGAACCGTCTCAATGTCTTGTTTGCGCAAGCATCCGCTGCGGTGCTTTAGACCCCAGTTCCAGAGGTTTATCGGGTACGGCTCAACTCGATCAGCAATCATGTCAGCCTCCAATGGGTAATCTTCAAGATATTGGTGATGATTGTGATGAAGCGCGGCAAGAGTCATTATCTTGCGGAATTCCCATAGAGTGAGCGCCGCATCCAAGCGGTAATCCCTATCGCCTCTTTCGCGCTTCCTTACGCGACCTGGTAACCAATGAATAGTTTTTTCATTGCTGATATCGATATGTTGCTCAACGACACCCTTAAGATCGGCGCGGTAAGGTGAGGTGTTGTAGACACGAGTACTGAATGCGTTTACGAGTTGGTCGGCGTTGTAACCTTCGAATTCACCGCGATCGGCCATCAAGGCTTCAGGTAGGTGGTGTGTGGGCCAGTCTGAGTATTCGATAGAAATATCGTAATCAGCACAAAAAGCCACCTTATCCATAACTGAGTTTTCCAGAGCCAGCATAGCGCCGAGCCAGCTTGGGCCTTCGAGGGCAATACTCAGGCCGACGATCAGACGAGAAAAGAGATCAATGATGAAGTAGATCACGGGACGGCCAATGATCCACCTTCTGTTAAGAGAGCTAAGAAGATAGACATCGCCGATCGTGGCATCGACCTGAAAGATGGAGCCGGGCCCATAAGCCATTTGGGTTGAGTTGCCCAGCTTCGCGCGACCTGACAGGTTGAACCTTGCCGTTCCGCTTCGGGCTACTTGCGACTGTCGTGGCTTGCGTTCCTTGTTGTACCAATACTTGAATTGCCGGTAGGTTGGTAGTTCGTGTGCTGGAGGCAACGAGGCGACCCAGACACCGTTTTTGTTCTGGTGATACCCGCAGTTAAAAAACTTCTCTAGTGTCTGTTGAAAAGCCCGTGAGAGCGGTGCGCTTAGGCGTTTGTCGTAAAAGAGTTTGATGCCGGCTCGGAAGGACTGCAGGACGTCTCTGGTAATGTTAATCCCCCGGGGTTCGCCGGTTGCGGCTGATAGCTTACTTGGGCGACCTACTTTTTTCTGGGCGGCTTGAGGATTATCCAATCTGTCTCGCCACCCGCAGTTATCGTAGAGGGGAAGGTTGGCATTCTTAATTTGTCCTCTTTGAAAATAACGCCGCAACTCTCTATAAGCTTTTGATTTGGTGCAGCGCTTGCTCTTCACAAGGTCCGTCACGGGTGAGTTGCGCCCGTAGAACTGAAAGATTCGCGTATCTCCGTTTTCAACGAGTGGCGAGATGAGGTCGAATGCTTCGTCTCGATGTTTTCGATGGCTCTCCTTAATATCTCTTTCCGGACGAATCAAGTAGGCATAAGGGTCTTTGGGTAAGACTCTTGCTCCGCCGCTATCAAGTGCATTTTGTAGGGATTCTCGGCTGCGGCGCACAGGTTGCGCGCTATTCCCATAAATCTTAATGGTCCAAACGAAAGGACTAGACTGGTCAAGCCAGAGGAGGCGCTCTAATGAATGCGGCGCCTCCTTATCAGCCCACTCAGTTCTGTTTGCATTTGCTCGAATATTTGGCGTGGGTTAGTTGAGCAGGATCAATCGCACGCGTGGATTGATCGGTTTGAGCATGTCGACTCTAAGAAGACGGTTAGCGAGCAAGTGTCTGGTAATGGCCAGACAGGTGCCACCTTCGAGGCCCAGTTCATCGTCAAGAGAGATTGTGATTTCACACAATGGAGCATTGCGCGTTTGCAGAGTTTTCATGACGATGGATGCGATTAACGACAAGACCAGATCGCTTAGGTCAGTAAAGTCCTGAAAGCGGCGATATGGATGTAACCATTCGACATTCTTTGCGAGGACTCTGGGGATACTGCATTCAGTAACGATCTTGAGTTCCTTACCCCTGGCTTCCCAGTACCGGCGTTCGATCTCGAGTTTCTCAAGGGTTCGAAGGTTAAATAGATCGTCTCTGTATTTGACCGTTCGCGGCTGATCGATATTGGTGTCGCCATGGCGAACTGTGACGACGAAATCCGTGGTCATAACAATGGGTTGCCTGGTTTTCGGATCAACCGGATGCCGGATCCCACAGCTTCTAGGGGTAGAAGCGCGTACTGTTCGCGAATGTCGACGACATTGGACGCCCACTCGAGGACGAAGAAATACAGGAGCTCGAGGATGCTGAGCATGTGATGAACCCGGTTAGTTTTCCAACCCTTGGCTCGACATGCCAGACCCTGAGAAGGGACGTCTTGAATATGGAGCCACGGCTTGTAGTCGGCTAGCCTTCCTTTGCCGCGGCCTTCTTTGAGGCGTTTCGCAATTGACTTCCGAGTTGTGCGCCGTTTTCGTTTCGCCATCTGGGTTTCCTTTCGTTCGTCGCTGCCGCAAAAATAGCCCGTGAAAAACTCGCGTTCTTCTGCGAGCCTCAAGTACAATGAGCGAGCAGACGCTCTGACTTCATTGAGTAAGGGAATTAATTTTCCCCACTATTAGCAAACACGAGTTCGGTCGTTGAAAATTGCGAAAAAATCTTTCCGCAGATCGCAAATAAGTTTTTTTCGTAAATTTCGTGCCCTTCAATCGTTTAGTTAAATGGTAAGTCTGGTTAGCGTATGGCTGAGGCCGGAAGAAAAATCGATCCTGAAATAGCTGAGGTGACTCGGGTATTTAAGGCGCTCACGCGTTTCGCACAAAAGGAATGTGCGAAAGTAGGGTGTTATGGCCCTGACACTGTGGTTCCCGGGATAAGCAAAACAGCTCGGGACTTAGCGTCAGATACGATCTTAAAGCTATACGTTGGCGGTTGGGTTCCGGGCGCCGGTGGAGAGGATATTGTTCCTTACGGCTGCGTGGCATTGAAGAATTACTTCACGGACTTGAAGCGCACCGCTGCATACAAAACCACATTGAGTCTCGAGCCGGAAGATATTGAAAAACTAAAAGAGGCGCGCACCGAGAAGCCGCCTCAGCAGCTTATTGAGTTGCCGCAGATCATTGAGAAGATGAAGGCTCGTCTTACCGACGAATTAGAAAAGGCGTACCTCGAGGCGTTAGAAAAAGGCGCAAGGACTCGAAAAGAGTTTGCTGAAGATCTTGGCATAACGGCTGAAGAAGTCACCAAGATTCAAAAAAGATTAATTTATACCGCAGAGAAAATGAGAGATTTGTGGTGAACGGATCAGCAGTAGACAAAAGGCTTAAAGCAATGGCGAATAAGACTTCTTTGCCCACCAAAGCAGAGTTGAATGCTCTCATAGAGCTTTTGGCAGCCACGGATGACGAAACGGACGAGGTTAATTCGGCCGGCGAGCCGGTGACCAGTGCCGATGTTACCAGTTTGGCCGAGGACCTGGTTGGCCGGCTCGAACGAGGAATAGAAGATATGCGCGCAAACGCTGAAGAGGTACCGGCGGCGCTTTCAAACACCGTGCAGTTGCTTCACGATCACATCGATGAGGAAACGAGCGACGTGACAACTGAAGAGTGGGTTGACAGTCTGCTGGCTGGGCGCGTTCCACCCGGGCGCGGGCAGCCTACTGGTGATGCTCCCGCCTTTCGTTCCCTGGATAAGGATTTATTGACAGAAGAAGATTTAAAGATCTTGAAAGAGATGGCTGAGGAAATTCGACGTCAAAAGGAATCTTAAGCCGGTGCGTCCTTCAGCGAAACCTGCGGATGTTGCACGAGTACTCCTATCCCGCTTACCTGCAAACCAGCCCGCTGATATTGAAGCAGTAGCTCGTGCTCTAAAACTTCGTATCCGAGATGTCAGCTCGACTGGTTTTGTGGGAGCCATGTTTCCAACCGAGGAGGGTGTGGGAGGGTTAATCTGCGTTGCAAAAATTCGTGAAAGCGGCCGCCGAAGGTTCACAATAGCGCATGAGATCGGACACTATATGCTGCTCGACAAATCAGTAGCGCCTTCGGTCTGCTCACTGAAGGACGTTGGGAAATGGCGCCGTGACCGCAGCACGGAGAGAGCGGCAGACATGTTTGCTACCGAACTTTTACTACCTGAACAAGAAGTTCGTCCTCTCATATCCAAACATGGAGTTCAGTTTAATACTGCGGAACTCATCAAGAATACCTACAACGTATCGTTGACAGCCGCAGCACTTAGGTGTGTCGAACTTACTACGGATGAATGCGCTTTGGTAGTGACCGTCAAGGGCGTTGTAAAGCATTATAATCCGAGCGCCTCATGGAGATATCTTATTCCAACAAAGCGCGCGCCCGGGCGATATACAATGGCTGGAGAACTTTTCCACGATCCATCGTCACGTATATTGTGTGGCATCGTCTCGGCGAAAGAATGGGCGAGCGAAAAGAAGTACACTGATCTCGATGCCCGGCTTTGGGAAGAATCAGGGTACAACACTATTCTTAGCTTTCTCACGGTCGTGAATGACCCAATTCTTTATGAAGATATTGATAAGCTCGTCCGACTTGAAGATTCTATAAACGCCCGTGAACTTCCCTAACTTTCTTTAGAAGAGTTGCTTAGTGCGCTTGTAAATCAGCAAAAAACTCTACAGGCGTTCTATAAGGTTGAGTAAACGTTCAGGTACTTCCTCCTGTCGGGCTCGCATCTCTTCGATGCCACGTTGCAATCTCATTTTTAGGTCCCCGTCGAAGTCTCCAATGCCGAGCTTTCGAGTCGGGTTCGCCGCTTCGAATCTATTGTTAGAAATTTGCCGCCATGAAGGTACAGTTGTTGGTTCGCCTCCAAAAACGAAGCCAAATTCACCGTACCATCTGATGGCGTCAAATGCGCTCTGAAGAGAAATGTTGTCAGCAAATCTGTCGGTCTCCTACATATCCCCTTCGAATCGCCTCTTGATCGTCAGGTTTATCACCGCAGGGTGCCTTCGCGCCGCTGCGTGTAAAGACGCCAACTAGACCACCTAATTGTCCGCCTCCCCGTTGGTATCTCCGCTCGTCTCCTGAGCGTAACCTGCAGCTCTGAGAAGCGTTTCAGGTGACATCTAAGAGTCATTTTCGTCATCGTCGACGCATTCAATGGATGGCTGCCCAGTGCTATTGACTACCTGTTTCCAAAAAATACTGGAGGTCGGAAGCCTCTTGTGATAGCCGGCAACCAATTCCAATGGCACTAACACGTAGGAATCCAGCCACTGGGAAATCATGAAATCCGTATATCCTGCCAATGCACTATCCACTGCGAAGGCACCCAGTTGTTCGCAATAGATTTTGTCTTGAGCATTAGCCGGACTCGCTCTTATGTAATGACGCGGGCGATTGAAGAAAACATCAACCTCGTTTCCGAGGTTATCGGTCAACTCTTCGTTTCTTAGGCGTTCCTTAAGATCCATCAGAAAATCATCAACGATCTCTTCATCGCCTTTACCGTCTGCGGTCTCCCTGAGAATTACGACCTCTTTTTGGTGCAGGATCTTGGCGGTTCCTTCCGCCAGGACCACAACGGCATGAGGTTTTTCGTTGGGGCCGTCGTGAGCGCGTTTCGCGAGTTTCTTCAGATGGCGAATATACCGTTCCAAGGCTTTTTCACACTGCTCCTTCGACAAACCTACGAACTCTTCCGGGATGAGAACAAGATCGACGTGGCCACTGGCGAGCGCTGCATGCGCTGCTACATAGCCCGATTCCGCGCCAAACAGTTCTATCAAGCATATTCTCCGAGATGTCTCGGCCTCGGAATTAAGTGTGTTGACAATCTCGGTTGCTTTATCAACTGCGGTTTTGAAACCAAAGGACTCAGATACCCACATCACGTCGTTATCCATAGTCTTTGGAATTCCGACCACCGACAGACGGCGCTTTCCAGCGTTTGCCGCAGCTAATCCTTGTCGAGCAATTTCATGTGCCATGCGCAGCGAACCATCACCGCCGATAACGTACAATATATCGATATCCTTGTCTTGCAACTGATACAGAACCTGGGCTGCGAGTTCCTCCGGAGCAAGGTCAGTTCCTGATTTTGGCCCCCTCTCTCTTCGCATCCCCAGCATCGAACCTCCCCGATCGATCCATTTTTCGGTCTCAGCTGGTTTAAGGCTCATACGGTGATGCGCGAAATTACACATTCCAAGAAAACTATCCTGAACCCCGTATATTTCTCCCAAACGATCCCTGTACGTTCCGTGGTGGCGCTGGACGATGCTGTGAATTACTCGATTCAAGCCCGGAGCACTTCCACCAGTCGTGACAATGGCAGCGTGGACAGGCCTCTTGCGGAAACCGAGATAATCTCGCGGTCCTGCAACCAGAAATGTCGGAATAACAGGCTCCTTCTTATTAATCCATCCCTGCTTAATCCATCCCTGAAGCAGTCCAGCGTCTTTGGTCACACTTCTCCTGTCATCGGCCGATTTAAATTCCCCCACTTTCTTCGGATCACAATCGTTTCGAATGTTGGCCTTTCGGATTGATTTCACTTGGGGAAACTTTTCAGGGTCCTTCAGAACTGTATTGAGATACATTCGTTCGCTTATGACATCAGTCTCGTTGAAAGTCGAAGGAATTCGATCGGTGGGCATTTTTTGTAATGACTCCTTTAGCTCAGATGGGAATGAAGGTCCGTCATAGGATTCGGAGTTCGACCCAGATGCCCGAAAACCAGGCATACTCTTCGTTAACTGGAAAGACTCGTGGGCGCGCCGGCAGCGCGACTTCTTGAAGAGTGAAGAGAGATTCTCGTGTGTTCAGTCGCCACAACCGCTGCTGCAGTCAGCCTTCGCATCGACAGACCACAGCTGCTCGTCAATGTAGCCGAAATAGTCTTCGACGAACGAGCGCGTTTCCAGGTAAGCTTGAGGCGCAGCGTTTTCAAATGGCTCGTGGTTAATGAACATTCCAAGATTCTGCTCACAGAATTGCTGGTAATCTCTAGTGAAGAGTAAGAAGGCGTGCCACATTCGGTCGACCGGATCGGAGGTTACCTTGTATCCGGGTTTAACGGCACAAACTATCAAGAACTCCTTGAGTGCCTTAAAGCATCGCCGGGACTCGTCTAAGGTAGCCCCATAGTCCCTTGCGAACCGCTTGACCAAGCGGTCGTTCTCATAAGCTAGAATTTCTGAAGCCGGTTTCGGGATTTCCCGATAACTTACTGTTTGCATTTTTTG
>Ga0209648_10003910_pt1 | contig 12597 bp, 13 predicted proteins | sample GraSoi2013_115cm_FD_185830 | JGI IMG/M metagenome (GOLD analysis project Ga0209648, IMG submission 185830) | Grasslands soil microbial communities from the Angelo Coastal Reserve, California, USA - Sample 9_17_2013_115cm (SPAdes) (version 2) | ecosystem: Environmental > Terrestrial > Soil >...
CGCTGGTCGGCGTCGTGTTGCCTGCTTGCGGCTGATGCTGCCAGCCGCCGTTGCCCCAGTTGTGCGAGCTGTTGCCGGACTGCGTGTTCGACGCGGTACGATTGTCGCCACGATCGCCGAACCGCCTGTCCTCGCGCGCATCGCGACGCTCGGAGCGATCCTCGCGGGCGTCGCGGCGCTCGGAGCGATCCTCACGCGCATCGCGGCGCTCGGCGCCCGGCGGGCGATTGCCGTCCCAGCCGTTATGCTCGCCGCGCGCCCAGCCTTCATGCTGGCCGCGGTTCCCGCCATCGTGGTCGCGGCCCCAGCCGTCGCGGTCGCCCGAGCCACGTCCGTCGGCGCGCTGGCCATCCGTGCGCTCGCGATGGATGTCGCGGCTTTCGCGGTCGAGCATGTTGTCGAGCCGCTGGCGCTCGTGGGGCGTCACCGAGCCGTCGGCGCGGGCGTGCGCCTCGTAGCGGTCGATGCGCTGTTCGCCGCGCTCCAGGCGATTGGCTTCGCCCCGGGTCAAGGAGCCGTCGCGAATGCCATCGCGGATACGGTCCTGCTGTTGCGCCTCCCGCGCATCGATGCTCCCCATCGACTGCGCCGATGCGCCGCCCGCAGCGAGCAAGCCCGCCGACAGAACCGCGTAAGGGATAGTGCGGAATATGGACATCGTTCCCTCTCATCACGTTTTCGACGGCGGATGTACCGTCTTGAGAATCGCTACGCCCACGTATCTCCAAACATCCCTCGAAATTGCCGCGCGTCGGCGTTAGAACCGCACGTCCGGTAAACGCCACAACAACGCCATTCCAATGTCCGAATTGCCAGAAAATCTAACGCCCGTTCGGCCCGCTCACGCCTTCGACGAAGGGCGCCTGGCCGACTACATGAAGGCCAACGTCGACGGATATCGCGGACCGATCCGCGTGCTGCAGTTCGAGGGCGGGCAGAGCAACCCAACCTTTCACGTTGCTGACGGCGGCGGCCGCATGTACGTGCTGCGCAAGAAGCCGCCCGGCAAGCTCCTGCCGTCGGCGCACCAGGTTGATCGCGAGTACCGGGTAATCAAGGCGCTGGCCGATCACACCGATGTCCCCGTACCGAAACCCTACGCGCTTTGCCGTGACGATTCGGTGATCGGCACGACCTTCTACATCATGCAGTTCCTGCCCGGCCGCATCCTGGCCGATCCGAAGATGCCCGGCATTTCGCCCGCCGATCGCGGCAGGATCTTCGACTCGATGAACGACGTGCTCGCCCGCATCCACAATGTCGATTATCGCGCCGTCGGCCTGGCCGACTATGGGCGCGAGGGCCAATACATCCAGCGCCAGCTCGCCCGCTGGTCGAGCCAGTACGATCTCGCCCGCACCGAGCACATCGAAGCGATGGAGGCCCTGAAGCAGTGGCTGCCGGCCAACCTCCCGCCCGGTGACGAGACGCGGATCAATCACGGCGACTACCGGCTCGGCAACGCCATCGTCCATCCGACCGAGCCGCGCATCATCGCCGTGCTCGACTGGGAGCTCAGCACGCTCGGCCATCCGCTGGCCGACCTCGGCTACAACTGCATGATGTACCATTTCGGCGAGGGCTTCGGCGCCTCGGGCGGCTATGCCGGCATGGATCTCGAGGCGTTCGGCATTCCCACCGAGGCCGAGTATCTCGCGGCCTATGCCCGGCGCACCGGCCGCAGCGAGGTCCCGGCGTGGGACTTCTACCTCGCCTTCTCGCTGTTCCGGCTCGCCGCGATCGTGCAGGGCGTCTACAAGCGCGGCCTCGACGGCAATGCCTCATCGGAAACCGCCACCAAGTACGGCAACCGCGCCAAGGCGATGGCCGATCTCGCTTGGTCGATCGTCGAGAAAAGAGCGTAACCGGGAGCGCGGACCTCCAGGTCCGCCCGCGCATGCGAATGCGCTGACATGATCATGAGGCGGACTCGGTCGGGGTAACCCCCGACCTGAGGAGGTCCGCGCTCCACTATTCGTCGGTCGAGGGCACCATCGAGGTGTCGTCGCCTACCGGGCAACCCTCGGTGTCGATCACGGAATTGGATGGATTGCGATAGCGATCGATGTCGTAGGGCGCCGAGTCGCTGGGCGCACGCGGCGGCGGCGTGCGCAACGTCCACGAGACCAGCCGCTTGATGACGCTGCCCAGCGCCTGGTCGAACGCCTCGACGACTTTTGGAATCTTGTCGCCGCGCGCTCGCACGCAGCGCTCGAGCGACGCGACGCCGATGATCTGCCGGTCGGGCAAGCGCACGAGCTTGGCGATGATGCGGACCCGGACGATGGGCGGCTTGCCGTAGTAGTAGAGCGCCTCGAAGTTGCGCAGGTCGGGTTGCAGAACGTAGTTGGCGCGAAGCTCGATCGATTCGCGCGACACCGCGACGATCTTGCGCGTGTTCTCGAACGAATCGACGATCCGCGTCTGCACCATCAGGGGTGCACGGTCGGTCCAAGCCGCATTGGCGTAGTAGTCCGTCGACGTGGGCGTGAGCGCGATGGCGATGCGCCCGGTGCTGAGGTTGGCCGAGGCCGCCGGCGCTTCGACCGCGAGCTGCCAATAGACCGCGGGCAGGTCGGGATCGAACGTGCTCTTGGGCGTCACCGTATAAAGATCGATCGGATCGCTCACGGCGTTGAGTAATGCGCAACCGGCAAGTGACGCGGCCGCCGCCACCGAGACGGCCATGCGGAGGATCATTTGGGCGTATATCCCTGCTTGCCGCTGAAGACGAAGCCGGCCGGGTCGCGTTCGAGCCGGGTGGCGATGACATTCAGGTTGGCGGTGAGCTGGCGCAGCTCACGAATGGTGAGCGACAGTTCGGTGAGCCCGGACTCCGTGAACTGACGGATTGGCGCCTTGTTGTCGGCGACCAGCTTGCCGAGCTGACTTGCCGCGCCGTCGATATTGGCGAACGCCTTGCGCGCGTCGGCCAGCGCCTTGCGCAGCTCGCCCGGATCCTTGCCGGCCAGCGCCTTGCGCGTCGCCTCGTCCTGTGGCCCGACCTCCATGGCGATCAGGTTGAGCGTATCGGCCACGCCGTTCAGCTTGTCGAACGTCTTGCGGAATTCGGCGACGGCGCCCGGCAGGTCGGCGAGCGTGGCCTGGATCGCGGCGTCCTGCTTGGCAAGCCCGGTGGTCGTCGTCGCGAGGTTGCGCAGCGTGTCGCTGACCGCGCCGATATTGTCGGGGCTCAGGAGTTCGTTCAACCGGTCGACCGTCACCCCCGCCTTGGTCAGCAGCTCCTGCGCCGAGGTCGACGTCGCCTGCAGGAAGGACGCGCCCTCGCGAATCTCCGGATAAGGCGTCTGGCCCAGCTTCCTCTTGGGCTTGACCTGGTCGACATCCAGGCGACCGACGATCTGGATGAAGGGCGCGCCGGCAATGAACGGCTTTTCGAAGACGGCGTAGGAGCGCTCGCGAATGTCGATGTTCCAGTCGACGGCGACGGTGACCTCGATCTTCTCAGTCAGGCGCTCGCGGCCCGTCGAACGCTGCGTGTCGGTGCGCGCGGTGAGCTGGATGCTGTGGACGCGGCCGACCCGCAAGCCGCGGTAGAACACCGGCGAATCGTTGGTCAAGCCCTGCACGTCCCCCGAGAACAGGATGACGTAGTAGGCATAGGATGTCCGGTCGCCGGCGCGCAGCTTCCAGATGACGAATCCGGCGACCGCCGCGATGAACACGATCATCGCCGCGCCGACCAGCACATAGGGCGATTTTCTTTCCATCGGACGCCGCTTCTACTCCTTGTGGGCTGCCGCTCGCCCGCGCGGCCCGTGGAAATATTCCCGGACCCAGGGATGATCATACGCCAGCAGCTCTTCCATCGTACCTACCACGACGTGCTTGTCGAGCAGCACGGCGATCCGATCGCAAGCCGCATAGAGGCTGTCCAAATCGTGCGTCACCATGAGAATGGTGAGGCCGAGGCTGTGGTTTAATCCTTTGACCAGTTCGTCGTAGTGGGCCGCGCCGATCGGGTCGAGGCCGGCGGTCGGCTCGTCCAGGAACAACAACTCTGGGTCGAGGGCGAGCGCCCGGGCGAGGCTGGCGCGCTTGCGCATGCCGCCGGAAAGCTCGGAAGGCTTCTTGTCGCCGGTATCCGGCGGCAGGCCGACCAGGGCGACCTTGAGGGCGGCGATGTCGCGCATGGTCTGTTCGTCCAGCCCGGCATGCTCGCGGATCGGCACGATGATGTTCTCCGACACCGACAGCGAGGAAAACAGGGCGCCGTCCTGGAACTGCACGCCGGTGCGGCCCTGGATGTCGCGCTCGGCCTTGCCATGCAGCTTGCTGATGTCCTTACCGAGGATTTCGATGGTGCCTTTGGTCGCGTCGTTGAGGCCGATGATGGTGCGCAACAGCACGGATTTGCCGGTCCCCGATCCACCCACAAGCCCGATAATCTCGCCACGAAATACGTCGAAATCGAGGTTGTCGTGGACGATGTTGTCGCCGAACTGCGTGCGCACGCCACGCAGCTTGAGCACGACGTCGCGGCCGTCGCTGTGGTCGACCAGCTGGCCGCCTTCAGGCTTTCGGTCTTCCGCCATCAGACGTTCGCCAGCAGGAAGATGACCGAGAATATCGCGTCGAGCACGATGACGCAGAAGATCGATTCCACCACCGAGCGCGTCGTGAGCTGGCCGACGCTTTCGGCGCTGCCATGGACCTGAAGGCCCTCGAAGCAGCCGATCGTGGCGATCACGGCGCCGAACACCGGCGCCTTGATCATGCCGGTGTAGAAGTGCCAGGGGCCCACCGTGTCGCGCAGCCGCTCGAAGAACTGCACGAAGGTAAAATCGAGGTAGAAGGTGCAGGCGACCGCGCCGCCCAGCAGGCCGGTCATGTCGCCCCAGAAGGCGAGCAACGGCATGGAGATCACCAGTGCCACGATGCGCGGCATGACCAGCCATTCGACGGGGTTGAGCCCGATCGTGCGCATGGCATCGACTTCCTGGTTGACCTGCATGGTGCCGATCTGGGCCGTGAAGGCGCTGCCGGACCGGCCGGCGACGATGATGGCCGTCAAGAGCACGCCCAGTTCACGGAACATGCCGATACCGACCGCTTCCACCGTGAAGGTCTCGGCGCCGAACTGCCGGAGCTGCTGCACGCCCTGGTAGGCGATCACCACGCCGATCAGGAAGCACAGCACGCCCACGATCACCAACGCCCGGACCCAGACCTCGTACATTTGGCGCACCACGGCGCTCAGCCGGAAGCGGCGCGGCTCCAGGCAGGCCTCGACGAAGACAAAGAGGATCTCGCCGAAGAATTCGCAGAGATTGACGCCCTGGTGGTAGAGATTGACCGTGTTGTGCCCGACTTCGTCGAGCCAATGGGCAAACCAGTTGACGTGCTGCTCGGGCGGCGTCTCGCACATGTTCTTCTGCACGACTTCGAAAATGTCGGCATGAGCCTTTTGGGCAGTCTTGATCTCGGAGTCCGCGCCACCGCCGGCAAGCTCCAGGATTTCCAGTGCACCCGCCGTGTCGAGCTGCTTCACAGCGCTCGCATCGACGGCGCGCCCCGCTGTGGCGCTCCCGGCGGCCTGCCGCGCCTTATCGGCCTTCGCACGAAAGCCGCGCAGGCTGAAGACTGTCCACACGCCGCCGACCTCGACGACGGGTTTTCCCGCGTTCACCGTGTAGCGAATGGTTGGTTCGGCGTCGGCCATTGGCGAGATTAGTCGTCACGACCGTTCGCGCTGTCAATGTCGCAGACGCATTGCCTCGCCACGCCGGCGCTGGCACGATCCGACGCCGGAGGACTCAATGGGCAAGTGGCCGATCCTGGACAAGGTCGAGATGATCGACGGTCCGATCGACGAGAAGACCTACGACCACGACCTGGCGAAGCTGCAGCACCACCTGCTCGATTTGCAGGTCCACCACCTGCGCACCGGCGGCCGGGTCGTCATCGGCCTCGACGGCTGGGATGCCGCCGGCAAGGGCGGCCTCATAGAGCGCCTCGTCGCCGGCCTCGAGCCGAAATCCACGCATGTCTGGCGCATCGGTGCGCCGACGCCCGAAGAGCAGGGCCGCCATTATCTGTGGCGCTTCTGGCAAAGGCTGCCGCCGCCCGGCAACTGGGCGATCTTCGACCGCACCTGGTACGGCCGCGTGCTGGTCGAGCGCATCGAGGGGTTGTGCAGCGTCGAGGCCTGGAAGCGGGCCTATCACGAGATCAACGAGTTCGAACACCAGCTCACCGACGACGGCGTGCGCATCGTCAAGATCCTCGTCCATGTCAGCGCCGAGGAGCAGAAGCGGCGCATGATCGATCGCCTGAGCAAGCCCCACAAGCGCTACAAGGTCGGGCTGGAGGACTTCCGCAACATCGCCAAGCGCAAGGAATATCTCGAGGCCTACGACGACATGCTCGAGCGTACCGACACCGACCGAGCGCCGTGGCACGTCATCGCCTCCGACGACAAGCTGCACGCCCGGCTCGCCGGCCTCAAGATCGTCGCCGGGGAAGTCGGCAAGGGCGTCGAGCTCACCGAACAAACGCTCGATCCCGAGATCGCCGAGGCGGCGTTCAAGCTGTGGGGCTGGAAGCGCGGCGACAAGAAGAACGGCAAGAAGAGCTAGGGCGCCCTTGTCGACAATGGTTCGGGTTTCACCGAACTATTGGACATGGCCGGCTGACCCATCGCAACCTAATTTCCCCCTCATGATCGAAATGAAACCGAGCAGGATATTTCCCGGCTGGTGGGTCGTGGCCGGCGCCTTCCTGTGCATGGTGACGGGCTTTGCCGTCGCCTATTCCTTCGCGGCGTTCTTCGGCGCGCTGGAGAGCGAATTCGGCGCCCGCCGTAGCGAGACGTCGCTGGTCTTCTCGATTTCGGCCTTCCTCTACTTCCAGCTGGGTTTTCCGGCCGGCCTGATCGCCGACCGCATCGGTCCGCGCCCCGTGGTGCTCGGCGGCCTGCTGCTGGTCGCCATCGGCCTCGTTGCCGCGGCGCAGGCGGGGAGCCTGTGGCAGGTCTATCTCGGCTACGGCCTCGGCGTCGGCGTAGGCGTCGGCCTCGCCTACGTGCCGAGCATCGCGGCGGTGCAGCGCTGGTTCGTGCGCCGTCGCGGCACCGCCAGCGGCCTCGCCATCGCAGGCATCGGCGTGGGAACGCTGGTCGGGGCGCCGCTGGCGCACGAGCTGATCGCAGACTTCGGCTGGCGTCAGACCTACCTCGTGCTGGCCGCCCTGACGGTGGTGGGCGCGCTCGTGGCCGGCGCGCTGGTGCGGTCGGCGCCCGAGCGCTACGGCCTCACCCCCGACGGCGATCCGCCGCATCCCAGCGGCGTGAGTGCAATGCCCACCGGGTTCAGCCTGGGCGAGGCCGTACGCTCCGCCCCGTTCTGGGCGATCTATGTCGGCGCGCTCCTGATGTCGTTCGGCCTGTTCGTACCGTTCGTGCATCTCGCCCCCTATGCCCGCGATGTCGGGCTGGGCGAAGGCTTCGGCGTGCTGCTGATCGTCGTGCTGGGCGTCGGCAGCACCGTCGGCCGCTTCCTGTTCGCCAGCGTCACCGCCTGGATCGGCCGACGGCTTTCCTTCGCGCTGATGTATGTCGGCGCCGGCGCCATGCTGGTGATGTGGTCGCAGTCGACCAGCGCGCCCGCGCTCGTCATCTTCGCCCTGGTGTTCGGCGCCTTTTACGGCGGCTTCGTCGCCATCGCGCCGTCTCTCGCCGCCGACTATTTCGGCGGCCGCGCGCTCGGCTCGATCATCGGCGCACTCTACAGCGGCGTGGCCTTCGGCGCCCTGCTCGGCTCGCCGGTCGCGGGCTACGCCTTCGATCTCTTCGGTTCCTACACCGGCGTCATGCTGGCCGGCGCAGCACTTTGCCTGGTGTCCTTCGCCATCACGCTGATGACGCCGGAGCCGGCGCGCTGGCTGGTGGGCCGGAAACCGCGGCCCTGACGCCCTCGCCGAGGCGCTCGGCGATCCAGGGCAGCGCTTCGCGCATCGCTTCCTCGAAACGCCATGGTGGATTGACGACGGCGAGCGCGCAGGCGGCGAGCTTGCCCGGCTCGACCGCAGCCAGGCGCAATTCCAGGATCAACGGCTTGAACGCCGCCAGCTCGACCGCGAACGCCGCGGCGGCCTCGTCCTTGATCGGATACCAAAGCGCGTAGCAGCCGGTCGCGAAGCGCCGCACGCCCTGGCGCAGCGCGCGCAGCAGGCGCTCGAATTCGTCATCCGTCTCGAAGGGTGGATCGATCAGCACCAGGCCGCGGCGCTCGGGCGGCGGCAACAGCGCCTTCAGGACCTTGTAGCCGTCGGCTTGGCGCACCTCGACCGCACGGTCGCCCGCGAACTCGCGCTTGAGCGCCAGCGCCTCCGCCGGATGAAGCTCGCACGCAGTGAAACGATCCCCTGGCCGGAGCGCCATCCGAACCAGCCGCGGCGAGCCCGCATAGCGCCTGAGGGCTTGCCCGGCGGGACCGAACTTGCGGTCGTAGGCCGCGACCGCCGCCAGATAGCGCACGACGGCGGGCGGCATGCCGGCGCGCGGGGAGTTGGCCAGGCGGGCAATGCCGGCCTCCGCCTCGCCGGTGCGCCGCGCCGGCCCCTCGCCCAGAGCGTAGCCGCCGGCGCCGGCGTGGGTGTCGAGCACGAACAGCTTCTTGTCCTTGGCCGTCAGCAGGCGCAGCAGCTCGCAGAGCGCCGTGTGCTTCAGGACGTCGGCGAAGTTGCCGGCGTGATAGCCATGGCGATAGTTCATCGGCGGGCCATCGCGACGGTCGTGCAGGCGCCGAACGGTTTTTCCTTCAAAACGCCGGCAGCAACGAGTGCTGCTCTGTCCGCGGGGCAGAATTCCGCCGCCTTCCGATCGAGTTCCGGCAAGCTGCGCGGAAAGGCCATGACGCAGCCGTTCGTCCGCAGTCCCGCCAGGACGGCGACCGACTTCAGCATCAGCTTGTAGACGCGGTCGCCCGTGATATCCGCCATCCGCTTGCGCGACAGGCCGGGCTCGCTGGGGGCGAGTCGGATGGTCGCCATGATCGCGACGGTGTTTCCGTCCGCGAAGGTGTGGGAAAAGACGTAGTTGAGACCTTCAGTCTTCAGGTCGTAGGGGAGCAATAGGTATCTGAACACACGACCGTCGCCGGCGGTGGCACGCGCGAACGGCACCCCCACCTTGCCGGTATCCAGCTGCGTCGGCGTCGCGAGATAGTTCCGGGCGAGCGGCAGATCGCTCGTCGTGGCGCGCACGGGCGCCGCCAGAACGCGGCCAAGCTCGCAAACAAGACCTTCGACGAAGTCGGTGTTCATCATGTCCGTATGGACATAGATCACGATCTCGTCAGGCGCGACAAGCGGCGCCTGCGCCGACGCCGCACCGGTCAGGGCAACACCGACCGTAGCCGCCAAGACGACAATCCAATGACTTCTCATGGCGCCGAGCTTACCGCTATTGCGCGGACATGGTTAGATTCCGGTGGTTGCCGGGGCATGGTTCATGCTTCAAACGTCGGGCAAAAAGGGGGGACCGCGATGGCCACGTATGAACTTCATTCTTCGCCCGAGACCTGCCACTGGGGCTATTTCGACAGCCAGCTAAAACCCTCGCTCCGCATCAAGTCCGGCGACATCGCCACCATCCATTGCGTTTCGGGCTCGGCCGAAATCCTGCCCGGCGAACCATTCAACGTTCTGCCCGAGCATCGCGAGATCCTGGGCAAGCTGAAGCCGCATCTCGGCCGCCACATCCTGACCGGCCCGGTCCATGTCGAGGGCGCCGAGCGCGGCGATGCGCTGGCGGTCGAGGTGCTCGACATCAAGTTCCGCACCAACTGGGGCTGGAACGCCCAGCGGCCGCTGGCAGGCACCTTGCCCGAGGACTTCCCGTTCTATCGCCTGACCCACATTCCCATCGATTCCAACCGCGGCGTCGCCACCCTGCCATGGGGCCTCGAGATCGAGCTGAAGCCGTTCTTCGGCATCATGGGCGTGGCGCCGCCGCCGGAATGGGGCCAGTGCAGCTCGATCGAGCCACGCGCCTTCGGTGGCAACATCGACAACAAGCACTTCAATGTCGGCACCACGGTCTACCTGCCGGTGTTTGCCGAGGGCGGCCTGTTCTCGACCGGCGACGGCCATGGCGTGCAGGGCGATGGCGAGGTCAACCTGACGGCGCTCGAGACGTCGCTTTCCGGCACCTTCCGCTTCACCGTGCGCAAGGACATGAAGCTCAACAACCCGCGCGCCGAGACCGCCACGCACTGGATCACCCACGGCTTCGACCCCGACCTCGACGACGCCGCCAAGGAAGCCCTGCGCGACATGATCCGCCTGATCACCGCCAAGACCGGCCTCTCCGCCGCCGACGCCTACATGCTGTGCAGCCTGCAGGGCGACTTGCACGTCACGCAGACCGTCGACGGCAACAAGGGCATCCATTGCATGATCGACAAGAAACTGATCGGCGGATGACGATGCGCGGCCTCTTTTGCACCATCCTGCTCCTGCTCGCCGGCGCGGCCGGACCGGCGTTGGCGCGCGACGATCTGGTGACGTCGGCGCGTACTGCCGGCGGCGAGACCATTCCGTACATCCTGACGAGCAAGCCGGGGACGCCCGCCTACGCCGTCATCCTGATGCCGGGCGGGCCGGGTCGCGTGAACCCCCGGATGGAGGGCACCAAGCTGGTCTTCTCGGGCGGCGGTAATTTCCTGATCCGTTCGCGCGAACTGTTCGCCGACGGCCGGTTCGTCGCCGTCTCGACCGACGCGACCTCGACGCCTGACCGCATCCTGGCAATCGTGCGCGACCTCGAGGCCCGCTACGGCAAGATCGCGATCTACGTGATCGGCACCAGCCGCAGCACCGATGCGACGATGGCGCTCGCCAAGCCTCTCGACGGCTGGGTGGCGGGCTTCGTCCATACCTCGTCGATGAACGGCATTGCCGGCTTCGACCCGCGCGGGCTCAAGAGCCGGCAGCTCATCGTCCTGCACGTGCGGGATGCCTGCCGGGTGACCAGCCCCTCCTCCGGCGCGGCGTCCCACAGCAAGTACGGCACCGAGTTGATCGAGATGAGCGGCGGCATTTCGACCGGCGACGATTGCGAGGCCTATGCCCACCACGGCTACAACGGCATCGAGCAGGCGACCGTCGACAGGATCAAGGCCTGGATCGCCAAGCCCTAAGGCGCCGGCTCGACCCTGAGTTCGTTGCCGCTGACTGCAGCCACGCGAACCCGGCTGCCCGCCACCATGTCGGGGCCCGTCACCGTCCAGCTTCCGTCGCCCAGCTTCACCCGGCCCTGGCCGCCCAGGATCGGCGTGTCGAGCACGATCGTCCTGCCGACCAGGCTGTCGCCGCGGGCGTTGAGATTGGCGTCGGCAGGACGGCCCTGCTGCATGCGCTTCAAGGTCGGGCGCAGCATGACCGCCGAGGCGACCGAGACGACGGCAAACACCAGAAGCTGCAATTCGAGCGACAGGTCCGACACGACCAGCAGGAAGGCGCCGGACGCCAGCGCCCCGATGGTGACGAACAGGAAGACCACGCCGGGCAGCAGCATCTCGAACACGAGCAGCACCGCGGCGAGCGCCCACCAGTACCAGAAGATGATCTTGAAGCCGAACATCGCGTTCAGCCGCTCGGGGGAACCGAGCCGCGCGGCCGCGTCGCCTCGGCTGCCGCACCGCGCGCCTGCGCCTCCTTGGCGAGTTCGCCGATGCCGGCGATCGAGGCCATGATCCCGGCCGCCTCGACCGGCAGGAAGAAGACCTTGGCGTTGGGGCTAGAACCCATCTTCGACAGCGCTTCGACGTATTTGGTGCCGAGGAAGTAATTGGTCGCCTGCACGCCGTTGCCGGCGATCGCCTCGGCCACCACCGAAGTCGCCTTGGCCTCGGCCTGGGCCAGCCGCTCACGCGCCTCGGCGTCGCGGAAAGCCGCCTCGCGACGGCCCTCGGCGGTCAGGATGGCCGATTGCTTCTCGCCCTCGGCGCGCTGGATGCTCGATTCGCGTACGCCCTCGGACTCGAGGATGGTGGCGCGCTTTTCGCGCTCGGCCTTCATCTGCCGGCCCATGGCGATCACGATATCGTCGGGCGGCGCGATGTCCTTGACCTCGATGCGCAGCACCTTGACGCCCCACGGCCCGGTCGCCTGGTCGATCACCGCCAGCAGCGTGTTGTTGATGTCGTTGCGCTTGGACAGCGCCTCGTCGAGCGCCATGTTGCCCATGACGCTCCTGATGTTGGTGAGCGCCAGGTTGGTGATGGCGAGGTGGAGGTTCTGCACCTCGTAGGCGGCGCGCGCCGCATCGATCACCTGGTAGAAGGCGACGGCGTCGACCTGCACCGTGGCGTTGTCCTTGGTGATGAGCTTCTGCGACGGAATGTCGAGGACGTTCTCCTGCATGTTCATCTTGCGGCCGACCGTATCCATGAAGGGTATGATGAGATGCAGCCCTGGCGGCAGGGTGCGCGTGTAGCGTCCGAACCGTTCGATGGTCCAGTTGCTGCCCTGCGACACCGTCTTCACGCCCGCGAACACCAGCACCAGCGCCACGGCGACCAGCGCCACGACGAAGATCAGAGCACCCGACATTGTCTGCGCCTCCCAGGCTTC
>Ga0209648_10003913_pt1 | contig 12590 bp, 13 predicted proteins | sample GraSoi2013_115cm_FD_185830 | JGI IMG/M metagenome (GOLD analysis project Ga0209648, IMG submission 185830) | Grasslands soil microbial communities from the Angelo Coastal Reserve, California, USA - Sample 9_17_2013_115cm (SPAdes) (version 2) | ecosystem: Environmental > Terrestrial > Soil >...
CGATGAAGTCCCCGAGGTCTACTCCGCGAACAACCAGCTGCCGTCGGGCGTCGCCGGGCGCTAGATCGAACCCGTGCTCGGCCCGCATGTTCTCGATCGCCTCGGCTTCGATCAATGAGATGTGGCACGAATCTCCATCATCGAAATGACGGTCGCCTTCGAGGCCTCGTCCGGCGTGTGCGGCAGCGATCGCCACAGCACGAGGTTGGCTGCCGTGTTTGTCGGCAAGAAATATCCCTTCAACTCTCCCCCGCTCCTCGCTCATCTGTTCCGGCATCCTAGCTGGAATGGCCATGGTGACTGTGCAGGTGGAGCCTTCGGCCGACGGCTGGAAGTGCCTGGTGACGGTCGAGCAGAACGGCCACCGAACCAGCCACACCGTGGCCGTGAAGAGGGCCGACGCCGAGCGCTGGGCGGGCGGAACCGAGCCGGGCGATGTTCAGGACCTCGTACTGCGAAGTTTCGAATTCCTCCTCGAGCGCGAACCCGCCGGCTCGATCCTCAGGACGTTCGACCTTGCGACGATCCAGCGCTATTTTCCCGAGTACGACCGACTAATCCGACCCTAAGTGACCGGCCATGCAGGTTCGGCCAATCGATGCCAGGCAGCGAGGGGTACAGGCTGCCGGATCCTAGGGCGGCCGGGTCCGAGCAGCGAAGTGATTCCCGCATCAACTTCGCGGCCCGTATGGTCAATATCCGGCGCTTCTGTATCAGCGACATAGGACTCGAGCCAGCGATTCGACACCTCGACCGCGCACAAGAGCTGCCATCGCTTTCGAATGCGGGTCTGGCGAAGAATCACGCGGATCGGACGGCTGAATTCCGACGCTATCGCGGCCGCAATCGCATCATCGCCCGCCGATGTACTGCGATCGATGCGTAGGACTTCTCGGCCCAGGTCGATGTCGTCGTGATATTTCAGATCCGTCACCCCAGCCCACACCAGCATCACGTGCCGATCGTCGACCCAAAGCACCAGTGAGTAACCGCCTAAGTCTTGATGCGGCAGGAGGACAATCCCAACCGCTGGACCTTCAGCGGTCACAGTGATTGCGTCCCGGTTGAGGTTCATGGGCTGGCGATCGTCCGCGACCTGACGGACAAGCTCGAGCCCCCACTCCACATGCGGATTGCGCGGCGTCAGTCTGCTTGCGCCTCAGCCACCGACCGCGGAAGGCGCCCGACGGAGAAGCTCATCAACCCACCCGGCAGCACCCACGGGTAGACCTCGATGCGGTATCTACCGGCGCGCACAGCAGGGTCCTGCTCCTTGAGCTCACGCGCACGTTCTGGATCGACCTTCAGGATGGAGAAACCGCGAAGCTCGCGATCCGCCGCTCCCAGAACCGGGCCGGCGGCCAGCAAATGGCCGGCATCGTGCAGATCGGAGAGATGCGCCATGTGTGCGTCCTGAAGTTCGGCCTCTTGCTCGTCGGTCAAGCTCGGGGCGTCGGGCCGAAGCAACAGCAGCGAGATCGTGTAGCGGTCGAATTGCATCAACTTTCCTCCTAGCTGAATAAGCGAATAATCTATTATTCGCCTATACTCTTCCCCGTGCCGATCTTCGCCACGCCGCCCAAGTCGCCCGGACTGATGCGGCGCCTCCACGAGCTTGACGTATTGCGTCGCTACCTGGCCCACAACCTGGGCGACTCCGCGCAGCCGTGGACGGGAGCGCTGCGCCGGCTCGCCGCGGCGGAAGCCACCGTCGGTTCGACGTCCATCGAAGGGTATGGCGCGAGCATCGAGGATACGGTCGAAATCCTCGCCGGACGGCATCCGTCAGGCACATCCGAGGAGACGCAGCGAATCATCTCGGCGTATGCGCAGGCGATGGATCGGGTCAACGTGCTGGCCGACGACCGGCGCTTTCAATGGTCCGCGCAGACCATCCTCGATCTGCACTTCCTTATCTGCCACCCACAACCGCAAGCCGGCCCAGGGCGATTCCGAGATGGGACTGTAATCGTGACGCGCGGGCTGGGCCGGGACCCCTACCGACCGCCCGCGGCAAGCGAGGTGCCGGCGCTGGTCAACGAAGTCGCCCACTGGTTGGGCTCCGGCGACACGACCCGTCACCCCGTGGTCCGCGCCGCGATGGCTCACTTGAACCTCGTGTCGATCCACCCGTTTCGCGATGGAAACGGCCGGCTGGCGAGGGTCGTCCAATCCTTGGTGCTGGCGAAGGAAGGACTCCTTCGTCCGGAGCTGGTCTCCATCGAGCCATACCTGGGTCGGCACACGCGCGAGTACTACGCGGTCCTAGAGAAGGTGCAGGGTCTGAGCTTCGATTCAGGCCATGACGCATCGCCATGGGTCGAGTTCTGCATCGAGGCGCACGTCTTCGAAGCGGCGGAGCGGCGGCAGTGGTTGGAGATCGCGTATGCCCGCCACGATTTCTGCGAGCAGCTCGCGCGTGAGCAGCGCTACCCCGAGCGATTGGGGATTGCGCTCGACCAGGCTTTGCTTGGGCTGCCGATCACGAACGCCGACTTTCGGCGCGAAGCGAACATCGCCGGCCCGACCGCGACGCAGGACCTTCAACGCCTGCGCCGCGACGGCTGGCTCGACCAGGAGGGAGGCGGCCGATCCATCCGCTACCTCGCCGGCAAGAAGCTGCGCGAGAGTTGGTCTGCCTCCCGAGGCCGCTGATGCTATCCGTACCAGCCCACGACGTCGACGATCACGTCGGTCATGCCGAAGCCGTTGTAGAAATCGATCGATCCGTTAGCTCCCAGCTTGACCACAATCAGGTTCGGCAAGGTATCCCCCGCGACCCAGTTGATGTCCGAGGCTAGCGGTTGAACAGTGCCGTCCGGCCACACCGTTAGATAGCTCGCGGCCGTGGTGTCGGTCACGGTGATGTTCAGCACGACTGCGGTCGGTGGTACAGCGGCAACGATGGTCGGCACTCCCCCACTGCCGGCCACCGCAAGAACACGTGTCGTGCCCGGCCCGACGGCTTGCGTAGTGCGCGTGTCGAGGAGGCGCGTCGGACTCAAACCCACGTAGCGGCTCCCGCCGGCGGAAGAGGTCGCGTCGGTGAACCATCCGCTCACATCGGCCACGATGTCTGTGTGACCCGCGACGTCGTAGAAGTCGACATAGCCGGCCGTTCCCAACTTGACGATCACTCCGTTGGCGATGGTTTGCCCCGGGATGAAATTGAGGTTGGACGAGATCGGTCGCGGTGATCCGGTCGGATAAACAGTCAGAGAGCTTGGAGCCACCACGGTCCGCGTCACCGTCACGTTTAGAACCACCGCGGCAACTCCGGTGCTCGGAATGCCCGGGGTGCCGGCGATCTTCACCGAGATCGTCTGGCCCGCACAGACCGGTGCTGCCGGCGCCCCCACGCCGAGGCGCGTGTCCAGAACGCGATTGGGCACCACCGGGTTGTAGAGTCCGGCCGGCGGCGGCACGCTGGTCGGGACACCGACGTAGCCCTCCATGTCGAGGACCAGGTCAACGCTGCCAAATCCGTTGTACATGCTGATCTGACCGCCGGCGCCCACGGCCACCTCGACGAGGTTCGGCACCGTCTTGCCCGCAATCCAGTTCAGGTTTGAGGCCAGGGGCTGGGGTAGACCGGCCGGCCAGACGATCAGAAAGCTTGGCGCTGTCGTGTCGGTGACAGTTACGTTGAGCAGTACGGCGCTGACCCCAGTCGCCGGCACACCCCCCTGCCCAAGGACCTGGACGTTCAGAGTTGCACCGCTTCCAAGTGGTCCAGAACTGAGACGCGTGTCGAGAATCCGCGCCGGGACCAGCGCCTGATATGCGCCTCGGCCCGCGACCACGGCGTTTGAAGCAGCCGAGGCCGGGCCGGGACCGGAGCCGTTGCTGGCCGTCACCGTGAAGGTGTACGACGTGCCGTCAGTCAAGCCGCCGACGACAGCCGAGAGAGTGCTGCCGCCTACTGTCGCGTTCGCCCCGCCAGGCGATGCGGTCGCCGTGTAGTTCGAGACGGCACCGCTCGGTGCGCTCCAGTACACGGTGGCGGACGCCTCTCCGGCTATCGCCACCGGCGTGCCAGGAGCACCCGGCGGCCCGGTCACCACCGGGATGGCGAACGTCCAGAGTGCCAGCCCTGCGACCGCCACCAGCCTGGACACCATCGCCCTGATAACGACCAATGCTGTCGAGTTGGTCGCCGGTGCCAGCAAGAGCGCTGAAGCCTCGACGAGCCCTCGCACTAAGTCCGTGGGCTGAGCTCAGTAGGTGTGGCCGGCCGCAACGAGGCCGCATTCAACCCCAGAGGAACGTGGGCTTCAAGGCCGACGCTCGCTCCGTCTTCGTCGTCGGCGGACAGCATCCCCTCGACAGCGCGATCGAGCCTGTCGGCGGTGCGACTGATGTCTGCGGCGATGCGCCTCACATCGTCGAGCTCACTTCGCTCGACGTCCTTGAGCTGCGTGCTGAACCGCTGGATCGCGTCCAACCCCGTCTTGATCTCCTTGTTGAGCGTGGAACGGGAAGACTCGATTTCAGACAGCATCTCGAGGAATTCCCTTCGCTCGATGATCATGTTCACCGTCAGGAGGATGGCGAGCGTTGCCGTCAGCGACGACATGAAGAGATCGAGCTCATGTCCGGACAGCGTCGAATACACGTCGCCGGCCGCGGCTAGCAGCAATGTCATCCAGGGGAGGGCGAGCTGCCAGAGATCGAGCTGACCTTGCTTCACGGCGAGCTTCGCAGGGGCCGACGGGTAGGTCGCGGCGAGGGCGATCAACAGGAAGCCGGCAAACCATCCCGTGTCCAGGATGTTGCCGACCGACGCGATCGCGCCCTGGGCTGAGAGGTAAGAGAACGCGCTGTCGGCGAGAGAGTACGCAGCAACACCTGCGAGGAGGAACGCCATCCGGCCCTTTTGCTGTCCTGTCGCACGGCGAATGGCAAGGATCAGGACAGTGCCGACGACGATGTCCGATAGTGGGTACGCGAGGTTGAGCGCTTTGGCCGCCCAAGGCCCGCCGGCCTCCCAAACCGTTCGCAGCCCGAAACCCCACGCCGTCGAAGTCAGAGCCAGGGCGACGATCACACCGTCGAACCAGACGCGCCATCGCGAAGACGTGCCTAGGGCGGCGTCACTCCAGAAGGCGCGGATGCCTGCGACCGCGAACGGCACCGCCAACAGGAAGCCAACATCTGCCAGCGACGGGGACGGCACCGGTATCCGAAGCCCGACTTCGTAGATCGACCAAACGACTTCGCCGGCGGCCCAGAGGCCGGTGGAGACGGCCATCAACGCCCAGCCGAGTCGGTCTCTTCCAGATGCCCGGGTGGCAGCCCAAACGCACGCTGCCGAAGCCACCGCCGCAGCCACCGCCTCGCCGATGTCGTCGATCGCCGTTACGGCTTGCTGCCCGGCGAGGACGAACCGGATGTTCAGCGCGTAAACGATCGAAACGAGTACGACCGCCGCCGTCACCAAGACGAAGGTCCGTCGCCGGCCGTCCAACGCCATCCACCAGCTCATCTGACGCGCGAAATTTAAGCACTCCGCCCGGGCGATTCATCCCTCTAACGCGGTTTTCATGTGCTGGGTCCGCCGGGACCGATGAGTTCCGGCGCGGCCGATCGTCCTAGGGTTAAAGAGGGATTAGAGGATGCACGAGCAGAATCTGGACATCTACGGACACGCGCCGATTCCGTGGTCGCGGGCCTTGAAGCAGCTCGAGGCGCTGGCCCGCGAGGAAGGGCCGGGTCGGACGCGCTGGCTGGCCACCACAGATCCGGATGGTCGGCCGCACCTGGCGGCCGTGGGCGCGATCTGGGTCGATGGCAAGTTCTACTTCGTCAGCGGGCCTCGATTACGGAAGAGCCGCAACCTCGCCTCAAACCCGAGGTGCGCGGTGTCGGTCTCGCTGGACGACATCGATGTCGTGGTCGAGGGCGCCGCCCGCAAGGTCACCGACCCGGCGATCTTGGAGCGTGTGGCGAACCTCTATGCCTCGCTGGGATGGCCGGCGCGCGCGAGCGGCGGAGCGATCACCGCGGAGTACAGCGCGCCAAGCGCGGGCCGCGGACCCTGGGATCTCTACGAGGTCACTCCCAATGCCGCGGTGGGAGTCGCGACCAAAGAACCGTACGGAGCGACGCGCTGGCGATTCGAGACCTAGAGCCAATTTGGTGGGCCGTAGTTTCCGTCACGCGAACCAAGCGATCGCCCTATCAGGCGCCGCGATCAACCTCAGCTGATTCCAAGAGCGGACACGCACGGTCGCTCGGTTGTCGCGCCGCATGTGGAAGAACTCGGTGCCAAGCCGAGATCAGTTGCGGCACGACACCCAAACAACGGGTCGCCATGAACAGCTGCGCCTTTGCCGATAACCGGCTCAGCAGCTGTACGAGTCGATTTCCTGGCCAACGGGCGCGCCTATCAAAACGCTGAACCTGCTAGAGCCACCAGAACTTAGCGAACACGACACCTGCCAGGACAGCTGCGAGAATGATCAGGCCGACGAACCCGACAGTCTGGTAATCGAAGGCGAACGCGCCCTGGAACTCTCTGTTGATCTGTCGCACTGTGGAGTTCTTCGTCAGGGGCCACTCGAGTCCTAATGTGGCGACCAGACTCTCTAGAGCTCGCGGATCATAGTCTTCCTCTGCCAGTCTCACGAGACAGCGACCGTCCTTGCTGACGATCAAAAACGCGGTCGTTCTGCTGTTGCCGTAGCGCCTCGGGACGAAGACCGATCTCCTTGCGCCGTAACTGACCTCCGATCGGGCGAACGTCCGGTGGCGACCCAGCAGATCACGGACCTCGATGGTGTCGCCATCGACCACGAGCTTCGGTACGGCGGTTCCGATCAGGTCGGTGATCAAGTAAGAAGCGAGACCTCCGAAGACGAGCCATGCAACGATCAAGTCGCTCTGGCTTCTGATGCTGCCAAGCGCCTGAGCAATGGCCCAAGCGATCGCGCCCAGCAATAGGACCACGGCTCCAAACACGTAGCCCGAAGGATGCGGACGAATGACCAGGGTCGGACTCAACTCGGACAAACCGCTGCTCTTGTTCAGGACATTGTGAGGACTTGTGCCAGCTCTTTGATCGCATCGCGAATTCTCGACCGCGACGGCTCAACCTCCCCTCCTGGACGGCGAACTTTTGCCTCTTGCCCAGCTTGTCAAAGTACCCTTCCCGCGACGCAGGTTCACCTTTACTGAAATCATGGTGGGCCGTAGTTTCCCTAACGCGAACCGCGTCGAGATCAAGGGTGGACGAATCAAGTTATAGGCTTGCCCCACCAAGGCTTCCGGAAACAAAGCTCAGCTGCGGGTTGGTCGATGTCAACCCTCCGGACCTATCCAAGCTGGCGTTACTCAGTGATTTGGTTCTTTCAGCCGAATCGGCATCACAAGCCAGCTGAATGCCCCGTCGTCGGCGGACCGAATCAACACCGGGTCAAGGGGCCCACCCAACTGAAGGATCGCGTCCGGGCCGATTCCGGCCGATAGCCCTTCCGCAAGGTAGGCCGGATTGAATGCGATTCGCAGATCTTCTCCCTTGTAACGGCCAGTTACGTCTAAGTCATTCGCCGACGTTTTCTGCTCGCTGAGACTGAGCAGGATCACGTCGTTGGTCTTGGCAAGCTGATTCGCAAGATCCTGGGTCTTTACGAGCAGAGTGGCGTTTCCAATTCGCCTCAGGATTGCTTCGTAGTCCGGGTAGTGGTCGCACACCGCGTCTACGCGAGTCGTCTTGCCAGCAATCTCCAAGGACAGACCCTCACCCGCGTCCAGCGTTACCTGATCGGCAGTCTCGACGATAGTGGTGATTCGCTCCGCTTCGGTCTTCCCCACAACCACGCTGCCCTTGCCCGTTGTGACCGATGGCAAATCGCGAACTGCCAGCCGGTGACCGTCCGTCGCAGCGAGCCTTACACCGTCTTCGCGAAGTTCCACAAGCACGGCAGCTGGGCAATCGTGATGCGGAAGCTCGCCAGCCGCCGGTAAGACCTGACGGATCGCGGACGCAAGTCGGGCGCCGCTGAGGCTCGTCGTCGCAGACATTGATGTCTCCTTGCTGCGAAGCAGCGATTGCACCGCGTCGAGAGCTCTGCGATTTCGCTCGATGCGTCCTTGGAGACGCGCCCAATGGTGGTCGAGGAGAGCCTCAGCCGCGGCGGGGGCGGATGTGAGGAAGGACTGGATGTCAGCGATTGGCATTTCGAGCGCACGCAGCTGAAGGATCAGCTCCGCGACAGGGAGTTGATCTGGGGAGTAGTAGCGATAGCCGGTCACGTAATCGATGTGCTCCGCAATCAGTACGCCACAGTCCCCATAGAACCTCAGTGCGCTGATGGAGAGGCTTGAGCGCCTCGCGAACTCGCCGATCGAGAGCAGACCAGTCGGTTCCTCGTTCACGTCCCCGATCGTGAAGCCTCAGGTTGGTCGAGAGTCAAGCCAGGGTCGACGTCCAATGCGTTGGTGGGCCGAAGCTTCCGTAACGCGAACCACTCTCCGGTGATCGCCGCTAGGCCCATCCGCATAACCTAGGGATGGGACAGCGCCGATGGAATCGGGCAGGCAGCCTCCACTACATTCGGCGGAGCCTGTCCCTGTAAGCGATCAACGTCAACGGCACGCCAACGATGATCACGATTAGCGTCATGACGCCGAGGGCAATGACAGTCACTGCCACTGGGATTCTGGCTATGCCGATCGCGCCCGCACTGACTATCGCCGTAGCTACCTGTACCGCCAGGCCGGGCGCTTCCAGTGGGCCTGTAATACCAGGACCGGGCCGGTCGCAACCAGCGGACCCAGATCCTGAGACCCAATCCGACTCCTACGAACCAGAGCAGCACGATTGCGACGTCCCAAAGGGTCACAGCCACGGCCGAAATTATTGGAGCGCGGAGCTGGCCCGTGTCATCGCACTACCAGGACAGGGGCGACGTGCCGCCTCGCGGCGAGTTCGGTTCGCGTTATGGAAAGGGCGCCGAGTTGTGGTGGGCCGAAGTTTCCGTAACGCGAACCAAATCGAGGTCAGGGGTCGCATCATCGATCTGCGGGCCAGGGCGTCGGAAAGGAATTCGATCGTTCGTCGCCGGTGACAGCGGCGAAACCTGCCATCTGAACCTGTTGGACCCGCAATCTAGATCCGAAGGACCTACACTCGCGGGGTGGGTCGGCGGTTCCGGCGCATCGTATTCGCGGCCGTCACCGTCGTCCTGGCCGTAACCGCAATCTCGCTGACCACAGCAGGGGCGGCCGCCGCGCTCCCTCGTACGCAAATCTCGCAGGCCGACGCCATCGCGGACGCGCGCAAAGTGCTGCCGAACAGCGGTTCCGGCTACGAGGTTTTGAGGACCGAACTCGAGCCGAACAGCACGCACTTCAACTTCACTAACGCGAACGGTTCAGGAGGTTTCGGCGAGGATGGGGTGCAAGAATGCCTGATAGTGCCGCCATTTCCTATCCGGTTTGGGTGCCGCCCATTCCCGGTGTGGGTCATCGAACTGTCAGGCCCGTCGTGTCAGGCCACGATCGCGATCAACGCCCGTAGCGGCCGGTTCGGCGGAGCGGGGACGGACGGTTGTGACATCGTCCCGGAGGCGGGGCCGCCTCCCATGATGTTCGTCGCAGAGTGGGAATAGCGACGCGATAGCGGATCAGATAGCTGTTGAGCACGGCCGCACCGTTACCCGATCGCGGAGTAAGGATCAAGTCCTCTCAGCGGCGGGCCCCATTAGCGCGGTGGTCGCGAGGACTTTGGCGCACAGCTCTTCGCTGGCAGGCTCTCCCTATCGGGTCTCGACCTTCGTCAGGTCTGGGGTCATGCCCTTCTCGTCGAACTCTGGAATGGCCGGCACGTTTGGTGGCGGCGGCGCAAACGGGCTGTTCGGGGCGGGCTGCGGTTCAGTCGAGGGCAATTGGCTGGGCTGCTGTTGGGACGTCTGTTGCCCCGTGCGATTGCATGCGCCCTAGTTCGTCCTCGGTGTTAGCGGCTTGGGTTCGGCGCAGTCCGCAGGTCCTTCGAGGATTCTCCACTGGAAGCGCTCGGCGAAATCGGCAACGCACTGAGGGCATATCCACCAATAGTCGTCGCGTGTCGGCGACGGAGCCTTTTCTTCAATCGCCCCGTCAGCGCTGTAGATCCGGCCCATGACCGGACCATCGGTCTCGTCAGGACGGCGGCCTTGAACCGCATATCCCTTCGTAAGCACTTCAGGATGCTTGGCAATGAACCGGGCATGCTCGGGCGAGAACGCTGGATCCATGAACTTCGCCCAGCAGAATTCGCAATGGTCGTGCTCCCAATCCGCACTCCAAGCCTTGTATCTCTTGCGGAGTAGCGTCGCGCCTTGGAGATAGTCCTCTTGGCTCCGTAGGCGCCAGTCCTTGTCTCGGCTCATTTAAGAAGTATCGGAGGTGGGGCCGTAGTGGACTCGAACCACCTTCCTTCGCGGTAAGTCGCCCCGAGCACTGTGCTTCAAGAGTGGAAAACCCCAAGCGAAAGCCGGGGTGTTATCAGGCCTGAATGGAGGTTCAGAATGACTGCACCAGCCAAACCGCAAGTCCGGCTAATTTATGCGAGCAGCTGGGGACGATTGAAGCGGTCAAGGGAATGCTCGAGTTGCGAGGAAGCGTCACCGACTAGCTCCGGCTGTACGACCAAATGACCACGACAACTACGACGCGCCGGTCCGTACCCCAAGATCGCTCAGCCAGCGGCGATAGGCGATCGCGGTTCTGTCGCTGCGCAGGTGCAGCTCAGCCTGCAGATCCAGCGGCAGCATCTCAGGACGCTGGGACTCGAGGATTGGGCGATCCTGAGCGAAGATGCGGTCCTGGAACTCGACCATTGACGACCGCGGCTCATAGTTCATTGCCATCCACATCCAGGCCGTGCTGTCGACGGCATCGTGTGGCGTAACAGAGAGGAGCATTCCGAATGAGTGCTCGCCATGCTTGACGAATGACGCGGAAAGCGGTCGATGTACGCGATATGTGTAAGTCACCACTGAGCCGTGACCGGTTGCGTAGGGGTCGGGTTGAAACACCTTGACGCCCTCTGACACGACGCCTTCAGCGCCGATCGTGGTCGAGTAGTCCTCGATTTCGGGTCGCGCGCGGTCGCCCAGGATCCCCTCATGAACGAACGGGAAATGCCCGATGTCAAGGAAGTTCTCGACAATTCGCGGCCCGCTTGCCTTAACGCGATAGGGCCCCGCAATCAGCACCCGATACGCCGGATCGTCGAGCAGCTCGAACTTTGGGATCCCGCGAGCGCCGCTGCCGAGACTCACCCATATGACGTCATACGCCGCCGCCGCGAGAAAGGTGCCTACCCGCGCCTTTGCCGGCGGGACCTGCTCAGGGTGGGCGGGCATGAGTACGCACCGCCCGTCCGTCCCATATGTCCAACCGTGATACGGGCACTCGAGCCGCACGCCGCCGACGACGGTGCCGAGCGACAGTCGGGTGCCTCGATGCACGCACAGGTCGCGCCACGCGAAGAACTCCTCGCCGGAACGCCACACGACGAGGTCCTCGCCGAGCAGCCGGGCTGCAATCGGTCCACCGTTTGCAAAGTCCGAGACGAGCGCTACTGGGTGCCAATCGTCTATGAGGACTGGATCATCGATCATCGCTACTCCTCGATCGAGCGGCCACGTTACGATGATGCTACCCCGCCAAAGAATGTGTCCACGAACGGGGCCCGAATGGCCTTATCCTCGGTGGGCCGTAGTTTCCGTAACGCGAACCAGGTGACGGTGTTGGGGCGGCCGATCAGCATCGTCGTGATCGCGGAAAGATAAACCGTTCTCCGAAAGGTTAGCCTGCCCAATTGGATGGACGAGCCACTGACCGAGGGTGAGAAGGCCACCTTCGAGCTGACACCGATAGCTTGATCGGGCGGCAGCGGAGTGCCGTGTCGGTCGCCTTCCTCGCCTTCGGGATCGTGGGTGGCAGCTTGGTGCCGAGGCTTCCGGCGCTCAGAGACCACCTGCACATTACGGACGCTCAGGTCGGGTATGCGCTCCTCTTCTTCGCAGTCGGTGCGGTCGTCGGCGCGACGGCGGCGCGATTTGTCCTGGCTCGCGGCGCCAGGTCTTTCGTCCGCGCCGGCACGCCCGCCCTTTGCGTCGCGCTGGTCACGCCGGGCCTGGCCGGCAACCTGGCCGAGCTGATGGGCGGGTTCTTGCTGATCGGCGTCTGCTCGGGCCTCCTCGACGTGCTCGAGAACGCGCAGGGGGCGGAGCTCGAGCGCCTTGCTGCGAGGCCGTTGATCAACGGCTTCCACGCCTTCTGGAGCCTCGGCGCGATCATCGGCTCGGTCGTCGCAGGCCTGGCAGCGTACTTCGGCATCGCGCCCCTGACGCAGTTCGCCGCCGCCGCGGTGATCGTGGCCCCAGCGACGGCGTGGTTCCTTCGCGAGCTGCCGGATACACGTTCGGGCGCCGCTGGTGCGACGCCGGCAGGCGCGCGGCGGTTGTGGCTCGGCGGCGCCGTAGTCGCGGTCGCCGCCGTGGCCTTCAGCGGATTCATTGTGGAGGGCGGCAGCGCCGACTGGAGCACGCTCTACCTGCGCGACCTGAGCCACGTCAACGCCGGGATCGCGGCCGCTGGAT
>Ga0209648_10003914_pt1 | contig 12588 bp, 10 predicted proteins | sample GraSoi2013_115cm_FD_185830 | JGI IMG/M metagenome (GOLD analysis project Ga0209648, IMG submission 185830) | Grasslands soil microbial communities from the Angelo Coastal Reserve, California, USA - Sample 9_17_2013_115cm (SPAdes) (version 2) | ecosystem: Environmental > Terrestrial > Soil >...
AGCCCGCCGCTATCCGGGTACCTCATGCTTCCGGCATACCGCAGAGCAGGCCAGCCGTCACCAGGTCAGTGACCCCCGCTATTGAAGATCTTTAGCCCTACTTTCTATTGTATGACACCTTTCTTTGGCCGGACGTTCCTTGAGGCCGCCGCCGATCCCAGTCGCCACAGGTCAAGGGCATGATCACCCGTTTCTGTGAGACTGCTTAAGATTTAACATAAGTTAACTTGACAAAAGGCGCCCATCTGAGCCTACATTCTGTAATAGCTGAGAAATGACCCTATGACCGGGAAATCGGTACAGGGTGCCGGTGTAGCCGAAGGTGCAACGGGGTTGCCGGAACTTGTGGTCTGAGTGTTGTCGAGTCCGTGAGCGAGGATGGCGATGAGGCCGTCGTCGACCCATCACCATGACGGTGCCTGCTCCCCATCGCGTCGTCTCGAGACGCTCGATGGGAAGCTGAGTGTGGCAGTGGTGCTGGATGATCACGTCACCAGAGTTGGCATCGGCGCCATGCTGGAGCAGACGCCGGTCGTCCGGAAGGTGGTCAGCTGCCGGAGCGCGGAGGAGGCCATCAACGCGCTGGCCGATCACCCGATCGATATCCTCGTGCTCCCCTGCATCAGGCCCGAGCCGGCCGTTGAACGCCTCATTAGGCTCGTGTCCTCGTCAGGAGCGAAGACCCTGATCTTATTAGAGGACGGCGATGTGGACTTTATCGGCCGTTCGATGAGCATGAATCCGGATGGCTTCCTGCTGAGATCCTCGCTGACCCTGGACGTGCTGGGAGACACGATCGTCCGGCTGGTCCGCGGTGAACTGCCGATCCCGTCATCCGTCACGCGCAGACTGCTGACGAAGGTGCATGACCGGCCGGAACAGCCCGCGCACCCAGCGCAGGCCATGCTCACCGGGCGCGAACGGCAGACGCTGGAACTGCTTGCCCAGGGCTGTAGCAACAAGCAGATCGCGCGCCGCCTGGGAATTTCCGAGAATGGCGCGAAGCGATACGTTGCCAATGTCCTCGCGAAGCTCAACTGCCCGAATAGGACATTGGCCGTGGCCTGGGCGCTGAAGAGCGGCCTGCTCAGCGAGGCTTGATCCGGTGCCGTCCGGAACTACGATGAGTGCGGTGAACTGCGTTCCGCCCGCCATGGTAACCGCGTTCACGGACGGCGCAGGTCCGCGGAAGGTCAATGCCAGGTACGTCCGAGGTCCATCGCAGATCGATGGCGGCGTCTAGTACAACGTTCCTCTTTGAGTAGTTAAATCGAGGCACCGGAAGATCAGCCGACTGGCTGGATGCGAGTTCCGTGCCGAAGTACTTAAGGGCGCGCGCGCCGCACGATGACGGCGAAGCCAGGAAGATCCGCAGGCTCGCAGGCGCCCGGCATGCCCCCGGCGGACTGGATCGAGCGGACCCGGATCATCGCGCTGAGCTCGGACGGGCTGGGTGTCGCGGCGATCGCGGCCGGGATCGGCTGCCATGAAAACACGGTGCGCCGCTGGCTGCACCGGTTCAACGCCGCCGGCATCGCCGGGCTGGGCAACCAGCCCGGCGCCGGGCGCGGCACAAGCTTTTCATCATTGAGGAACCAGAGGATGACCTGCACCCTGCGGCACTCAAGAAGTTCTTGGATGGGATCGCGGAGGCGAGCCAGACTAACCAGTTCATGGTCAGCACGCATAACAGCATCGTGCTGACCAAACTGGGCGCGCTGCCGGGCACGGTGGTCGTCCAAGTGACAAGTAACGGCGGCCTCCCCCCCGAAATCGGGATTTGACGTAAAGGAGACGTCCGAAGAGAGGATAGAGATCTTGCGAGATCTCGGTTACAGCCTGGCGGACATGTCCTTGGGCGAGGGCTGTCTCATATTTGAGGAATCTACTGCAGAACGCCTGGTGTACGAATGGCTGGCACCTTGGTTCGCGCCGGGCCTGCTCCGGTTGCGCCATCTGGCGGCTCGTGGCAACGAAAGAGTGCGGCCGCTCCTGGCGGATTTTAAGGAGATGTTCCTCTTCGCTCACCTTGAGCGGCTCTCCGGCACCGCGCGTGGGTAATCCTTGATGGGGATGAAAGGAGCCTTCAAATTCTAAGGCAGCTACAGTCGGACTTCTCGACATGGCCGACTAACCGGTTCCGTTGCTGGGATAGAGAAGCGATCGAATACTACCCAAAGAGAAAACTCGCTACTGGACTCGTGAAATTCACTGGCCTGCGACGACGCGGCTTCTCGGTCCGGAAGCCAAGTTTCGGACTAGGTACTACCCAAGCCAGTTCGCAGCGAAATACGATACTGAGATCAAGACTCTAGGACATGGACGGAAACGCCAGGATGCGAAAACGAAACTATTTCAGGAAGTCGTAGGTTGGATCGAAGAAGACCCTGATCGCGCGCGGAAAGAATTTGAGCAGACTGCTGCCGGGATGATCAAAGTGCTCAAGGAAGTTGAGAAAGACATTACTTCTCTGTGAGACTACGTCTGGTATCGACGGGCATTGTGCAGGCTTCGGGCGTGACAGCATGGAACTGAGTGCTCCGCAACCGGCAAGTGCGGTTTCGTGTCCGAAGCCAATTCATGATCCGCAACTGTGTCATTCTGCCTGCAAATAGCGCAGGCAGAATGACACAAAAGCGGATCTTGATTGTACCGGAGGGACATTGGAGGGCGCGCCGGCCGCTGACGTGCCATGTGGTACTGGAGGCGCGATCATGGCGTGACGTGGCGGCGGGCGCTTGCGGGCGGGGGCTGAGAGCACCGCACGCAGCTGGAACGAGGCGCGCTACGTGGTGCCGAACAGGGCGCTGACGGACTCGCCGTTGTGGATCCGGCGCATGGCCTCGGCGAGGGCGGGCGCGATGGACAGGACCCGGAGTTTCGGCACGCGCTTTTCCGCCGGGATCGGCACGGTGTCGGTGCAGACGATCTCCAGCACATCTGGCTGGTCAGCGAGCTTGGCCAGCGAGTCGTCGGCGAACAGCCCGTGGGTGCAGACCACGCGGATCGCGCCTGCGCCGCGCTCGCGTAGCCGGCCGAGCAGCTCGAAGATCGTCGTCCCCCCGGCGATCTCGTCGTCGAGCACGATCACGTCGCGGCCGGCGACCTCGCCGATCACCTCCGCGATGACCACCTCGTCGTCGCTCAGCCGGACCTTCGCGCCCGCCGCGACGGGCAGGCCGAGCGTGCGCGCGAAGGCGGCGGCCGGCTTCGCGTTTCCCAGATCGGGCGACAGGACAACGCTGTTGGACAGGTCGTAACCGGTGAAATGGGTGGCCAGCTCACGCAGCGCGTTCAGGTGGTCGACCGGGATGCTGAAGAACCCGTGTACCTGCGGTGAGTGCAGCGTCATGGTCAGCACCCGGCTCGCGCCAGCGGTCACGAGCAGGTCAGCGACCAGCCGGGCGCCGATCGACACCCGGGGCGCGTCCTTTTTGTCCGACCGCGCGTAGGCGAAGTGCGGCAGCACGGCGGTGGTCCTCCCGGCCGAGGCGCCCCTGGCCGCGTCCACCATGAGCAGCAGTTCCACCAGGTTCTCCTGGACCGGCTTGATCAACGGCTGGATCAGGAAGACATCGCGTTCCCTGCAGTTGGCCGGCAGCTGCACCTCGATGCAGTCGTTGGCGAAACGCTTCACCCGGGCCGGATGCAACGGGACACCGAGGTGTCGGCAGATGTCGGCGGCGAGCTGCGGGTGAGCGCTGCCGCAGAACACCTCGATGTCGCGCAAGGCTGCTCCTCGCCTGGGCGGATGGCCGCAGGCGCATGCTACATGGGGGCGTCAGGCGCCAGGGCCGCCGAGTCCCGCCCGCACCGCGGTCACGGTGAGCACGGGCACACCCGCCGAGCAGGCGGCAAAGCTGCGCGGCACGTACACGGCGACGGTCTGGCCGGGCGGAAAGACGCGGAGCGCGTGCGCGGTGGCGGGGTGGCAGCGTGCGGCGGGGTAGTTGGCTGCGGTGGCGACGCCGACGGTGGCGTTCGCCGTCGCGTTCGGGGCAAGCACGACCGTGGTGACCGGGTAGAGCGGATTTCGTGCCGCGGCGCTGCCGATCTGCTGGCCAGGCACGCCGCTGACGAAGGACACGCCGGGGTAGCCGTACAGGGTGCACGTGCTCGCGGACGTATTGGCCAGCCTGAGCGCGTAGTACGCGGTTCCTGCCGCCGCCCCGGCGGGCGCCAGGCTCGGCCGCAGCGTGGAGTTCGCGCACGGGCTCGCGGCCGCGGCGGTGTGCGGTGGCGCGGAGGTGGCAGCCACACTCCCGCCCGCCGGCGTGGACGGGCTCACCGGCGCGGACGGGCTCGACGCGGCCGGGCTGTGGGTGGAGCCACAGGCTGCCACCAGCGCCACCGCAAGGACCGCGGCCGCGACCGCGATCAGGCGCCCGCCGCGGCGCACAGATGATGTCATCGAGCCATCCTCGTCGTAAGTCCGAACCTCACTTGTCACACCTTTGACGTCGCCGCGGCCAGGTTGGTTGTGCTGCGAGTCCGGCGCACGGACGCCGCAGGCCATCACGGAACCTGCCTGCCGACGCGGGCTCGCCGACGCGGGCTCGCCGGCATGCCGCACCGTGCCGCAGGGTCCGCCGCCCCGTCCGGTCCAGCCCTGGGACCGCCTGCGGAGCCCCATGCTAGGCGAGGCGGGCCGGTCCGCCGAGGACAAACACGTGCGCATATCGGCCGCCCGGCAGCGCAGCGCGCCCGGCAACCCGCCGGCCGGGCGCCCCCAGGTCAGAAGATGCTGCGCAGGCGGAGCAGGTCGAACACGCTGGCCTGGATCTTGAGCCGGCCGCTCGCGAGCGCCCGCGCGAGGTGCAGCTGCTCGTCCGCGAGCGCCACGAGGTCGTCGCTTGACGCCGTGAACGTCACCTGGGCGGGCTCGGCACCCGGGGCCGCCTCGGTGATCGGGCCGGCGCCGTCCGGCCCGAGCGTGGTGCGGAAGTCCACACCGAGGTCGGTGACACGGCAGCTGATCGTCCGGTCGGCAAGGTGCTTCTTGCGGTCTTGCGCGCTCATACCTGAAATGCGGGACGCCACTGTCTCCAGCGCCCTGCGGCACTCGTCAACCGTCGCCATCGACGTCGCACTCCTGATCGGTCCCCACCGAAGTGTCGTGTCCGGACGGTAGCGTTCTGGTGGGTCCGGTGCACGGTACGTACCTCACCCGTCCGATTCGAGGAGCCTGAAACGGATGATGAACGACAGTACCCGAACGGCTGCCGCGGACAGCGCGCCAGGGAAGGATGCGGCGATAACGGGGGAACCGCGCGTGGACGAGGCGCTCGCCGGGCTCGCCGAGCTCGGCGAGCTACCTGATGCCGGGCACGTCGAGGCGTACGAGCGTGTCTACCAGCGGCTGCACGGCCTGCTCGATGAGCTCGAGGGGGGCGGGCCCGGCCCTGTTCCGCCGGGCAGCCCTGCCCCCGGCAGCCCTGCCCCCGGCAGCCCTGCCCCCGGCAGCCCTGCCCCCGGCAGCCCGGTCCACACCGCTCCCCGCGATCCAGGCAACGACCCAGATGGCCAGGCGGAACAGGCTTGACGCCGAACTCGTCCGCCGCGGGCTCGCCCGGTCACGCGAGCACGCGGCCGGGCTGATCTCGCAGGGGCGGGTGCGCGTCGGCGGCTCGGGCCCGGGCACCGTCAAACCGGCCAGCCAGGTCGACGCGTCCGCACCGATCACCGTGGCCGATCAGGCGGACGGCACACCTGACTACGTTTCCCGCGGCGGCCAGAAGCTCGCCGGAGCGCTCGCCGCATTCCCCGGCCTGCGCGTGGCCGGCCGCAGGTGCCTGGACGCAGGCGCTTCCACCGGTGGTTTCACCGACGTGCTGCTCCGCGCCGGCGCCGCCCACGTCACCGCCGTCGACGTCGGCTACGGCCAGCTCGCGTGGCCGCTGCGCACCGACCCCAGGGTCACCGTCATGGACCGGGTCAACGTGCGCGGGCTGCGGCCAGGCCAGCTCGGCTACGCTCCGGACCTGGTCACCGCCGACCTGTCGTTCATCTCGCTTACCCTGGTGCTTCCCGCACTCGCGGCGTGTGCCGCGCCAGGCGCCGATTTCCTGCTCCTGGTCAAGCCGCAGTTCGAGGCGGGCAAGGGGAAGGTCGGCGCCGGGGGCGTCGTCCGTGACCCGGCGACCAGACAGGAGGCGGTGACGAGGGTGGCGCGCTGCGCCGGTGCGCACGGTCTGGGTGTCATGGGGGTCACCGCGAGCCCGCTGCCTGGCCCGGCCGGGAACGTGGAGTACTTCCTCTGGCTGCGCGGCGGGGCGCCGCCGCTCGACACCACCGCCGTGTCGCGGGCGGTCCACGAGGGACCCAGCTAATGTCGGGCCCGATGAACACGAAGCGCGCGGTCCTCGTGGTCGCCCACACCGGCCGCCCGGCGGCGCTGCGCAGCGCCCGGGAAGTGGTGGGCAGGCTCTCGGGCGCCGGGGTCGCGGTGCGGGTCCTCAGCCCGGAAGCCGGCGATCTCGCCTGCGCCGGCGTCGGCGTGGTCCCGGCCAGCCAGGCGGCGGCGGAGGACGCCGAGGTCGTGATCGTCGTCGGCGGCGACGGCACGCTGCTGCGTGCCGCCGAGCTCGCCCGGCCGGTGGGGACGCCGCTGCTCGGGGTGAACCTCGGCCACGTCGGGTTCCTCGCCGAGGCCGAGCCCGAGGACCTGGCCGCGACCGTGGACCGGGTCGTGGCGCGGCGGTACGACGTCGAGGAGCGCATGACCGTCGACGTCGTGGTCCGCGAGGACGGCACGGTGACGGCCGCCACGTGGGCGCTCAACGAGGTCACCGTGGAGAAGGCGGCACGCGAGCGGATGCTCGAACTCATCACGGAAATCGACGGCCGGCCACTGTCCCGGTGGAGCTGCGACGGCGTGGTGTGCGCGACTCCGACGGGCTCGACGGCATACGCGTTCTCGGCCGGTGGCCCGGTGGTCTGGCCGGACGTCGAGGCACTGCTCCTGGTGCCGATCTCGGCGCACGCCCTGTTCGCGAAGCCGATCGTGGTCTCCCCACACGCCGTCGTCGCCGTCGAGGTCATCGGGGCATCGGGCCGTGGTGCCCTGCCCGCGGCCACGCACGCCCCTGGGCCGGCCCACGAGCTGGCCGAGACGTCAGGTGGGGTTATGTGGTGCGATGGGCGGCGAAGGGTCGACCTGGCGGCAGGAGCCAGGGTGGAGGTACGCCGCGGCGCGTTCCCCGTCGCCCTGGCGCGGCTGTCAAGCAAGCCGGGCAGCACGGTGTTCACCGACCGGCTGGTGGCAAAGTTCGGCCTGCCGGTGACTGGCTGGCGGGGCCGGAGGGAGGATCGATGAGCCGGGCGATGCTCGAAGAGGTCCGCATCACAGGGCTCGGCGTCATCGACGACGCGGTCCTCGAGCTTTCCGCCGGATTCACCGTGGTCACCGGTGAGACGGGCGCGGGCAAGACGATGGTGGTCACCGGCCTCGGACTGCTGTTCGGCGGGCGCGCGGACCCGGCGCGCGTGCGGCCGGGCGCGGACCGGGCGATGGTGGAGGGCAGGCTGCGCACCGACCCGGCGGGTCACGTCGCGCGTCAGGTCGAGGAGGCCGGCGGTGAGCTCGACGAGGGCGGCACACTGATCGTCAGCCGGTCCGTATCCGCGGAGGGCCGGTCGCGGGCCTTCGCCGGCGGCCGCTCCGTACCTGTCGGCCTGCTCGCCTACCTGGCCGATGACCTGGTCGCCGTGCACGGCCAGGCCGACCAGCAGCAGTTGCTCAAGCCAGGCCGCCAGCTGGCGGCGCTCGACCGCTACGCGGGCGCGGAACTCACCGTGGTGCTGGCCGAATATCAGCGCGCGTACCAGCGCCACCGTGAGGTGCGCGGGCAGCTCGACGAGATCACCACCAAGGCACGCGAACGCGCGATGGAGGCCGACGCGCTGCGGTTCGGGCTCGGTGAGATCGAGCGGCTCGCGCCCGCCGCGGGGGAAGAGGACGACCTGCGCGCCGAGGAGGAGCGCCTCGCCCACGCGGACGCGCTGCACGCCTCGGCCACGACCGCGCACGAGGTGCTGCTCGGGGACCCGTCGAGCGGAGCGGCGGCCGCGGACGCGGTCACCCTGCTCGGTGCCGCGCGGCACGCGCTCGAAGCGGTCAGCCAGCACGATGCGACGCTCGCCGACCTCGGCGGGCGGCTGTCAGAGGCGTCCTACCTGGTCTCCGATGTCGCGGCGGAGCTTGCCTCCTATGCGCAGTCGGTGGAGGCAGATCCGGCCCGTCTCGCCGTCGTGCAGGAACGGCGCGCCGAGCTGACCCGGCTGGTCAGAAAGTACGGGGAGTCGTCCGCCGGGGCCGGCGACGCGGGCGAGCCACCCGGCTCGGTGGCCGCCGTGCTCGGCTGGGCCAAGCGCGCGGCGGCCAGGCTCACCGAGCTGGACTCCGACGACGAGCGCATCGGCGAACTCACCGCCGAGGAGGCCGAGCTCGCGGGCAAGCTGGCCGAGCAGGCCGAGGCCCTCACCGGGCTGCGGGTACGGGCGGCGGAGAAGTTCGCCGCGGACGTCACGGCCGAGCTGACCGCTCTGGCCATGCCGCACGCCCGGGTGAAGGTGGCGGTGACGCCGCTCGCCGAGCCGGGACCGCGCGGCTGCGATGAGGTCGAGATCAAGCTGGCCGCGCACCCCGGCGCGCCCACGCTGCCGCTCCACAAGGGCGCCTCCGGCGGCGAGCTTTCTCGTGTCATGCTCGCCATCGAGGTGGTGTTCGCCGGCGCCGACCCGGTGCCGACGTTCGTGTTCGACGAGGTGGATGCCGGGGTCGGCGGCAAGGCCGCGGTAGAGGTCGGCCGCAGGCTCGCCCGGCTCGCGCGCCTCGCCCAGGTGATCGTGGTCACCCATCTGCCGCAGGTATCGGCCTTCGCCGACAACCACCTGCTGGTGGAGAAGTCCGGGGACGGGCTGGTCACCGCGAGCGGCGTGACGCGGCTGGACCAGCCGGGCCGGATCAGGGAGCTGTCCCGGATGCTGGCCGGCCTGGAGGACTCCGAACTCGGCCGCGCGCACGCGGAGGAACTGCTCGCACTCGCCGCCGACGAGCGGGCCCGGCTGGCCGCGGCCGACGCGGCTGATCACTGACGGCGCGGCTGATCACTGACGGCGCGGCCCGTTACGGCGTGGCTCTCTGACGGCGCTTCCTGTGACGGCGCGGCGCCGCGGCGCCGCGCCGTCACAGGAACCTGCGGTCAGGTGCGGGCGGGACGACGCGGACCCGCGCCGCGGCCCGGCCGAGCACGGCGTGCTCGGCGGTCACGGTCACCAGCCCGGTCCTGCCGGGCAGTGAGCGGACGAACGCGCCGCCGACGCCGCCGTAGTCGCCGAAGGCGAACGGGTTGTCGCCCACCAGCGCCGCGGGTCCCTCGAGCGCGAGGCTCACCACGCCGCTCGTACCGGCGCGCTGGTTACCGTACGCGTCGAGGGCGCGGAACGTGACCCGGGTGGCGTCGGAGCCGTCCGCCACGATCGAGGCATGCGCCGCGGTCATCACGAGCCGGTCCACGGACGTGTCCGCGGACATCCGCACGGACGCCACGTGGCGCCCGCGGACGTACCCGTCGATGCGAAGTTCCGGCGGGCCCGTCCGGCCGGCCATGAGGTCGGCGAACACCGGGTTGACGGTGAGGTCCACGAAGACCGGCGGGTGCACGAGGTGAGCGAACCGCGCCGTGTCGGGGCGGCCGGTCGCGGCGTGCAGGCCGGCGACGAAGATCTCCAGGCGGTCGCAGTTGGTGGCGATCAGGGCGTCCCGGCCGGGCCCGTCCGGCGGGCCGGGCCCGAAGCCCCAGAAGAACAAGGGCAGGATCACCGGCTGCACCCGCGGGTCGACCTGCGACCGGTAGAACGCGGCGCCCGGCTTCGGCACCCGGAAGGTGTCGGCGACACCCGGCCACTTGACGGCGTCCCAGATGTTGCCGTGCAGCGAGGCGTAGTCGAACCCGGTCCAGCCGAGCAGGCCGGCGTAACGCGGATCGGACCGCGCGATCTCGTGCACCTGTGCGTGCAGGATCGCCTGCTTGGCGAGCCGTCTGCCCGAGTCGGTCCAGCGGTAGTAGCGCACCCCCTCCAGCGTGCCCACCGCCTCGCTGACCAGGTACGGCACGCCGTCCACCGGTGGCAGCAGCCGCGCGTCGCCGGTCGGGTGGATGTGGTAGTCGTCGAAGGAGAACACGTCCCCGACCCAGTTCGCGGTGGAACGTATCCCCATCGCGCCCGAGGTCTGCCGGGTGCCGTCGAGCTCGCGGGCGATCTGGATGGTCCGCCGGTACAGGTCGAGGTACCCGTTCGTCTCGTTGAGCCGGGTGCCCCAGATGATCACCGATGGCCGGTTACGGTCGCGGATCACCATGTCGCGCACGTCGTTTTCGACGAGTTGCTGCGACGCGCCGCCGCCCACGTAGTGCCAGCCGGGCGGTTCCTCCCACACCATCAGGCCGAGCTCGTCGCAGGCGTCGAGGAAATGCGGCGACTGCGGGTAGTGGGCGCAGCGGACCATGTTGCAGTTGAAGTCGTTCCTGAGGATCTCCGCGTCCCTGCGCTGCAGCCGGGCCGGTGCGGCCATCCCGGTGAACGGGAACAGCTGGTGCCGGTTGAGGCCGAAGATCGCCGTACGGCGGCCGTTGAGGTAGAAGCCGTCGAGCTCGAAGCGGGCCTCGCGGAACCCGATCCGGGTCAGCCGGGTATGCGTGGCGCCTCCCGGCGGGCCGGACAGGGTGGCGCGGACCGTGTAGAGCTTCGGTGTGCCGGGTGCCCACAGCTTCACGTGCCTGACCGGGCCGAGGCTCAGGCGGGCCGTGGCGGCGCCTGCCGCCGGCACCTCGAAGCTGGTGGCGGCCGACGCGAGCGTCCTGGCGCCGTCGAGCAGGTCGACCGTGACGTGCAGCGGCGAGCGGCGCAGCCGCCCGGGGTCGACGGTGCACGTCACCTCCACGCGCCGCCGCGGCGTGAGCACGTTGAGCGGCTTCGCGAAGACGTCGCTGATGAACGCCTCGGGAACGACGCGCACGCGCACGTCACGGTAGATGCCCCCGGGCTGCAGGAAGTCGACGGTTCTCGCGCCGCCGGGCGCGCCGTCGGGTGGCACGGCCCGCCAGGTGGAGTCGACGACGACGGCGAGCACGTTGTCGCCGTCGTCGAGGCCGCCGGTCAGCTCGGCCGACCAGGGCAGGTAGCCGCCCTGGTGCAGCATGAGCTCGTGCCCGTTGAGCACCAGGGTCGCGGCGGTCATGACGCCGTCGAACTCGATGAAGACCCGCCCGCCGCGCAGCGCCGCCGCGTCGAAATGGCGGCGGTATATCCAGACGTCTTCCCACGTCGCGGGGTTCCAGTTACGCCACGACAGGGTGGCCACCGTGTGCGGCAGCGTGACCTCGGTGAAGCGGCTGTCGGGATATCCGGGCTGCTCCGCGCCCTCGGCGTATTTGCCGCCGAAGAGCCACCCCGTGTTGAACTCGTAAACTCCGCCCGCCTGGCCCGCCGGCGCGCCGACCGCGGCGGTGCTGGGGGTGCACGCGGCCAGGCCCACGAGCGCGGCGCCGCCCACGCCGGTACGCAAAGCCGTCCGGCGCGAGATCGGGAGGCTGCGAGAGCGATTGCCCACGGCCAGACAATAGCCAACGAAAGCAGACGATCGGTGCGTCTCGGCGTAGCCGGATGGCCGGGAATGTGCGGTTCCGCGTGGCACAAGCGCGGGCGCGGCGTGTACCAGACACGCCGCATTAGATGGTGTGGCGCCCGGCACCTGCGGGCTCTGGCAGGATTGCTCCTGATGAAGGTCCCGTACCTGAGGGTTCACAAGGCGCGCCGTACCACGGCAGAGGACCTGCCGGGGGTGACGGCCGCGGCCAGGCTCGACCGCCGGACGAAGAATCTCGTCAAGCGGCTGCGGCCCGGCGAGATCGCCATCATCGACCACGTCGACCTCGACCGGGTGGCCGCCGACGCGCTCATCTCGCGGCAGGTGGCGGCGGTGGTGAACGCGGCGGCGAGCATCAGCGGCCGGTACCCGAACCTGGGCCCGAGATGCCTGATCGACGCCGGCATCCCACTCGTGGACGACATGGGCCAGGACGTGTTCGCCAAGGTCGGGGAAGGCGACATCGTCCGCCTCGACGGCGAGACCCTCTACACGGACGATCAGGTGATCGCCAAGGGCACGGTGCAGACCGCGGAACTGGTCGCGGCCGCCATGGCCGAGGCGAAGGCGGGCGTCGCCGTGCAGCTCGAGGCGTTCGTCGCCAACACGATGGAGTACCTCAAGCGTGAGCGGGACCTGCTCCTCGACGGCGTCGGCGTCCCCGCGCTGAAGACCAAGCTCGAAGGCAGGCACGTGCTTGTCGTGGTGCGCGGCTACGACTACCGGGAGGACCTGGTGGTGCTGCGGCCGTACATCCGCGAGTACCGGCCGGTGATGCTCGGTGTGGACGGCGGCGCCGACGCGCTGCTCGGGGCCGGTTATGTGCCCGACATCATCGTGGGCGACATGGACTCCGTGTCCGACACGGCGCTCGGATGCGGCGCGGAGCTTGTCGTGCACGCCTACCGCGACGGGCGCGCGCCCGGTCTGCGGCGGGG
>Ga0209648_10003916_pt1 | contig 12586 bp, 12 predicted proteins | sample GraSoi2013_115cm_FD_185830 | JGI IMG/M metagenome (GOLD analysis project Ga0209648, IMG submission 185830) | Grasslands soil microbial communities from the Angelo Coastal Reserve, California, USA - Sample 9_17_2013_115cm (SPAdes) (version 2) | ecosystem: Environmental > Terrestrial > Soil >...
CAAGCGCTAGGCCGCTCCTCCAATGATCATAAAGGAAAGCGCCGCCGGGCGTGATCGAGTTAACATCGACATCAACATGCAGCGCTGACTGAGCCGCAAATCGTTTGAACACCGTCGGCAAATCATTCGCCTGGGTCAGACTATTTCCCACGAACAAAACCGAAACGCCGGCCGCCATGGTTGCGGCATTCGCGGAAAGCGACAGGAAAACGGCCAACGCGACTTTGCAGTTTCGCGACATTGGCTCTAATCCTCGCAAAACGCGTGCCGCTAATGAGCCCTCAGTGACGAAATACGGGATGCAACTGCCTGCCCTGAGCGAGAGTCCGATGGGTCACGTTGCTCAGCGCATCCCGGTGTCGCAATGCCACTCGACCTTCGTCATTTGACCGGCCGTAACATCGACATCGAACGGCCCGTAGCGGCCGATTCCTTTTTGCTGATCTTTCTTTGTCACGGTGTAATGACCCGGCGCGAGTGAAACTCTGAACCGGCCGTGGTCATCGGTCGTGAACTCAGTGACCGCGCCGGTTTCGTTGCCGACAACAAAGGTCGCATTGGCCAGCGGCTTTGTGCTCGGGATACCGGGCCGGACTGGTCCGCCATGAATCGGCCCCACCGCAATCACGCCTTCAATTCCTGTTTCGGCTGCTTCGGGCATGGGCGTGGGTGACGGTTGAGCACAGCAAAAACCAGCAAATGTAAGGAAACCGATTAAGCTTGCGCGTTGAAGTCGCATAACTACTTCGACGGTTGAACGCTCCAATTGTTTAACGGAAAAGCCAATAATGTTTGTCGATCGAATTAAAGTTTTTGCGCAAGCGGGCAGTGGCGGACGCGGCTCAGTCAGCTTTCGGCGGGAGAAATTTGTGCCGAAAGGTGGACCCGACGGTGGTGACGGCGGGCGCGGCGGCGATGTGATTCTCCGCGCAGATCGGCACGTCGATAATCTCTCGAACCTTTTCTACGAACCGATCATCAAGGCGAAAAGTGGCGGTCACGGAATGGGAAAGAAAATGCACGGGAAGTCAGCCCCGGCGAAAATCGTGAAGGTGCCGGTTGGAACAATGGTTTGGCCAGCGGATGAGAAAGGACGTCCAACGTCCGCCGCTCCGATTGTCGATCTTACTCAGGACAGACAGGAGTTTGTCCTTTGTCGCGGGGGCGCGGGCGGGAAGGGCAATGTGCATTTCAAAAGTTCGCGTAACCGCGCGCCGCGGCAGTACACCGAAGGCGAGGAAGGCGAGCAAGGGCACTTTCTATTAGAGCTGCGCACAATCGCCGATGCCGGCCTCGTTGGTTATCCAAACGCCGGCAAATCAACTTTGCTCCGACAAATTTCTGCCGCGCGGCCGAGAGTCGCGGCCTATCCTTTCACGACCCTGCATCCGATCATCGGCGTAGTGGAATTTTCCGGTTATCGACGCGCGACGATCGCGGACATTCCGGGATTGATCGAAGGCGCGCATCGCGGGCTGGGGCTAGGTCATGAATTTTTGCGGCACATCACGCGGTGCCGGATTTTCCTCTTCGTTATCGATGTTGCGGGAAGCGAAGGTCGCAATCCGGTCGAAGACTTGCAGCAACTGCGCAAAGAGCTCGATCTTTACGATCCGCTGTTGTCGCAGCGTCCATGGTTTGTCATTGCGAACAAAATGGATTTGCCGTGCGCAGAAGAAAATCTTAGCGGAGTGCGCAAGAAATTCCCGAAGATCGACATCGTCCCGATTTCGGCGGCGAAAGGCGAGGGGATTGAGAAGCTGAAGGAGAAATTGGAGAAATGGCTTGAGCTCTAGCCGTTTCGCTCTGCGAAATGCGGCTACATTTTTTCAACGAAAGTCGCTTGTCATCCGCACAAAAACGGCTTTGGTAAGCGCGTCAAGATTCGCGGCTCGATTTCGGAGCGCGAGAGATCACCGGCGGGATGCCCGTGCCACTTGGCTGACAATCGAAATGCGCAACCGTTATTTACTGATGTCGATTCTGGCGCTGATGTGCGGCGCGGCAATGGCGAGCTCTGCATTTGCGGCGGAAACAGCAGCGCCGGCGCAAGTTGAGCACGAGGGCGTGTCGCTAAAACCCGCTCCGCTCGTCCAAATCGGCCACTTCGCGGTCACTAATTCGATGCTTGTGACCTGGATCGTTGCTGCCGGCATCATTATTTTCGCGCAAATGGCGACGCGCCGGATCAAACCGATTCCAAGCGGCATTCAAAATTTTTGGGAGTGGCTGGTTGAAAGTCTCCACAATTTTCTTGAATCGATCATCGGCCGCGAGCTGGTGAAGAAAACATTTTGGTTCTTTGCCACGATTTTTATTTTTATTTTATTCGTGAACTGGTTCGGTCTGTTACCGGGCGTCGGAACCATCGGCTGGGGCCACTACGATCCGACTGGCAATTTTCATATTGATCGCCCGCTGCTCCGTGGTGGTAACGCCGACTTGAATATGACCACGGCGATGGCCGCAATTTTCTTCGTTCTCTGGATCGTCTGGGCGATTCAAGCCAACGGCGTCGGCGGATTCCTCCTTCACATTTTTGGCCCGAAAGGCGAAACGTCCGGTTTTATGAAGGTCGTGATGGTGGTGATCTTCTTCATGGTCGGATGGCTGGAAATTGTTTCGATTCTGTTCCGTCCGATCTCGCTCAGCTTCCGATTGTTCGGAAACATTTATGCCGGCGAAAGCATCTTGGAGGCGATGTCGACCATGGTCCCGATGCTCGGCTGGCTGATTCCGATTCCGTTCTATTTCATGGAATTGCTCGTCGGAGTCGTGCAAGCGCTTGTTTTCATGTTACTGACGGCTGTCTTTACCCTTTTGATCGCGCAGCACGAACCGGGACACGAACCACATCACTAAAAATTTCGGCGATGCTTGTGGAAAATCCGCGAGCGCGCCAAAGCAAACCTACAAACTATGATAACACCATTATTGGCGGAACTGACCGGAAACCTCGGAAACATTCATGTCGGTCTTGCAGCGTTGGGCTGCGGCATAGGCGTCGGCCTGACTGGATTAGGCGCGTCGTCGGCGGTAGGACGCAATCCTGGAGCAGCCACACCGATCTTGGTGCAGGCGATCCTGGCGATCGCTTTCACCGAGGCGATTGTGTTTTACGCGCTCTACCTCGCGTGCATGAGTTTTATCTTATGAATCCGATGATCGCTGCTGCTGCGGGAGGTTTTGCCGAGATGCTTCACGATACGGCTGATACCTTCGGTTGGAATTGGCAATTATTCCTCTCCCAGGTGGTGAGTTTTTGTATTGTCGCTTTTTTGCTGCGGCAGTTCGCTTACAAACCGATCCTGGCCGTGCTCGAAGATCGGCGGCGAAAGATCGAAGAAGGCCAGCTTAACGCGGAGAAAATCCGAAAGGAACTCGCTGAGGCAGAGAAGCGTTATCAAGAAATTGTGGCGAAGGCGAATGCCGATGCGCAACGGATGATCGACGAAGCGCGCGAGAGCAGTTCGCATTTGGCTGAGCGGAAACAACAGGAAGCAATCACTGCCGCCGAGCAAATTCTGGCCAAGGCGAAGGAAGCGGCAGCGCTCGAACACGAGCGCCAGATGCAAACGTTAAAACGGGAACTCGGTCGGTTGGTGGTTGATACGACCGCGAAAGTTACCGGGAAAGTGCTTACGCCCGAGGACCAAAGGCGCTTGCAGGAGGAAGCTGCGCGCCAGGTTGCCTGATGAAAATTAACAAAGAGATCCGTCAACTTTCCCGGGGAATGTTGCGTGCTAGTTTTACCGACGGCCAACTCGACCGCGGCAAGATCGCGTCGCTCGTGCAATCGTTAATTACAAAGCGGCCGCGCCATTTCATGGACGTGTTGCAGTACTACAAGCGGCTGCTTCGGCTGGAGGTCGAGAAGCGGCACGCCAGAATCGAAAGCGCGATGGCACTGAGCCCGCAGGTGGCCGCCGACATCGTTGCGCGCTTGAAGAAAAAATACGGCAACGATTTGACTACCGAGTTCGTTGTCGATCCAACGCTACTCGGCGGCGTGCGCGTGCGCGTGGGCAGCGATGTCTGGGACGGCACTCTGCGCAACCGCTTGGAACGGCTCCAACAACAACTTTAACCAACCAAAACCATGAGCAGTATTCTTGAAGAGATTGAAACGAAAATCGCCGGACTCAAAACATCGGCATCCAAGAGCAATGTCGGCGTAGTCCGCGAAACCGGCGACGGCGTTGCCCGCATCGAAGGGCTGAGCGACGTCATGCTCAATGAGATGATCGAGTTTCCGAACGGCGTGTTCGGGCTCGCCTTGAATCTCGAGGAGACCGAAGTCGGCGCCATTTTGCTTGGCGAATCGACCAAGGTTTCAGAAGGCGACGAAGTCAAAACCACGGGCAAACTCCTTCAGGTGCCGGTCGGCAAAGCGCTGCTCGGCCGTGTCGTTAACACGCTTGGTCAGCCGCTCGATGATAAGGGCCCGATTAAAAGCGAAACATTTTACCCCTTGGAAAAAATCGCGCCGGGCGTGATCAAGCGGCTCAGCGTCAGCCAACCAGTCCAGACTGGCATCATGGCCATCGACGCGATGATTCCGATTGGTCGCGGTCAGCGCGAGCTGATCATTGGCGATCGCGCGACTGGAAAATCGACAATCGCAATCGACACGATCATCAGTCAGGCGCGGTTGAACAAAGCCGCCGAAGACGAGGGCGCCAAAGATTATCGTCCGCTTTACTGCATTTATGTCGCCATCGGACAGAAAAATTCCAACGTCGCGCGCGCTCTCGATGTTCTCGAACGAGAGGGTGCGCTGCCCTACACCACGATCATTTCCGCGCCCGCATCGGACACTGCTACGAATCAATATCTCGCGCCGTTTGCCGGCGCCGCCATGAGCGAGTGGTTCATGGATAACGGAATGGACGCGCTCATTATTTATGACGATTTGTCGAAACACGCGGTCGCGTATCGGCAGGTTTCGCTCCTGCTAAAGCGCCCATCGGGCCGCGAAGCTTATCCGGGCGACGTGTTTTATTTGCACTCGCGGTTGCTCGAACGCAGCGCGCGCGTGAAGGATGAATTCGGCGGCGGCTCAGTCACCGCGTTGCCGATCATCGAGACGCAGGCAGGCGACGTGTCTGCCTACATTCCGACGAACGTGATCTCGATCACCGATGGTCAGATTTATCTCGAGACCGATTTGTTTTATCAAGGTGTGCGGCCGGCGATTTCGGTCGGTCTTTCGGTCAGCCGGGTTGGATCCGCGGCCCAGATCAAGGCGATCAAACAAGTGGCCGGCAAAGTGAAGCTCGATCTCGCACAGTTCCGCGAGCTGGCTGCGTTCGCCCAATTCGGCTCCGATCTGGACGCAGCTACGAAGGCGCGCCTCGATCGCGGTCAGCGCATCGTCGAACTGTTCAAACAGAAGCAATACAACCCCATTCCAGTCGAGGAGCAGGTCGCGGTGATGTGGGCGATGCAGAATGGATATGTCGATCCTGTTCCGGTCGACCGGGTGAAGGAGTTTCAACTCAAGCTGCAAGACTGGTTGCAGACGCGAAAGGAGAGCTTGCTCCGATCAATCCGCGAGAAGAAGCAGCTCGACCAGGAGTTGGAAGGCAAGTTGAAGGCGGCTCTCGAGGAATTCAAAACGACCTGGCAATGAAACACTTTTCCGGAAGATCTCGTGCTTCATCTTATTGATGAACAGTTTACGGCTTGCAACTTGATCTAACAAACCATGGCAAATACGCAGGACATTCGGCGCCGGATCAAATCGATTCGCAATACCGCGCAGATCACCAAGGCGATGCAAATGGTGGCTGCCTCCAAGATGCGCAAAGCCCAGCAGCATGCGCTCGCCGGCCGGCCTTACGCCTCTTTAATGAACAAGGTCCTCGTTTCGCTCCAACAGCGGACCGATCCCACGTTGCATCCTCTTCTTCACATCCGCGATGTGAAAAAAGAGCTCGTCTTAATCATCAGCACGGACAAGGGACTGGCCGGCGCGTTAAACACGAATCTTTTTCGCGAGGCCGCGCACTTTGACCCGGCAAAGACGGCTTTCGTTGTTACCGGGAAAAAAGCTCGGCAATTCGTCGCCCGCACCAAACGCGAGTTGCTGGCCGACTTCGAGTTGAAAGACGCGCCGACGTTTGTCGAGACCAAACCGATCTCGAAATTTTGCGCGGAAAAGTTTTTGAACCGCGAAGTCGACAAGGTCTCGGTGCTCTTCACGCATTTCATCAATACGATCAGTCAGCGCGCGATGGTGGAGACGCTTCTGCCAATCAGCAGTTTCGATCTGCCGAAGAAACACGACGAATCGGTCGAAGGCGAAGATGTCGATCCAATGCTCGGTTATGTTTTCGAGCCAAGTGCCGAGGTCGTGCTCGACGTGATGTTGCCCTTTTACATCCAACATGAGGTTTTCCAAATGATCCTCGACGCGCGCGCTTCCGAGCACAGCGCGCGCATGGTCGCGATGAAGAACGCGACTGATAACGCGCACGAGTTCATCAAGGATCTCACTCTCGAATACAACAAGATGCGCCAGGCCGGGATCACGACTGAGTTGCTCGAAATTGCCACCGCCCAAATGTCGCTCGGCGGATAATCAAGATTTATGAATAAAGGAAACATCGTTCAAGTGATCGGTCCCGTGGTGGACGTGGAATTTCCGGAAGTGAAACAACTGCCGAAAATCTACAACGCGCTCGAAATCGAGTACGAGGTCAACGGCAACCCGACCAAGCTCACGCTCGAAGTGCAACAGCATCTTGGCGAAAAATGGGTGCGCTCCATCGCCATGTCTTCAACCGAAGGCTTGAAGCGCGGAATGAGCGTGAACGACACGGGTGCCCCGATCAGCGTCCCGGTGGGCGAAGGTGTGCTTGGCCGTCTTTTCAATGTCACTGGCGATCCGGTTGATGGTCGCGGCCCGGTCAAATTTGCAAAGCGTTATCCGATTCATCGCCCGGCGCCGACTCTAATGGACCAGGACGTAAAAGCTTCCATTCTTGAAACCGGAATTAAAGTCATCGATCTGGTCTGCCCGTTTTCGAAGGGCGGCAAAGTGGGCGCGTTCGGTGGCGCCGGCGTCGGCAAGACGGTCATTATCCAGGAATTAATCAACAACATCGCGACGAAGCATGGCGGCGTCTCGATGTTTGCGGGCGTGGGCGAGCGCTCGCGTGAAGGGAACGACCTTTACAAGGAAATGAGTGAAGCGGGCGTGATCGACCAAAAGGATTTGTCGAAGTCGAAAGTCGGGATGGTTTTCGGCCAGATGAACGAGCCGCCCGGCGCGCGCCTGCGTGTCGGACTGTCCGCGCTGGCCATGACGGAATTTTTCCGGGACGAGCGCAACCAGGACGTGCTTCTTTTCATCGACAACATCTTTCGATTCTCGCAAGCCGGCTCCGAAGTTTCGGCGTTGTTAGGCCGCACGCCGTCCGCGGTTGGCTACCAACCGACGCTTTCAGCCGAGATGGCCGATTTGCAGGAGAGAATTACATCGACCAAAAAGGGCTCCATCACTTCGTTCCAGGCTGTTTACGTTCCGGCTGACGATCTCACCGATCCGGCGCCCGCCAACACGTTCGCGCATCTGGATTCGACGATCGTGCTTGAGCGCTCCATCGCCGAGCTTGGAATTTATCCCGCCGTCGATCCGCTGGCGTCGACATCGAAATCGCTCGCCCCGGAAATTGTTGGCGAAGAGCATTACGCCGTGGCTCGCGGCGTGCAGAAAGTGCTGCAGCGCTACAAAGATCTCCAGGACATCATCGCCATTCTCGGGATGGATGAATTGAGTCCTGAAGACAAGCTCTCGGTTTTGCGCGCGCGGAAGATTCAACGGTTCCTCAGTCAGCCCTTTCATGTGGCGGAAGTTTTCACCGGCAGCAAAGGCCAGTACGTCTCTATTGAAGAAACGGTGCGCGGGTTCAAAGAAATTCTCGATGGCAAACATGATGAAGTTCCGGAGCAGAACTTCTACATGAAGGGCAACATCGACATGATTAAAGAAGGTTGAAGCGATGAAGAGTTAAAATGTTAAAAAACCGAATATGTTTATGAATCGTCCGCTTCAACGCTTCAACGCTTCAACACTGTAACGAATCACCATGGCGACGCTGAAACTCGAGATTGTTACGCCCGAGGAGAAAATCTACTCCGAAGACGTCGACATGGTCACGTTGCCTGGAACGGAAGGTGAGCTCGGCGTGTATCCGAAACACGTGCCGGTCCTGACGACCTTGAAACCGGGCGAGCTTCGCGTGATCAAAGATGGACGCGAAACCGCCATGGCGGTTGGCGAAGGTTTCGTTGAGATCAAAGCGGATGGCGTTTCAGTTTTGACCGACATGGCGCTAGAGCCTGAAAAGATCGACATCGCCGCAGCGGAAAAGGCCGTAGCAAGTGCGCAGGCAGCGATGAAAGAAGATCACACCGTGGAAGAAGTTGCCGCGATCCAGGCTTCGTTGCAGAAGGCGCTCGCGCAATTGCACGTGAAACGCCGGCGTCACCACGGATAAGCAGAACATTGTAGAGGCGCTTGTATCAAGCGCATGTTTGTTTCAGATTCGGTGCTTGGCACAAGCACCGCTACAAATTCTCGGAATCATCGCCGGTAACGGCGTTTATCCGAGAATTCTGGCCGCCGCTGCACGCAAAGCCGGCGTAAAGAAAATCGTTGCTGCCGCGTTCACGGATGAGACCGATCCGTCGATCGACAAACAGGCAGATGTTGTGGAATGGCTTCGGGTCGGTCAATTAGGGCGGCTCCTGAAATTTTTTCGTGAACACAAAGTTCATCGAGCCGTTATGGCCGGCCAGATTGCGCCGAAAAATCTTTTTGATCTGCGGCCAGACGTGAAAGCGCTGGTCGTGCTCGCCAAACTTAAACAACGCAACGCCGAGTCAATCTTCACCGCAATTGCCGATGAGTTGAAAAAATCGGATGTCGATCTTTTGCCGGCGACAACTTTTCTGGAAGATGACCTCGCTGCAAAAGGTTTGATCGCAGGAGCGAAGTTGTCGCGCACCGAAGAGGAAGATGTCGATCTTGGCTGGAACGTCGCCAAGGAAATCGCGCGGCTCGACATTGGCCAAACCATGATTGTTAAAAATGGAACTGTCCTCGCGGTTGAAGCGTTCGAAGGGACAAACGACGCAATCAAACGCGGCGGCGCGCTCGCCCGGGAAGGCGCAGTCATGATCAAAGTCGCGAAGCCAAACCAGGATATGCGCTTTGACGTTCCGGTCATCGGCGTCGAGACCATCAAAGTGGCCGCAGAAGCAAAGCTGCGCGTCATCGCCGTCGAGGCTGGCAAAACTTTGCTGCTCGAGCGCGACGCGATTGTCGATCTTGCCAAGCACGCGAACATTTCGATCGTCGCTCGCTAGTTGTGGAACCTAGGGGATTGCGCTCCCTGCTAGTGCATCCAATAATGACACCTGTTTGTTAGTGTCGGCTCCACGCTGAAGTTTTGGAGCCTAGGGGATTATCCAAAGCTGCGCTTTGGCTCCAGTTTGAGAGCTTCGCTTAAAACCCATGCGCGTGACGCGTCCCACCGGTCGAACGAGTTCTCATCCCCAAGTGCTCCACGATTTCTTTTGAAATCCTGGAGCCTAGGGGATTCGAACCCCTGACCTCCTCAATGCCATTGAGGCGCTCTACCAACTGAGCTAAGACCCCGGAATCGAAGTCAGACTTTAGATTTTCGCTTGCTGATTGCAACTAGCGAGCGACGACCTTTGGCAGCGTGTAATGGTTTCCCCTACAAAATAATCGCGCCGCTGTAGCGTAATTCTGGTGTCACCGATGCTGCGTTTAGCATGCATTGAGAACCCTTATTTCCATCGTGATTCTGATGGTAGGAGCAGTGATTTTTGGCTGCAATCCGTCGGCCTTCAGTCAGTTCAGTATGTGTTCGCTCCCCGGGACAACGGTCATTGCCGGTGGACTGTTTTTGATCGGCGCATCTCTTTGGGTCGGGAAATAATCGACCCGCCTGGAGTTGCGGATCCGTTCGTCTCAGTTGAACAACCATTATGCCAAAGAAGTCGACGCTGCTCCGCGACGGGAAGATCGTCCGAAGCGAGGATCCTCTGAATCTCGAGATGCCGTTTGAGAAACTCGACGGTTTCATTACGCCCACGAAATCGTTTTATGTCCGGACACATTTTCCGATTCCGGAGATCGACAGGAACAAATGGCGGCTGCGGATTGAGGGCGAAGTCGAGAGGCCATTCGAAATCAATTACGGCGAGCTGATCAAGCTGGGATCAGAAAAAATTCCCGTCACGCTCGAATGCGCCGGGAACAACCGAACTTTTCTCGAGCCGGAAGTCAAAGGTGTGCAATGGGGCCTGGGCGGAGTTGGCAATGCCGAATGGACTGGCGTTCCGTTGTCGATCTTGCTGGATCGCGCCGGAGTTAAACCCAGCGCGCGCGAAATAATCTTGGAAGGCGCGGACCGCGGCAAACTCGAAGATCCGAAAAGTCCGGCTGGCGAAGTGAAATTTGCGCGCAGCATTCCGTTGGAAAAAGCGCGCAATGTTTTGCTCGCCTACAAAATGAACGATGTCGATCTTCCGACGGAACACGGCTTTCCGGTGCGAGCCATTGTGCCCGGCTGGTATGCGGTCGCGTCAATCAAATGGTTGCAGTGCATCATTGTGACGAAAGAACCGTTCAACGGTTACTATCAAACGCTCGACTACGCCTTTTGGAAAAGGCGAGGGGACAACGCCGAGCTTGTCCCGATTTCGGCGTTGCAAATCAAAGCGGAGATCGCGCGACCGAGCGAAGGCGAAACTGTTCCGGCAAATTCAAACGTGCGGGTGCACGGCACCGCCTGGACAGGTGATGGCCAGATTACGAAAGTCGAAATTAGCAGCGACGACGGAGCGACTTGGAATGACGCAAAATTACTCGGCGAATCAAAACCGAACGCGTGGCGGCTTTGGGAATTTAGTTGGAAAACGCCCGACCGGCCAGGGAAAGCGACGCTTATTGCGCGTGCAACCGATTCCAAAGGCCGAACGCAGCCGATCGAACGCGATCCCGATCGTGGCACCTACATGATCAACCATCTGTTGCCAATTACCGTCGAAGTGAAGTAGGTGGATCGAGCAGTCCCTTGCTCGATGTTATTTTGGCGGCGAAGCCGTACTATTTAACATCGCCCGGCGGCTTCTGCTCGTAGAGCGACAGCTCGGAGAGAGCGGCCGATCCACCAAGATGTCGATCTTGTTGAAGTTCAGTGCTCCTTCGCGTTAAGTCTTGGCGTGTCGCTCGTCTTCAAAACCGTTCAAACACCGGGCATCGCCGAACTGTCCTATCTCGTCGGCGATGACGACGAAGGAATCGCCGCAGTTTTCGATCCGCGGCCGGATTGTGATGTTTACATCGACATGGCACGGGAAGCAGGTGTGGCGATTACGCATATTTTCGAAACGCATATTCACGCCGATCTCGTGAGCGGTTCGCGCGAACTTCGTGGCCGCTTGGAATCCGCGAAGATTTTTGCCAGCCACGAAGGCGGCGCCGAATACAAATTTGAGGTCGAGAAAGTCAAAGACGGCGACCGGTTCGCGTTTGGCGAAGTGCTGATCACTGCGCGACATACTCCCGGACACACGCCCGAGCATGTCGCTTATCTGCTCGCCGACGCGGAAGTTCCGGACGAACCGTGGGGAATTCTGACCGGCGACTCGCTCTTCGTATCATCGGCCGGACGACCGGATTTGCTGGGCGAGAAACACACCAAGCAACTGGCTGAGCAGCAATTTCACACTCTGCGGGATTTTTATCTCAAACTGCCGGACCACGTGATGATTTACCCAAATCACGGCGCGGGTTCGCCGTGCGGCGCGGACATCGGCGCGCGTTTGACCAGCACGATCGGCTACGAGCGCAGGCACAATAAATTTCTGCAGTTCGACGACGTGGAAAAGTTCACTGACTATGCGCTGGCGACGGCACCGCCGGTGCCGTCCTATTACCCGCGAATGAAAAAGGTGAATACGGAAGGACCCGAAGTGCTTGGAAATCTGCCGCGCGTGCCGGGACTGCCGCCGAAAGCATTTAAAACAGCCGTGGAAAAGAAAGCCGGGCAGCTCGTCGATGTTCGATCGCTGCTGGCGTTCGGCGGCGGACATATCGCGGGCGCGCTCAATATCGGCGGCTCACCAATCCTTTCGATTTGGGCTGGTTGGATGCTCGATCCTGAGAAACCGATCCTGCTTGTTCTCGAAAACGACGCCGATTTGGAAAAGATTTTGCGACTACTTGTCCGGACGGGTTACACAAAGTTTGCCGGCTATCTAATCGACGGAATGAAATCGTGGGACGCGGCCGGATTTCCGATCGAACGAATCGGCCAGATGAGCGTGCACGAGTTAAACGAGCGTAAGTCGTCGCTGCAAGTTGTCGATGTTCGTGGACCCGGTGAATGGAAAAAGGGACATGTGCCCGGCGCGCGGAATATTTTCGTGCCGGAGTTGCGCCAACGGATGAGTGAACTCGATCCGAAGAAACCGACGGTGGTTTATTGCGGTAGCGGTTATCGTTCCAGCATCGCGGCGAGCATTTTAAAACCGGCCGGATTCA
>Ga0209648_10003919_pt1 | contig 12583 bp, 17 predicted proteins | sample GraSoi2013_115cm_FD_185830 | JGI IMG/M metagenome (GOLD analysis project Ga0209648, IMG submission 185830) | Grasslands soil microbial communities from the Angelo Coastal Reserve, California, USA - Sample 9_17_2013_115cm (SPAdes) (version 2) | ecosystem: Environmental > Terrestrial > Soil >...
CTGGCAACCTGCCTATATGCACTCATTTGTGTACGCTAGGAGCAGGAGTATCCTGCATAAGTGCTATAAAAGTCTGCCAGGCCGGATGACTCAGGATATCGATGAGCACAACCATGGAAACCTCCCGCACGCGAATTTTGATACCCGCGGCGATGCCTGGCGCGCCGCGTCGAAACAGTTTCAATCGGATGCCGTGATGAAGGCCGAAGCGCAAAAAGTGTTGCGAGCGATGTCGCCGGCGCAGAAATTGCGGGCCGCCGAACGGCTGTATCATTCCGCCCGGCAATTAAAGGCGGCTGCGTTGCGCGCCGAACACCCGGATTGGACCGACGAAGCCATCCAGCAGGCCGTTCGCGATATTTTCTTGTATGCCCGAAGCTAACCTCTTTCTAATGTTCACCCAGCGGTTGAACACGCTGGGCGTAGCCTACATGGTTAGCGGTAGCGTGGCCGTCATCATTTATGGAGAGCCGCGCCTGACCCATGACGTGGATTTGATCGTGGTGCTGGATCGGGAGCACATTGCCCGGCTGCCCGAGGTATTCCCGCCAGCAGAGTTCTATTGTCCCCCGGCAGAGGTGATCGCCGTGGAAGTGGCGCGCGAACAGCGCGGACACTTCAACATCATTCACCACGAGACCGGTTTCAAAGCGGACGTGTATCTGAGCGGGCGAGATCCGTTGCACGCCTGGGGGCTGGCGCGGGCGCGCCAGTTGGAAGTGGAAGGTCAGATGCTCGTCGTTGCGCCTCCCGAGTACGTCATCGTGCGCAAGCTCGAATATTACCGCGAAGGCGGCTCGGAGAAGCACTTGCGGGACATTCGCTCCATGCTCGACACCTCCCCCGAGGCTATCCAAAGCGCCGAACTTGAGCAGCAGATTGCCGCGCGCGGCCTGCAGGAGGCCTGGCGGCAAGTCCAGGAGCGCCGTGATTGACCTCTTTCATTACACTGCGAGCGCTCGACGCGACGCCCTTGTTCGCCCCGGCAGCACGCGCTTGCCGGTCAGCCGCTCCCTTTTTTTTCCTTGCAACTTGCCTATGCGTACACATTTGTGTACGCTATGAGCAGGAGCATCCTACATGAGTGCCATAAAAGTCGGTGTCCGCGAGTTTCGGGAACGCATCGCCACCTTCCTGGAATCGGATACTCCCGTCGCCGTCACTCGGCGCGGGGAGACCCTCGGTGTTTACGTTCCCACACGCCGCAAACAGCCCAAAGCAGCCGATCTTTCTGAACTCAAGGCTGCCGCGGACCGCCTTGCCGAAGCTCTGGCAGATGTTGACGAGGAGGAGTTCGTAACCAACTTCAAGCAGTTGCGCCGCCGCGGCAAGTCCACCCGTTGAAATGATCGTCCTCGATGCTAATATCCTGATTCGTGCCGTCCTGGGACGCCGCGTCAGGCAGCTCATCGAGACTTACGGGGTCCGAGGCGCCCGCTTCTTTGCGCCGGACGTAGCTTTCGGCGACGCAGCGAGTTACTTGCCTCCCTTGCTCGAGAAACGAGGTAAGCAGTATGTTGATGTGCCAGCGTCACTCGAATATTTGCGGCACATCATCGAGCCAGTTGACCGCGAGATCTACGGCATCTTTGAAAACGAGGCGCGACAGCGCTTGCGTGGTCGTGACGAAAACGATTGGCCAGTGTTGGCTACCGCGCTTGGATTGGCATGTGCGGTTTGGACGGAAGATGCAGACTTCTTCGGAACCGGCATCGCGACGTGGACAACAAATCGCGTCGAGATTTTTCTCAAGGCACAAGCAAAGTCAGCCGAATCCCAGGAGGGCTGAAGACCCAATCGCCCGCCTCAACGCCAAGAAAAAATTCTGCGCCAACGCCGTCATCCCCGCCCACGAAATCTAATACAAGCGCGTCCTCGACAAATCCTGACGCACATAGGGCAACTATGTCTTTTTAATTCAATTAGATACGCGCGATTCCTCATTTTTAAGATATCTCACTTCTTGTAGTTCACCTCTCACAAAAATGACTTGACATCTCATTTGTGACAGTGTATATTCTGTTTGTGAGAGTTTAAGACTCATCTAGGAGACTTGCACTATGGCTAAACTTACTGGAATCAACGAAGTTCAATTGATCGCTTACAAATCCAAGAACTTGGACACCATGTGCTTTCGCGGCTCAGCGCCGCTCGCGCATTTGGCGATGATCTCGCAGCCCGATATCTTTGATCAAGTGACCAACCCCAAAGGGTTGCAGCGCGACCTATCACCGAAACATGCCAGCGAAGCGTTTGAATATGTTCATCGGCCACGCAATCAAGAGTATCCGCGTGCCTTCCCTGAAGTCGTCTTGAATGTGCGCGACAAGCGTGTGCTCAAGACGGACGACTTGAACGGCAACTCAATCGTCAAACTGAAATTCGCCATATCGGAAATGAAGGATGGCAAGGTTTCCGTCAGTCGAGTCGATGGCAATCACCGGCTCTACTATGCGGTGGGCGACGACCGGCGAGACCCTCTGCTCGCTGAAGTGCCATTCCAGATCCACGTGGGACTGACACAGGATCAGGAACGTTCCCTCTTCGTTGACATCAACAGCAACCAGAAGGGTTTGAGTTCGTCGCACCTAGCTGTTATGCAGAATCGCCTCAGCCCCGAAGAAATCGAAATCCGTGATCATCTTGATCGCTGGATTGCCAGCAAGCTCAGCAGGGACCCCGAGTCGCCGTGGCATGGCATGATTCACGAAGGTGGATCGAAGAAAGGAACGCGACAGCAGGGACTGACCCGCCTTGTGAATTTTGCCAGCATTCAGGGCGGAGTTTCAAAGCTACTCTCCAAGAGCCAGTATATTTTCGATCTCGGTGATGCACAGCTGCAATACGTTATCCTACGCAATTATTGGCAGGCCGTGAAGGTCGTGTTCTCAGAGGAGTGGGCCAACCCGAAAGATTACCTTCTGCTTAAGAATATTGGTGTTTGGAGTCTGTCAATACTTGGTGCTTCCATCATTGACCGCTGCATGCCACTCGGTCGCGTTGATATCAAGGATTTTGCACGCTACCTCAAACAGGCACGCTCTACATTCGATTGGAGCAAGGAGGCCACGGGTGAACGGGCGGTAGTCGGAATGTCCGGCAACAAAGCTGCGCTCATTATTGCAGCAGCAATGGCCAAGGAACTGACTGACGAAACCGGTGGGAACATAATCGAGGAGATTCAGGGCAAGCTTCGCGCCCAGCTTTCGCAAAACAACGGAGGGATTGCCTGATGAAAATCAACGATGACCACATGTACCACGGGGCGGCCTTGACCCAAATCGCCGAGCACCCAACATTCAAGGCGGTGAACGCCTTTTGGCTGAACGGGAAGAAATCCCACGCCGCCTTTCGCATCAATGACACAACTGGCATCTACGTTAAATACGCCGGTTTCCCCCACGGTCAAGTGAGAGAGTACATCTTCACATTCACGAAGGCGCATCTGGACGAGCTGGCGCTGCTACGGGAGCGTTGCACGAAGGTCTTTGTTGTACTTGTCTGTATCAAGATCAAGGAGATTTGTGTACTCAGCTATGGCCAGTTGCAGCAGATGATTAACCTCCGTAAGGAAACGCGAGCGGAGGATGAAGACCAATATCAGGTACTTGTCACCGCCCCACCAAATAAGCAATTCCGCGTATACGTAAACCGCCCTGGCCGCAAAGGAGTCATGATGGGTCAGCAGCTCGTTGCCCGGAATGCCTTTCCCGAACTGTTGTTTGTCGAGGATACAGTCAACGAGCCACTGCTACATAATGCAGCGACAGCATAGGCTGCAGTTCAACAGAATTCAGCGACGTTTAGCCCGGGCGATAGGACGAGGGCCGTTTTTATCGTACCGGGTGCCGCAGCCTTCGCCTTAGAGGCTGCGGGTCTTGACTTTTTTCCCGCCATTTCGCCTTCGTCCCGCCTTCATCCCTTTCCTGCGGACCAATTTAATTTCAACCCTGCTGTTCAAGGCATGCGCAACGCGGATCAACGTTCCTATTGTCAAATTCCGCGGCTCATTCTCCATCGCCGAAATCTTCGGTGCGCTCATTTCCGCCCTCGCCGCCAGTTTTGTTTGGCTGAGATTCTCCGCGGCCCGCAGCTTGGCGATTTGCACTCCCAATTGCAGATTCTCGAGCTCGCTCTCGACCAGCCCTCGCAGCTCCGTATCCGCCATCTGTTTCTGATAGAAACGCTTCCATCGTGTCGTCATTTCTTTCTTCCCTCCATCCGTCGCACGTGCAGTTCCATCCGCGCTTCCGCTATGCGAATGTCCTCTTCCGGCAATTGCGCGCTCCGTTTTACGATTCCGTGCAGGAGCACAAACACCCTCCTTGCGTCTCCGAAATAAAGGATTCTCAGCTTGTCCTTCCCTTGTTGACTTCGCAGCTCTCTCAGCCTCCCTCGAACCTGCGAAGAATAGGGAAACGGCAGGTTCGGTCCTTCCTGCTCCAGCATCTTGAGGAGTGCCAGCATCTTCGCTCGATGCTGCACGGGCAGGCTCGTCAGATATTCTTCCACGGGCGCTTCCCCGCGCTCGCCCGTAAAGAACTCGACCTGCCATGCCATCACTTATATGGTATTCCTTCTATGATATAGACGCAATAGCGTCAGGTAGACGCCGCATGCCCCGTCCCTTGCGTTTCTGTCGTATGCAAAGGGCGGGGGTTTAGATTCAACTCAGTCGCGACGCAAACCGGAGCCATTCGACCCGAGCGCTAAACCGTAACCAATATTTTCCTTGACAGGTTCTTCATCATTCCGATATACTGTTGTTGGTCAGTATTGCGCCTCGCTTCCTGCGAGGCTTTTTCTTTTAGCTAGTAGCGCCGGCATCTTCCTCTGGCCCATTTTCTATTTCCACTTTTCCATTTTCGATCGTCGCATTTCAATTCCAACTTTAGGAGAATTCCATGTCCTCTCTTCGCCCACAGGACCGCAAGTCCTTGTGTCGTTTCACTTTCTCCGACGGCCGCCAATGCCGCACTCCCCGCTCCTCCCATCATCCCCGCTTCTGCTCCGACCACGCCCGCAAAGACTCCCAAGCCTGCGCCGCCGATAAACTCGCCCGCGAACTCTCCTATTTCTTCTCCGGTGAATACCACTCCGCCTGCGATCTCAGCGCCGCCCTCGGCCGCCTCTTGCCCGCCGTCGTCCGCGGTGACATTAAGCCTCGCTCCGCCCGCACCGTCGCCTATCTCTCCCAAACCCTCGTTCAAACCATCCATCTTGCCCAGCAGGAATACATCAACGCCCTCGGCACCGACGGGTGGCGGAGGGCCGTCCGCAATTCCGTCCGCCAGAACTTCGATTACCGCCACCCCTCCCCGCCGTCCGATCCGCCTCCGAATCAGGCTCCTCAAACACCCCTAGCTCAACAACCGGCTCCGTCGCCGCACACTGCCCCCGTCCCACCTCCCCAATTGATCGCGGCCCCGCACACTCCCCTGCCTGAGACCGGTGCCGAGTTCGCGCAACGTCTCCTCGACAATCTTCAGGCCGGTGAAGAATCATATCACCACTAACCCCTTTAGAATCAACACTTATAGAAGTGTCCGCAACTGTTGATTCTAAACCTCTTACATAAACCCTAAGTCCCTTAGATGCAACACTTACAAAAAACCGGGGGGTGGGGTGAGTATTATGGTTAACCAGCCTATCCGACGAGGATAAGCTGTCCCGAGGAGCATCGCGACGAGGGATCTGCTTCCTGGTACAGCCGATAGGTGGTGTCTCTCCTGAGGAGCGCACCGCGGTGGTCTGGAGCATGGACTTGAATTGGAGGTTCTTCTAGAATTGCTCGCATGAAAAAGGTGAAATCCGGCAATCACAGTTCAGCGGCGAAAGGCAGAGGCGCTCCGAAAAAACGTCGATGAATACTTGGCTGGTGTCCCGGAACCCGCCCGCAGCGCCTTGAACAAGATTCGCGCCGTGATTCGGCCCGCCGTGCCACCGGAGGCTATCGAGACCATCAGCTATGGGATTCCTGCGTTCAAGTACAAAGAAGTGCTGGTGTGGTTCGCCGCGTTCTCGAAGCACTGCAGTTTGTTTCCGGGCTCGTCGGTGATCGAGGCGTTCAAGAACGAACTCAAGGGCTTCTCCACATCCAAAGCGACCATCCAATTCCCCACGGGCAAGCCACTGCCGACTGCACTTATCAAGAAAATGGTGAAGGCGCGGGTCGCGCAGGTTGAAAACAAGAAACGGCGCTGACCTGACCAGGTTGCCACGGAAACCTGGTCAGGATTCGACCGCTCATCTACGAGCTGAGCCGCCGCACCCAAATGCGCGTCGTGGCAGGTTTGCCGAGGTGCATGGTCTTCCCATTGGAACGCAGCGTCATTGTTTCATCGTACTCGCGCTTCAGCACTTCGACAGTCGTCGATGGCCGCAAATGCAGTCCCTCCAGAAATTCCAGGAACTGCTCGTCCTTCTCGTAGACGCACAGTATTTCGGCCGCTTCCTGCGCGCGCAAATCCGAAAGCAACACCGCTCCCTGCTTTCTCAGTTTGGCGATTCCTCCTCGCAAGGGAACGCCGTGCGGGCAAGTCTTTTTGTCGCCAAAGCGCTTCAGCAGGAGCGCTTCCACTTCCGGCGAGATGGCATGTTCCATTCGCTCGGCCTCGTCGTGAGCCTTCGCCCAGGACAAGCCGATGACTTCCGTCAAGAGCATCTCCGCGAGCTGATGCCGTAGCGCGAGATGTTCTGCACGCTTGCGGCCTTTTTGCGTAAGATCGATCCGCCCGCTGCGCTCCACGCGAACATTGCCATCCCGCGTCATGCGCTTCAATGCCGCAGTCACGGCGGGAGGAGTAACTCTTAATTCCTCTGCAAGCCGCGCGCTGATGGGCGTCTGGTTCTCTTCCAGCATCTCCCAGATGGCCTTCAGGTAATCTTCCTGCGATACGCTGGTCTTTTCCCGCAGCAAAGAAGCTCCTATTTCACCGCTGTCCGGTGTTCTCGTTTCTCTCTTAGGCCGGCTGCAAGTTGGTTCACACGCCGTTTGATGCTCTCGAAGACTCGCTGGTAAGTCTGAGGATCGTCATCATAGGGGTCTGGCACAATCCAATCCTCAACTTTCTCGGGATGCCTAAAGTTTTCTTTCCTGGACCTGCCGGATATATTGATGATGACGTCTGCAGCATCGCACGCTTCGGGAGTTAGGACATCTGAAGTCAGCCCCGCCGCCGAATAGTCGTTACGGATCAACGTTTGTTTTGTTAATTCGGGGAGGAAGCCCAGAGGGCTCAAACCCGCGCTGGAGGCTTCCATCACATCCGCCGCGTCATAGCGCGCGATCGCTTCGGCCATGGGGCTCCGGCAGGCGTTCCCCAGGCACACGAAAAGAACTCTCGTCCGCCTTGAATGCCTGGCGCCAGAATCTGTCTTTTTTTCTTTTTCCACGATTAGGACTTGGCGCTGCCGGCCGTTTGACTCATTCCCGCCGCCACAAGGCCGAGGAAATGTTCGTGCACCGTGGTGTCGTCTGTCAACTCTGGATGAAACGTCGCTGCCAAAATATTGTCCCGCTGCACCAGCGCGGGTTTCCCAGCGTACTCTGCGAGAACCTTCAAGCTTGGCCCGGCCCGCTCGATGATAGGGCCGCGAATGAAAACCATCTCCAGCGGCTCCTTCTTCAGTTTGGTTGGGCCGCTGACAACATCGCTCGCAATCTGCCGCCCATAGCCGTTTCGGAGCACCGTCATGTCCAGCAGTTTCAAGGAATCTTGCCTCGGATTCTCCACTTCCTTGGCGAGCAGTATCGCCCCAGCGCACGTCCCGAAGATCGCTCCACCTTGCTTCGCGAATTTCCCAATGGCCTCCGCCAGGCCCTCTTCCTGCAGAAACTGCAACTGTGTCGTGCTCTCGCCACCCGGCAGAATCAAGCCGTCGCAGCCGTCGAGTTGCGCCGGAGTGCGTACCTCCGTCGTCTCTGCCCCCAGGTGGGCCAACATCGCCGCGTGCGCCTCAAAATCTCCCTGAACCGCCAGAATCCCGATCTTCACTCCGTGCACTCCGAATCTCATTCTCTAAATCACAGTTTCTCTGGAAACCGAAACTAATCTCCATCGAACTTCTCTTGCGCCACTGTGTTCAACTAAAAACTGATCACTGATAACTGAGGACTTTTTCTTCACCATCCCCGCGTCGAAAGCATGTCCTTCTCTTCCATCTGCCGGACATCCAGTCCTCTCATCGCTTCGCCCAGCTCTTCGTGAGCTTCCAGCACGGCCTTTGCATCTTCGAAATGCGTCGCCGCCTTCACAATCGCCTTCGCGCGAGTCTCGGGATCGCTGGATTTGAAGATGCCCGACCCGACGAACACCGCTTCCGCGCCCAGCCGCCGCACCAGCGCCGCATCCGCCGGAGTCGCAATCCCGCCCGCCGAAAAATTCGGCACCGGCAGCTTGCCGGTTTTGGCGATCTGGCGAATCAGTTCCAGCGGCGCGCCCAGCTCTTTCGCTTCGCGCATCAACTCGTCGTCGCGCATGGTGGTCAGCTTCTTCATCTGGCTGACGATCGCGCGCATGTGCCGCACCGCTTCCACAACGTTCCCGGAGCCTGCTTCGCCCTTCGTTCGAATCATCGCCGCGCCTTCCGCGATGCGCCGCAGCGCTTCACCCAGGTTGCGCGCGCCGCAAACAAACGGCACGTGATAATCGTGCTTCCAGACGTGGTTTTCTTCGTCGGCTGGCGTCAACACTTCGCTCTCGTCGATGAAGTCCACCTCCAGCGCCTGTAGCACATCCGCCTCCGCGAAGTGCCCGATGCGCACCTTGGCCATCACCGGAATCGTCACCGTAGCCATGATTTCGCGGATCACTTTGATCGACGCCATGCGCGCCACTCCGCCCTCTTTGCGGATGTCCGAAGGCACGCGCTCGAGCGCCATCACCGCGCATGCGCCCGCCTTTTCAGCGATCTTTGCCTGCTCGGCGTTCGTGACGTCCATGATCACCCCGCCCTTGAGCATTTCGGCCAGGCCCACCTTCACGCGCCACTCATTCGATCCCTTGCTTCCGTTTCCGCTTCCATTCGCCTTCTTCGCTTCCATCTTCCGTCTCCTCTCGCTTCCTGAACTTATCGACGGCATCTCTCCGTCAAATCTCTTTCACTTCTGCCCGATAACCACGAACCGCGCTCTGCTCCTTGCTAGCACCGCGCCGGCAGCATCGCGAATCTCACCGGTCATGAAAACATTCCTTCCCTTCTGCTCTGTTTCGCGCCCCTCCACCACAATTTCTTTCATCACATCCACGGGCTTGAGATACTCCACCGTCAATTCCGCCGTCACCGCGCGAATCTCGCGAAACCGGCACACCTTTCCCATCGCCTCATCCAGGAGCGTGGCGATAATTCCGCCGTGTGCAATTCCGCCGCCGCCCTGGTATCTCTCGCCCAAAACAAATCGCCCCACGATCTTGCGGTTGACGTTGTCCTGTTCGAACGTCAGCTTCATTCCGCCGACATTGTCTCCCCCGCACCCAAAACACTTGTTCGCCGGATTCGGCGCCAATCGAATTGTCTCGTCCAAATCTTGCTCCCGCCGGCCTTTCCTTTACTTCCTTTACTTCCTCTACTTCTTTTACTTCCTTCTTTCAGACCAGCGCCACTCGGCTGCGCTCCGCCCTTCTCACCCCGCGCTGCCGTTTGCGCATTTCAATCTTCAACAACTCCGCCAAGGTCGCCACGCCCTGCGCGATCTGCTTTTCATCCAGGCTCGCAAAACCAAGCCGCAGCGTATTCGGCAGCGGAGACTGCACGTAGAAATAACGCCCCGGGGCAAACAGCACCCCCCGTTCCTTCACGTGAATCAGCAATTCGCTGGCGTCAAATCCCGGCGGCAGCTCCAGCCACAGACACATCCCGCCCTCCGGCCGCGTCCAGCGGGTGCCCTCGGGCATGTGCTTGCGCAGCGCTTCATCCAATGCCGCCAAGCGCGCGCTGTAAACCTTGCGCATCTTGGCGACGTGCTTGGTAAAAAGTCCGCGCCGCAGAAATTCCGCCAGCGTAGCTTGCGCGAGCTGATCGGTGTGCAGGTCGGTTGTCTGTTTCACCACTCGCAATCGCTCAATCGCCGGCGACGGAGCGACGATCCACCCGACCCGCAAGCCGGGGAACGCCACTTTCGCGAAGCTGTCGATATGAATGACCAGGTTCGAACGGTCCAGCTGCTTCAGCGAAGGGATGCGTTCCTCTCGCGCGTGCAGACGCGCGTAGATGTAATCTTCCACGACTGGCACCTGGTGCCGCCCAGCCAGCTCCAATACTTTCCGCCGCGATGCCAGCGGCATCGATGTTCCGGTCGGGTTTTGGAAGTCCGGCGTAAGCACAATGAGCTTGACGCGATTGGCCGCCAGCGTCGCCTCCAGCGCTTCCAGATCAAGTCCCAGCGGCGTCCCCGGCTCCGCCTGTGTCCTTATCGGAACGCTCAGGCACCGCGCGCGCGCTCCGTGGAATATCGCTACCGCTCCCGGATACGTCGGGTTTTCCATAATCACGGAATCCCCCGGACGCACAAACGCCTTGCTGATTAGATCGAACGACTGCTGGCATCCATCGGTGATCAGCAGGTTTTCATCCTTGGCGGCGATGCCGTCGTGATGCAGCAGCTCGAGCAGCGCCACTTTCAAGGGTGGATAGCCATCCGACGGACCAAGATTCAGCACGTCCGCGGCTTCGCGGCGAAGCACTGCGTTCACGCAAGTTTGCAATTCCTCGACGGGAAAGAACTCCTGCGCCGGACGCGCCATCACAAACGAGAGCGCGTTTTCCGGTACATTGGCGGTGAGGCGGCTTAGGACCTCTTCCCCGCGTTCATCGGCGAAGAGCAGTTCCCACCGGATTCCCCCGTTTCCATTCAGCACCGGTGGCGCCGGCGGCGTGATCTTCAGTCCGTTGCCGTTTCCTTGGATAAAAGTGCCGCGTCCCACGTGGCCCTGAATCAGGCCTTCCGATTCCAGCTCGGCGTAAGCGTTCGCCACGGTCGTGCGGTGCACTCCGAGCATGGTCGCCAGCTCACGGCTGGCCGGGATGCGGTCGCCCGGGCGCAAATCTCCCGCATGAACAAGGGCCCGTAGTTGGTCGCGAAGCTGGATATACAGCGGAACGTGGCTTTGTGGCTGGAGATGGAGTGGAAGCATTGTCTCTCACCCTAGGCCAATTCTACCAGAGATTGGCCTGATGCAAGAGCCAATTTGTCTCCGCCCCGCCTCAACAGCCAGGCACCCTTTGCAATGCGGCAGTTTACCTCGGCTTCTGCCGGAGCCCGGCTTGGCATGATTACCGTAGGGTGTCGCTTTGCGGCAGCCCGCTTCCCTGCGCTACACTCAAGCGATGGGAATTCTGCGGACGCTTTCACGTTTATTCCGTGCGCTGTCCGCGAACGGCAGAAGGAGAAAACAGGACCACATGACGCACATCGTTGGCGGAGACATTGCTCCCGGATTTTCGCTCAAGTCCCTCGACAACAAGGAATACTCGCTCAGCATTCTGATGGAACGCGGCCCCGTCGTCGCCGCATTCTTCAAGATCTCCTGCCCGGTCTGCCAATTCACCTTCCCTTTTCTAGAGCGCCTTCACAAGCGTTACGGAGGCGATGCCGTGACTTTTCTCGGCATTTCGCAGGACGACGCGCGCGACACCAGGGATTTCGCCAAAGAATATGGCGTGACTTTCCCGTTGCTCCCGGACGAAGATGGCTACCCGGTTTCAAACGCTTACGGACTGACCACTGTGCCTACAATTTTTCTGATCGACACCGACGGCGCTGTGAAGGTAAGTTGCACGGGCTTTGATAAGAAGGATTTGGAAACAATTGCCTCGGAACTTGCGGAGCGCAGGAAAATATCGCTGGCGCCACTCTTTCGTCCCGACGAAGTGATTCCTGCCAACAAACCAGGATGAGGTTCGAAAAATTAGGTCCGGTCGGACCTGAAGAATCTTGAGCGCGGGAGCCCTGCGCGCTGAGCCTTGCAAACGCGCTCCCTCTTTTGAGAACGAAGGAGTTCGAGCAAAAAAAACGGCGCAAATTCAGTCGGGTGCGCTTTCGGTTTCGAGAAATCCTTTCTTGTGTTTCGGCCGCCGTTTCCGTTTGTCGGGAATGACGCGCGTGGCCGCCGGCGCCAGCCCGGACTTGCGGGCTGCTCGCCGCGCTTCGGTTCCCTTGTCCAAAACTTTTTTTCGTTTTCGCTTCATTGGAGAACCATTCCGCACCAATTTTCCGGGCGCAACAAATTAAAAACTGAACGCCGCCTGCAGATCGATGCGCCGATTCGAAGTCGGCTGGGAAAAAGGCGCGCGCGCGAGTCCATTCGAAAGGCCGAAAAGCGACGAACTCAGGTTGCCGACCGGAGTATCCAGGTTCACGTGGTTGAAGATATTCCGAGCTGAAACCGAAAACGTCAAGCTGTAACGATGATTGGCGGTGTTGCCGTCCGGTCCCCCCGGACCACGTCCGCCAAAACCGCCGCGCTGCCCCGGCGGGCCTCCCAGCCCGCGCCCGAATGTGCCGCCGGCGCCCGGGCCGTCGACAGGGCCACTTTTTGCCGTCTCCAATTTTTTTCCGAAACCAAAAGTCTTACTCAGCCTG
>Ga0209648_10003920_pt1 | contig 12582 bp, 14 predicted proteins | sample GraSoi2013_115cm_FD_185830 | JGI IMG/M metagenome (GOLD analysis project Ga0209648, IMG submission 185830) | Grasslands soil microbial communities from the Angelo Coastal Reserve, California, USA - Sample 9_17_2013_115cm (SPAdes) (version 2) | ecosystem: Environmental > Terrestrial > Soil >...
TGCCCCATTGTTTGGCGCCAGAGCGAGGTTGGCGCCGCTCCATTGGGTAGCTGCGATGGGACTTCTACTTGCGTTATGGGCGATACGTTCGCTTCGTTTACCTCGTTAATGCACTTGCGCAGCCAGATCACTACGTCGGCTCCTTCACGCGCCACCGCCTCAGCAATAGCGCGCCCGACGGACTGTTTCCCACCGATTACAACCACCTTCTTTCCTCTAAGATCCAGGACCATAAGTCAGATCTCCCTTTCTTGAGCTGATCGGTTGCAGTGTTGGCAACAATTCGAGACGACATCGTATCCGAATTTCGCCGCCCCGGACGCTCATGACAAAAGGGGTTATGCCATCGTCGCCGCGGTGAACAACGACGCCGCATCCACGATGCTGTAATTTCTCTTGTACGATGCGCGCGACCTGAGCGTCGGGCACTCCTTGCGTCATTGGTCGGGCTGCACGCAATTGGTCTAATCCATTTAGTGCGAGGGCACCTGCTTCTCTGATTTTTAGAACGAGGCCATTACTATCATCTGCGCCAATCTCATTCCTCTGTTCTGAGTTCATAAATCGTGATTCGTCAGTTGTGTGCTAAGCTCCTTTGCGTTTTCGTCTCCCAGAGATCCAAGTCGAGGATCGCCTGCTGACCTTCCTTGATAACAACGAGGACGTGGCCGTATCCATTTCTCTCCGAGCGAGCTACAACGGTGTAAGTTCCAACGGGCAACGCTACAACCTCGGGGACTTCATCGCCCGCGGAACGGTGGTTTTTGACGCTTTTAAAGAGCTGTCCGTCGATCGTGTAGATGGCGTAAGAGCTGTGTGGAAAGTACCACGCGTCGCCATCCTTGAATTCATCGGTGGCCGAATAGACCCTGAGGTATCCTTGTGGTAACTCAATTCCGTAATCGACACTCCCTGGTCTTACCGGGCCGGGTGCCAACGGATCCTTACTTCCGGCCTGCGCGACGGTTGGACCGCCAAAGCACAAGACCAGTTGAACAATCAAAAGCGCCGTTTTCAAATAGGATGAGTAGGATAAGCAAAGCGATGATTTCATGTAATGAATATGGTTGGATGTTTACTTGACGATGATTTTCCCTGTCATGCTGGGGTGGATAGAACAGAAATAAGAGTACGTTCCCGTTGCCACGAAGGTGTGGGAAAAGGTCTGATCGGTACTCAAAAGCGCTAAAGCAGCGAACATTGCGATCGCCAGAGTTCTTGTATTCACATGGCTCAGAAACGGACCGAGTGCGAATACGCGCCTGACGGTCTGGTTGTGATGGTAGACGCGAGAAATGAACATTGGATGAGTTCCTCCCAAGATTTGGTTTTAGTGTTGGTGTCACCGGTAAAATGGTCTTCAGTTATTTTATATCATTTCGCTGAGCGAAATATTCCCGGCGTGTGCGAAAATGTGTCGGAAAACAGGGCTGCTGAAGATCTTGGGATATAGCAACGCAAGATGTGTCCACTCGCGCTTACTCAAGAAGGATCCATCGCCCAGGATCCAAGTCACCCTTAGAGAAAACTGCGACTTATCCTGCTACAAAGTTGGTGAGTGCCGCTACTGGCCCAACAGAATGTTTTCCACCGGTTGCAACGGCGTCATTTCCATTATAGTTAAGGGCCGTAAGTCAGACCTCCGCTCCAGGAAGTAATCCATCGTCACGATGGAAGAAACTCTTGATTAGATCGTATCGTCTTCCAATGCTCTGGACCTCGATCAAGAATCGCGTGACGCCGTCATCCGTTCGGCAAACAACTAAACCGCATCCGTACGGCCGCAGCTTCTCTTTCGCGATGCGCGCGACCTCAGCGTCGAGTGCTTCTGTCGTTACGGATCCAGTCGAGCGGAAAACGCTTAATTCTTTTATGGCCGCTGCGGCGGCTTCTCGGATTTTGCGGACGCGATCGTCGTACTTTGCCTCAAACTCATTGCGCACTTCGGAAGTCATGCGTATTCGTAAGATTGAGATTGCGACTGGAACTTGAACTCGCCGAGCGCTTACTGGTCCGCAAGGCGCCGCGAGTGGTTGGCTCGAGCGAATCGTTTGTACATATCCGCTTCTTCCCCGTCTAGCTTAAGAACTGTTCGCAGGCCTGGGCTGATGACGACGTGCACGCGGAGGTATCCTTCGTTCTCCGATCGCGCTTCGATCGTATAGGATCCGACCGGGAGTGTCACAATCTCCGGAAGTTCGTCACTGCGCGAAATGTGATTTTCTATGTTCTTAAAGAACTTCCCGTCGGTCGTGTATATCGAATAGGAACTATGGGCGTAGTAGGGCACACCACCGTCATCGAATTGATCGGTGGCAGAGTACACTGTTAGGTAGCCCTGAGATAAACCGGTTCGATAGTCCAGCCCAGGTCTTACCGCTCCGAGAAATAGCGGATCTTTACCTCCTGCCTGGACGACCGCCACAGTGCAAAGGTATAGACCGAGCGGAGCGACCAAAAGAATCGCTTTTGAATAGCATGTGCTGAGTGCTGATTTCATATTCATTAAACGTGGCACTAGTAGCCTGGGGGCGATGGTTTGCGTGCTTGGGTAGATGCTGACTTCCAGCAAATGGAATCCTGGTTCGAGCCGCGAAGAAGTGGAGCTGTCGGTGAGTCCGGTATGCCTGTTGCTTGTTGATTCGCGTAATCGATTAGGGACGGGTCATTGAATGCTTCTTTGAAGCTATTCACCATCGTAGCTACGGATTGCCATGAGATCATCGGTGAGGACTTCTTAGGCACGCCTGGCTTTGTCACATCTGCGCAACCGCCCTGATCCTGGTGCCTGATGGTAAGGTCGCCCACTGTACCTTTGTCAAACAATGGCTGTTTGGTTTGGGCCTCTTTGCCTCCAATGCTGGCCAGTACCGCGAAGGCGATAAACAGTGCCGTGGCAAGCACGCGCATGGTCAAGTATCTGCGAAGAGTATATGGAACCGGACTCGTACCCGGCTTTTGATGATTAAGAGGAGAAGCAAACATAAAGTAGGTCTTTCTATTGTTTCATTAGAATGGTGGATAACATTGTCTTCACTTATCCATACCGTTTTGCTGGGCTAATATTCCAAGCGCGGCCGAAGCTATTAGGTAAAGCGAAGCTGCGAAGAGGACTTGGGATCACGGAACCGCATTGAAGCGTTGCCTGCGCCGCCGATTTGAGGTAAACAGTCCAGGACCGGATGTCGAGACTTCGCCGGAACCTCAATCGGACGTGATCGGAGGTCTTAGGAGTGGATTCTGGTTGGGGTTACCAGCCGTCAAATCCTGTCCGCATCAGCGGTGCGGCAGCTGCTTTTCGAAAACTTGCTTGAAAACTTGTAGGTCATTATCACTCACGTCGGAAACAGCCCAATAGTTGAAATCCGAATCGACCCAGTGCAGGAGCTGATAACCTTGGCGGGTTATCCTCTTGTCCGCGCCAGTCGATCCCGATTCCGCGGGCCAAACGAATAGATTAATAAAATGCTTGCGCCTTTGGTAGACCAACGCTGCGACAGGCCTGTTGTCGAGATAATCGAGGCGACCGCCAATCAGCGGAAAACCCTCGCTGCCCAGATCGGCCACCGCAGGTGCGAAATCGAGCTTCGCATCCAGCCATGGTTTGACGGTGTGCTGATCGGACGACGCCACGTCGGTAAGATGGTTTGCCATCAGCGAGCGCACGTGACTGGCTATGAGCTGCGTTGCGAGTAGCTGATCGGCGCCAGGGCGTTGCAATCGAGGCACTAAGTTAAAGGCGATGATAGCGGCAAAGACGATGGCAGCGGCGAGCGCCAACCAATTCCATTGTGTTCCGAAAAGAACAGCTCGCCGTTCTGACGGTTTGCTCTGAAATAGCGACGGAAATAGCGACGGTATATTTCGTGAAACGCTTCGCGGTGATCGTTTGGCGATCTCTTCTCGCAACGAGGATTGAATTCGTTCACGTAATCCCGCAGGTGCCTTGTAATAAGGGGTTTTATCGCTGATCGAACGAATTAGCAGGGCATGCGCTTTGTAGGCTTGATCGCATTTATCGCACTCCCGCAAATGCTGTTCGATCGTCTGGCTGGTGATCGGATCCAGTTCGCCATCCAAATAGCCATCCATAAGTTTTTTAGCTTCTTCGCAGTTCATCTATTCTCCTTACCGATCCGAGCCGCCAAATATTCCTTAAGTTTTCCACGCGCACGGGCAAGCCGTGACATGACCGTACCCGGCGGAATCTGGGCGATGTCGGCTATTTCCTTATAGGACAGACCCTCGAGGTGGCGCAGCACCAGGATTTCCCGGAATTCCGCAGGCAAGTGGTCCATAGCTTCTCTGACTAACTTCGCGTCCTCTGTCTGCTCCAATAGCGCTGCCGGATTAACAGACTCGTAGTCCGTAGCGTGTCTTTCCTCGTCAAAAGTTGTCGTGAGGTCGACCGCCCGGTTCTTTTTCATCAGTGTATAGGACGTGTTCCGGACAATCGTCAGCAACCAGGCCCGGCCGTTGGAGCCATGGAATCCCCCAAAAGACTTGAGGGCGCGTAAGTACGCCTCTTGAACGACATCCTGCGCATCCTGTTCATTGCGCAGCAACCATTTGGCTAGATTCTGAGCCGCGTCCAAATGAGGCAGCATCAGTGCTTCAAAGGATGCCAATTCCTGTTCCTGCGCGGCACCTTGTTCTTCGTTCTTAAGCGGGACGAATTTCACAATCTTTACGCTCAAATCGAAATCTTCGGACACGGAAGGATATTCGGCTTTCAATGGTGCGGCCATAGTTTTCCTTGATCAAATCACTTGGAAGGAAACCGCACCTAAAACCAGAGCGTTTGCATCGCACAGTCACAACAGCGGCCAGGTTCCACCTGTCTCAAATCGCGAAAACTTCGTTGCCATCGAGACCGCACCGCATGGGAATGCCTCCACGTCATGCCTTCGCGCAACACATGCCGATGGCCCCGAAAGCTATGATCCGTCTCCTCTTCCGCCATGCGGCCGCTCGACGTTTCAGCGTGCGCTCGGTGGTAGAAGACTCCTGCTTTGGTTATGCACGCTTCCATTTCATTCAATACAACCCGCACGCCGCCATTTTTATTCCCCGGTTTTTCGAAAAAGGCAGGCAAATCGACGTCTCCTGATCGGGGGCATACGATAAAAGGCGACTTTCTGGGAATATAACTGCGCCCGATCGGTATGAGTGGATTGAACACCTTACAACTTTCTTACCAAACAAATACCTCGGAGATTTTTATGTCTGTTACGATCGCTAGTATCTTCAACCTCGTGGGACCGGACATGATGGTGGTCCTTCTCATTGTCCTGCTTCTATTCGGCGCGAAGAAGCTACCTGAGCTTGCTCGCGGGATGGGTCGAGCGGTCAAAGAGTTTAGCGCGGCCCGAGATGAAATTGAGAGGGGGCTGGGTCAGTCCAACGCCAGCGAAGTAGCCCAACCAAAACTCGTAGACACAAAAGCCGACCTGCAGTCTCTGCGGCCAGTCTAGCGGCGTTAACCTTTTTTCACAGCGTCCCATCGGCGGCTCGCAACGGAAGGAACTCAATGATCGTCCGAGTAACCCGCAGGCGGCGCAACAAACGAATCGTCATTCTCGGTGGTGGTTTCGGCGGAGTTTATGCCGCCATCCATCTTGAGAAACTACTGACCCGACAGAATGCGGTGGAGGTTTGCCTCGTTAGCCGCGATAACTTTTTCCTGTTCACACCGATGCTTCACGAAATCGCCGCGAGCGATCTCGAGATCACGAATATCGTAAATCCCCTACGCAAGCTACTTCGCAAGGTTGACGTATTGGTAGGTGATGTGAACCAAATCGATCTACGAACCAAACGAGTCCTGATTTCGCGTGGTTACCGTAAGCCCCTCCAAAAACTCGACTATGATCATCTGGTAATCGCCCTGGGATCGACGACCAACTTTTACGACCTCCCCGGCCTCGCAGAACTGGCGGTGCCAATGAAATCGCTTCGTGATGCAGTTCAGTTGCGCGCTCAAATCATCCGGCATTTGGAAGACGCAAATTCCGAATGCAATCTCACCGATCGGCAATCGTTACTTACCTTTGTTGTGGCGGGCGGCGGCTTCGCGGGGGTGGAAACGGTTGCGTCGTTAAATGACTTCGTGCGGGAAGCGCTGCGGTTCTACCCCAATCTGTGTGAAGATATGTTGCGGGTTATCCTGGTCCATTCTGGTCCGGCGATCCTACCGGAACTGGGTGAAAGTTTGGGAGGATACACCGAGAAGGTCCTCGCTCGACGCAGAGTGGAAGTTCGCCTTAATACCCGGGTTAAGAGCGTGACGGAAGACAAGGTTTTTTTAACCGATGGCGTTTCAATTCCATCGCGCACTTTGGTGTGGACTGCGGGAACCGTGCCCAGCCCCATCATCTCTTCGCTCCCCTGTGCAACGGAACGAGGCCGATTACTCGTAAACCAATTCTTAGGAGTTCCCGATTGGCCTAATGTCTGGGCGGTGGGGGACTGTGCATTTGTGCCGGACATCAGAAATCCCGGGAAATCTCATCCACCAACCGCGCAGCATGCCATTCGTGAGGGCAAAGTTGTGGCGCAGAATATCGCGGCTGTGCTCTCGGGTCGTCCTTTAAAATTATTCTCCTTCAGAACCATTGGACTGCTGGCTTCGATCGGCCGCCGGATGGGTGTGGCGCGGATCCTTGGTTTCAATTTCTCGGGCTTCTTCGCATGGTGGATGTGGCGGACGGTTTACCTCAGCAAGTTGCCCGGCTTAGACAAAAAGGTCCGTGTGGCATTCGACTGGACACTGGACCTTCTTTTTCCCAAGGACGTTTGCGCGGTGCACGATCTCGATCAACACCGCGATTTCCGTTGGCCGGACCACGCTGGGAATACGTTCGGGAATAATGGCGATCACGAAATAGGATCCGCGCAATTGAATTGGCGTGAATGCCCAGGCGGGATCGACCTTGATCGGGACAATGCTCTCGAACGTTTCCTGTTATGATCGAACCATGCCGGCTTGTGCGCGAGCGTTTGCCGACGGCGACGTCGCACATTGATCGGTCGTTCGATAGCACGCGCCTGACGCTCTTGTTCCATTGGGAGTAATTCTCGCATCCTGCGGAACGTGCGCTTTATTTCAGCACCGTGACTTCGGCGCAAATACGCCAATCCTTTCTCGATTTCTTTCGCGAGAAAAAGCACACCATCGTGCCGTCGTCGCCGCTTTTGCCGGACGCGCCCAATTTGCTTTTCACCAATGCCGGCATGAACCAGTTCGTGCCGATCTTTCTGGGCCAACAAAAACCGTCGTGGAATCCGCCGCGCGTGGCCGATACCCAAAAATGCATTCGTGCCGGCGGCAAACACAACGATCTCGAAGACGTCGGGCTCGACACTTATCACCACACTTTCTTCGAAATGCTCGGGAACTGGAGTTTCGGCGATTACTTCAAGAAAGAAGCGATCGAATGGGCGTGGGAGTTAGTGGTCAATCGCTGGAAGTTTCCGGCGCAACGGCTTTACGCGACCGTTTACAAACCTGGCCCGAACGAGCCGAGCGAATTCGATCAGGAAGCGTACGATCACTGGGCGCGGTTATTTCAGGACGCCGATCTCGATCCGAAGATTCATGTCGTCAGCTTTGGCAAGGCCGATAATTTTTGGATGATGGGCGATACTGGTCCATGCGGCCCGTGTTCCGAGTTACATGTCGATCTTACGCCGGACGGCGACACCCGCGGGTCGCTCGTTAACAAAGATGACCCGCGCAGCATCGAGATTTGGAACCTGGTTTTCATTCAGTTCAACGCGAACCCGGATGGGAGTTTCGCTCCGCTCCCGCAGCGGCACGTCGATACCGGAATGGGTTTCGAGCGCGTGACCGCAATCATTCAGGGCACAAAAAATCTCACCGATTTTTCCGGCACGATCTCCAATTATGAAACCGACATTTTTCGCCCGATTTTCGATGAGCTCGAAAAACTCAGTGGCAAAAGATATGGGTCAACAATTCCAATTGTAGGGCGTCTCGGTGAGACGCCGACGGCGGCTGACACAGCCGCCCTACAAAATCAGAATGAGCAGGAAAAGATCGACATCGCATTTCGCGTGATCGCCGATCACATCCGAGCGCTGAGTTTCGCGATCGCCGACGGGATCATTCCCTCCAACGAAGGGCGCGGTTACGTTTTGCGCCGGATCTTGCGGCGCGCGGTGCGGTATGGCCGAAACCTCGGCTTTCACGAACCGTTCTTCTTCAAGCTTGTCGATGTCGTCGCGAAGACAATGGGCGACGTTTTTCCAGAAGTCCGAACGAATCAATCGCGCATAAAAGAAACGATCAAACGCGAGGAGGAATCGTTTAACAAAACGCTCGATACAGGCTTGAGGTTCTTTGAGGTCGCAGAAGGTCTCCGCGCTGCTATCCGGAAACAGAGTCGTCTCATCGCCGGTTCGGGAGGGGTCGAAGATATCTCGGACCGTGTATTTCGAGACGAGGCGATTCAGGAAATTGCAAGACTCGCTCGTGCAGCCGGCGAAACGCTTAGGCGTGCTTTCTCTAGTGACGAACGCACTCTGATCGGGCTTGCAGAGAAGCAGGCGCGACAAAATGAGCCATTGCGAGGATTAGGATATCCGCAGTCTGCAGTCTTAGCGCTTGGTAAGGAAGACACAGCCTCCGCTATCACAGCTGCGAAGAACATTCTTAGCCGGACGGAAACCGTCAGTCCCTTTGTAGTGTTTGTCCTGTACGACACGTACGGTTTTCCGATTGATTTGATCCAGATCATGGCGCACGAACGCAGGCTCACTGTCGACGTTGCCGGTTTCGAGAAACTCATGGAGCAGCAGCGTGCTCGTGCGCGAGCGGCGCAAAAGAAGTCCATTGTCACGGCTGAGGATATCCATGAAGCGCTGGACGCACCGACAGAGTTTGTCGGTTATGACAATTTCGAAGTCGAATGCTTGGTTTTAAATTTCGGTGACAACTACGTACAAGTAGATCGGTCGCCTCTCTACGCCGAAATGGGTGGCCAGGTTGGCGACAGTGGGAAGCTAATTCTAGATAAGCCGATTGAGCACGGGACTGAGCGTTTCTCGGAATTCAGAATTATCGATACTGTTCAACGCCGTGGAATATTCTATCTGATCCTTCCGCCTGATTCGCCGCAAAACATTTTTACAGATTGGGCGGGGAACAAAGGAACACTCAAAGTTGACGTCGAAAGGCGACAATTGATTCAAGGCCATCATACGGTGACGCATTTGTTGCACTGGGGATTGCACGAAGTTGTGTCGCGCGATGCGGCGCAGAAGGGGAGCTACGTCGGCCCTGACAAACTGACGTTCGATTTCTCGAGCGCCGCGCTCACGCCGCAGCAAAAGCGGGATGTGGAAAAGCTGGTGAACGAAAAGATTGCCGAGAACGCGCCGGTTTCGTGGACCGAAATTCCGTACGATGAGGCAAAGAAGCGTAAAGAGATCCAACAATTTTTTGGTGAGAAATACGGCGACAAGGTCCGCGTTGTGCAGATTGGGGGCGACCAGAAAAAGCTGAACGGTTACTCGATGGAACTTTGTGGGGGCACTCACGTAAGATCGACGAGCGAGATCGGCGCGTTCCGGATCGTGAAGGAAGAAGCGATTGCCGCGGGGACGCGACGAATTGAAGCTGTTGCCGGCGACGCCGCGCGCGTCTGGGCGCGCGAAGAAGCGGCGCGTCAGCAGGAGAAGTTCGAAACGTTGTCGCGAAAGAAGACAGACCTCTCGCCGTTGCCGGTCTTCACCGACACGGTGCAAACGGACGAGATGCTGAAGCAGATCGATGCGCGCGCGGCGCAACTCGAAAAGTTTGATGTCGATGTTCGCGAGTGGGAAAAGAAACACGCGAAGGAAGCGGAGGCCGATTTACGCAGCCGCGCAGCGCAAATCGCAAACGATTTGGCGTCATCCAAAATCGGCGAGACAATCTGCGTCGTCCGCGTGCGAGATGCCGACGCCAAACTGTTACAAGCGGTCGCCGGCGCCTTGAAGCAAAAGTTCGATGGCCCGATCGTTCTCGCTGGAGCGAAGGACGGCCACGTCGCGCTGGTCGCACTTGTTCCGAAGCCGCTGACTTCGAAATTTCAGGCCAACACAATTATTCAGCAAATCGCACCGATCGTCGGCGGCAAGGGCGGCGGGCGTCCGGAAAACGCGCAAGGTGGCGGGACCGACGCGGACAAGATCGACAAAGCACTCGCAGAAGCGAAGCGATTGCTGACTTAGTCTGACGGCAGCACGAGCGTTATGAAAAACGTCGCGGCCAGTGCGAGGAATAGCACGATCAGATAGATAAAACCGCCGGTGAAGAATTTGAGTGTGCTGATGAACCAGCCTTGTCGATAGACCCGGCGAATCGACAAGAATATTTGCATCACGAAGGCGATCCAAAGCAGCGCGATGCACCAGCCGGCGATTGCGCCCGGGACCGCCCGATTCAATCCGATTGTTGCGAGCACGATCAACATGATCCCGACATAAAGGAAGGTGTGGATGTGGAGCGCGTAAATCAGATGATCGATGTAAAAAGTATGACGACGGAGATAGAGAACTTTCAGAACAAACGCGAAGAGCGGGATGCAGCAGAGCATCATGTAAGGCAGATTGCTGAACAGTGTGCTGATAAAAAGCCCCATCTTTGTTCCGTGCTCACCCATTTTGTCCTTGGCCCGCGCCTCGATCCACTTCTCAAACGGGGTTGACGATTTCGTGTCCGCATCAAAGACCACAAATGGTCGATCTGTCACCGGCCCGTAATTTTTTGTCGTTGGCGCGGACGTCGATCCTGCTGGAGGCGAGGGCGCTGCTGGAGGTGAACTCGCGCCAGGCGAAGGCACGGCCGGAGCCGGAGGCGGAGAAGGTTCGCGTAACAATTTCTCCAATTTTGCGCGTGCCTCCGGTGGCAAATCTTCTTTCTTTAAATCGGCTTCGATTTCGGCGCGGTCCTTCGGGCCAACCTTGCTCGGATCGACATGAAGTCCTCGCGCTCCGTAATTCACGGCAAGGAAAAACAAAATGCTGGCCAGCAAGTAGAGACGAAGCGGATGGAGATAGCGAACGCGTTTGCCGGCAAGAAATTCGTTGGTGAGCCGCCACGGTTTCACGATGAGAAGGGCGATGGTGGCGAAAAATTTTGAGTCCCAATTTAGAAACGAGTCGAGAATATCGACAATCACATGCCGAAACGAGCGACGATAGTCGATCGCCGCTTGCCCGCATTGCGCGCAATGCGGCCCGGCCAACTCCGCGCCGCAATTTTCGCAATGTGTCAGTGGCAAAGGTTGTCGCTCTTTGCGTCGCCCGAACCAACGGCGGCGGGCAGTTCTCTCGACGGCAGAAATCGCAGTATCGCCGAGGATAATTTTTGCAGGCTCGTCGGCCATACTGCCGAGATTACGAAATGGCGTGCAGCGCGTCTATCGGAGAAAGAACAAGCCCGCGGTCCCGATCGTGCCGATTGCGATCATCAGCAAATCATTGCTGACAAAGTAGGGATAAACCATCAATGCGATGCCGAGGAACATTGGCTTCCACAGGTTCATTCGCTTTCCGTAGATAAAGGCGACGAAGCCGATCGAGCCAAAGGCAAAACCGCCGATCAAATTTGCCGCGCTCAAATTCAGCATGGCGATCTTACACAGCTAATGCCGCGCCAGAAGTGCAGGTGGATCGGCCGCTCCGCGGGCGATGTTAAACAAATGCGGCTTTGCCGGCATGTTTTAGCATCGAGCAAGGGACTGCTCGATCCACCTCAACATCCGGAAAGTTGTGGTTGCCACTCCAGTCCGCCAATGACACGATCTGCGGCCAATGGCGTCTCAACTTTTTCGAAAGAAAAGTCCCGACCATTTGATCGCTGAAGCGGCCGCGCCCGAGCGGCAAATGAAACGCGTTCTCGGTCCATTTGCTCTCACTTGTATCGGAATAGGCGCGATCATCGGGACTGGAATTTTTGCGCTGGCCGGAACGGCGGCGGCCGGGGAACAAGCACAGGCGGTCGGATCGATTTTGAAAACGCCGGTGCTCAATTTCATTCAGTCGTGGATAACACATGCGCCCCTGGTTTTCGGCCGACCGGGAGCGGGGCCGGCTGTTATGGTTTCGTTCGTGGTGGCCGGCGTCGCGTGCGGATTCGCGGCGCTTTGTTACGCCGAACTTGCCGCGATGATTCCGGTCTCGGGTTCGGCTTACACGTATTCATACGCGACCCTCGGTGAGATCATCGCGTGGATCATCGGTTGGGATCTCATTCTTGAGTACGCGGTAGGCAACATGGCGGTCGCGGTCGGCTGGTCTGGGTATTTCGTCAGGCTGTGCGGCAGCCTCTTTGGTCTGAAATTTCCGCTCTGGTTGGTGAACGATTACACGACGGCGAGTGGTATCGTTGCGCAAGGCGGTGACACGCTGGCGAACTATTCTTCGACCATGCTTCCAACCATCGCCGGTCACGCGATCGCGCTGAATCTTCCAGCGCTTCTTATTGTCGCGGCAGTAACGGCGCTTTTAATCTACGGAATTCGTGAGAGCGCGCGGACGAATACGACTATCGTGATCATCAAGCTCGCTGTCGTG
>Ga0209648_10003921_pt1 | contig 12581 bp, 10 predicted proteins | sample GraSoi2013_115cm_FD_185830 | JGI IMG/M metagenome (GOLD analysis project Ga0209648, IMG submission 185830) | Grasslands soil microbial communities from the Angelo Coastal Reserve, California, USA - Sample 9_17_2013_115cm (SPAdes) (version 2) | ecosystem: Environmental > Terrestrial > Soil >...
CGCGGACGAGCAGCTCGACCATCTCCAGGTCTGGATATGGCCGGAACAGGTCGAGCCGCTGATTCGCGGCTAGCTGGCGAATCACCTCAGACTCGCCGAGGAACCCGAGCCACTGGTTGTGACGGTCGACTGCCTCCGTTGACTCCGGAGCTGCCGCCTCGACCAGCGGGCCCGGCGTTCCGAGAAGGCGATTGGCCAGCTTCTCCTTCGGAATCATGTATTCCCGCCACCTGCTCAATTCTGGATCTCGGCTGAAGATCGCCCAGTAGATCTCCTCACCGCGGAATAGGTCGTGCGCAGCCAACCGCCTGAATGCACCCTCATCGACGACAAGGAGCTCTGGTCCAAGCCCATCGTCACCGAACTGTCCTGCGATGATCAGCGCGCTGTCGTCGACGAGCTTGCTTGCGGGGATCGTGATCTCGAAGCTGTGCACGCTGTTCGCTGCGCGGCCCTTGACCTGGACGGCGGTGTAACTGCCGTCGGTGAGGCGATGAATGACGGCGTCCAGACCTCGGTCAAGGAGCGGAAGGAAGACATGCAGCATCCCGCGAGATTGCTGAATCAACTCGGTCCAAACGCCGAACTCCATCGCCTGGCCGGAGGCGAGAGTGTCCCGACGCTCGGGTAGATCCTCGGTGCCGCGGTTCACCAGGCGATCAGCCGGCCATCGACCCCGACGCCGCCCTCGTTCCATATGCCGGCGCCACAGCATCCAACTCCTCCAGGATCGACTCCCAGAGAGTGGCTGGCGCGATTACCTCGCACTCCTTGCCTCAGCCCAGGATCCTTGGCTTCTCTCGCGCTCGTGCCGGCGAACACCCGGACTCGGTCTGCCAACTGTTTGCCTCCTTTGAGCCTGGCACGCTGGGGGTCCTGCGTCAAACCACTCCGCGCGACCGAATGCTCGGGGACTAAGGGTGAGAGACAACCTACTCTGGTGCCAAGGGCTCTAAACTCCGCACCGTGACTTTGGCGGAGCTGCTCCCCAAGCTCCTGGCAACGGCAGATCAGCTTCAAAAGAGGACCGCTGCCAATGAGGCCAACACAAAGCATCACCTCATTGAGCCTCTGCTTCTAGCGCTCGGCTGGAACCTCGACGACTTCGATGAGGTCGACCGTGAGTTCAGGGTCTTCGACGGAACGTACCTGGACTACGCGCTACGAGTGGATGGAAAGCCGAAGCTGTTCGTCGAAGCTAAAGCCCTCGGCAAGAGTCTCAGCGACAAGCAGTTCATCGCTCAAACGGTCAACTATGCAAATAACGAGGGCGTCGTGTGGTGCGTACTTACAAATGGGCTCGGATACCACATCTATAAGTCCAACGAGCCTGTACCAATGGAGCGCAAGCTCCTATTTGAGCTCGACCTCACCGAAGCCACCAACGTCGGCGACGACCACGCTCTCGTCGAAGCCCTCAAGATCCTGGGACGAAGCTCGGTCAAGGACGGGAAGCTTGACGCCTGGGGCGAGTCCGTTTTTGTTGATATGCGTACCCGAGCCGCCCTTGCCAAGCTGGGGAAAGAGCCCACGGCGAAATTTGTGGCCGCAGTAAGCGGAGCAATCGACGGTCCAATGATTGAGCCCAAGAGGCTAGGCGCGAGCCTTGCACGTGTCCTGGGCGATCTGACAAGCACGAAGGTGGGGGCTCTCGTCGGCGCTCCGCCGCAGCCGGCGCCCAGCACAGTAACTGGAGGCAAGGCCTCATCTTTCGTGGGCTCGCCCTCGAAATCCACCTACCCGATCGGGCAGCATACCGCCTCAAAACCCGCGGCCATTGTCGATCTCTTCGAACACATTGACTCGTACGCAAGTGCACTCGGAGAGGACGTTCAACGCAGGCCAGTCAAGCTGTACATCGGCTATTACGCTGGCAAACACTCCTTCTTCACTCTCGAGCTGAAGAAGACCAAAATCTATGCCTACATTGCCATTCCGCCGAGTGACGCCAAGCCGTGGGATGCCACCGACATGAGGGATGTCACCAAGATCGGTCATTACGGAATGGGAGATACTGAATTTGTACTGCGAAGCAGCGACCAACTTCCTCGCCTCAAGTCATTGATTCAGCAGTCGTATATCCGAAACCGCAAGTAGCCTAGTGACCGTCGAGCCATTGTCGCCAATGCTCTTCTAGACCGTGGTTGAAAAAGCGACACTCGCCCTAATTAAGCGGAAGCACGGTGCATATGCGAGCTGGGCGGTCTGGGCCCAACCGAGCGGGCGGCCCAAATCGAATACGGGAGACCTGAGCGTACTGGACCCGGAGCTGAATCCAGCATTGTTGCGTACGCTCCGACCCGAAGTAGTGATGGTTGCGCTCAATCTCTCGCGGTTCTCCCCGGTGCCGTTCGGCAACTTCCATGACGCGAGCCCGGAGTCGCAGGACTACAAGATCCGCTACGCGTTTGCCGACACGCCTTACTACGCCGCCTACATGACAGACCTCATCAAAGAGGTCGTGATGTTGAAGTCGAGCGACTTAAAGCGCCACCTCGCGGCCAATCCGACTCTGGTCGGCGAAAATGTGCGCAAGCTGCTCGAAGAGTTCGACGACCTAGGTTGCGCGTCGCCGACAGTTATTGCGTTTGGCAAAGACGCCCACGAGCTCGCCGCCCAGCATGTCCCGTCAAGCCGATACTCAAGGTTGGTCGGGATCACGCACTATAGCCACCACATCTCCAGGGAGCACTACCGCGAGCAAGTTCTGGCTCAAGTCGGATCCGAGTCTTACTGAGCAGGCCTCCGCTGCGAGAATATTTCCAGCGTCACACTGAGCGCCATGTTTGATCGCTACGTCGTCGTCGATTGGAGCGCCAGCAGTAGTCCGAAAACCGGCGAGAACTCGATCTGGATCTGTAACCTCGGAGAGGCCGGCGACCCAATCACGACGAATCCACCAACCCGAGGCAAGGCGGAGGCGCAATTGCGCGACTTGCTAATTGATGCCATCGATCACGGAGAGCGCGTCCTGATCGGCTTCGACTTCCCGTACGGCTATCCGCAGGGCTTCGCCTCAGCCCTTGGCCTCGAGGGTCCGGCTTGGAGCGCCACATGGCGCTACCTCGCGAGCCATGTCCAAGACGCAAGTCCGACAAATGAGAACAATCGGTTTGAGATTGCATCAGCGATGAACGCTCGGCTGGTGCACCATACGTTCTGGGGGCGCCCCGCAGGGCGGAGTCTGAGCAGCCTGTCCATGCGACGCGATCAGGTTCGCTACAAGATCGACGACGAGGCGCCTGGCCTCGGCGAGTGGCGCGAGGTTGAGATGCTGCTCCGCCGGCGAGGAAGTCACCCTCACTCAGTGTGGAAGCTAATGGGCGCTGGGTCGGTTGGAAGCCAGACGCTGACTGGCATCCCAGTTCTGAACCGACTTCGATACGACACTCGCCTCGAAGCCATCAGCCGAGTCTGGCCCTTCGAGGTCGTTCCCGAGTTGGCCGAGCGCCGTGGGGCGGTGGTCCACGCAGAGATCTGGCCGAGCCTCAATGCCATTCCACACCAAACGAGCTTGGTAAAGGATCAGGCTCAAGTAATCGCGCTGGCCCAAGAGCTGCGGCATCGGGATAGAAGCGGCACCGTGGCTCGGATGTTCATCGTTCCTTGGTCCGCCGTAACCGAGGAGGGTTGGATTCTCGGGGTTGTGGATTGATCAAGCGGCCCCCCGCCCCAATGAGCCGAGCTCCTGCTTGCAGAAATGCTGCTGATAAGAGCCTCGTATCGACATCCGATTCGTCAGGCAGCGAGGACCGGACTTGTACGGCTCCAATCGAGGTAGAAGGCTATATCAGAGCGGATCGAGGGTTGATTTGAGGGCGCGATAGACTGTTGGCCGCCCCCTCCCAACACGATGCGCACATTTGAGACGCGGAGGGACATCGGAGGTCTAGATCGTGACTCCACAAATGGTAGGAGCGCTCGCCTCTCTCATAAGCGCTGTTGTCTGGCCGGCCATCGTTGTCCTTTTGGTAATTCTGTTTCGACGGCCGATTGGCGAGATACTTAGAAGCCTCGAGTCTGTGACCCTCAAGTTCGCAGGTCAGGAAGTGAGCTTGAGCCGAGTTATCGAGGACACCGCTGCAAAACTGATCAGGTCGGACCCGAACGCGTCGAAGGCAGTCACTCCACAGCAGATGGCTGCAGCGGCACAAGTAGCTAGCGTAGCCAAACGAAGCAGCCAGCCATTAGCCCGCCAGCAGCTGGTCGACCTGGCGTCCGAATATGAGAGAACTCGCGCCAGCATGGCACCCGGCGACGCTCGTACTCGCAAAATGGAACTCATCGTGACGAAGATGCGGACGCTCGGGTTGGCGGCTTATCCGTACCTCGGAGAGTTCAGCCGCAGCACATCCGCCGGCGAACGTCTTGCAGCGATTGCGATCCTGCAGATCAATCCTGATTCCCAATACTGGGACTGGCTGGCGGATCGACTAGGCGACGAGAGGCCCTTTGTGGGTTATCAGGCAGCTGTAGCTCTGTTGACAGCAGTCCGGGCATCAGCTCCGACCGACAAAGAAAGGCTTGATCCGATCCTGCGCAGGGCTAAGGAATCGCTTGGAGCCGATTTGACGGATAGTGACCGCGCCAAGACCATCGATACCGCGGTTCGCGAACTGCATGGAGGCGCTCCCTGAACCTCAGAATGAGGGTGGCCCTCCTCTGAGCCAGCGCATCAAGGCTCGAGCCTCGGACGCAGCCGGGGCGCCGATTCCCCAATTGCTTGAATTGAAATACGGCCGCGGCACCCACTGGCGTATCCGCCACCGGATTCCAGACGCGTTCAGCATCATGCCGATAAGGCGCCATTAGCGTGAGCTCAGCCAACCAGAGGTGAACTGCCTCAGATTGCCCGCGGAATCATTGAGATGCAAGTTGCTGCCGAGCGGGGTGGATCATCGAGCTTTGCGCCGTTGCTTCCGCCCTGATGGCAGCGCAAACAGAGACTGAATTGCTGCGATCAGCTCCGCCAGCGACTTGTCCGAGATCTTCACATCGAGATTTGGCTCGCTGACCTCGATCCCCGAGCTGCTCCCTGGCTTCGAGCTCACCGTCTCGGTGGGAGTGGCGGCCATATTTCCGATGCTCGCCCGCGGCTGCATCGCGGCCGCCACCTCTCTTATCGCGGCGGGTAATGCGGTCTCGAACGGAACCGAGCGCGCTGCCTCCATCGTCCATGATTGGCTGTCCAGGCGCTGTACGAAGGGCGACCCTCTCATCGCTGCGCCAACGTACGACAGCAATTCCACCGTCGTGTCGTTCGACGACAGCGTCGGAAACTGCTGGGCGAGCCTCTCACTCGCCTGGCTGAGCTGGTCGGCCTGCTCGGGGATCAGCTGGTAAGCGACCGCGAAGTAAGCGATCTGCTGGTTCGGCGCGATGGTGTGCGGAGCCCGTGGTGGCGTCGGCTGACTTGCGAAAGTGGAAAGCGTCCAGAACTGGCCGTAGGTCAGTTTCGAGTCAGGATCTGACCAATTGATGGCCTTCAGATCAGAGGCCGCCGCGCCGTAGTAGGTAGTGGCGGCGTCCTGCAGATCCGATCCGCTCCAGCCCGTCGTGGCTTCGACGTCTCCAAGCGTCACTGGCTTCCAGCCCACGGCCTTGGTTGGACTGAGCTGTCCGTGCATGTCGGACGGCGGATCCTGGCTCTGGTTGACCGGACCCTGTACGGCGATGGGGGGTAGGTCGACGGGCTGACCGCCGAAAGGAAGGATGGCGAACGGAAGGCCAAGCCTCGCCAGCCGGATGACTTCGTTGGGCGAGAGCCACCGTGCAGATGAGCTTCGCCCCGGCTTCGGCCGGGACTCGGACGCCCCCGCTTGCGAACCTTTGTGGCGACGGCCCTTGCGACCGCCGGATGCCGGGTCCTTCACGGTATCGGCCTACGGTGCGCGCTGGCGGGAGGCCTGTCAAGCAGCGCAACTAACCGCTGAACAAGTCAAATGGCACAACACGGTGCCGTTTGCACTGCTGCTGGTTTGGGAAGCCTCGTGCACGGCGCCGCTCCCATCTCTGGGATTCGACCGATCCGGAATGCTGCTGACAACTACATCGCATCGAAACCGTAGCCCAACTCTCGTCAGTCGGACTAAGACGTGTGCAATGCCGCTCGGAGATGCGCAGAAAATCCGTCCACGGCTCAATATGCTCGTTTCACGAATCCAGCCAAGAATGATCTGCAGTTCTGCGCTGGCGGTCAGGCGACTATAGGAGCTCAGCGAGCAGGTCGTCTCCAGCGTGGAATGCGCGCACGGGATTCGCCACGATAACTGCTTCGCGAACAAAGATGTGACGATCGGGGTGTCGCACGATGAGTGCGCCGCCCACCATCGACCTCGCCTCTCGAGGATTGGCGATCGCGCCGAGACTCCAATCGACAAGTGCGACCGCGGTAATCTGCGGGGCGTCCAAAATGCTCCGCTTGATCGCCTCAACAACTTGTGGCAACAGCGTTGGATTCAGAAACAACAGGCGCGGAGGTTTCACCGCAATGACGCCGGGCGCGAGCAATGGGAGTTGGCCGATTTTCTGCCGAACACCTCGGATGGTTCGTCGTAATGGGTCATCGGGAACTGGCGTCGTGAAGTTCTCCGGTACACCCGCGGCGACTAAGTCCGCGCGAGCCTTGTGGCCGATCGGGACTGACCATATGTCGATGAAGCCATCAACAACTAGATGCTCGGATTCAGCCGATAGCTCACAACGCCGCCAGAACGCGTTGGTCAGCGCCAGCAACCGGGGCAACTGCCTATCACTGGGGATTCTGACGATGTGCCCCAGCAGCTCCCGATGCATCGTCACCCACACCGTCGATGGCACCAAACGCTCCGCAATCTCCATGGCGCGATGTGAATCCATGCCGTAGTCCTGGACTACCTGTGCCTCTATGTACAGGGTCGTCGTGTTGCGACGGCTTATCCGAGACACGGCCATATCGCAATTTCGGCCTGGCTGTGTTGGCGCCTCGAGTAGGACGGAGAGATTTCGTCGCATCGCCGTTGCCGCGATATCGAGTTCAAAGACCGCCCCCGAGTATTGATCCGCGCGAGCGAATCGGTTGACCAATCGTGTGCCCCCGGCGAGTGCTTCGAGCAACTTGATTGCCCCCGCCAAGTCGGCCAGTCGGACACGAGTCCAGGGGGCACGGTTCCACACAAGTTCGACGAATGGATGATGGCGGTCAAAGGCTTGGCGAATCCAGCCCTCACCGAACCGCACGCGAAAGTACGCGATCGCGTCCAATGTAGCCGCTCGCTGAGCAGATGTGAGGTCGGGTTCAGTGACCTCGTCGGCGACCGACTCAACTAGCCGATCCCAACGGGCGTACTCATCCAGGAAGGCTTGGTGCCTTACATCAAACTCGTCGGTTGTCGTACCCCTCCGAGAATGCTACGCAAGCAGGGGGCCACCGCAAGGTTCTCCTCGGCGCCTTGCTAACGATAATGCGGGCTAATAGAGACCTACAAACCAGTCTGCTATCCCGAACATTGAAGGCGACTCGACCGCAGCCTGACGGATCGCCCTCGCTCGACGGAGTTCGAAATTCTCGATAGGTCAGGGTTAACGCTTCGCCAACACATACCCGAAGAACTCGTCGGTGAACTGCTTTTTCGGCAACGCGCCCAGGGGTGGTTGGACCAAGCTTGGATCCGCGCGCCGGTCGTTGACCCAGTGAACAGGCTCACCCCAAGACCAGAAACGGAAGTCGACAGTGTCGGGAGTTGGTTGGATGATTGCGGATTTCAGAACGATGTCGTGATCGTCCTCGGCCTTTCCGTGCCCGGCGTTGCCGAGCATGTGCGAGTCGATCGACAGAATGATCGTGTCATTCCCAGGCACCAGCTTGGCCGCGGCTCCGAAGTCATGCTCTACTCCTCGGCCGGTTTCGACGGTCACCGAACGGAATAGACTGGTGGCTCTCAGCCACCGCGCCATATCTCCGTCGGAGGAACCAACCCCCCAGGTGTCGCTTGGGGTGCCTTCGTAGCTGAAGAACAGGTTGCTGGCATCGCGTAGGGCGCTCATCATCATCCACTCAGCTCCCCAGTCGGCCGCCTGCGGAAAGTTGGGCATCTGGAGTACGACCTTGTCGAAGTTTTGCTTCCTCAAGGCGCTGCTCGGGATGACCCCCTCATTAGTGCCAACCGAAGCGGCTCCGGAGTTGTAGAGCTGTACGCCGAAGCGCGCTACAGCAAATGGATCGCTCCACAACCAGACGTTGAAGAACGCGGCCTCTCCGCACAGACCGTTGGCGCCTTGGTTGACGAGATCCGGGTTGTCGACCAGCCTCATCAGCCGATCGGCAACCTTCTGCCGATCAAGGCTTGGGTGCCACCCGCCCTGAGATGTTTGCGCGCGAAAGCGGGTCAGTAAGGTCATAGCTTGGGCGACGGACCCTGGACGATCGAGAGGCGGGGATGACGCTCCGCCCGATTGTCCAGACGGCGCTGGGGCAGTCTTGGTCCCATAAGGTGACGGTGGGCTCTGCGAGGACTGGTAATCCGCTTCACCCACGACGCTCACCGCCCGCCTGTTGCAGCCCTCGGCTCAGGCAACTCACAGGAGTGGGTAGATCTTGCTGAGGTAGGCGGTGGGTTTGTAGACCGGGGGCTTCGCGGGCGGCGCGGTGAAGGGCAAGAAGGTCTTGGGATCGATCATGTTCATGATCCCTCCGTCGCCGGCCCACGCCCAGCCGAACACCTTCCATCCCTTGGTTGAGGTCGCGTATTTCACGAGGTCACTCCAAGGCGTTGTGGGTTTCTTACCGTTGTCACCGAACTCTCCAACGATGCACTGGAGGCCGGTGGAAGCGAGCTCGTCCAGGTCCGCTGTCGTCATCCCGCTCTTCGAGATGTAGCTCCACGCGTCCGGGTAGATATGGGTCGACAGGATGATGTTGCGATCCGCGAACTCCTGTACAGCCAGCGCTGCGGTGTGGCACTCATGTGCGAATCCAGGGATATCAACCACGATCGGGCCGCTGTATACCTGGCGAACCGTGGAGATGGCCTGGTTGTAGGTCGCTGCAAAGTCGTGTGGCGTGATCCCATTGCTTCCCCACTCGTTCATCAGGTTGATGACGAATTCGCCAGACTCGCTGAGTTGCGGGTAGTAGGCGGCCCACCATGCCGCGGCCGTCAGGAGCTGGTCCGGGTTATCCATCTGCGTCTGGTCTTCGGTCAAGATGCTTCCCTTGTGGAAGGTCGCAATCACGGAGTGCTGGTAGGCCAGCGCTTCCTTGATCCAGCGCTGCGCATTTGCCTCTTGGCCGGCTTCGATCTCGATCCGCACCGACTTGATGTTGGGGTACTTCTTCATCTCATCCCAACCAAGATCGACATTTCCGCCGAAGTAGTAGGAGGGTTGGAGGTTAACTCCGTTTGCCAAGGTAAGCGGCGACGAGGTGGGTCCGGCCCCGCTCGAGGAATAGGTCGACGGCGGGTTTTGAGATCCGCTGTAGTTGGGCGACGCCGGTCCAATTCCCGCGTCGGTATAGCCGCCCGAAGAGGGCTGCTGCAAGCCTCCATATCCGGTTCCGGCGTCCACGATCCCGGTCAGCTCAGGGGATAGACCGGCAACAGGTCCTGTTTGTTTCGCAGGTAGACCAGCTCGGTTGGCACGACAATCTCCCACGGCGAGCCCACGTACAGAGCGCCGACGGCGTGCTTCATGTTTTTGGCACTCGGGTCTGGGTATGGCTGATCGATCGTGACATTCCACTTCGAGTTGTCGCCGACCACGGCCTGCTCAACCTTGACAATCCGGTAGACCTTGAAATTCACCAGGATCTCGCGGTCGATGTCGTTGTCGAGCGTGAGCGTCGCGGGCTTGTTGGCAACGAAGTCCCAGTAGAATGTGCTGTCGGTCAGGGCCAGCGTGTCGCTTGCCTTCACGGCCTCGACCAGCCCTGGGCGATCGCTGTAGTCGCCCTGGTTGGCCTCTTTCAGTTCCTGGATCATCGCCACATAGTCGGCATCGCCGGCGACGGGAGGCTTGCCAGTCGCGCCCCAGATCTGGCTGGTCTTCAGGAACCAGCTGAATACGGCCTCGAGACCGGGCCGGATCGGCACTTGGACGCGGGCCGCCCCCGACATCAGGAACTTGTCGAACAACGGATCTCCGGAGTCTTCATCGATCAGGTCTGCCCACTTGCACTTCCGTGCCCACATGCTGTGGTAGAAGAGGTACGTCACGTACTCCCACTCGAAGACCTGCTCGAAAAACTGGATGATCGGTGCGTCACGGTCGAGCTTCTCGAAATTTATCTCCGGATAGCCGCATGGCGCGACCTGCTCCATCATTGACCCCATGCCGTTGAAGTAGTTGCACATGAGGATCGCGATGATGTTCCGCTTGAACTCGTTGCGTTCTATCTCGCGGTTCAGGAACGGGTTCCTGCCCTTGATCTGGAATAGCTGGTCATCCTTGTTGGCGGACGAGTTGTAGGCGTCCAGCTTTCGGTTGTAGTCGGCCATGATCAAGTTGTAGATCTGGGTCTGCCACTTCTCGAACGCTTCAGCCGTAAGCACGCAGGTCACGCTGATCGAGCCGGAGAGCGACAGGGCGAGGGACGAGAAGCCGGCGATTGCCACCGTGACGCTGCCCTCTTCGCCTCTCATGTTGTGGGAGCCCTCGGCCTTCCAGTCCTGGTTTGGCTGATAGCCGTCGCGCCACTCGTTCATCTCGTCGAACATGAGGCAGTAATCCCCTGCGTTAACGGAGACCGCCACCTGGTCGTCCTGACCCGTGCTCTTCGGGTGGCCAGTGGAGGCGCGGATGGCATAGTCCATGCGGGAGGCCTTGTAGCCCGCGGGGATGTCTGGTGTCTTGAATTCGTTAGAAGAGAAGCTGCCTGTGGTGTTGTCGGGTTGCGGTAAGTCCTTGCTGAAGGCGACTTCGACGCACAATGAGGGATCGGGCGGATGGATATCGTCCCCCGTGGAGATCGCGTACTGGTTGAGAAGACCGCCGTAGGTGTTTCGCAGGATCCCTTGTGGGGTCACGTCGGGCTTGGGCGGCGCCTTGGCGTTCTTGTCGCTCGTCAGCTTCAAGCTGTATAGCTTCTTGAAGATGGCCGCGGGCTCCGGCACGATGACGTCGAACATCATGTGCTTGCCGTAGTTGTAGACCTGCGCGTGGGTGACCTTATTCACCCAGTAATAGATGCCAGCGCGATGATTCGCGCCGGGCTGTGTGTTATCGATCGAGTGGGCGTTCTTCTCTTCGACCTCGCTGAGTACCTTGCTGATCTGCAGCTTGCGGACCTTCACCTGGACCTTCGAGATCGACCGGTCCAGCAGATCCTTAGCGTAAGATCGCGCGACACTCTGCGACTCCGTCTTGCCGAAGCTTGCGGTCACGTTGGCGTGCGGGGTGATGGTGACCGAATCTCCGTACTTGAGGGTGGCGGTCACGCCGGCGTCGACGTTGACCTTCTCATCGACAGTACTTTTGACCTCGGATTGGAGGCTGAATTTCTCGTTGACCTCGTGGTCACGCTCTTCCGAAGTGATCACCTCGTTTTCGGTCTCGGTCGTGCTCTCGGTCCGGAACAGCGTTCGGTGCTTGCGCAGCTTCTGTTCGCCGGCCAGGATGTTCTCGATGTCGGCTATGTCACCGGCTTCGAATCGGGCCAGTTGCTCCTTGATGACAAAGAGGTCGCCGATGTACGGCTTGATGCAGATGCAGAAATTGCTCGGGGGTTGGCACGAGTCATCGCACTTGCACTGACAGGGGTTGCGGTCGCTGCCCATGACGGCCTTGGGGTCGACCGCCGGGAGGCTCATCTGGTCCGGAGCCTTGCAGTCTTCGAAACACCGGCGCTTCAAAATCCCAGCCGGCAGGAGGATCGGAATGTCCAGGATCTGGTTGATCAGGTCCGCGGTAACGCCCTTCCGTAACTTGTAGCCCTTCTCGGCGATCTCCAGACAAAGCCGAATGAGGTAGCAGATCCGGATCAGCAGCTGGAAGTCGAGGCAGTACCTCGTGTGGAGTAAGTCCCGCTCGATGGCAAGGATGAGATTGTCCGCGAGGTTGCGCCAAACGTCGTCAGGTCTTAGCAGCTCGCGAGACTGCAGGGTGGCTACGAAATTCTTGAAGTCCTCCAGCTTGATTGGTCTCGCCTTGAAGTCCAACCACTGATTGAACGCGGCTATCACCGGGTTGACGGCCTTGAGCTCTGTGATCGGCTTCTGTTTGTTGACCTCGTCGTACCGCTGGATGAGTGCCATGTAGTCCTGGCGATTGCCGGCGTCTTGCAGGCTCAGGGCGAAATCCGAAAGCTTGCCGTCTGGGTAGAGGGGAAGGCCGACTTGTTGTGCCTCTTCGTCAGCGATCATCTGCGGAGGCCTCAATTGCTGAAAGCGCGTGAGTTCTATCAAGTTGTCAACCTCCGATCGAGTAGCGTGCCCGCACGGTCGGACGCAGGCTCTTCATGGTCAGCCAACGCTTCCATGTCGACCCACACAATTCTTCGGGATTCCGCTTCCATGTTCAGCTTCCTCTCAACTGAAAGAGCCCCTGTTTCGAAAGGGGTACGGTCAGCCTAGGCGGCCGATTGAGGCTTTATTAGGGGGGAAATA
>Ga0209648_10003922_pt1 | contig 12580 bp, 13 predicted proteins | sample GraSoi2013_115cm_FD_185830 | JGI IMG/M metagenome (GOLD analysis project Ga0209648, IMG submission 185830) | Grasslands soil microbial communities from the Angelo Coastal Reserve, California, USA - Sample 9_17_2013_115cm (SPAdes) (version 2) | ecosystem: Environmental > Terrestrial > Soil >...
CACACGCACTGGTCCCGCTTTCGCGGCCTCATGGCCACCAACTCTTCCCGTTTCTCCCGCGGCCAGGGACTATGGATTAACCCTTCCCACGGCATCCACACCTTTGCTATGCGCTTCCCGATCGACGCCGTGTACCTTGACCGGGAACGGATTGTCATCCACATTGAAGAGGACCTCAAGCCCTGGCGCCTGGCCGCCGTTCGCGTCCTGGCCGCTTCCGTGCTTGAGCTTCCCACTGGCACCGTCCGCGAGTCCCTGACCGTCGTCGGCGACCGAGTGGATATTTTTCTCGAACATCCTCTTAACACTGAGGCTGCTTGAAGTACCGAAGGCTCATGAACACAACGCGCGATTCGTATCGGGGTATGCCTTCAGGCATACCGTAAATCGCCGAAAATGGTTCCGGTTTTAGCCGCTGTTGGCTGCGGAGATACTTTGATTCGAGCAGGTTTTGGGAAGGGCACGACTTCAGTCGTGCCGTTAAGTCGTTTGGATTTGCTCGCGCTTTAGCGCCTGAGGTGTGCTTTTTGCGGCTCGTAGCGGCCTGAAACCGGGCCCCTTTCAAGGACGCATTTATGAAACACTTCTAATGAACGCCGAGGCTAATGAACAACGTTGACACCATTCCGGAAAGCGTCACCCAGTGGCCCGAGCCCCCGCGCCTGCTGGTGGAATGGTCTTCTCCATGGGAAGAGTTCAAATCTGCCCTGGGCCCGGCGCTCGCCCGCCCCCCGAAGCGCCTGGCCGGAGAAGCACCCACGGGCATGTTCCCGTATCGAGGCATGCTCGTCTGCTTGCTGCTCGAATGCCTTCTGCTGATCGCGATCATCGTGATCCCCGAACGCTTTGCGAGTCTGCAGACCCTCACTCCTCCAACTCGTCCCCAATGGGATGTCATCTATTACTCCGGCGACGAACTGCCGCAAACCCAAGACCAGGGCGGCGCGCAGTCCGGCAAGTCCGGACGCGCCGGCGGTCAGCAAGCCCACCACCCTACGCAGACCATCCGCGTAGTGCGTGGCGATAAACCCAGCGAAAAGGTTGTCGACGCCCCCAAGGTGAATCTGCCTCATTCCGATTCCGCGGTCGCCAATTTGCTCGCGTTCAAACCGAATCCCGGACCGCCGCCCGCCGAAGGCCTGCGTTCTTCTCTCACCGCACCAACCCTGCCTGCCATGAGCGTGGTGCCGCCTTCGCCGGAATTGAATTCATCGGCAAGTCGGACGCCAAGCATCCTGACCACGAGCATCATCCCACCCGCGCCCGAAGTTTCCCGCACCGCCACGCGCACTTCGCCAACCTTGAGTGCAGCCATCGTCCCACCCGCGCCGAATGTCTCGCAAGACAAAATGCGGACGGCGAACCCGCTCGCGCCGACCGTCATCGCACCGGCTCCACGGGACACGCAGCGCGACTTGGCCGATTCGCGCGTCCCTCTGACGCAGGCTGTCGACGTGGTTGCGCCACCGGTCTCTGCGCCGCAGCGTGAGGTGTCGTCCACGCCCAAGCTCTCGCTGCCGGCCCCGGCCGTCGTAGCGCCGCCGCCGTCGCAGCTCAGCCGCGATCTCAACAGCTGGGGAAGCGCCGCCACTGGCGACTTGCGGACAAAGCCCGTGCCTCCGCCGCCCACCGCGTCCGGCGGAGGATCACTCGCCAGATCTGGCGCTGGCACCCTTACGCCCCAGGTTGTGCCACCTCCGGCCAGCATCGACGGCCGCGGTTCTCAAGGAAGCGGTTCTCAAAGAAACGGTTCTCTCGGAAGCGGCGGTCGATCCGGTCAATCCGCGGGTTCGCTCCTGGGCTCCGCCGACGTCATACCACCTCCGCCGGGCTTGGGCGGCGGCAAAGCCCTCTCCGGCAGCGGACGAGGCAACAAGGGAGCCGGTGCCGGAGGCCCGCTTGACCTGGGTTCCTCCGTAGCTCCACCGAGTAACGCCGGAGGCAACGCCGCCGGCAACGGGGTCGTCGTCTCCAACCAACCCGGGACAAAAGTTGGACTGCCGAACTCTACCGGAGCTGGCGCTATCGCCATGTCACCCAGCGGCACGGCCAAGAGTGGCCTCGGAGGCAGCGGCGGCGGATTGGGGATCGGCAAAGGGAACGGCCCCGGCAGCGGCTTGCAAGGTGAAGGTTCAGGCGCGGGTAAAGAAGGCACAGGACGCGGTTCCGATCCAAACGCACGCGGAGGAATCTCACCGCATCCTGGGCCCGGTGGCGCGGGAACCGGCACCAGCGGCACGCCCGCCATGCCCGGCGTATCCGTGGAGGGCGGCACCACAACCGTCACGCTGCCTAGTTTCGGAACTCCCGGAGGCGACGCCCCATCGACCGGCCCCGGCAGGTCCTCGCTGAATGACCACAAAAGATCCGGAGTTACGGTGGTCGCGACGTCGCGCTCGGGTGGCGTGTTGCCCTACTACGGTCTGTTGAAGGGCGACAACTATTCCATCTACATCGAAACCTCTCTGGGAACGGCGGTGATGCAATACTCCGATCCGTCTTCCGCCGCGCATCCGTCCCTCGAAGCGTTAAGCGAGCCCGAGCCTCTCCGTAAAGACCTTCCCGATGGCCTTCGACCAACGCACGTGGTAATCGCCTGCATCCTCGACCGCTCCGGAGATCTCAAAGACCTGAAGGTACTCGAGCCCGGAGCCGCCGAAACTACCTCAAAGATTCTGGTGGCTCTGCACAGCTGGAAGTTCCGTCCCGCATTTCGCGGAAATGAGCCGGTGGAAGTAAACGCGATTTTGGGGTTTGGGATCGATACGCGGTGAAGCGTCTTCGTTCGAACGATGGAGAGACGGGCGTCCCCGCCCGTCCGCGGATGAACCGGTAGCCGGACGAGAGCCTGTCCTGAGCGAAGTCGAAAGAACTCCGGCGCTCCATCGCGTCCGAGAGTCAGTAACCTTTGTGCTTGTCGACCACGGCTAGCAGTTGCTGGCCATTCAGATAGCGACGCAGGTTCTCCGAGAACAGCGCATAATGCCGCTCCCATAATTTGTCGGTAAGCGCCGCCGTATGCGGCGTGATCAGTAGATTGGGCACGTCCCACAGCGGCGAGTCGGCGGCCAGCGGCTCTTTCGGAAATACATCGAGCGCAGCACCGCCAATCTTTTTTTCGCGCAGAGCCGTAGCCAGCGCGGGTTCATCCACCAGCGGGCCGCGACCGACGTTGATCAGGCAGGCCTCCGGCTTCATGAGCGCCAAGCGTTCGGCGTTCGTGACAGCCTTAGTGGTGGCTGTGACCGGCGCTGCCAGCACGATGTAGTCCGCTTGCTGAAAAACTTCGTCAATCTGCGCCGGTCCGAATACGGCGTCCGCGCCTTCACCTCCCTTCTCTGGATGCTCGCGCTCCGCGATCACCCGCATGCCCAGAGCTTTCGCGCTCTTCACCACCGGTCGTCCGATGCTACCCAGGCCTATGAGACCGAGAGTTGCACCCGCGACCTCCCGCACGCGCGGCAGTTCGTCCCACAGGATCTGCTGCCCCCAAACGTGCTTCTCCTGCAGCCGAACCGAGCCCGGAATTTTCTTGGCCAGCGCAAAGATGAGCGCGATGACATGCTCCGCCACCACCGGCCCATGGACTTCGCGCGCGTTGGTGAGAACGATGTCGCTATTGACCAACTCCGGAAATATCAGCTGATGAACCGCTGCCGCCGGAGAGTGAATCCATCGCAGTTTCTTTGCCGCCGCGATCTGCTCGGGACGGATCGACCAGGCAATAACGATTTCAGCATCGCCGATTTCTTCATCCACGCGCTTGTAGTCTGGCAAGTGCACGACACTGACTTTTGGGAACTCCTGCTGTAGGCGCGTCGGGAACCATGCCGGAGCGTTCCACTGGTCAAAAGGATGATGAACGCAAATCAGCAGCTTGCGGATCGGGCCATTGGGTGATCGGGTCATCGGGTGATCGTAAAATCTTCTCGGCTCCGCGTCTCGGCGGTTCAAGCTTTGAGCGGCGTCCGCAAGTCCACGCCGGTCATTTCTTTCGGCTCGGCAATCCCCAGCATGCCGAGCATCGTCGGAGAAATATCCCGCAGCGAGCCGTTCGGCTTCAGTGTGAATTGCTTTGCGTCTTCCGCCATCACGATAAACGGCACTGGATTCGTCGTATGCGCCGTATGCGGACCGCCGGTTACGGGGTCAATCATTAGTTCCGCATTCCCGTGGTCGGCAGTAATCAGCATGGCTCCGCCTTTAGCGCGCACAGCTTTCTCGATCTCGCCCAGGCAGGCATCGACGGTCTCGACCGCCTTCACCGTCGGCTCAAGCTTGCCCGAGTGCCCAACCATGTCGGCGTTAGCGAAGTTGACGATCACCACGTCGAAGGTTCCGTCGTTGGTTGCTTTGACGACCGCCTCGGCGATGCCAGCGGCACTCATCTCCGGCTTTAGATCGTAAGTTGCAACCTTCGGAGACTGCACCAGCACACGATCTTCTCCCGGGAAAGGTTGCTCCACGCCGCCGTTAAAAAAGTACGTAACGTGCGCATATTTCTCCGTCTCGGCCACGCGAAGGTTCCGCATGTTCAACCCGCCCATGACGTTCGCCAGGATGTTCGCCATCGACTCCGGCGGAGTCACGACCGGCAGATCGAAGTTCTTGTCGTATCTAGTCATGCAAACGTACTTCAGATTTTTAGGCACACGTTCGCGCGGGATGGTTGCATCGAGGTCGACCGCGCCCGGCAAGTCGCTCCCACCCTTCTGGTTCAGTCCGCTGTTGCGGCAAAGAGCACGTGTGATCTGGCGCACGCGATCGGCGCGGAAGTTAAAGCAGATGCAGGAATCGTCATCGGAGATCTTAGCCAACGCCTCGCCGTGATTGTCGGTGCAGACGAACGGCACCACAAACTCGTCGGTCACGCCCTTGTTGTAAGACTCTTTCATACCCTGCACGGCCTCGACGTAAGCGCCGCCCTCGGCTTTGCCCTCGACCATCGCGCTGTAGGCCTTGGCGATGCGCTCCCAGCGGCGGTCGCGGTCCATAGCGTAATAGCGGCCGCTGACGGTGGCAATCTTGCCAGAGTTGTACTCGCGCATCTTCTGCTGAAGCTGATCGAGATAGCCGGCGCCGTTAGTCGGCAACGTGTCGCGGCCATCCATGAAGGCATGCACGAAAACGCGATCCACGCCGTTCTCCTTGGCCATTTTCAGGAGCGCGTAAAGGTGCTCCTGCCGCGAGTGCACGCCGCCATCCGACACCAGCCCGAACAGGTGCAGCTTGCGGCCGCTGGTGCGGCCATTCTTCATCGCTTCGACGAGCACAGGTTGCGAGGAGAATTCGCCGTTCTGGATCATCAAGTCGATGCGCGTGATGTCCATGTGCACAATCCGCCCGGCACCCATATTCAGATGGCCGACTTCGCTGTTGCCCATCTGCCCTTCCGGCAGCCCAACAAACGGTCCGCTGGTGTGGATAAGAGTGTTGGGATACTCGCGCAGCAACCGGTCATACGTGGGCTTGCGCGCGAGTGCGATGGCGTTGGCCTTGGTGTCGGCTCGGTATCCCCAGCCGTCGAGGATAATGAGGACGAGAGGTTTAGGACGGGGCATGAATTCGCTTTTAGCTCCTGGCTTTTAGCTTTCAGAAAATTGTTTCCCGCGGAGGAAAGCGGGACGTCGATTGCTCGGTAGATTGTCCCGCGATCACCGTTCGAATAACTCCGCCACAAATTGCAACCGGTCTTCTCCAGATACTTGGCGACCGCTGAGACAATTGCGTTGAGCGTTCCCAGTTTAAGAGTTTTATGGTCCGGGACAGTTACTTGATGAGGGGTACCGCGAAGATTTGACTTAAGGCGGAGGTGACTCCCTGTCTGCCGAATCACTTCATATCCGTAACGGCGAAGCATCTTCGCCAACTCGTGACCAGAGAGATCACGGGGCAATCTCAAGCGGGGATGACCTCGTCCTTCACCGTGTGCAACCGGATCACCGCAGGAACTAAACCCTCGTCAAAATGGCATCGGACAGCGTCCCGGACCATTTCCCGAAGTTCTTCCATGCTCTCGGCTTGGGTAAAAATGTCGTACCCGAGAGCGCGGGCTTCATAGCCGCCCTCAGGCGACTCTTGCACGGAGAAAATAATCTCAGTTTCTCGCATATCTCTGCTCCAGATTATACCCTGTCACCCTTCCACCACTGATTGGCTAGCGCCTCACTAGCTCTGGTTCGCTCGGAATTGATTTACGAGAGGCTTTATAATCGATCTCCTGGAGAAATCGATGCCTATCAACGAGCTCTTGCTGGTCGAATTTGATGAAGAAATGAACAAAACGCGTACGACCCTGGAACGCGTTCCGATGGACAAGAAGGACTTCGCGCCGCATCCCAAATCAATGCCACTGGGCAAACTGGCGCCGCACGTGGCGCAGTTGGCCGGCTTCGGTCTTGTAATCCTCACCACTCCTGAACTTGATTTTGGGAAGACCAAGATGCCGCCTGTGCCGTTTGATTCCGCGGCGCAACTGATTAAGGCCTTCGATGAAGGCGCTGCCCAAGCTCGTACCGCTCTCAAGAACACGAAGGATGAAGCCTGGACGCAGCCGTGGAAGCTAAGTATCGGCGACAAGCCGATCTTCAGCGGGACGCGCTTTCTAGCCTACCGGCAAATGTTCCTCAATCACCTGGTACACCACCGCGCCCAGCTCGGGGTTTATCTGCGATTGAATGACGAGCCGGTACCCTCGACTTACGGGCCTTCGGCCGACGACAGGATGGGATTTTAGCTTCCGATTCTAGCTCTCGGCTTCTCAGAAATTCCCCGAATTACCAGATCAGGTCGACGGGATAGCGTTCGAACAATGGATCGGCGGTGATGATTGGCCATTTCTCTTCGATACTCTGCGCGATAAGCAAGCGGTCGAACGGGTCGCGATGATGGAGCGGCAGCGATTCAGTCCTGAGCACATGGTCCAGCGTGATCGGCAGAACTTCGATTCTGTTCTTGGCTAGCTCTTTGACCAGATACGGCCCCGAGGGCTCGGGCAAAGGGAGTCTGCCCGCTTGCACCTTAATCAGAATCTCCCACACGCTGGCGACGCTCAGCCAGAGATCATTCGGACCGGTATAGATCTGTTGAGCCCGGCGAGAAAGCTTTCCTTCCTCCGCGATTGCCCATAAGAATGTATGTGTATCGAGGATCGCCTTCATTCGTAGAAGAGATCCTCGATCTCCTTGGGCAGCGGATCGTTGAAGTCCTCCGGCACGGTAAACTTCCCCTTCGCCGATCCCAGCATGCGTTTCTTAGGGCGCGCGTGCACTGGCACCAGCTTAGCGACAGGTGTTCCGGCCTTGGCGATAATGACCTCCTCGCCCATGGCGACCCGCTCCAGCAGGCGGGACAGGTGAGTTTTGGCCTCGTGGATATTGACTTCCATGCGTTTATTATAGCTAAGTCATGGACTAAGTCAAGTGGTCGCTAGTCAGGCATCACTGGCTCGTTTGCCCATACCACCTCGTGAAAAAGCAACCCACAGCTAAGCTTGTTGAATCCCGGGTCCCTAGGGTTACTGAAAACGACCTTCAATTGGTCACCTGTTGGCCCTCGAAGGTCCATCGTAGATCCCCCATAGTAGCGACCGCCGGGATCTGTAAACTGATATACGATCCAGAAGCTCCGAAGACCGCCTCTGCGCGGGCCGCCGATATTTGCGAGCGTTATACCGGGAGCTCGCATCAGCGTGCATTCTGAAAGCCAAGCTAGTACCGGAAACAGCAGAGCTACCATGAAGTAGGACAGAATGTAGAACTCAAAATATCGCGTACTACCCGGTTCAATTTGCTGTTTTAGTGGGTTTGTCCCAAGGAGACAAGCCAAGGCGGAGGCAATCGCAATGAAGGCGATCCCCGTCAGCAAATATAAATTGCGCCAATGAACGGCGAATTCCAGCCGTTCAGGAAGGTCATTAATTGAGAAAGTACGCCCCTCAATTCTAACGAGCGTATCTTGCGGAGGAACCGAATCGGCCACTTCGGATTTTCTGGCTGTGGCGATCCAGAACGTCCCGGTTTGTGCCCTTCCCGGAGAAATCCCATGATGACCAATAGGCAGATAATCAGCGCTAGACATAGCAAGATCAGCTGTACATAGGCGACAAACACGAAAACGATAATCAAACTGATCAAGCCGATGATGGCAATTCCTGCAGATCGCATCCGAGTCATCCCTTATAGTTCAGCGCCTTCACTCCCAAAAACCTTGCCGCCCCTCCCAACTCCTCTTCAATCCGCAGCAACTGGTTGTACTTGGCAATTCTGTCTGTCCGCGAAGCCGACCCCGTCTTGATCTGTCCCGCGCCCGTCGCCACCGCGAGATCGGCAATAAACGTGTCTTCACTCTCGCCCGAGCGATGCGAGATCACGGATGTGTATCCATTGCGGCGCGCCAGATCGATCGCGTCCAAAGTCTCGCTGACCGTCCCAATCTGGTTGACCTTGATCAGAATTGAATTGGCAACATGCTTATCAATTCCCTCCTGCAGCCGTTCGACATTCGTGACGAACAAGTCATCGCCCACCAGCTGAATCTTGCCGCCGAGCTCTTTGGTCAGCAATGCCCAGCCGTCCCAGTCGTCTTCGGCCAGGCCGTCTTCGAGGGACACAATCGGATAGTCATTCACCCACTTCGCCCAGTAACGAACCATGTCTTCGGAACTCTTTGCCGACTTGTCGGATTTCTTGAAGACATATTTTCCGTCCTGATAGAACTCGCTGGCCGCCGGATCGAGCGCAATCGCGATCTCCTCACCCGGTTTGTAGCCCGCCTGCTGAATCGCCTCCAGCACCACTTCAATGCCCTCCACGTTCGACTTCACCGACGGAGCAAAGCCGCCCTCGTCGCCAACCGCCGTGTTGTAGCCGCGCTTTTTCAGCACGCCCTTGAGCGTATGGAAGACTTCCACACCCCAGCGCAGCGCTTCGGAAAACGACGGCGCTCCTACCGGCATCACCATGAACTCCTGGAAGTCGACGTTGTTATCGGCGTGCGCGCCGCCGTTCAGGATATTCATCATCGGCACCGGCAACGTGTTCGCCGCTGCCCCGCCCAGGTAGCGATAGAGGGGCAGGGCGCAAGCGTTCGCGGAAGCCCGCGCCGCGGCCATCGAAACTGCCAGGATTGCGTTCGCCCCCAGTCGCCCCTTGTTGGGCGTGCCATCAAGTTCGATCAGCCTGGCGTCGAGCGTGCGCTGGTCGGCTGCGTCAACTCCGGCGAGGGCTTCCGCAATCTCGCCATTAACATTGGCGACTGCCTGCAGAACGCCCTTGCCGAGGTACTGGGTCTTGTCGCCGTCACGCAATTCGACCGCCTCATGCTCGCCGGTGGACGCGCCACTCGGCACAATGGCCCGCGCGCTGGCGCCGCCATCGAGAAAAACTTCAGCTTCAACCGTCGGATTGCCACGCGAGTCAAGCACCTGGCGTCCCCGGATATCGGCAATACTGGTAACAGGCATTAGTGCGTCCTTTGCTTATCTTATGGATTCAGAAACATCTTGATTTGGAAACATCGTCGCGAATCGTGTCCCGTAAGTTCGCGACATAAGCTTGGGATGTCATCTTGAGCGAAGCGAAAGACCTATGCATTGGGCTGGACTCAAAATTCATAGGTCCTTCGCTTCGCTCAGGATGACAGTGTGGACCTATACCACGAACTTGCGGGACGCCACACTAAGAAGAAAGTGGAATTATATCGGACCCGGAAGGACCCGGTCAGCGTGGTGGGACATATCTTATCGAATCGCCACCCGGCATCCCCGTACCCCATCCGTTATTGTTCCTGATTCCCACCTCGCTTAAAGTCGAACTCAGCATGAAGAACCGCACTGACACTCTGGAAATCGGATCGCGCGCCCCCGACTTTTCTCTGGGAGCGGCCAACCGCGAGGGCACATTCACTCTTAGCGGTCTGCTCGCGCAGGGCACGCTGATTCTCGAGTTTTTGCGCGGCACATGGTGACCGAACTGCGTGAAGCGCCTGACTCAGTTCGAGTCGCGGAGGCCGGAAATTGAAGCATCAGGCGCGCAGTTGGCGTTCATTGCGGCCGAAAAGCGGGACGGCGTGTGGAGGCCGGGAAAATTTCTGGAGAAACATCCCATCTCCAGCGTCTTTCTGCTCGATGAGGATCGGGCCGTGACCAAAGCCTACGGGCTCCATCACGCATTAGCCACCGACGCGCTCAACATCGCGCACCCGGCCACGCTCGTAATCGATCGCAGCGGCGTGGTGCCCTACATCTATCGCGGCGATAACCAGCTCGACCGTGCGCCGCTGGATGAGGTCCTGAGAGCGTGTTTCGCAGATGGATCGGGCTAGGTTCTGAGAAGGGCACGGCTTCAGCCGTGCCGCTACGAGCCGCATAAATACTGGGCTTTAGCCCCCTGAGGGGAACTGCCAGAGCCCTCTGAAACAACTTCGAGCGCTTTAGTTGGGCTCTTCAAGAGATGCGAAATTGAATTTTGGAGGCAACATGAAAAAAACATTTTCACTGACATCGCTTATCCTGATCGCAACCTTCGGCTGGGCGCAAACTTCGCTGCCCACCGGCACCGCCGTCAAGATGAAACTCGAAACCACTCTCGCAACCTTCAGCTCGAAAGCCGGAGACCCGTTCTCGGCAAGAGTTACCGAGCCGGTCGTGATGAACGGAAAAACCGTGATTCCCATCGGCGCCACCGTCGAGGGCCGCGTCACCAAAACGAACGAACCGCGTCGCATTGCCGGCAAGCCCACCATCGCCATCTTCCCCGAACACCTGGTCCTTCCGAATGGAGACAGGTTCATGCTGAACGCCTCGCTGGTTGACACCAACGCTCGCCACGGCACCGACGTCAACACGGAAGGGCAGTTCAAAGGCGACGGCCACGACGGCAAAGATCTCACCGAAATCGGCATGGGTACCGGCGGCGGAATGCTCGTCGGCGGTTTGGCGGGGGGCGGCAAAGGCCTGCTCATCGGCGGCACCATCGGCGCCACCGCAACCGTCGCGCACTGGCTTGGCAAGCACCGTTCCGCCGTGCTTCCTGCGGGCACAGAGTTGGTGATGGAATTGAACCGTCCGGTGACAATGACTGGCGCTGGCAGCGGCCAGTAGATTTAGAAACCTTCTAAATCTGGTAACGTTCTTTTATGAGGAATAAACGAATCGCGTCAATATGGGTAATCGTTGTAGTCTCGATTGCATTATCTTCGTGGCTCAAATCCGCGGTGGCTCGCCTTTGAACGGAGACTATGTTGGGCTTCAAAGCGAGGCGAGCCTCACACCTGACGAAAAAGATACCGAATGGTTTCACGAGAACACGCTGTTGGTCCGGGACAATCAGGCGATCTTAGATATGGTCCCTGTTTTCTTCAAACATGGCGAAAAGGGGTACTCAGCATCCGACGGCGGTTTTCTGACGTACCCAGGAAAGTTCTTCCAAGAGAACGGCCACGACTTCGTAGCTCTGCGATTGTTTCAGAGTGACTACATCATTTTCAGAGTTGGACAGAAACCGTATAACGAGGTCAAGGTATACCCGGTAAAATATGCGGCGGATGAAATCGAGATCAACGGCGTGCACTATAAGCGCACAACACTGGACCAGCAGAAACAGAAATATCTTTTGGATCTAATGAAGCGGGAGCCCGCAGACCCTGACAAAAGCGGGGAACGATAAAGCGCCAATCTCGTTGTGCACTGTTCCCATTTGAGCGGCAGCCCACGATCCATTGCTTCACCCGCCCACTGCCAGCAGATCCGCCTCCGCCAGCAATTCCAGTTCGATCCATCCTTCCACCGGCAACGCGTCGACTGGCAGATGGTTCTGCCACAAGCTAAAGCGCAGCCGTAGCCGGACCGTCAGCAGATCCGAGCTTTTCGGTCCCCGCACTTTCTCAATCCCCAGCGGAGCTGCAAGCAGCCACGTGAGCGGCAGACGAAACTCAAAATTCCGGACCAGCGCCACCCGCGCCATATCTCTCGAATCGGTCGAATCGGCCACCGCCTTGCCGTCCTTCTCCGACACCTTCCACGACTGTATGCGACCACCACTCATCTCCGCACCCAACCGCAGTTCGCGCCGGGGCTTGGCCGTGTGGTTTGCCCACGACTCCAGGTTCACCACCACTTCGAATGCTTCTTTCGGCACTTTGCCGGCGAAATCCAGCCGACCGTACACATACTGCTCGTCGATCCCGGCAAACACTTCATCCATCAGAAACTGCTTGCCGTGCATGGCACTCGAACGCTGGTCAGCCGTGTAACGCGCCGCCCCCATCCACTCGAAGTAGCGCACCATGTCGCCCGCGACCCGGGGATGGATGTAGGCGCTCTGCGGCGTGAACGAAGGCCGCGCCACTCCTTCAATGATCGGTTGCGCCAGATAATCCGGCGGGGTGCCCCCCAACGCCTGGTAAACATTCGATAGGTGTTTGCGGTAGAGTTCGTCGAAGTCGCGATCATTCGCCGAGTGGTGCTCCGGTCCGTACCACCAGTTCCAGTCGCTGCCTTCGGCGATCAATATCTCTTCAAACGCCAGCTTGCGTTGTTTCTCGGTTGCGTCCGGAGCCGCCTGCGCATAGAAATTGCGCG
>Ga0209648_10003923_pt1 | contig 12580 bp, 6 predicted proteins | sample GraSoi2013_115cm_FD_185830 | JGI IMG/M metagenome (GOLD analysis project Ga0209648, IMG submission 185830) | Grasslands soil microbial communities from the Angelo Coastal Reserve, California, USA - Sample 9_17_2013_115cm (SPAdes) (version 2) | ecosystem: Environmental > Terrestrial > Soil >...
CGTATAGAAGATTTGCAGCGAGCAAGGAAGTAATTTCTCCGGTATCAAATGGCGGAGAAACCTCGACCACATCGCACCCGACGACGCTCAGGCCGCGCAGGGCGCGAACGAGCTCCAGGATCTGCACGCTCGTCAAACCGCCCACTTGCGGGGTCCCCGTTCCGGGAGCAAAGGCCGGGTCGACAACGTCGATATCCAGCGTGATGTAAACGAGTTTACCGCGAAACGCCTTCAAGTGGCGTTGAACGATCGCCAGTCCTTCCTTGTGAAATTCCTCGGCGGTGACCATTCTGACTTTGTGGGCGCGTGCGAAGTCGAAGTCTTCTTCACCGTAGACCTGTCCACGAAGGCCGACCTGCAAGACACTGCCATCTTGAAGCAGACCTTCTTCAAACGCACGACGGAACGGCGTGCCATGCGAGTATTTGCTGCCAAAGTATTCGTCCCACAAGTCGTTGTGGGCGTCGAATTGGATCAGCGCGACGGGACCGTGCCGCTTTGCCACCGCGCGCAGGATTGGGAGGCTGATGGAGTGATCTCCTCCCACGCACACGCAACGCACACCGGCCTTCAAGAGAGGAAGGATTCCCTGCTCGATCCGGCGAAAAGTGTCCTCGATGGAAAGTGGATTGACGGAGAGATCGCCGAAGTCCGCGATGCGGTGCTTGGCGAAGGGATTTACGTGCAAAACGGGATTCCAGGGCCGGATGATTGCTGATTGGGCTCGGACATGACGCGGCCCGAAACGCGGCCCCGGCCGGTAGGTCGTGCCGCCGTCGAAGGGCACTCCGATCAAGGCGACCTCCAACTCCTCGGGCTGTGCGATATGCGGCAGACGCATGAAGGTAGGGATGCCGGTGAAGCGCGCGTAGACGAGCGCGTCGACCGGCTCGGGATGAGGTAATCGAAACTTCCGCCGTGCTTGGGGCATGCGCGTGCATCTTAGTTTCCCGAAATGTCCAAAGTCAACGCGCAGCAATCCGCATGTCGCGCTTAAAATTGACTCGCCATTCATCGCTCGCTAACAAGCAGAGTTTACAAATTGTCCGCGGGCGAAGTGACCCGTGATTGTTCCGGAGGCGTCCGTCCGCCGATGCATTTGTTCCATGCAGTTCCAAACATCGCTCAAACCTAGATATCCCAAGGAGATACCGCATATGTATCATCGCTTTATAAAGACAATGGCAGTCGTGGCCGCAGCGGCCCTGGCCTTGCTGCCCACAGGCCCGGCGTTTGCCGACGGTTCCTCAACGGCAACACCGATCAAGCACCTCGTGGTGATCTTCCAGGAAAATGTTTCGTTCGACCACTATTTCGGAACCTATCCGAATGCGCTGAACCCGGCGGGCGAGCCAACCTTCAACGCTAGGCGCAACACGCCTACGGTGAATGGCTTGAGCTCGGGGCTTCTGAGCAACAATCCGAACTTGAATCCGCTGAACGGCGCGGGTGCGACCAATCCGTTTCGCCTGGATCGTTCGCAGGCTGCCACGAGAGACCAGGGTCATGGCTATAAGGCAGAGCAGCAGGCGTTCGACATGGGATTGATGGATTTGTTCCCCCTGTTCGTTGGGAAGGCCGGGCCACCGCCGACAGGAGGAGGCGTCACCAGCACCACGGGTCTGAATCTGGGCTACTTCGACGGCAACACGGTGACCGCCCTGTGGAACTACGCGCAGCACTTCGCTATGAGCGATAATTCGTATAGCACGGGCTTTGGCCCCTCTACTCCGGGTTTGCTAAACCTCGTTTCGGGCCAGACCAACGGTGCAATTAACATTTCCGCTGTGGCCGCCACCTTCGCGGTGGTCGATGGGGGAGCCGGATCATTCACCGTGATAAACGATCCCGACCCAGTCGGGGACGTTTGCTCGGGCAGCGCGGTGGTGAGCATGAAAGGACAAAATATCGGCGATCTGCTCAACGCGGCAGGTGTGAGTTGGGGGGCGTTCATGGGCGGGTTCGACCTCACGACCCAGAACCCCAATGGCACGACGGGCTGCAAGAGGAGCTCCACCGGCCTTGCGGGTGCAACAGGCGATTACATCCCGCATCACGCCTTCTTCCAATACTATGCGTTGACGGCCAATCCGACTCACGCGCGGCCCGCCTCCATCGCCGAAATTGGGCACGACGGCCTGGCAAACCATGAATATGACCTTGAGGACTTCTTTGCCGCGGTCCAGGCGGGCAATTTCCCGGCCGTGAGCTTCCTCAAAGCCCAAGCCTTTCAAGACGGGCACGCCGGCTATTCCGACCCCTTGGATGAGCAGCATTTTCTAGTTAAGGTGGTCAACTTCCTGCAGTCGCGACCAGACTGGGGCAGCACAGCAGTAGTCATCATGTATGACGATTCCGACGGGTGGTACGACCATCAAATCGGACCTATCCTCAACCAGTCCCACGGAGCGGCGGACGGTCTGACTGGGTTTGACACCGTAGCCAAACTGGGTACCTGCGGAGGCGCCGCGGATTCAACGGCCTTGCCTGGAGTTGATCCGGGGAATGCTCACGCGCTTGGCCGCTGCGGCCTTGGTCCACGCCAGCCACTACTTGTTGTCTCTCCGTGGGCGCGGCAAAACTTCGTGGACCATTCAGTGACCGACCAGAGTTCGGTCCTGCGATTCATCGAGGACAACTGGCTGCAAGGGCAGCGCATTGGCCAGGGCTCTTTTGATGCAATCACAAATTCCATCACGCAAATGTTCGACTTCAGCCAGAACAACAATGATCAGGGAAACGGGGGGGTCCTGTTTTTGGATCCGAGTACCGGTGAACCCATTTATCAATAGAAAGAGGGCTGGCGCGCAAGACACGCGACATCAAGGGAGACGAAAGCAAAGTAGGAGGCCCGTCGTAAGCGATCTGCGGCGGGCCTCCTTGTTTCGTGGTATGCGGTAAGACAACCCCGGCGCGGCCTCTGTCATCCGTTTACGTATTCTCCTGGTGCAGGGAGAGATGAACACGCACTGGCCCCTTGCCGCAATCGTGGGTGGGTTGCTGTTCGCAGGCGCAACGCGAGCGGCACAACCAAGCGAGAGTTCCGCCCCCAATGACGATACTGCCTCGCTGCACCCGGAAGCCTCCACCCCCCTCGTTGATGAAATTGTTTTCTTGGGTCTCCACCGCATCGCCTTCGCCGCAGTGCAGGCACAGATTTCATCCCGCCGAGGGGAAAGCCTTGATCCACGCAAAGTTGAGGCCGACGTCCGCACGCTAGCGCGTCTCGGCTGGTTCGGCGAGATTTCCGTCGAAACGCAGTCCGTAAAAATCACTTCATCGCCATCTCTCGCGGCAGTGGCGGGAGTGCGGCTCGTGTTTCATCTCGAGGAGATGCCCTACCTTACGAGGCTCGAATATACGGGCTCGCGGCTGCTTTCTCACACGCAGGTCGAAAAGCTATTGAGTGAAAACCATCTAACAGTGCGCCTGGGCGAACCTGCTAATCCAGCAAACCTTAAAAAGATCGCACAAACAATCCAGTCCGCGCTTGCTGAATTAGGCCACCCACAGTCGGACGTGGAAATTTGCCGGGACGAATTCCCAAACCGAACGGTCCGCGTTCGTTTTGAAATCACTGACGGTCCTCACATCCCTGTCGGACGGATCGATTTCCAAGGAAACACAGAATTGCCCGCAAAATTGTTACAGCGGCAAATGCGGCGGATCGTTCCGGGAGCGCTCCTCGCCACTCTCCGCGGCAAGAATGCCTACGCGCCCGCGGCTTTCGAGGAGGACCGCGAACGAATCCTGGCGTATTACCAGAATCACGGTTATCCGGAAGCGCGGATCGGCAATGTCCGAGTTTTGGATTACGAAAAAAATTCGCTGCGCTGGTTTCCCTGGCCTCATCGGGCGATCGAAATCCGCCTAGCGGCCCGCATTCCCGTGCAAGCTGGCTCCTATTACAGAATCGGATCGATGAATGCCTCACAAGCACTTTTGGAGGCTGGCGGGATGCGCGGACAGAAGCTCCAGACACTCTCGCGCTCCGAAATTGGCAAACCTTATTCTGCGCAAGCGCTCGAGCACCTGCGCCGGGCGTGGTTTGCTGCCATCCAGCCAAAGCCCAGCGCCCAAAAACCAGCGCCCTATCGGGCCGTGGATACTTCGCGGATTTTTGACCGGGATACCGGCGCAGTAAGAATTAAGCTGGGCTTCAGCGATGCACCGCCCTACATCGTGCGCCGCATCGAAATTCAAGGTCTTCACCGTTTCGGCGATCGTTTCATAAGGCGGCGCATTCTCTTGCGGGAAGGGCGCCCGTTCGACGATCGCGCCCTTGAGGCAGGCCTAACGCGCCTAGCACGGACGGGCTACTTCCGTCCTATTCACAAAGAAGACATTCACATTGCGACCGACGAAATCGCACGCGCCGCCGACGTGAGCGTCCATCTCCATGAGATAGGCCAGCAACGCGTGTCGTTTTCGGGGAGCCAGGGCCAATTCGGCAGCACGCTCGGAATCGCTTACACTATTTTCGATCTTTTCCAGCGGGAGGAGTTGCTCGCCTCGCAAATCGATGGCGGCTCGGAAAGTTTGCAGCTTCTGCTCGGCATAGCGAAGGGTGGAGTTCTAAGCTCGCGGGGATCCTTGGCGCTCTCGGTGTTCAACAATATCTTGCGTCCACGCTTCGTGAACAGCGTCAAGGGGCCGTTCTTCACTTCACAGAGCGAAGGGTTGAACGCAGGCTGGACCTACGCCGCGACGAACGTAGACTCGTTGGGAATCAATTACGGCGTGTCGCGTTCAACCACGGATTATTCCGTCGCTCTCCCCGCGACCCTCGCTGGTGTCACATCCAGTGACATTCATGCCCATACGTCGAGCCACGCGCTAGGGTTCGGTTGGACGCGTGACACTGAACAGGAACGCCTCGCATTTGCAAATTCTGTTTCCGGCGGGTGGTTGGGGGGAAGCGAGAACCTGTTTCGCTCTTCGGGTGAGTATGCCCATCTTTTCCCGGACCCGATTTTCAAGCATGAGAATTCCTGGGCTTTTCGATCCTCGTTTAGCGGCACCGGCAGTTATCGGGGTGATATGCCGTTGTATGCTCGAATCTTTTCAGGAGATGACCAAGTCCGCGGTCTTCGCACGGGTGAGTTGGGCCCTTACGCCAGCGTTTCTTCCGTAACAGCTTCGGGGAATACACAATATTCAGCCGCGCCGGCCGGAGCCAACCTCATCGGCGCCGCAAATATGGAGTACCGCTTGCCGCTAACTCCTGGGATGCAAGCCGCCGGCTTTTTTGACTTGGGATCTGGCTGGTTGCTTCCCAATTGGCTGGGCCACACTCGTCCCTCGTTGCTGCATACGACCAATGGCCTCTTGCACGGCTCGTGCGGGGCTACTACGCGGTTAACGTGTTGCGCCTAAATCGTTTCCTCGCGCTGTCGGGCGGCTCGGTGTTCCACGCGCACAACCGCTTTTCCGCGTTCGGCTGGGCGCTCGGAACTCTATTCTGAAGCCTCTCGTCTGTACTAAACTCCCATCATCATGAAATACGACAAACTCATCAAGGAGGCTTCGCGCCTTGCGGCGCCTTACCGCGTAACGGATGGCGAGAAGTTCCGCCTGAAGGACTACGACCCCGCCGATACCAACGGCGTAAGAAGCAAGCGCCATGCACAGACCATCCTCAATAGACGCGTCGGCCTACTCAGCCACATGCAGGAGAAACTTTACGCACAGGACCGTTGGGCGCTCCTAGTGATACTTCAAGCTTTAGACGCCGCCGGCAAGGATGGGGTGATCAAGCACGTCATGTCCGGCGTGAATCCCCAGGGATGCAGCGTGTCCGCTTTCAAGGCGCCCAGCAATGAAGAACTCAGCCACGATTATCTTTGGCGGTCACACAAGACGGTTCCCGAGCGGGGCAAAATCGGCCTCTTCAATCGCTCGTATTACGAAGAGGTGCTGGTCGTGCGCGTGCACCCCGAACATCTGGGGGCTGAAAAATTACCTGACCGCCTCGTCACAAAAGAAATCTGGGATGAGCGCTTCGCCGATATCAGCGCCTTTGAACGCTACCTCACGCGCAATGGCGTGGTGATTCGCAAATTTTTCCTGCATGTCTCAAAGAAAGAACAAAAAAGGCGCCTCCTGGAAAGACTTGAGGATCCCAATAAGAATTGGAAGTTCTCGATGGCGGATGTCCAGGAGCGCGGCTTCTGGAAAAATTACCAGCAGGCTTACGAAGAGATGGTCCGAAGAACGGCGACGAAATATTCGCCATGGTACGTGGTCCCCGCGGATAACAAATGGTTTACGCGACTGGTGGTGGCTTCGGCGATCATCGAGACGCTACATGGTCTGGATTTGGCGTTTCCTGTCCTTGACAAAGCAAAGAAGAAGGAACTGAAGGCCGCGCGCGAATCTCTCCTGCGAGACCACGCCTAGGAAGGCTGTTCCGCTGAGTCTACTTGGATACTTGCCGTGTGGATTCGCGTACCACCAGCTCGGCCGGCACTTTTCGGCGCACGATAGGAACGTCGCGCTTCTGACGCACCGCATTAACCGCTTCCAGCACAATTCCAACGCTCAGCGTCCCCATGACTTCCATGGGTTGCCTCACGGTTGAAAGCGACGGCACGGAAATCGCGGCCTGCGCCACGTCATCGAAACCCACGACGGAGCAATCTTCCGGCACGCGCACTCCTTTCTTTTTTAACGCCCGCAGCGCACCGAGCGCCGTCATATCGTCAAACGCCATCAGCGCGGTAAACGACTTGCTGCGGCACAACAATTCCGCCGTCAAACCGGCGCCCGCCTCAAAACTTGAATTGGGATCGAGCGACTCCGGCAATTCCGCGATCCGCCGTTGGTCCAGCACGATCCCCGCGGCCTGCGCGAAGCTCCGAATGCCTTTCCATCGCTGGCCGCTGCTGGCGAGCGTTTTCGGTCCGCGAATGAAGGCCATCTCGCGGTGGCCCAGACGGTGGAGACTCTCCAGCGCCGCTCGGGCGCCGGCTTCGTTGTCCACGGAGACCGTGCTCACCGTGTCGATATCGATCTCGCGGCCCACAATAACTGTGGGCACCTGCTTGCGCGTCAAATCCGCGAGCAGCTTGATGTCCATCACCAGCCAATTGGCGATCACGATCAGCCCTTCTACGCGGCGGTCCAGCAGCATTTCAAGATAACGCTCGAAACGATGCGGCTCGTTGTGCGCATCCGCCAGCAGCGACAAGTAATTTCCCTGATAAAGCGAATTTTCGATCCCCCGCAGGATCGGCGTGCAGTACGGATCGGTGATGTCAAAAACCATCACGCCGACCACATTCGAGCGTTGGCTGCGCAACGAGCGGGCCAGCGGATTTGGGCGGTAGCCTAACCGGCGCGCCGCGGTCTCGATACGCTGCTTCGTGTCGCCAGGAATGTACCGGGAGAGCGGCGCATTGTTTAAAACGATGGAGACGGTCGAGGCGGAGTATCCGCTCTTGCGCGCCACGTCGCGAATCGTAACGACGGCACTTTTCGCCATAGCGTCCTTTCTCTGATCAAGGCAATATCCGCTCCGCCGGGCACCGCCGCTGCGAGCAGCCCTCCGCCCGTGGTGCTAAGAAACTGTCTGCGGTCGAGAGTCGCTTCTCGGCGCCGCTTATTCCTACGATTCACGTCGCTGAGCGGACCTGTACGCTGGAATTCGGCTATTGGGGCGGCATTATACGCCGACGCGATGGTGCGACTGTAAGGAAGTTTACCCTTTCCAGGGAACGAGGGTTTCTAGCGGCGGAATCGAGGCCGGCATGGTCAATGCCCGCTCGGGTGGCTGCTTTCCATGCTGAATCGCCTGCACGAACATTTCAATCGCCTGTCCAGTATTCGGAGGCACAAAAACTGTCGCGGCCAACAAGCTGCTGCGCACCCACGTTTGCCCTGTTTTCGGCAAGCCGTCGCAGCCCGTATAAGGCAGCTTCAGCCACCTTTCGCGATCCGATTCATTCGTCAGTTCCTGAAATGCTTTGCGCGCGCCCATCGCCATCGAATCATCCTGCGCGCCCACCAAGTCTATCGCCATTCTCTGCGACGTTGAGAGCTTCAACCAGGACCGCACCGCTCGCTGCGCACTATCCTCCGTCCACTGCCCGCGCAGCAACGCGAGCTGGATGTTTGCGGGCTTGGTTTCCTGCATTCCCGCAGTGCGTTCCTTGGCAGCAGAATTCTCCGAGGGCCCCTGGATATAGAGGATGGACCCGCCTTTCGGCAGTAAGGCGGCAAATTGCCGCCCCTGGATACGCCCGATTTCTTCGTGGTCGGAACTAACCGCGAAGATCGGCACGGTCGAAGTCCGGCGCAGCTCGGCAATGTAATTTGCGTCGCGGTTCAGCACCGCCCATCCTATCCCCGCTCCGGCGGCAGCGCGTGCGACCTGCGGGAGCGCCGTGCCTCCTACGGGTTCGAAAACGATCGCGTCAGGCCGCGTTTCTGCGGGCGCCTGGATCGCTTTCAGAATCTGCGTGCTCTGCGTGATGGCATCGTTATCGGCGTAAATGATCTGCGCCTCCACACCCAGCCTCTTCGCCGCCTGCTCTGCCGACTGCGCCTGTTCAATCTGATAGTCGTTGTCGTTGGTAGTCAGTGAAACTAGGAATCTGAGCTTTCGCATTGCGCCGCCGCTTGCTCCCTACTCGTCTTGCCCTGCGTCTACGATACGCTGCACGAGCACGGAATCTAGTGAATCGTTACCCGGTGTGTCATCAAAGAAAATCCGGGTCATCAAGGCGCCAATACACCGGAAAGATAAAATCTTGTAAAACGAGAACTGCTCTCACTTCCCTTCATTGACGCTTATGGCAAGACTGGCGTTCCAGCCGCTTTCGCGATAAGAAATACAGCTAATCTGAATGCCATCAAGATGGTCGCGCGGAGATCCCTGCATGGCTGAGCAGGACACAAACTGGCGTCGCGGCTTCTGGAGCCTGATCGCCACCCAGTTCCAAGGCGCATTTAATGAGAATGGCCTGAAGAGTCTTGTCTTCTTCCTGATCCTTGCGATGCACCTGAAGCCCGAGGAAGAAAACAACAGGGTCTTTGTCCTCAACCTCCTGTTTTCCGTGCCCTTCATCCTCTTCTCCATGACCGGCGGCTATCTCGCCGACCGCTTCAGCAAACGAACCGTCACCGTCGGAACCAAGCTGTTTGAGATGGCCGTGATGCTTCTGGCGATGCTCGCCTTCGCCCAGGAAAATCTCCAGCTCGCTTTGGCCGCCGTCTTTCTCGCCAGCACACAAGCCGCTTTGTTCGGCCCCTCGAAGTACGGCCTGCTGCCGGAACTTTTGCCGCAAGAACTCTTATCCTGGGGCAATGGTGTCATCGAGCTCGGAACCTTTCTCGCAATTATCTTCGCAGTCGTTGCCGCCGGATTTTTGTCCGACACATTTCGCGGGCGCCAAGCGATTTCTGGTCTGATCTTTCTTGGCTGCTCACTCGTGGGACTCGCTTGCGCATTGGCCATCACGCACGTCCCCGCCGCGGACTCCTCGAGGAAGTTCCGCGCCAACGTCTTCGGTGATCTCTGGGCCCAGGGCCGCCTGATCCGCGCAGACCGAGTTCTGTGGCTCGCGGTTCTGGGCAACACGTACTTCTGGTTCTTCGGAGCCCTCCTGCAAAACAACGTCATTTTTTATGGCGAGAGACTTCTGCGCGTTGACAGCTCTCATACTGGTCCGCTTTTGGCCTCGGTTGCCATTGGGATCGGCGTGGGTAGTTTGGCGGCGGGCTTTCTTTCCGGCGGAAAGATCGAATACGGACTGATTCCTCTTGGCGCACTCGGAATGACGGTCTTCGGCTTTGCCCTTTCCCTTCATGGTCTCTCTTTCCTGCAAGTACTTGTTGTGCTGGCCGCGCTTGGCTTTGCCGGCGGATTTTTTATCGTCCCTATCAACGCCTTGATTCAGCACCGGCCCGAAGAGCAGCACAAAGGCGGCGTGATTGCCGCGGCGAATCTGCTTTCGTTTGTGGGCATTGGCGCCGCTGGCGCGCTCTACTACCTATTGACGAACTACTTGCATCTTGGCCCTGCGGCCGTTTTCTTCTGGGCAGCCGTCGGTACGCTCATCGCTGCCGCTTATGTCTTGTACCTGCTCCCGGATTCTCTCCTGCGCCTTTTGCTTTGGATTGCCACGCATACTCTCTACCGCATGGACATTCAGGGCCGCGAAAATGTTCCCGCCCGCGGTGGTGCATTGCTCGCTCCAAACCACGGCTCCATCGCCGACGCCGCCCTGGTCATTGCTTCCACCGATCGGCCAATCCGCTTTCTCATGTTCAAAGAAGTCTACGACTCTTCGCTGATCAAGCCCTTCGCGAAGATTCTTGGCGTTATCCCGATCTCTTCGGACCAGCGGCCCCGCGAGATGATTCACGCGCTGCGCGAAGCCACCGAAGCGCTGCGTAACGGTGAACTGGTCTGCATTTTTCCGGAAGGCCAGATGACGCGAATCGGCCAGATGCTTCCCTTCCGCCGCGGCATGGAACGCATCATGAAGGGCGTGGATGCGCCCATCATTCCCGTAAATATTGATGGCATCTGGGGCTCCATCTTCAGTTTTTCCGGCGGTCGTTTTTTCTGGAAGCTCCCTCGGCGCATTCCTTATCCTGTTCGCGTCACCTTCGGAAAGCCGCTCCCTCCGACGGCCACTGCGCAGGAGGTGCGCCAGGTTGTTCAAGAGCTGGGTGTCGACGCTTTCCTGCGCCGCAAGCGCTACATGAAGACACTCACGCGTTCCTTCATTCAGACTGCTCGGCGCCACCCGTTTCGCTTCGCCATGGCCGATGGACGAACGCCGCGTCTTCGGTTCCTCTCTGTGCTGGCGCGGTCCATTTTCCTTGCCCGGCGTTTGCGCACGCCCTGGCGCGGCCAGGAAATGGTCGGCATTTTGCTTCCTCCTTCGATTCCTGGAGCCGTGGCGAATCTTGCCGCTCTGCTGATGGGCAAAGTGCCCGTCAATCTCAATTACACCGCATCCAATGAAACGCTGGCCTCCTGTGCGGAACAATGCAATTTGAAAACCGTGCTCACTTCCCGGCTGTTTCTAGAAAAAATTCACCCGCAATCCCCGGCGGAAACTATTTTCATCGAAGATCTTGCGGGAAAACCCCGGCTCGGCGAACGGCTCGCCGCGTTTATTGCCGCTTCTTGTCTCCCCGCAAGAGGAGTTGAAAAATATGCCGGCGCTGAACGCAAGATTCAACTCGACGACGTGGCCACAATTATTTTCTCCAGCGGCTCCACTGGGGACCCCAAGGGCGTCGTGCTCACGCATTACAACGTCGCTTCCAACGTCGAGCAGCTCAACCAGGTCTTCATGCTGCACGCCAACGACCGCATTCTTGGCATCCTTCCTTTCTTCCACTCCTTCGGCTTCACAGGCACTCTCAGTTTGCCCATGGCCGTTGGCTTGGGTGTTGTATACCATCCCAACCCTCTCGAATCCCGCGCCATCGGCGCACTCATTAGCCAGCATGTCGTCACCATGCTCCTGGCCACTCCCACTTTTCTGAACACCTTCGCTCGGCGGTGTTCGCCGGAAGACTTCGGCAGCTTGCGCTTCGTCATGGCTGGCGCGGAAAAACTTCCCGAACGGATTTCGCAAGCATTCGAAGACCAGTTCGGAATTCGCCCCTTGGAAGGATACGGTTGTACGGAATGTTCTCCCGCGGTGGCCGTAAATACCCACGATTTTCGCGCCGCCTTTTTTCGCCAGGTGGGAGCAAAACGCGGCACGATCGGTCATCCGCTTCCGGGCATCGGAGTGCGCATTGTGGATCCGGAAACGCGCCAGCTTCTCCCCGTCAATGAGCCCGGCTTGCTCCTTGTCCGCGGCCCCAACGTCATGCAAGGCTACTTGAACCGCCCCGAAAAGACCGCCGAGGTTCTGATCGATGGCTGGTACAACACAGGAGATATCGCGGCGATGGATGAAGACGGATTCCTCCGCGTCACGGACCGGTTGAGCCGCTTCAGCAAAATCGGCGGCGAGATGGTTCCCCACATCAAAATCGAAGACAAGCTCCACGAGCTGGCCGAGGCCACTGAGCAGGTCTTTGCCGCTACCTCCATTCCCGATGAAAAAAAGGGCGAGCGCCTCATCGTGCTTCACACGCTGTCCGAGGGAAGTCTGCGCGAATGCCTCGATCGTCTTGCAAAGAGCGAGCTGCCTGCCCTCTGGAAACCTCGGCCCGACCAGTTTCTCCACATTCAGAATCTGCCCTATCTGGGCACCGGCAAGCTCGACCTGCGGCGCCTGCGCGAACTGGCGCTGGAAATGGCGCATCAAGATTGAATTTACTCGCAAAGCGCCGCTGAAATCGGTAACGTTGCAGCGGAATTCCGCGCGTCTTGACACCAGCGGATCCTTCGACAATGAATCCGGAAAATTCGCTTCCACGCCGCAACCTGGCTCGCCGTCTGATCGTCACCGCCCTCGTGCTCGGCGTCTGGTTCTGGACGCAGTCGCTCATCGGCGCCCGCTCACTGCCAGCTACTGGTATCGGCGATGCGATTCACCAGTGGACTGCTCCGCTGAATTCCTACTTCTACGAAAACCTCCGAGCTGCGAACGCTCTTCTGATCGTC
>Ga0209648_10003925_pt1 | contig 12579 bp, 8 predicted proteins | sample GraSoi2013_115cm_FD_185830 | JGI IMG/M metagenome (GOLD analysis project Ga0209648, IMG submission 185830) | Grasslands soil microbial communities from the Angelo Coastal Reserve, California, USA - Sample 9_17_2013_115cm (SPAdes) (version 2) | ecosystem: Environmental > Terrestrial > Soil >...
GGCGGGGCGGGCCGGTGGCCCTGGGACGGCCGGCCTGCGGCGGGTGCGTGCGGCAGCTGCCCCGAATCGGCGGCCCGCCGCCCAAAGCCGGGGAACCGGCCGGCGCCGTGCGGGTTCAAACTAGCCGAACGCGGGACGCGGCCCCAGAACAACAGCGGGCAGAATTATCCCGAACGGCTGCCGCGGCGCATCTGTTCTCTTGCCGGACGCTTGATCGCAAGCGCCCGGCTAGTGGCTGACCAGGCGTAACGGCTCCGGCGTCGGTGCCGTAACGAAGTCAGCGTGGTGCCGCGCGCAGCCGGTCATGGGTGTGTACCGGGTTGTCGGTGATTGTCGCCTGGACGCCGGGACTGGCCATCCGCTACCAAGGTGGCTATGCGACAGGTCGCACAGATCATCGGGTCCCTGGTCCAGCTGGACAGCGCGGCCGAGGTGCTGGCCGGCTCGCTGGTTGCGCTGCCGGAGGGATGCTCCAGCGATGCGGTGCGCGCGGAGCCCGCGGTGGCAGACGCGGTGAAAGCGCCGGCCCGGGTGGTGCGGGCGTTCCGGCTGCCGCTGGGCGAGGCACTGCCCGGCCTGCGGCTGGCTGCTGGCCAGCTGATTAGCCCGCAGGAGCTGACCCCGAGGATCCGCAACGCGCTGTTTCGCGCGGACATCCGGACCTGGGGTGATCTGGCGCGGCGCTCGGAGCTGGACCTGCTGGACATCCGCGCGTTCGGCCAGGTGTCGGTTGAGGTCATCACCGAAGCCGCGGTGTGGCGCGTCGTGCTGACCGCCGCCGGCAGCGCCGCGGGAGGGCCGCAGCTGCCGCCACGGTCGGCTGGGGAGTGCGGCGGCGGCGGCGCCAGCGCCCGGGCGGCTGCGGCATTCGGCGTCGAGGTGCCCACGGTCCCCACGGGTGCGATTTTGACGGCGGTGACGATGGTGGAGGCGTTGGGTGACCCAGATGACGAACAGATGTTCGCGCGGGTCGCCGCGGAGGTGCCGCTGCTGGTGGCCAGGTGGGGGATTCCTGTCCTCACTCAGGCGTTCGGGCTGCTGATCGGCGCGGCGGTCACCCTGGTCACCCCACCACTGGGTGGGCCGGGCCGGCTGCACCTGGTGCTGCCGCCGGTGCTGACCCGGCTGAACAGGCTCCACCTCCCCGGGTATCTGCTGCCGGCGATGGCGGGGGTGCTGCCAGCGGCCTGCCTGGACCAGGACCCGTGGCAGTGGCGGCACAGCATCGGCCCCATCGGCAACGCCGAGGCCCTCGCCTGGTGCTACACGGCGTGGCTGGTCACCGATTTCGTCGACACAGTTGTCCTGCGCGAGCACGGCGCATTCACCCGGCGCCTGACCGGGCTGGTGACATGCGCAGATGCCATCCCGGACGATCTCGGCGGCCTGGACAACATGCCTGGATAGTGTTCGGCCAGCTTGGCTCACTGGACCCCCAAGCATCCGTGCGGCGCGAGCGCGTCGAGTGGGCCTGCCGGTCGTGGATAGCGCACGCTGCCGATCCGGCCCCACGTACCGGCGCGGGCTGCCCCACGCAGACCCGCCACGCGCGCCCGCGCGTTTCCACCATCCGGCGGGAGCGGGGGTCAGGCGCGGGGCCACGCCGCGAACCGCTCCCGCAGCGCGGTGACATCCCCCGGGGTAAGCCCGAGGGACGCGAACCACCCATCACTGACCTGGTCCAGCCGCCGGCCCGCGTCCGCGAACTCCTCATCGGAAAGGCCGGGATCCAGCCGCTTGGCGAAGCCGGTCAGCTCGGCCACGGTGTAGCGCTCCAGGGCGGCGGCCGTGTCCAGGTAATCACGCGGCACGGCGCGGCTGGCCAGTGCGCACACCTTCCCGCCGAGTACGTCCTCCAGGTCCAGGACCGGGCCAACATCCATGACCACCGGGCGGCTGGCCCGGTCGAAGTAGGCCATCTGCAGCAGCATCCGCTGCCCGCCGGGCGCGGTGACGGTCCACTCGGCCAGCCCGTCACCCATTCCCTCGAAGACATCGGAAAGCCCAGCGGTCTTGTCCTCACGCTCGGCCTCAAAGCCCGCGGCCCGCAGCGCTGCCTCCACCGCTTCGGCGGCAGCCTCCACGCCGTGTTCTTCGTTGGTGAACAGGTCGACGTCCTGGGTGATGCGGTCAACGACCCCGTGAGCGATCAGCGCGTTGCCGCCACCGAGAGCGAACCCGTGCGAAGACGCCGCGCGCAGCGCGACAGCGGCCACTTGGCGGTGAAGCTCGCTGACCGGCATCAGGCAGCCGGGGCCGAGGCGGCCCGCAGGACCGGGTGCGTCTCCTCCCACGCCCGCCGCACGCCCTTGGGCACGAACAGCACCGGCCACAAGCCGACCAGCGTCTTGCCGTCCAGGAAGGCGGTCAGGTCCTCCGGCCGGGACGCCTCCTGCAGCACGGTCTCATAAACCCACTGCCGGGTGCCCGGATCGCCAAGGTCGAACGTCCGGTCCTGGCCGGACCAAAACAACCGCAGCGGCAGCTCGACCGTGCCCGTGGCCGGGCCCCGCAGGTCCGCCAAGTCCAGGGCCACGAGCACCCGCCGCCCCGGCCGGGCCAGGTATGGCGCCACCCGCACGGCGGCTTGCCCGGCATCCATACGGCACACAATAACCGCCCTCGCCCGGCGAGGAAGTCGCCGCGGCGCCAGGACGGGCAGGGCCGGGAGGCCACGCTGATGATCCGCCACGTCCGCCGCGACCGTGACCAGATCGTCCGCCACCTGGTGCGCGAGGTCCGCGACGAGGCCGCCACCCGGCTGTCCTATGACACCCGGCTCGGCGAATGTGTGTTCCGCCGCGACCCCCGCCCACCGCCGCGCACGGCGCCGGGGCGCTGCACGTCACCCCCGACCACGCCGCGATCCGCGCGCTGCCGCCCGGCGACCAAGACCAGGTCCAGGCCATGCTCGCCGGCATCACGGACGCCTACCAGCGGCACTGCACCTACCTGACCGCCGACCGGCTGCGCACCGTGATCCGCAGCTACGCCGAGGCTCTCAGCCCGGGTGCAGCACACCCCCGTGTACCTGAGAACCGATACGGGGCGTGGGCACGGCCCAGCCCTCGCGCGTACGCAGAAACAACATCGACTGTCGGCGCTTCCGGCCTCATCACTCTGCGCTGCCACCAGGCCAGCGGCCGGTGGGACCTTGCGGTGGCAAGCCGATCCGGACCGCAGGGCCGTTCGCGGCCTGAGGACCGGAAGCGGCGCGGCAGCACCTGTGCCCTCTGCCCGAGCCCTCTGCCCACAATGGCTGCCTTTCTAGCAAGTCATCGCAAGCATGCGGTTCACCGTCCCGTCGGGGACAGCTTCCCGGTCCACCGGCACGGCCAGCTTTTGCCGAACTGGACCGCCGCAGCCAACCCGTGACGACTTGCGGGTGCTGGCTGAGACCGCCCAGCGGTCGGCAGGGATGCTGGTTGCCGAGCTCAACGGTGTCCCCCGGGCTGCTCGGCGTGGGCACGCCTGAGGAAAGAACCGCGAATAGGGGGGTTCCTTCCGGGGCCCACGTCGGCCAGGCGGTGCCACGGTATCGCCGCGCCAACCGCCAGGAGCCGATCCCGCAGAACCGCCGGAAAAGTTGATCAAGTGTCCCGGGCGAGGCGAGCGTCGCGCGCCTCGACTGCGGTGGCCCCACGCCACCTGCGCGCGGGTAGCGAGCAGCGGAGGGCGCCCATGATTAAAGGCTGGTCCGCGGTGGAATCGGGGAAAAATCGGGCTGTGCGCTCCGCTTGCGGGAGACTCAGCGCCATGGTCGCGACCGAGGGGCACCTGGCGGAACCGCTCTTGCGGGATCTGACGCGCCCTCAAGTCGCCTGCCTGGCGGTGATCGGCGGCATCGGTCAGCGGCACCAGGCGTGGCCGGTTTTCAGTACGTCGAGGCACAGCTCGACAAGTAGGGGCTGGACGCGCTGTCAGTGATCAGGTCGTTGCCCGCGATGATGCTCGGTCCCCCCTGTCCCGCCGCGCCAACCTCACACGCCGCTCCACCGCCTGTCGGGCTTCACGCCAAGTGCTGCCCATACCTGAGCCGATCGGATGACCCGCGAACTGCGCGGGGCTGCCGACGAGGTCGTCGAACTCGATCCCGCTTTTGGCCGACTGACCTGCGCTTCGCGAAGCGCACCTCCGCGAACGGCGCGTTGTGCAGATATACCCCGACGCAGTCCTCGAAGTCGCTTGTCGCCATATCCTCGCCACACGGCCAAGGCGCTTCCACCGGTCCGTTGGTTCGGCCCTTATGATTGGCCACCGGTAAGGTACTTCTTCCCTCCCAGCCACAGTCGCTCAATGATGAGCTAACCATGTGATCCAAACCGACCCTCTAAGCGTCACCTCTAACGTCGCTCTGCCCAGACGGAGCCCAATACTGCGAACGGCATGTTGATCGAAGTGAACCCGACGTCTGTTCTCCGCGAGCACACAGCGTGACCATGCGCCTGGAACCCGGTCGTCGTATACGGCTGCCGGGAATGGATAGCTGGGCTACCATCACCGATGCCATTGAGACTGCGACGGGCTGGCGCGTCTACGCCGACACCGACGATGGCGGAACGGTCCGCCGTGACCTGACGAAAGAACAGGCCGACCGCGCCGAAATCCTCGTCGAGGACGGTTCCGCGGATTCCGCCTCCGTCCTCGCTGGCCTTTGGGCTGAATGGATGCGGGCTGCGACCATCAACGCGTCTGCTACCGCACTTGCTACTACGCCCCTGCGGCCTTACGCCCATCAAGACAACGCTGTCTACGGGGTGATGCTGCCCCAGCCTCGCCTGCGGTTCCTCCTGGCTGACGAGCCGGGAACCGGAAAGACCATAATGGCCGGTCTGTACTTGCGCGAGATGCAACGACTCAGCCTTATGAAGCGGGCACTCGTCGTATCACCCGCGCACCTCGTAACCAAGTGGCAGACGGACTTCGAACGATTCTTCGGCGGAGGTCTCAAGCGCATCACCGCCGAGACGGCCAAAGACGGCCCTCTGCGGCCCGACCAGGATCTATGGATCACTAGTCTCGACCTGGCCGCCGTCAACCCGATGGTCCAGGAGGTGATCCGCCCGGACCGGGCCGGTTGGGATGTAGTTGTATTCGACGAGGCCCACCGCCTCACGCCGACCGCGCAGGGTTACTACCAGGTCGGGCGGTTACTTTGCTACGGCGCTCCGCGAGTCCTTCTGATGACGGCGACACCGCACAGGGGGAGCGAGTGGCTATTCCGCTCACTGCTGCACCTAGTCGACCCTGCCGTGTTCCCTCCCGCTAGCAAAGATGATGACCTCACGCATCATGTCAAGCCCGGCCGGATCCATTTCATCCGCCGGATGAAAGAGGAGCTCCTTAACTACGACGGCGTCACGCCGCTGTTCAAGGGACGCACCGCGAGCAACATCGCGGTGCCGCTGAACGCTGCGGAGGCCGCGTTCTACCAGCAGGCACTCGAACTGGTCGACGCCTACTTTCCGTCCAACTCGGCCGCCCTGGCCCGGATGGTGTATGGCAAACGAACTGCCTCATCGCTCTACTCGCTTGCTAGGACCCTCCGCCGACGTCATGCCAACATGGGCACCGAGATACCTGCAGCGGCCGCTGCGGCTGCAGACCCCGAGGACGAGGACCCGCCGACTCGGGACGAGGCCAAGGTCACCCATGAGGCTTCCAGATCCACCAAGGCCGAGCGTATCGCAATCGGCCAGGTCCTTGAGGAGCTTGAGCGGCTCCTCGGCGGCGCCACCTACCCGGTGTCTAAATGGCCAGCGGTCGAGAATGAATGCCTTGGCCGAAACGGCGTCGTGCCGGGCAGCGGCGAGCAAGCCGTCGTGTTCACTGAATACGCCGACACAGCCGACTGGCTCGTCAGCCGGTTCCACGCAGCCGGATACACCGCTCGGCGGTTTTCGGGCCGCGATCCCCCCAGCACCCGCGATGAGGTTCGTACCGCGTTCGCGAGACGTGATTTCCAGATTCTCGTCTCCACGGACGCCGGCAACGAGGGGATCGATCTCCAGACCGCCCACGTCCTTGTCAACTGGGACATCCCTTGGTCCCTTGTTCGCCTCGAACAACGGATGGGGCGCATTCACCGGTTGGGTCAGGCACGCGATGTGGAGCTCTACAATCTCATCGCCACCGACACGCGCGAAGGTGACGCCCTCCGTGTGCTCCTCGATAACCTCGTGGCGGCCGCTAACAGGCTCGACGGCAAGCTGTTCGACAGCCTCAGCCTCATTGCCGAGAACCTCAACTTAGACATGGAATCCCTGCTCGCCCGCACGTACGACGATCAGGCTGTGCTGCAGGACGTTCTGAATGCTGCCCGGGCCATGACGGTCGCCCGTCTCGAGGCCGAGGCACAGAGCACCGCGCGCGAGGGGAACTTCCTGCGGAGCCCGGTCGACATTGCCGGCGCCCTCGCCGGGCTGCACAAGGATGCGCTCGACAGGATAAATCCGCACATTGTCGAAACCTTCCTGGCCCGGCTCTCCTCCGCTGGTGCCGTGACGGCTTTTCCGCACGCCTCTGGCGATGGCATATTCCTCCTCCATTCCGCCCACGGCTGCCGGCTTGCCGCCGAGCTTGGCGGGGGGGAGGCAGCGGTAGTCGCGACCAGCGCCGCTGCGGTGGCCCGGGCCGCCGGGCAGAGCTCTGCCCTGACGAGCGTGACCGTTCTTGGACCGGGCGAGCCAGCATTCCGATCGCTTGTGCTCGGCGCACAACAGCGGCTCAGACCGCAGCTGTTTCAGGGCGGAGTACTTTCCGACCCGACGAGTTCGACTAGCTACGACCTCGCCTGCTACGAAGCCGACCTAACTGAAAGCGGCCGCAATACGGTCTGGCAGTGCCTAGTCAAGGTTGACGACACAGGTGCCCGCGTCGTTCGCTGGGAACATCTTGCCAATTTGGCGTCGTGCGACGAGCCGGGTACGGTGCTTCATCCCGCCCGAGCTGCCGACGCGGACGCGGCCGCGCGCGATGCAGCGGATTCGCAGCGAGCACGCCGGATGAACGCCTTGACCGAATGGCTTGCAGTCGCCCGGCATGACCTCGAAAGGCTCCCCGGCTCGTTGACTTCCGACATCGCCGATTCCGCCAAGCGAAGCGCTGAGCGGCGGCGCCTGGAGGTGGCCGTCGCGGACAGCCTCGCTGATCTTGAACGCATGGCAACCGTGCAGGTGGGTGAGGTTCGCCGGATCGGATGGTCGCACGTGAAGTCATCCGGGCCGCCCCCTGACTCGACCGAAAAGGACAGCGAGGACATTTCCATGCGCCTCGTGACCAGCACGCTCCGCTCGGATGGCTGGCGTGTCGCCGACGTGCACGCGGAAGACCGCGGTTATGACCTCCTGGCCATCAAAGGCCGCAATCAGTTATGCGTCGAAGTAAAGGGCGTCTGGCGCTCCGCCTCCGCCAGCGGAATCGTGCTCACCGGTAACGAGCTCCTTATCGCGGCGCAAATGGGTCGCGACTACTGGCTTTGGGTGGTTGACAACTGTTCCGACGGCACAGGCAAGACGTTTGGCGTGTATGCCAACCCCGCTGCCCAGTTTGCCGGGCTAACCAAGGACCAGACGCTAGTCCGGGTACCCGGGAGCGTACTTAACGCGGCAAGCCGGGAGGTCGTGCCCGCATGAAGATGATCGAACGATGGTTCCCGTGCCAGGAGGTCAGCGAGGCGTCAGCTGCAGGCTGGGGTACAGGCAACGCTGAAGCAAATATCTTCCCCTGGTTCGCCAAGCGGCCGCTCGCGCAGGCCAAGGCGGCCGTCATCACCAGCCTCTTGCCATGGCCCGATGACGCGGCCGAGCAGCGTCGGCTCCAGGATCTGGTGCGTCGCTCACTTGTCGGTCCGGGCGACGCCAAGAAAGCCGCCTACGACGAGGCGCATGATGACCTGGTTGCAGAGCTGGCGCGCCACTACCCGCTCGGTGCACGGTTGCTCGACCCGTTCTCTGGCCGGGCGATGATTCCCCTCGAGGCAGCCCGGCTCGGCGTCGCGGCGCTCGGCATTGACTACTCGCCGCTCGCGACCCTCGCTGGGCAACTCCTCGCCGACTGCCCGCTCAGGGAATGGGATAACGTACCGCCATTACCGTTCGGCGGCAACGACGACCAACTGCTGCCGAGTTCGCTCGCCGCCGACGTCGCCGCAGTTCTCGCCGAGGTGGGCCGTCGCTACGCGACGGCCATGAGTAAGTACTACCCCGCAGTGAACGGGCTCCAGCCCTGGGGCTATCTCTGGGCCATCAGCCTGCCTTGCCAAGAGTGCGGCCGCAGGTTCCCCCTGACGGGTTCGCTCATACTTCGGCACCCGTTGTCGCGAAAGAATGACCCCGGCCAAGCCTACGACATCGTTGTGGACAGATGCAGTGGCATCTGGACCATCGACGTTCACGAGGGCGGCCCGTATGGGCAGCCGACCAGAGTGGTGGCCCAAGGGAAGAGCAAATATGACTCCGACGGCAAGGTCGCCGTCTGCCCGTTTTGCGAGTATGTTCACCCTAAGGACGTACATACGCGACTCGCGAGTAATGGCCTCGGCCGCGATGAACTGCTCGTGGTTGCCGATACTGAACCGTCGGGACGCAAGGTGTTCCGTACTCCAACCGACATCGACCTCAACGCGATCGCGCTGGCAGAGAAGGCATTACTGGACGAGCCGGATTTCGGTGCTCTCCCGGCCGTGCCGAGCGAGCAGATTCCACCTGGTAACACATGGACCATTCAACCCACTGTCTATGGAGCCAGGACCTACGGCGACCTCGCGAACCGCCGTCAGACGCTCGGGTTCGTCCACCTTTGCAGGACCATCAATGACATCGCAGCAGACCTAGCTTCAGCCGGGCTTGGCGGCAATCATATTTCTGTCCTCACCGGCTACGCCGCGTCGGTTCTGGCCAGGAAGCTGCGCCGGGCAACGAGGGGCTGCACCCTCCAGCCCTGTCTAGACAAGCGTTCGGACTCTAACTACGTCAAGGTAAGCGATGTGTTCGGCGCGAACGAGTCCAGCATCGGATTCTCCTATGACTATTTCGAAGTCGGGCTCGGCGAAGGGGCGGGTTCCTGGGCCACAGTTGCGGGCGACACAGTCAATGCACTGCGCCGCCAGGCGAAGCGCGCTCCGGGCCGGCCAGCGGATCTTCAAAAGGGGTCAGCCACAGCCATCCCACGCCGACCGGGGTCCATTGACGCCGTAGTCACAGACCCGCCCTACGACTCGATGATTGACTACTCCGACGCATCGGACCTGTTCTACGTCTGGGTCAAACGGGCCCTTTCCTCGACCCATCCTGAGCTGCTCGTTACCGCCGACCCACGTGGCCTGCAGGACAAGGACGAGGAGATCATCGTCAAGAAAGGAACCCCTACCGGGGACCACCGAACCCAGGAGCACTACGACCAGCTAATGTCGATAGCGCTAACAGAAACGGCTCGCGTCGTACGCCCCGACGGCGTCGTCACGATCGTATTCGGTCACGGCGACCCCGACGTCTGGCGCCGCCTGCTCGACGCCATAACCTCGGGCGGACTGTACCTGACCGGATCATGGCCCGCGCGTACAGAGAAAGGCGGCCAAGCTGGATCGTCCAACATCCAAACGACGCTGACCATGTCCTGCCGCCCCATATTGCCAGGCAGACCTCTCGGGCGGCTCAACGAAGTGCGCATGGAAATCCACAAGGTCATTAAGGAGCGCGTCCCGCTGTGGGAAGCAAGCGGCCTGGCTCTCACTGACCAGCTAATGGCATCAGCGGGCCCAGCCATGGAGGTAGCGGGCCGCTACTCCGAGGTTGTTGACCCAGCAGGCGCACGTGTTGACGCTTACGACTTTCTCATCCTCGCACGGCGCGCCGTCCAGGAAGCCGCCGCTATCCGAATTGACAACCTGCCCCTGGAGACCTTCGACGCCAGAACGCAATTCGCCCTCTTCTGGTCCCGACTATTTGGCCGCGGCGCCGCACCCAAGTCAGAGGCGCGCTGGCAGGCTATGGCCTCCGACCTCTCGATGGACGACCTCCGTGGCGTGCTCACCAACGTGGACAAGGGCACCCGCCTGTGCTTCGGGAAGGAGGCCAGGAGATCCATCACCACGGAGTCAGCCGTCATCGACGTGGCACTGGCTCTCTCCCGCGCCTGGCATGAAGGCCTTGAGGAGGTCGGGCGGGTCATCGCCTCAAGCGGCAGGGACGCGGCCGACGACCATCTGTTCGCCGCGCTCACCTACCTGTCCGCCCGCATGCCCGAGTCCGACCCGGACAGGACCGCTTGGACTGCCATCGTCCGATATCGAAGCAACCTCGGCTCGACCATGAGAAGGCTTGCCATGGCCGCTCGTCACGCCGAGGCTGAAGCTGTGACCAACGCGGGAAGACTGCCTCTGTTCGACGTCCGAGGGGGTGACTCCCGGTGAACACTACTGTGACGCCGTGGTGGGAAGCTGTCCGTCTTCGAACCGAAATCAGCAACTCATCCGGGGGCGTAGACGATGTCCAGATGTCCCTGTTCAACGCCGTCTATGGCGCCGCCGGCGAGAAACCACCGTACGCGAAAACTGGCTACTACGGTGAGATCACCTTCCCCAGCGACAACCTCGTCGACCTAATGGCAAAGACCGCTGTGCGGCTCGGAGCCCGCGGAGAGCTTTACACCCGCGCACCAGCCTTGTACCGGCTCGACCAAGGCATGGGCGGCGGCAAGTCTCACGGCCTCGTGGGCCTCTGGCACCTCGCCTCCCACCCGCGGGAGTTAGCCGAGACCGACATCGGCCGTACCGCACTCGATGCCGCGTCCCGCATCGTAGATGGCGATCTGCAAGCCGACCTGGGCGACCCACAGGTGGTCGTACTCGCCTGTGACAACATGACGGCCGGCCAGGGTGAGGCGGCGTTTGACGGACCAGCGAAGTCCCTCCATGAGCGGTTCCTTTGGCGGCTGTTCGGCGGGGACCATGCCCTCTTCAAGCGATATCAGCTCCATTACGCCGATAAGAACAAGCTGGCCGAGGCGCTCACGGCTGTTGGCAGGCCTGTTCTAATCCTTGTCGATGAAATCCTCGATTATGTGCGCCAACTGTCCGACTCCGCCAACCATGATCTCGCTGTCAAGGACATGGCGTTCCTTAAGGCCGTCTTCGACGTGGTCAACGACGTGCCCCACGTCGTCATGGTTGTCGTGATGATCGACTCCGAGAAAGACCCGATGGCCCTCGACACCACCGCTCAGGCCAACAGGGCCGAGATTGAGGCCAACCTCCGCCGGAACGGCACCCCCGCCACGGTCACGTCCAACACTGACTTCGCCGCCATCCTGCGTCGGCGTCTGTTCGAGAACCAGGCGCCCGCTGAGGTCATGTCCGCAACGACAGCCATGTTCGAGGCCGCCACGAGTGATGCGTGGCGGCAGAAGGTATTCGCGGCTCTCCCTCGCGCGTCCCGGGCCGATTTCGCCAGCGAGGTCGGACGCTGCTACCCCTTCCACCCATCGCTCATCGCTTTAGCCGAGCAGGAATGGGCACCCATCGCCGGCTTCCAAAAGGTCCGGTCGACGATCAAGATATTCGCAGCCACCGCCTATGCACTCGCGCGACGCGGCAAGACCCGGCACTGGGCGCCTGCGCTCATCGGCCCCGGCGACCTGCCCCTGTCGTCAGCGGAAGTCCGTGAGTCCATCATCGGTTCGGGGCTCATCGCTGATGGCCGCACGCAGGCGAACTACAGGGGAATCGCCTCAGCTGACATTGTCGGCGACGAAGAGTCCACCGGAGCTGCACGGCTTCTCGACCTCGCCCGCCATGCCGAACCGACGCTGCTTTCCGCCACCTTGAACCCCCGAGCTGCCGAGCGGATGGCGACAGCATTGTTCCTCTACTCGGTGGTGGGTACGCGGGCTCAAGGGCGGCGGGGAGCGACCGAGGCCGAGCTCAAGGCGGCCGCGTTCGTCCCCGACGTCAGGTTTGGCATAGCCGACGCTGACGGCGTGCTCGCCGAGCTGACCAACCCTGACACCGGCCTGGCGGCACTTGAGCGGACGCAAGGGACCGGGGGGCAAGCCGCACGTCTGTTCCTTTCGACCAAACAGACGCTCACCATGTGGTTCCGCTCAATGCGACAATCTGCGTCCGACCCTGACCGCGACGCGGAGCTGCGGTACGCGGCGGAGTCACTCGCCAACACTGGCCCGTTCAAAGACAAGAAGTTCGTCCCCGAGGAACTGGCGGCCGACGAGACTGAGCTGCCGAGCCCGATGGAAGCGATCGCCACCGCAGGCGTGGACGATGCCCGTACAAGCAGGCTAGTGGTGCTCGACCCGAGAATGTTCACCCTTGGCAATGGCGCAGATGGTGACACCAGGATGGCGATCACCGCCGCCCTCGGCGTGGGAAGCCAGAAGCTGCCGGTGAGCTGGGCGTCCTCGGCCGTGTTTTGTGTTGTCAATACGCAGGCGCGGAAGGTGTAAGTATTCGGAAGTCCTGTGAGCGGGCACGCGAGTAGCCGGCGTGGACTTCTGCGAGGTCCGCGCCGTTGAGGGGCGTGGTCGTGCGGTTCAGTCGGGCTGCTGTGGTGGCTGTGCCCAGGACTG
>Ga0209648_10003927_pt1 | contig 12578 bp, 11 predicted proteins | sample GraSoi2013_115cm_FD_185830 | JGI IMG/M metagenome (GOLD analysis project Ga0209648, IMG submission 185830) | Grasslands soil microbial communities from the Angelo Coastal Reserve, California, USA - Sample 9_17_2013_115cm (SPAdes) (version 2) | ecosystem: Environmental > Terrestrial > Soil >...
ACCAGGTGGAGTAGAAGAGCTTTACCCCAAGCTTGTCGGCTTGTCGCTAGAAGAGCTATCTACTGTAGTCGAACCATTCGGATCAGGCATTGTTGGGCCGCCCATCGATGAGTAACGTCTCCGCAGCCGACGTTTATTTCGACGGCCCATTATCGATGAGTAGTTTCGAGAATACTTTGGACCTATGAACACTGCTTTCTCGATGTTGGGTCCCACAAGTCAGACCGCGTATGCCGGAGAACTCGAAAGGCCATGGTCTGAACACAATGAAGACGAGAATGGAAAGACCATAACGCAGAACGAATATCTGGAAGTTATTGGAACGCGACTGTAGTGCCCGATGGGACAGGACGCATTCTAGTAGCGTTCATAGCACAAACAATCGTTCTCGCCTCAACTTGGGAATTATTCCTCGTATTCACCCCGGCAAGGATGCGTGTCGGACTGGGATTAAGTGCAGGCGATGCAACTATAGGTAACTCAGCCAGGTCCAATCCCGATCTAGGCTCTCGAAACCCTCGTACCACTTACAAGCGAAATAAAGGAGCATCAGGGCTGTAAACCACATGACATAGAGGAACGGCAGGCCATGTCCAAAGGGTCGACCTAACATCCCTTGCTTCATTTGCTGTGTGTGAGTTCTTCGGATGTGCGAGATTCCGAGCGAGCAAACGCGACACGCGTTCATTCCGAAGCCTCCGGGCGTCGCGCAGGGGCTCATACTGGCAAGACATTTAACAAAAGTGCCCGGAGTTTGGACCGCCCTCGGGCCAGGCGTGACATGACCGTGCCGGCGGGACAATCCAGGAGTTTCGCGATTTCTTGATAAGAAAGTTCTTCATATTCCCGCAAAAGGATAATCTCTCGGAATTCCAGAGGAAGTAGCAGGATCGCTTCACGCACCAAGTCGCGTTCCAGCGCTTCCACATACAGTGCATGCGGATCTTTGGAGGTTGCCACGGCGAGATCGGCGGTACCCTCGTCGGTATCGAGCTCGATGATTCGCGGCGCGGCACGCACGTGGCGAAGTTGATTGAGCCAGGTGTTTCGTAAAATGGTAAACAGCCAACTCTTCAGATTACTATCTGGCCGCAGACTTCCGATGGCCTTTAATCCGCGAACGTACGTCTCCTGAACAAGATCTTCTGCATCGGTTTGGTTGCGCGTGAGAACCATTGCGTAGCGGAACAGTTCGTCAAGATAGCGCAATGCCGCGGTGTTATGCATCGCGCCCCCTTCCAGAGCTGCCGCTCCAACCGGAAATTCACTCATCTCTCCGTCTTTCAGAAACACCATGGCCTCCTCTAAATGGTTTCTGGGCTGGGACTAAGCACCGCCAAGCGAGATTGTGTTTCCCCTGGATCTCGGATGGCGGACTGCGAACGCAAAATCCTCAAGCGTCCGAGTCCTACACTAGAAACCTTTAGGAAAGTAGGAGTGAAGTTCCTGTCCGGATTCTGTGGATTCCTTGTGCGGCCGCTATGTCATGGAAAACACGGGCATTAGGTGAGAGCGAAGATTAAAAGATGGCCAAAAATGTACCGATGACAGCACCGAAATACTCTAATCCATCTTCGAGGCGGAATTTAGGAAAGTATAAAAGGTGATTCCTTTCCTGAAGCTAACTTCCTTGACGAATTCCTTATGAAATCCTGCGGACTTCTCAGCGCCTTCGCCCCTATCTTCAGTGCAGCAGCGGCGGAACTCGTACCCGTTTGGTTGAGGGAACCATGTCGCTTACCGTATTCATGGCCCTTAAAGAAGCGTGGTGTCCTGTGCAGCGGCGCCACTGGAAACGGCCTGACAAGGAATGCACTGAACGCTATTAAGGCGGAATACTTTCCGCCATCCAAGCGGGTTGGATTCGAAAGATGAAATCCTTTCAGTCATTCCGCCTCGACACAGCAAACCAGTGTTTATTGCGCGGGCAAGAGCGGGTTCCAATTGCCCCGAAAGCCTTCGACGTCCTGCGTTACTTGGTTGAAAATCCAGGGCGGCTAGTCACTCAGGACGAAATTCTAGATAAGCTGTGGCCTGAAACCTATGTCAATCCGGAGGTGTTCAGGAAATACATTCTGGATATTCGAAAAATCTTGGGTGACCGGCCTGATAAACCTGAATTCATCGAAACGGTGACCAAGCGAGGATACCGGTTCATTGCACCCGTTATAGATGAGAGCGCGGCCGAGCAGGCAGAATTGTCCACGCCACAGGAAACAGAAGGGAAAATAACGAAAGAGAAGGCTGAACCCGGCACCGCACGTTCAGAACTGAAAAGTGCTTCTGGCAGGCAAGTGCTGTTGAAGGCTGGAATCATAGCGGCGCTGGTAGTTGCGGCGGGTACGGCGATAGGCGGGCACTTCCGGTCCTCACGAAAGGGAGCGAATGCTCCGTCGTTGAAGAATACCTCCATCGCGGTTCTGCCTTTTGCCGACATCAGCCCTGGCAAAGATCAGGAGTACTTTTCGGATGGACTCACTGAAGAGCTGATCAACGGCCTCGCCAAAGTCTCGGGCCTAAAAGTCATTGGACGGTCCTCGACCTTTCAGTTCAAGGGCAAAAATGAGGACCTACGCGAGGTGGGACGGAAGCTCGGCGTGGCCAATGTTCTTGAGGGAAGTGTGCGCCGCGAGGGCAACCAGGTGCGCATCACTGCGGAACTGATCGAGACGGACGATGGTTTTCAGCTTTGGTCGCAGACGTACGACCGGGAGATTAAAGGCATCTTTGCCGTGCAGGATGAAATCTCCCAGGCCGCGACCGAGGCGTTGCAACTGAAGTTGCTGGGAGGCAACGGCCAGCCGATTGCTCCGGCCTTTCGCAGCACGAGTCCGGAAGCATATCAGGCTTACCTCCAGGCGAATTACTTTGTGGGGCGGGGACAGAGCAAGGAAGACCTCAGCAAGGCCCTCGCTTATACCGAGGCCGCTATCAAACTCGATGAGAAATATGCACCCGTCTGGGCTTTGCGGTCGTCGGTGCAGACCATGATGGCGCTAGACGGTTTGACCGATGATACAGAAGGTTTTCGCAAGGCCCGGCACGACGCGGAGCGGGCCATTGCGCTCGATCCTGCCTCGACCTCAGGCTATCTGGCGCTGGCCAGGACGCAGATGACTGAGGATTGGGACTGGGATGCCGCCGAAATTTCCCTTAGCAAAGCGGCGGCCTTAGGGCCAGGTAGCGGCGAAGTCTTTCGAGTGCGTTCGTTCCTATCCGAAGTATTGGGCAATCTCGACGAGGCAATCAAGCTTGAGGAGCAGGCGATCGCGGTCGACCCTCTTCGTTCGGATGCCTATTTGCGCCTGGGATACCTGCTGTACGCAGCCGGCCGATACGGTGAAGCCTGGCCCAACCTCCAGAGAGCTCTGGAGTTGAACCCGAAGACTGCCTTTGTCCATGCGGATCTGGGTGAAGTTCTCGTGGCTGAAGGAAAGCCGCAGCAGGCGCTCGCAGAAATTGAAAAGGAACCACTCGAGTGGGGGAAACTTACGGGCCAAGCACTGGCTTATCATGCGCTCGGCCGTGATCAGGATTCGAATGCTGCCTTGTCCGGGCTTATCGCGAAGTATAACAATGGTGCCGCCTCTCAGATTGCTGAGGTGTATGCCTTTCGTGGAGAGTCAGACAAGTCGTTTGAATGGCTGGAGCGCGCCTACAAACAGCGAGATGGCGGGCTGATCCAGATCAAAAACGATCCGTTGTTGAAGAACCTCCGGCACGACCCGAGATACACCGAGCTGCTGAAGAAGATGCACCTGTCGAGATGAAGCCGTTGGTTGTTGCGCCAGGCACCACTCTCTGACAAATCCAAGAACATCGACTGTGACTCTCACCGGTGAATTCCCCAAGGACGCCTAACAGCGCACAAATATCTCACCTGTGCAATGGCGCGGCAGGATGTCGAGCTGAATCCACGATCTGATTCGTTTTGAATGCGCGTTCAATCACGTCCGCAGCCAAGTCTAGCCCATCAGTCCGTGCAATCACTCTCTGGAAGTAACGGGCTCTGTCGCGATAGCTTGGATTCGCTTGTACTCTCTGAATCAAATCTGAGAGACGTTCTGCCGTAAGGTCCCCTACTTCCACGAATTCGCCTACTCCGTGATATGCAATCCTGGCAGCGACGCCTGGTTGATCGTATCCGATCGGAATGGCAACCATGGGTACTCCCTGTCCAAGAGCCTCGAGTGTTGTATTCAACCCGGCATGCGTGATGCAAAGTGTTGCACGCTTCAGCAATTCAATCTGAGGAGCCGAGCGAACGAGAATCGTATTCGATGGAACTGAGCCAAGGTCCCCGGGTTTGACATTCTTGCCCGCCGAAAGGACAACCTGGATCTCTGGAAGTTTCCCAACCGTCTCAAGGATGATTTTATACACGTGATCCAGACCATTCACTAGGGTTCCCAGGGAAGCATAAATGAGAGGTTTGCCCGTCAGCTTCTCCCATAGAAAAGGCACTTGCTCCCGTCCTTCGTCGTCGTGAAATGGGCCCGCATAATGAAACTGGGGAGGCCAATTGGAGATTGGGAAATCGAACTCCTTAGGCGTCTGGGTGATTACTGCCAATTTGGAATTGGTTGCGCTGGGATTATTCCAATCTATCTGTAGTCCCACCTTTTCGGCATAAGGCCTCGCCGCTGCCAAAATCTGCGCAAAATAACCGCCGATTTTCTTCAACCCCTCTATGTTCTTGGCAAAAGCTTCCGGGGTATTCTCATACGGCCAACTGAAAATACAGGCTGGAGTCGCACCAGAGGGATCGATGTGAAGCGAATTCGAAATCTGCACGTAAGGTATTCCCAGGCTCAACGGCACAAGTTGGAGGAACGTGTGTCCCATGTCGAGCACCATCGCTTCAACGCCCGACGCCGCCAGCTTTTTTGGGAAACATCCCAACGCCGTTTTGAGGAACGCGGGCGCTATTTCCTCCACATGACAGCGCAACACATCTTCTCCATGCAACTTCGCGACGCGACCGTAGATTTCAGTCATGGAACCTACTGGATACTCTTTCTCGCAAAAGGGCACGAAGTTCAGATTGGCAGCACGGACGATAGGTTCTACATCCGGAACGCCGAAAAACACCACTTCGTTTCCGCGCGATTGCAACTTCCGCGCAAGCGCGGTCATCGGATTCAAGTGTCCTGCTACGGGAAGACTCACAAACCCGAATTTCATTCTTGCTCTCCCTGCCGCTCGCCTCGACGGACCCCAGGATGTCGAGCCGGATCCACGATCTGATTCGTTTTGAATGCGCGCTCAATCAAGTCGGCGGCCAAGTCTAGCCCCTGAGTCCGTGCAATCACTTTCTGGAAGTAACGGGCATTGTCGCGATAGCTTGGATTCTGTCGCACTCTCTGAATCAACTGCGCGAGACGTTCTGCCGTAAGGTCCCCTACTTCCACGAATTCACCTACTCTGTGATATGCGACTCTGGCAGCGACGCCCGGTTGATCGAACCCTATCGGGATCGCCACTATGGGCACACCTTGCGCCAGTGCTTCCAGAGCTGTATTCAGTCCTGCATGCGTGATGCAAAGCGATGCACGCTTCAGTAGTTCAATTTGTGGAGCTGTGCTGACGATGATTACGTTCGATGGAATTGGCCGAAGATCGTCGGGATCGATATTCTTGCCCACCGAAAGGACAAGTTGAGTCTCCGGAAATTTCCCAGCCGCCTCAAGGATGGCGCGATACACGTACTCCATGCCGTTCAGCAGCGTTCCCATGGAAGCGTAGATCAGAGGTGCCCCGGTCAATTTTTCCCAAGGAAAAGGCACTTGTTCCCGTCCTTCGTCATCGTGAAAGGGGCCCGCGTAATGAAACTGGGGAGGCCAATTGGAGATAGGGAAATCAAACTCCTTCGGTGTCTGTGTGATCACGGCCAGTTTAGAAATGGTTGCAGCAGGATCGTTCCAGTCGATCTGTAATCTATTCTTTTCCGCATAAGACTTCGCAACCGCCAAAACGGGCGCAAGCAACCCGCCGGCCTTTTTCAATCCATCGACGTTCCTGGCGAGAGCTTCGGGTGTCGTCTCATACGGCCACGTGAAAAAGCAGGCTGGGCTTGATCCGGAGCGATCAACATGAAGTATGTTCCAAATGTGCACGTACGGCATGCCAAGGCGCATTGGCACAAGTTCGACGAAAAAGTGTACGGTGTCGATCACCAGTGCCTGGACGCCTGTCGCTGCCAACTTTTCCGGCAAATGCTCCAACGCCGATTTACAGCGGCCGGGATGTGTTTCCCTGGCCGAATGCTCGACCACATGTAAACCGTGCAGCTTCGCCAAAGGAGCGTAGCCTTTGACTACGGAACCTACTGGATACTCTTTTTCGCAAAAGGGTACGAAATTCAAATTCGCTGCACGAACGATGGGTTCGGCATCTGGAAGGCCAATAAACACGACTTCATTTCCGCGCGATTGCAGCTTGCGTGCTAGCGCAGTCATGGGATTCAGGTGCCCTGTCACGGGCATACTCACAAAACCGATTTTCATTCTTGCTCTCCCTACCGGTCGCCTCGACGGACCCCGATATCTGGCTAAATCGACAATCTATGGCCTGGGGCACGACGAGCCACTGCTCCGCTATAGGGAACACGCATGGTCGAATTTTATTCCGGGCTGAGCAGAAGGGGGTTTAGAGCGCTACGTAAAGCAAATGATAGGAGCGATCCCAACAATGGGACGCCGCGGCGCTCATTGCGGTGAGCCTACAGGAATGTTTTGTCGCTCAATTCCGGAATAACTGAACTGTGTGAGTGTTTTGTCCTCGTGAGAGGAATAAGAAAAGCTGCCGCTGCCCTCGCGGATTACCCAATGGAGTTCCGTCCATGCTTTTCTATTTAGGTCCAGAACTGATTGCCACCCTGCTAGGCGCGTATGAAGGGACTTGCGAGAATTCGCAAGCGAGTTGCGGACTCTCGCAGCCGAGTGCAGACGAACGCGACGTCACGCGGTCGCTGATCTCATCCTCAAAGCTTACCGTGCCCCCCCACAAGTACCGTGGCCGTCAGTGTAACGATCCGCCTCTTCCTTGATCAGGTCCGCATCCACGAGACGGACGCCCTTTCGTGAAGGTACCCGTCCTCGTCCCTTCCACCGAATCGCGTAGACTCACCACCAATGGCTTTATTCTGATTGTCGCTCGCTGTATTCAAAGCACTTGCAATGAGCAATGCGTGGAAGCGGCTGGCAGTAGGAGTCCGGCGAAGACGGAGCGCGCGCGAATTGCGATCAGTGTCATGGTTTGCCCGTAGCGGGATCCTTGATGTTTTGGTGGCAGACTAAGCATGAGTGCTGTGCGGAGCTCGCCAACGAAGACACTAGAGCGTATGTAAGGCCGTGATTGCTCCAAGTAATCACCTCGAAAGTTTCACCCCTCCGATAGTGAAAGGTGAGATTTCCTGAGCGGACCTCGTCTCCTCCTGCGGCGATCGCAGATTTGCAGGAGGCGACGAGAAGGCTGATTTTCTCTGTGGGTGTCTCGTAGGCGACCAATGCCATTGGACTACCTCTGTAGCTGACCATGCGCGCCCCGGTCAGACGGTAAGCGGGTGTGGCGTGCAGCGCCGGCTGAGAGGCTGGCAGTCGAAAGTGGAATGGGGTCTTGTCTGCGAACCACGCAGTAACTGCTTCAGGAGAGTCAGATCGGCACTGAAGCGGCAACTCGCCGTTCAGATAGCTGCGGTGAGTCTGGGTCGCAGCCTCGACGTAAGCTGCGGCCCGCGCGCGCTGCGCAGCATCTGGAACGAAGACCAATCCCAGGACGAACAGTAGGATTGTGGCAGCCACAAGCTTCCATCCGAATGCGCGCTTGCCAGTATCGCTCAACCATCGCGCAAATCCTTGCAAACGTATTACGCCAACAGGATCAGGCACACCGGCGGATGTGGAAAGTTCTTGAACGACAGTCGCCGCCACGCGCGCGCGAAGTGTCTCCGGAGCGGAATAGAGTGGCCGGGACTTGCGTAAGAGTGACGATAGTGCGAGCTCTTCCTCGAGCTGCGCCCTGCAGTCGGGACAGCTTGCTAGGTGGTCCCGAAACTCATCCAGCTTCTGGCCGGTTAGCTCATCGCGGAGATAGAGGAGGATGTCGGCGGCGTGTTCATCGCAGCGGTTCATTCGCAAGATTCCTTCTCTCGTCGATCGCGGGTCTGCGAGGTGTCGGAAAGCAGCACTCCAAATTTCGATCGAGCCCTTCCGAGGCGCGACATGACTGTCCCTGCCGCGCACCCCAGAACAACAGCGATTTCCTGGCAGGACAACTCCTCGTACTCGCGCAACAGGATGATCTCACGAAACTCCACGGGGAGCTGCTGGATCGCTTCGTGCACCTGCTCGCGCTCCACCTTGCCGATATACAGCGCGTGAGGATCCTTGGAGGGCTCGACGGCGATATCCGCTACCACTCGGGCAGAACTCGTCAAATTCGAACCCTTATTACTTCCCTCTGAATAACACCGGACCTCCACAAGTATTCCCTCAGTAGGAGGCACTCACTTCAACTTTGTGGAGACTTGGCTGCAGGCTTGGAGAGACGCTTGCACGCCTCCGAAGATGATTGGGGGGCGTGAGATCGATTGTCGCTTTAGCTATAAATCTACCGACAGTTCAGCCCGAATGTGATTTGGTCAGACAGGACGCCAACGATTCGGTTTAGTTTCGAGTTCCCGCCTGAGCGGTGTTCAAGGCTCAGAGTCGACACTATGAGGCATCCCGTGAGCGGGAATAGATTGCAGGCGAGCGTGTTTCACATCCTGACAGCAGCCAGAAATAAGAATACTCATGAATTCGAGCAAGCCAGATAAGCAATGCACCACTCATTTCAATCAACCTCTTATGGTGAGGATCGAAAGCCCTCACCCGGTCTTGCGTGTGTCAGGCGGGAAAGGGACGGCACAAGGTCCGGGCCAATTGCCATTGGCGTTTGGCTCCATAGGCTCACGACGATGCTTCTTACGGACTATTCCATGTGCGACCAGGACAACGACTTGATAGTGCGCAGTAACGAACATGAATTCGTTGAACGCACCAATGCCAGCCCACTTTTGGATTTTTGTCTCGATGATCTGACACACAAGGAACGGGACGCTCTGGAGAGCGAACTCAACTTGGCCGCTTGCCTTCAGCAGGCACTGCTTCCCAGGCACGATTCTTCGGATCCTGGGTGGCAAATTTGCTACCACTACGCCCCGGCTGGCCTTCTCAGCGGCGATTACTGCGATTTCTTCGAATCCAACTCTGGTTTGTTTTTTCTTCTGGGGGATGTCTCCGGGAAGGGTGTGGCCGCTTCGATGCTGAAGAGTCACCTTCACGCCACATTTCGCAGCCTTGCCGATTCCGATCCTCCGTTGGACATCATGGTGGAGGCCGCGAATCGCATCTTCTCCCAGATCACGTTAGCCGGCCAATTTGCAACGGTTGTTGTGGGCCGTGCCGAACGAGACGGCGGCGTCCAGTTCGTAAGCGCGGGACACCCGCCGGTGCTGCACCTTCGCAAAGATACCGTGCGTCACGAATCTGCCACGGGGATTCCTCTCGGAGTGTTTGACGGCGTTCGATTTCCGTCTCGCCGCCTCTCTCTTGATCTTGGAGACATGCTGCTGCTCTACACGGATGGATTGACGGAGTCCTGTAACTCTGCCGAAGAAGAATATGGTTTCCGTCGCATAAAGCGTGTCGCCGCGCAACATCTACGAACCACACCCTCGAAGCTGATTTCGGAGTGTCTCTCCGACCACCGCAGCTTCCAATCGGGAGCAAAACAGGTGGACGACTTGACGCTGCTAGTGATTCGCAGGACGGGCTGACCACCGGCTGAAATTTCCCCCACTGTGACAATTCGCCGGGCCACTAAGGAGAAGATCTGTGATGCCGGACGCAATATCGCAAACGCATTTGGATGATGACAATCTGATTGCGAACGGCTTGCAGGGGGATCGAGAGGCCTTCAACGTTCTGTTTTCAAAGTATCGTCGTTTGCTCTACAGCCTTGCCTCGCGTGTGCTCCACAGTCACGAGGAAGCCGAGGACGCGGTGCAAAACTCCTCTCTGCTCGCTTTCTGCAAGCTGCGAAGTTTCAAGCACGAAGGCACTTTCCGGAGTTGGCTGATAAGAATTCTGGTGAACGAGGCCGTGAGCCTTCTGCGGCAGAGAAAGAAGCGACTGCCAAAATTCTCGGATCCCAGCTCTTGCACCGAAGTAAGAGAAATTGTCGAATGCCTCCCGTCTCCGGGGCCCGACCCCGAACAAGCTCTCGTAAGCAAGCAATCCGCTCTTGCGCTGGCAAACAAAATGTCCGATTTGGGCGCGCCACAGCGATCGGTGCTACTTCTCTGTGGGGTTGAGGGATACACCACAGAGGAAGTCAGTGTAATGCTCAATGTGACGCCAACCGCCGTCCGAACGAGGCTCTTTCGGGCGCGGAAGAAAATTGCCGCGGCGCTGCGCCCATTTGGACTCGCTGATCGCGTCACTTGAGTAGCCACCCGCGAAAACCGATCACCGCCAAAAGCCTGCATGGCACTCACGGATGTATTCGAACAGCATTTGGCAGGAACGCGTCGCACGCGCGCATGCGTGTCGAGGCGTATGGAGGTTGTGCTTTCCTTTTGGGAATTTGGCGCCAAACGTCCAACGTTGCGGCACTAATACGAACATGCGGGTTAGCAGACGATTTCGTCGCAGTCCTCTTTTTGTCAGGAATACCAGGGCGGTTGGCGTGTTTATAAGAAGGCAGTGCACTCAGGACGAGCAGGCCGCAAATGAAACCCTCTGAAACGCGGACTCTCTTGCTTGCTTCCATCGGGGGAGCCCTAGAGTTCTATGATTTCGTGATCTTTGTCTTCTTCACTTCGGTGATCGCGAGGATATTCTTTCCGCCATATCTTCCCGAATGGGTTCGCCAGGTTCAATCTTTCGGCATTTTCGCAGCTGGCTATTTCGCGCGGCCCTTAGGCGGGATCGTGCTGGCACACTTTGGAGACACACGTGGCCGTAAGCGCGTATTTACCGCAAGCGTACTTCTGATGGCGCTGCCAACTCTGACGATCGGTCTGCTGCCGACGTTTGCGTCCGTTGGAATCGCTGCACCATTACTGCTACTTCTCATGCGAATTGTGCAAGGCGCAGCATTGGGCGGGGAGATTCCGGGTGCGTGGGTATTCGTCGCAGAACATGCCGCAAACAGGAAGTCGGGTCTTGCGATCGGCCTGCTGACCAGCGGCTTGTGTACAGGACTCTTGCTCGGCTCCTTAACCGCAATCGGGCTTGATCTGACTTTCGGCAGTGAACTGATTCTTCGGGGCGCGTGGCGAATCCCGTTCGTTCTCGGCGGAATCTTCGGATTCATTGCGGTTCTGTTGCGACGCTGGCTTGCGGAAACAACTGTCTTCCAGGAAATGCAAAAGGAGGGATTGCTATCCCAGGAGTTGCCGCTCAGGGTGGTTATTCGGGATCATCCTAAGGCCGTTTTGGCCTCGATTCTCTCAACATGCATATTGGTCTCCGGTGTTGTAGTTGTTCTCCTCATGACCCCGACTCTTCTGCAGAAAAGCTTCGGCCTTGCGGCGCGCGCGACACAATGGGCGAATTTGGCGGCGATTGTAGCAGGCGCGATATTCATAGTTTTGATTGCTGCCGCCACGGACCGATTCGGAATCCGACGTGTCGCAGTGCCAGCGCTAGTGCTCATGGTTGGTTCGACCTATCTGCTTTACTTGGGTGCAAGCCAGCATCCAGCCCTCCTGGTTCCTCTCTACGTGCTCGCTGGTGCAGGCACTGGGGCCACCGTGCTCGCACCCCTCGTCATGGTGAGGATATTTCCGCCAGCTGTGCGTTTCAGCGGCGTGTCTGTTTCCTTCAACGTTGCGCAAGCAGTGTTCGGCGGGTTTACGCCGTTGCTGGTTTCCTGGCTTGCTCATTTGGACCCGATTGGCCCGGCGCACTACGTTACGTTCACGACCGCACTGGGAGCCCTGTCGTTGTTACTAATTCCGTCCACTGCTCAACTTCCGCGTTGTGGATGGACGGCGGACTCCGTTGAAACGCCTGGCGAAGCGAGAGGCTGAGCTCCATTTCCCGCAAATCCGGGAACTGACGATGGGCGGCTCGAGCACGTAAGAGAAGACTATGGGTGATATTGCCTCACCGGAGCCGGGGCTTCTTTTCACTCACCGCGGTTGAATGGCAAGCCAGCGAGAGCACTTACGGACGATAAACAGGTAGTCGTACTTGAGATCAAACGAGCTAATCATGCGGTGACACTGGAGGACCTGCAAAGGCTCGAACGGTACAAGGAGAGGCTGGCGAAGGCTCACCCACAAAACATTCGCATGGTCATGATTTGCGGGGGAAGCGTAGACGTCTCCGATGCATGAAGATACCCGAAGAATTCGGCCCAGAGTCACTTATTCAGACACAACTCGATCTACGCTACTTGGTTTACTGATCGAGTTCCAAGAAGGGCCGGCCAAATTCTTGCGCGGCTCGGCCTCATCTCGACAGGAGGGTAGAACCACAATGACCTTTGGGAATTTGCTGAGCGCCTCTGCTGAACGAAATCCAAGA
>Ga0209648_10003928_pt1 | contig 12577 bp, 11 predicted proteins | sample GraSoi2013_115cm_FD_185830 | JGI IMG/M metagenome (GOLD analysis project Ga0209648, IMG submission 185830) | Grasslands soil microbial communities from the Angelo Coastal Reserve, California, USA - Sample 9_17_2013_115cm (SPAdes) (version 2) | ecosystem: Environmental > Terrestrial > Soil >...
GACGTGCGAATACGCCAGAAAAAAATTGCCGTCACCCAGGGAGGTTTTGCCGCCGCCTTTTTGTGTGCCGCGGCTCACGGTGACGTATTCGCGGAAAATGTTGCCGACGCCCACAACCAGTTCGGTGCGCTCGCCGCGAAAGGTGTAGTCCTGCGGATCGCCGCCAATCGCGCTGAACGGATAAAACGTATTGTTCTTGCCGAACTTCGAAGGCCCCCCCACCGTGGCGTGCGCGTGCAACACGCAGCCGTCGCCCAATTCCACGTCCTCGCCAATCACCGCGTACGCGCCGATCTTCACTCCTTCGCCAAGTTTTGCGCTCGCCGCCACAACGGCTTGCGGATGGATTTCGTGCTTCTTCATTTCGCGGGTTCATCCGCCCTAGCCACGGCGGCGCGGTCGACCATCTTGCACATCAGCGTGGCTTCGGCAGCCAGTTGCCCCTCCACGGTCGCTTTTCCTTCCAGCTTGCAGAAGTCGCCGCGCCACGAAAGCACCTTCATCTCGACTTTCAACTGGTCGCCGGGCACAACCGGCCGGCGGAATCGCGCACCATCCACGGCCACAAAGTAGAGTAGTTTTTTTTCACGGTCGGGAACTTCCTTGAGCAGCAAGAGTCCGCCGGTTTGCGCCATGGATTCGATAATCAACACGCCCGGCATGATCGGTTGGCCCGGAAAGTGCCCTTGGAAGTGTGACTCGTTGATGGTGACGTTCTTCACGCCAACGATGCGCTTCAGGCGCTCGATCTCGAGGATGGCGTCCACCATCAGAAAGGGATAGCGGTGCGGCAGAATCTTCTGAATTTCCACGACGTCCAGTATCATTGGCGCTCTCCGTCGCCGCAGGCCTCTTCAGCGGCGCCTGGCTCTTCCCCGGCAAACTTCCAATTATATGCGAACCGCCGCCCTCCGCGATACGCGCTCTTACTAGGTGAACACGATTTGCAGACCGCGGAAGTCTTCCTTTACCTCGATGGTCTTTGCCGGATTGCTCTGATCGCGCCGCATTGATAGCATCTCCGCACCATGCCGGATTCTCATTTCCCCAAGAAGTTCTTGCAGTTCTTGAAGCCTCGCCTGCCGCAGATGCTCGCGACTCTGCGCCGGTTCGTGACCGCAGAGTCACCCAGCCTGGAAAAATCCGCCGCCGATCGTTGCTGCGGCATCATCGCCGAAGAATGGGACAGGCACGGTTCCCGCGTGGAGCGCATTGCGCAAAAGCATCGTGGCGATCTTCTGCGCATCACTTGCGCGCCGGGCAAGTCTCGTCCTTCGGGCCAACTCCTGGTTCTGGGCCATTACGATACGGTCTATTCCACCGGAACCATCGCCAGGATGCCTTTTCGGGTGGAAGCCGGCAAAGCTTACGGCCCGGGAACCTTCGACATGAAGGCCGGAATCGTCCAGGCGCTTTTCGCGCTGCAAGCTCTTCAGCTTTCAAAGACACCGCTTCGCAAACGCATTGTCTTCCTCTGGACTTCCGACGAAGAAATTGGCAGCGAATCCTCGCGCAAACTTTTCGAAGCGGAAGCACGCCGCAGCGATGCGGTATTTGTCCTCGAGCCTTCGTTCGGCCCGCGTGGCCTGTTAAAGACTGCCCGCAAGGGCGTCGGTGAAGCCGAATTGATCGTCCATGGCCGTGCATCACATGCGGGCCTCGCACCTCAAGAAGGGATAAACGCCATCTACGAACTGGCGCGGCAACTCGCACGCATCGAAGGATGGAATGATTTTCGCCGTGGCGTCACCATCAACGCCGGCGTCATCGAGGGTGGCACGCACACAAACGTCATCCCGGAACACGCGCGCGCCGTACTCGATCTGCGCGCCCTTCGGGTTTCGGACATGCGAAGCTTGGAACGCCGCCTGCACGCCCTACCCCCGTTCAAACAAGGCGCCCGGCTGGAGATCACTGGTGGTTTTGACCGCCCCCCGCTCGAACACAACATGAGCGCATCGCTCTTTGCCCGCGCCAAATCGCTCGCACAGCAAATGCATCTCCACTTGGGCGAATGCACCGTCGGTGGTGGCTCGGACGGAAATTTCACCGCCGCTCTCGGCATCCCAACGCTCGACGGTCTCGGCGCCGTCGGCGACGGCGCGCATTCCTCTCACGAGCACGTCCTCATCAACACCATGCCCGCACGCTCCGCTCTGTTGGCCGCTCTTCTTGCCACGACCTAACGCTGTGAAACCGCGAATAGCAAGCATTGGCGTTGACGAGAGAGCGAGTAATCGCCCTTTACAAGTGGCTTAGCGCCCGTAGTTTTTTTTCAGATAGTCTGCCGTAGATTGCGCCAGATCGTTGTAATTGCTGTGCAGCACTTCGCGCAGCGCCGCCTCGGTAGCCATTCCCGCCCCGATGCGGTCGAGGATTCGTTCAATATCGCCCATCCCATCGGCCTGCTCTATGTATTCGATATTCGCCAGCGCCCAGGCATACGCGTAGCGCGCCGTATCCCCAGCCATTCCCATCCACGAGCCTTCCAGCCGTCCGAGGGGAGCAGCGTGCCCATCACTGTAGATCTGCGTCAGCGCTGTCGCATTCTCGCCGCTGCGTTGCCCTTCCATCCACTGCGCCAGTCCTTCTTGCACCCACGTGGGCGCGTGCCCGTGTGTCTTCTGCTGGATAAAGCTGTGGGTCAATTCATGTTTCAGGATCCGCGACAGCTCCTGGTTCACCCCGCTCAATCCCTGCACTGGCACGCGAATACGGCCGTCATTTAACGCACCCACCCATCTCGGAGCCTTTGTTATGTCCGCAAACGCTTCTTGCGTGTACAAGATCACTCCGATGGAATCCGGCGGCGAATAATTCAGTTCGGATTCGATGGCGGAAAAGTGCATCTCCAGCGTGCGCAAAACATCACGTGCCAGCGCGGGCGCGGCAGCTCCGCTGTAGCGCAACGTAAAATGACTGCTTTCGTTTTCCTTGTAACTTTCTTCTTCCTTCTTGTCGCGTTGCGCCTTGTCCAGCGCCGCTCGCACCTCGGCATCCGGCCGCAAGGCCAGCGCCTTCTTCCACTCCGCGACGGCCTGTTCCAGCTTGTTCAATCCGTAGTAAGCCCAACCCGCCAGTTTTGCCACGTCCGGATTATCAGGAGCCACCCGTCTCGCACGTTCCAGGTAATCGAGCGACTGTTTGTATTCGCTCCGGCGGAGGTGAACGTAGGCCACGTTCATCAGCAGCGCCGGCTCCTCTGGAGCGTAGATCAGCGCGGTGCGCTCGTCGGACAGAGCATGTTCCATATCGCCGTGTGCTATTTCGAACGTTGCCGCCGCGTGATGCCCCATCGCGGCATTGAAGTTGGCTTGCTTCGTTCCCCCACGCGCTTCGCCTTCGAGCTTGGCGATGTAAGGACGATCGATCCCGCCATCGTGTACCGCGGCGCGCTCGATCGCATCGCTGTCTCCGCCGCCGATCGGTTGCGCTGCCGGTGGGGCGATGTCCAGGTTCGCGGCATCGGCTCCCGGCGAGCCGGCCATCGGCACTGCGCCTTTCTCAATATGATCAACAATGGATTTCGGCAGGCTCAATTCCCCGGCGGAGGTCAAATACTTTACCTTGTTGCCCTCTTCCACCGCGCTCAAAGCGATGATGCGCCGGCCGTTCTTCAGCACAATCGTATCCGCCGCTGCCCCGGCGCTCATGGAAAGGAGCGTGACGCCCAGCAAGACACAGCGAATTCGGTTAACTACAATCATGCGCGGTAATTTCCCATTTTAATCCGCGGCCGCGAGCCTGTGCGCTCCGCCTTGTTCCCTCATGCCGAAAGTGACTACACTTCTTCCATGAGGGTGTGGGCAATCTTTTTCGCGGCGTGGTGTCTCCAGGGGCCGGCGGTTTTTCCAGCCACGGAACAATCACCGCATGAATTGTATGATGCGATCAAGGCGCTGCGCATCGATCCCACCAATGTTTATCGCATAACTCCTGGCAATCACATCCAACTGCGCCGTGGCGACGCCGTTCTCTCCTTTGAGGAGGGTACGGTCGCCTTTTTCTCCCCGCTCGATGGCCAGATTACCGGCGCAGTTTTTTCCGGGCGCGGTCACGTCTTGGCCGCCCCGCGCGATCCAATCGAAAAGCAGCAGATGGGGCGTTTTCTCGGCGTGCCCGTCCTCGATCAGGAATTCATCAACGGTTATCTTCGCTTTACGGACGATACCGCGGACGAACTGCTTCGCCAATTCCGCGCCGCCAATCTTGTGGCCCAGACAGATACCTCCGTCAGCGCGCAATGGGATTCTGCAGTAAGTCAGCTCAATTCCGGCTACACCCTGCGCATTCTCTTTGATCGGCTTTCGCCCAATCCCAAGCCCTGCTTTCACGCCGGGCTCGAAGGCGCCGCCACCGGCCCGTTCGATGTCGTGCTTGACGCGCAGCGTGACGAGCAATTCCTCCTCGGACAACTTCACACAGTCAACGGCAAATCGTTCTACGATGTCTGGACCTCGCATCGAGTTCCGGACTCTCCCGTTCTTCCAGCAGCCTTTCGCGCATTGCACTACTCCCTCGAGACTACGATCTCCTCCAACAACTCACTGGATGCCACCGCCACCGTCCGTTTGCGCGCGGAAACCGGAACGGAACGCGTTCTCGCTTTCCAGCTTTCCCGGGCTCTGACGATAGACAGCGTCACCGGCGAGCAGGGTGAAACCCTCGCTTTTTTTCAAAATGAGGGCATGAACCTCCAGGAACGCAGCGCGCGCGGCAACGATTATTTGGATGTCGTTCTTCCGCAAACTCCCGCGCGCAACCTGGAATTCACTCTTCATTTTCATTACCGGGGCAATGTCATCCAGGACGCGGGAAACGGCGTGCTGTTCGTCGGTGCCAGGGAAAGCTGGTACCCGCACCTCGGAGATAGCGGGGAATTTTCTTCCTATGACTTCCTGCTGCGCTGGCCGCGCAAGCTTCGCTTGATCGCCACCGGCTCCAAACTCGATGAGCACGAGGAAGGAGAATTCCGCATCGGGCACTGGAAGGCGAATACGCTTCGGCCTCCGTAACCTCCGGGACCCATACCATCGATGTCTACGCGAATCGTGAACTCGAGGAGGATCTGCGGAAGCGCCTGGCCTCAGTGGAGGCGGATGCGCTGTCATTCCCTTCTGTGCGAATTGGTTCCGCCTCGACCGGACACTCGATCGGGCTGCCGCCTCCCCCTCCCAGCCCGGCCGATGCGCTCAAGCAACTTGGCAAAGAGATCGATTCCTCGATCCGTTTTTACGAAACATTCGGCGGTCCCTTTCCTTTCCATAACCTCAGCGTCTCGCAGATTCCCGGAACCTTCGGGCAGGGCTGGCCCGGCTTGCTCTACGTTTCCACCTATTCCTTCTTGCGTCCGGAAGCCCAGCAGCGCGCCGGGCTGAGCACCGCCACCCAGGAACATTTCACCGAGTTGGTTCCCTACCATGAAGTCGCGCATCAATGGTGGGGCAACGTCGTCGCATGGTCGAGCTATCGCGACCAGTGGATTGACGAAGCCATCGCGAATTATCTGGCCCTGCTCTTCGCCGACACCAAGAAGAACCCGGAACACACTTTGCACGTTTGGCTCTCGCGCTACCGCCGGCAACTCGTTGAGAAATTGCCGGGCGCCACCGAAGCAGCGGGAGATATCGGCGCGCTCACCCTGGGCACGCGCCTCAATTCCTCGAAGTCCGCCACCGCCTACGAAGAGATCATCTACAGCAAGGGTTCTTGGATCATTCACATGCTGCGCGAAATGCTTCGCCAGCCTGGCACCAGGAATCCCGATGCGCGATTCACCGTTCTCCTGCAAACGCTGGTGACGAAGTACGCTTACCGCGCCCTCTCCACCGATGACTTGCGGCACGAAGTGGAAGCCGTCATGACGCCCGCCATGGACCTCGAAGGCGGGCGTTCCATGGAATGGTTCTTCGAAGAGTGGGTGCGCGGGACGGGGATCCCGCACTATCGCGTGGAATTTACGGCTCACCATACGGAAAAGGGCATTCAGATTCACGGCAAGCTTTTTCAGACCGGCGTCCCGCGCTCGTTCGTCGCCAGCGTTCCGCTCTATGCCAGCGGTGCCGGACACGGCGCGCTCCTGGGCACGGTGGTAGCGGCCGGACCGGAAACAACGTTTCACTTCGTCGTTCCAAATCCTCCGCGCAAAATTGTCGTCGATCCCCAGATGACGCTTCTCTGCACCTCAGAGTGATGGGACTTAACCTCATTCAAAGATGTGGGAATCCAACCGCCGCTCCTATCATTCCATTTCAGTTTTGTGTCCAAGCTCAGGTCGGATTGGAGAGAAACGGGATTAATTTCGCGGCACAGCTTGGTTGAATCGCTCGAGAAGCAACTGTTGTTCGAGGAGCGGGCTATCCAGATTGAGCTCCGCCTTTCCGTGCTCGCCGAAAATATAAGCGAAACCCAGGGGATCGCCGGGAATTCCGCGGAGCAGCCCGGCCTGAACCATATCGCTCATGCGCGCCGGCCGGCGGCCATAGCGTTTCGCGTATTCATCGGCCAAAGCATCGAGCTGCTTGCAATCTTCTTTCACTTTGAGCAACTGCAGGTGCAGCAACGCATTCTTTTTGACGGACGGATCGGGCGTGGAATCGTAAATGTCCTTCCACAGAAATATCGAGGTTGCGAATGACTCCCCTTCCGCGGCAACCTTGGCAGCCATAACCTTCATCCACACCTGTGCGTTGGGTTTCTTGCCTCCTTCCAGAAATGCTTCCGAGGCCTTCTGGAAGTCCTTCAGGTCGAAGTAGTAGACAAATCCCAGGTCTTCATAGAGTCGCCAATAATCCGGATTCGCTTGAATCCCGCGCTGGATCAGTTGCACCGCCAGGTCCGGCCTGCCCGCACCGGAAGGCGCCCTTTGGCTGAGAAACATCGCGCCGAACCGATACGAAATCAGCAGATTCGGATCGAGCGTCGTGGTTATATCCAGAAGCGGCCAGAGCAACTCCAGATTCGCCTGGCCTCGTACGTGTTTGTTTCCGTAGTATTGCACCACGCGCGTCCAGTAAATATCCGCCAGCAGCGGCGCGTATTCCAGGCTCATCACTTTGACGAGTTTTCCCGAGCGCAGCAGGACGTCGTCGCGCTCTTGGCTCAGCGACTCACGCTGCGCGTCGATGCTGTGCTGCAGCCGCCAGATGCCTGCGAATCCAAACGGCAGGACCAGCAACAGCGCCGCCGCGATGCTTTTCTCCAGTTTCATTTCAAATTCCGCCGCGAAAACACGGCGGCCGCGGCCGTCAGAACGATCGCGCAGTAAACCACCGTGTACAGCGTGTTTTGCAGGATCAATGCCCCGGCAACCGCTCGCCCGTGCGCGGCCATGGCCATCACGTTGTAATTCTCAAAATTCGGCAGCAGATAGGACAGCCATTTCGTGAAGGCAGCCATCGCCGGACTCATCACTTCGACCGGCAAATTCCTCAGCTCCTGCACGTACAAACCCACGATGTACAAGCCCACCGTGAACAAGATCGCCAGCAGCGGCGTCGTAAAACAGGAAAACAAAAGCGCCAGCGCGACGATCAGCGCGAGCTTCAGCAGGATGAAATACACTGCCGCCAGCACCACCGCGTCGCTGCGCCCCAGCGAATGCTTCACATAAATCATCACCAGCAGCAGTCCCAGCGCCATTGCCGCCGTATTCACCGCCAGCGTCAGCACCAGCCCGCCGAATTTTCCAAGCAGGAATTCCCATCGCCGCACCGGCTTCGCCAGCAGCGCGTAGAGCGTGCGCTTGTCCATTTCCTTGGAGACCAGCGCGACCCCGAGGAAAATCGAAATCAGCAGCCCGATCACCGAAATGGCGCTCAGGCCCAGACTCACGATGACCGTCTCCTCGATTCCGATCGAAATCTGTCCCACGGCGACAGCCGCGGCCATCATCAGCAGCGCGAAGAACACCAGGTTGTAAAGCACGCGGTCGCGCACCGCTTCGCGAAACGTGTTCAAGGCCACTACGCCGGCGCGCCTCATTTCCCGCTCACTTCCACGGCCGCTGCCTGCGCGCGGTCCGCCTCTACCAGGTGCATGAAGTATTCTTCCAGCGTCGCTTTCACTTCTGCCACGGAGACGATGCGCGCCCCGGCTCCTCGCAGTTGTTCGATCGCTGCGTACAGCTCTTCCTCGGCCACTTGAAGCCGGTAGTAGTCGCCGGTGCGTGACGCCTTGGACAGCAATGGCGCGTTGCTTGTCCCCTTCAACTCAAAAAGAATCTCCATTCCCTGCGTTTTCATGTCCACGAGGGTGCCCGGCGCGCCAACCCCGCGGAGCTTTCCTCCGACAATCACGCCCACGCGGTCGCACAGCATCTCCGCGTCGGAGAGAATATGCGTGGAAAACATCACCGTCTTTCCGTCCCTCTTCAACTCCAAAATAATGTCGCGCACTTCGCGCCTGCCGACTGGGTCCAGCCCCGACATCGGCTCATCCAGAATCACGACTTTCGGATCGTGCAGTATCGCCTGCGCCAGCCCCACGCGCTGCAGCATGCCCTTCGAGTATTTGCGGAGTTGTATCTTGCGCGCGGTTTCCAGCCCCACTTTCTTCAGCATGCGCTCCACGCGTTCCTTCCGGTCAGCCGCCGTCAGGTCGTGAAACCGCGCGAAATAATCGAGCAGTTCCGCCGCCGTCAGATAATCGTAGAAGTAAGGCTGCTCCGGCAGATAACCGATGTCCCGGTGCATTTCCACGTCGCTGATCGGCTTGCCGAGGATTCGCGCGCTCCCCGCCGTCGGGAAAATCAGCCCCATCAGGAGCTTGATGGTCGTCGATTTGCCGGCCCCGTTCGGCCCGATAAAACCAAACACCTCGCCCGTCTCCACCTGCATGTTCAGCCCTTCGAGCGACGTTTTCTTCTTGAGGTGCAAAAACCCGAAGGGATATTCCTTGGTCAGATTTTCAATTTCAATTGCTAGACCAGGCATGTCTTGATTGTCGGCAAGCCGCGTTTGAGCGTCAATCCCACAGACTGGAAAATGTGCACGAAATGAAAATACAAAGATGCCAACTGCTGAGCCTTCGCAGCGCGAAATCAGGAGTCGCCGCGGACCTGCCCAATCTGGACCAACTCCGCCTGCGGAGTTGCCGGCGGCGTCATCGGCATTGGCTGGAGGTTCTGCGGATCGCGCCAGTTATCCAGTATCCCCACCTGCTGCACGCAAGAAACGGTGCACCGCAGCGCGCAAAACTTCTTGGTGGAGTACTCCCGGTGGCGCATCTCCGGCGTGTACTGCTCCAGCGCTATCCCCGGATAACCGCGCTGCTGCGAGCACCAGTGCACCAGCCCGTCTTCGCAAATATATAAATACCGCGAGCCCGAGCGGCACCGCCAGTTGTGTTCCTTCCCGCGCGCGACGTTATGCTGAAACTCGTTGAATCGCGAAAACGACCGTTTCCCCAGGGCCATCACTTCTTCAAAAATTTCCTGCTCGTGCGGCCCCAGCGGTTTCAATTGCCCGTTGTTGTCGTGAATAATCCCCACCGTGCTGGTGAAGCCCAGCGCCACGGCCCGGTGCGCGATGTTCAGCGCATCTTCGGGATCTTTCACGCCGCTGCCCAGCACCGAATTAATGTTCACCTGAAATACCGCGTACTGCGACAGCATCACCAGCCTGCCGTCCAGCGTTTTCAAGCTTTTCTTGGAAACTTCGTCCGGCGCCACGTTGTCAATGCTGATCTGCAGGTGCTCCAGCCCCGCCTCGTTCAACCGCTCAATGCGTTCCTTGTTCAGGTAGAAACCGTTGGTGATCAACCCGGCGATCATGCCCCGCCGCCGCATGTGCCGGATCACTTCATCCAAATCCGGATGCATCAGCGGCTCCCCGCCGCTGATCGTAATGATCGAAGTCCCCATGTCCGCCAGAATATCCAGCCGCTTCTTCATCTCCTCCAGCGGCACCGGCTTCGAGAAATCATCGAACTCGTTGCAGTACGTGCACGCCAGATTGCATTGCCGCATGGGGATGATGTGCACCAGGATGGGGTGCTTGGTCGACACCAGCGCCTTGCCGATCATTGTCAGCTCGCGCGCGCGCGTCCGCAAGAACCGCAGCCGCCTCCGCAGCCGCGTTTTCGCGCTAGCCCGCGCTATCATTGTTTCTTCAGCCATGAAAGAAGCGGAATCCCCTGCTAAAAATTATACACGACCTCATGTGCCCTGGCGCTTATGTGTTCTTTCCCTGGCGGTTGCATGCAAAACGGAAAACCCGCTGCGCTTGGGTCAAATCTCGATCGGTGCCCGGCTTGACTTTATTTTTTTCGTTCGCGGCTGGAAAACGGGACTACAGTGGCGCTGGCAGTCGCGCCGCTGCCTCCGGCTTGCGAATCCAGCTTGGTGAGCAGCCCTGGCGCGACATTCCAGTGTTGTCCGCCCTCGGTAACGACCGTGACGCTCTTTTTGTTGTAGCGCGTAAGCGTTCCGGTCAACTCGGGGTGCCCGGAAGGATGGAACCTCACTTTTTCCCCAATCCGGAAATCCAGCATCTCGGAATGCGACCGCATCTGGCTCAGAAATCGCAGCCGCGCCACGATCTTGTGATTCAGCTCCACCAGTTCATCCTCGGAGAGTGCGTCGATATTAATCCCGTTCATGTCCGTCTCTGCCCAAGATTTCGCCACGCATCGCCGCTCTCCTTCACTCCTAAAACTAATCTCGCGAGCCCGGGCGCAACTCTTCCACAGGCACCGCAACCACTTTCCCGTCGCGCCAGATATACATAGGCAATCCCTCGCGAGCATGTTCGTCTATCACTTCCTCTATGGCCGCTTTCATCGCCAGTGCGGCACGTTCTAATAGAGGCAACTCTAAGACGTTCAGCGGTTGCTTAATCATCCCTGGCTTTTTCCATAGCGCGCCATCAGCTTATTGTATCGCTTTGCCTCGAATATACGAAGCTGGCCTAGTTCTTCCGAGGCAACAATCGATAGAACTGCGGCGGAATTGTCAAACAGAATCCACCTGTCTGCCAGCGAGCGATAGCGGACTAGAAAATTGGTAATCGAGCGGTTGAACCGTCTGCGCACCACGGCTTCGGGCACATCATGCCCGCCTCTAAAGACCCGCTCCTTGATTCTCGCCAGCCCAAGCTCGACGCTCGGTATCCACAAATAGAAGAGGTGCACTTGATAGCCGCGATCTTTGAAGGCGCGAATTACGCGCAAGTGGCTCCGCCCCGAGAGTGTCGTTTCAAATCCAAAGTCAGCTCCCCTCCTCATCGAGAGTTCGATTTCCTCCAGCATCAATCGGCCTGCACGCACTGCTGCCGATTCCGGAGAGAAGGGCGAAATGCCCGCCGCTATAAGATCAGCGTTGATGAAATTCTTGCACTCGGCGTACGCTGGCAGAAATTTTCGGGCAAATGTGGTTTTCCCCGCGCCGTTCGGCCCCGCGATAATGTAGACATTCGGGCTCACCAGAATTCAAGAGCCTACCTTCACCTGCCGCACTTCGCAAGACAGGCCACCCTCTATGGCGCCCAAGCGCTACCTGGAATCTGTAGCCCCAGCTTGCCCTGTGTCCCTGGGAAGGGCATCCTTGCCGGCTTCTTCGCTGCCCCCTGCGACAGCTACTGCGGAATCGGGCCAAGGGCCTCTTGTCGATTTCGATCCCCGCCGCTTCCCGCTGACATCCAGCTATCCCTCACAATTCAAACCACTTACTGTTTATCCTTGACAAACTGTACCGATATGCTATAATATGTTCTGGATTTGAGCACGATTCTTTCGTGCTCGCCGATCATGGGCGCCCGCCAAGCGGTTCCTCTAACTCCTCCAAAAGCTTTCCATCCCTTCCAGTTACCTTCTCGCCAACAGTCCGCCACTGTAAGTCCTTTAGCTGCAACACTTATGGGTCTCCCTGCAAGTGTTGCAAACAAAAGACTTGCAGTAGGGCTAAGCCCTTTAGATGCAACACTTACAAAAAACAGGGGGCGCAGGGCACCGCTCCCGCTCTTACTACCTCCTTCAACTTTAGACTGTCGACTGTCAACCTCTCCAGGCACTCGCCGCCCGCGAGTCACCCCCCACTTGCTGCTAGAATCAGAGCAGCAGCCATTCAAGGAGTTCCCCATGTCTGAAGCCACCACATCCGCCCTGTCCGTACCGACTCGCACCGAGTCCGACTCCATGGGCAAGATCGAAGTCCCCGTCGACCGCTACTACGGCGCGCAAACCGCCCGCTCGCTCATCCATTTCGCCATCGGCAAGGACACCATGCCGCCCGAGCTGATTCGCGCCTTCGGCATACTCAAAAAGGCCGCCGCGCTCGTCAATCGGGATCTCGGCAAGCTCTCGCACGAAAAGTGCAGCCTCATCTCCCGCGCCGCCGATGAAGTCATCGCTGGAACACTCGACGGCCACTTCCCCCTCCGCGTCTGGCAAACCGGCAGCGGCACGCAAACCAACATGAACGTCAACGAAGTCATCTCCAACCGCGCCATTGAAATCGCCGGCGGCGAAATGGGCAGCAAGAACCCCATCCATCCGAATGACGACGTAAATATGTCGCAGTCCTCCAACGACACGTTTCCCGCCGCCATGCACATCGCCGCCGCCTCGGAAACCGCGCGCC
>Ga0209648_10003929_pt1 | contig 12577 bp, 8 predicted proteins | sample GraSoi2013_115cm_FD_185830 | JGI IMG/M metagenome (GOLD analysis project Ga0209648, IMG submission 185830) | Grasslands soil microbial communities from the Angelo Coastal Reserve, California, USA - Sample 9_17_2013_115cm (SPAdes) (version 2) | ecosystem: Environmental > Terrestrial > Soil >...
CCGAACTGGCCGCAGTGGCAACCGACCTGGCTGAATTTCTAGGGGCGGCATTGGGGTTCTATCTGCTGTTTGGACCGCAACTGCTCGCCCACGGCATGACCCAGCAGAACGTGATGCTGCTTTCCGCGGTCCTCACGGGCGTGCTGGTTTTCCTGATTCTCACAGTTGAGCTCTACGGCTTCCGCAAACTGGAGCGGGTGATCGTAGCATTCGTTTTTGGAATTGCGGCGTGCTACGCGCTGGAGCTGTTCCTGGTTGACCTGGGCTGGGCCGACTGGAAGGCGATTGGGTATCACACCATCGTTCCGCAAATTGATTCCAAGAGTATTTACATCGCCGTGGGAATGCTGGGCGCAACTGTGATGCCCCACGTGGTCTATCTACACTCGGCGCTGGTGCAGCATCGGGTGCGCGAAAACGAGTTCCGCTGCCCCACCGGGCAGTGGCTGCAGCGCCTGCGCCACGTGAAATACGAATTGATTGACGTGCTGGCCGCCATGAACGGCGCATGGCTCATCAACTCGGCCATGATCATCATGGCGGCGGCGGTGACATTGCGCAGCGGCCACGCGATTGAATCCATCGAGCAGGCCCACGAGACCTTGCTGCCACTGCTGGGTAGAGCTTCGGCGGTCGCGTTTGCCATTGCACTGTTATTCTCCGGACTTTCTTCCTCCACCGTGGGCACCATGGCCGGCCAGGTGATCATTGAAGGTTTCCTTAAGATCAAGTTCAGCATCTTTCTGCGCCGCCTGATCACCATGATTCCAGCGGTGCTGGTAATTGGGTTGGGGTTCGATCCGCTGAGAATTCTGGTGCTCTCACAGGTGGTCCTGAGTTTTGCGCTTCCCTTCGCGCTTATTCCGTTGATCATGCTCACGCGCCGGGCCGGGATCATGCAGGAGCTGGCCAACAGCCGGATCACAAACCTGCTGGCCTACGTCACGACCGGCGTCATCATTGCGTTGAATGCTCTGCTGCTCTATAACGCGTTTGGCGGGAAGTTTTAGAGTAGTTTTCACCGCGGAGGCGCGGAGAAAAGCAAAATCAAAAGCTCAGCCGCAGATGAACGCAGATCAACGCAGAGGGGAAAAGCTGAAGACTTGGTTTTCCCAGAACCCGGACACATTTGGCGAAAATCCAGGTCCCTTCAACCGCACTACACTCCAAAAAATTAATGAGGGGCGGTTTCACCCTGCTGGGTCTTGGCCATCAATTCCTGAAGGACTTGTTGCAGGTTTTGCTTCCAGGCTTCGTCGGTCTCCCGATCCAGAAGGACCTTCAACGCCTGAATGTAGGCTTCGTCAAGAGCTCGATCGGCGGTTGTCTTGAGGTCGGGTTCGACGCCAACGCCTTCCCAGTTCGTTTTTGTAATGGGAGAGACTGAGCGCCCCACCGGGATGAAGGCCGTGAAGAGGGGCGTGAGGCGTTGCAGCCCCCTTCCGGAATGTGCGCCTCCTCCGGTCCGCTCTCCAACGATTACCGCTCGCTTGAGTTTTTGCAGCGAATAACAAAAATCCTCCGCAGAAGAGAACGTCGAACTACTGGTGAGGATATAGAGTGGCTGGCGCGGCGATCGCCGGCCAGGCACTAAGGGCCAAGTCCAGAACTGGCTGGTTTCATTCGAGTCGCGCCAGTAAATGTCTGTCAAGTGAACCGGACTCGCGTCGAAAAAGTAGCTGGCAACGAACGCAACCATCGGGGTATTGCCGCCTCCATTCTTGCGAAGATCCAGGATGATTGCGTCGAAGTTAGCCAGGCCGCTCAGAAAGGTACCGCCCGTTTCTGCGGCCTGCTCAACCGGTGCGAAACTCAGGATCTCCAAGTACCCAACGTTGCCTCGCAAGCGCTCAAGCTTGCCGAAGCCGAAATTGTACCGTTCCCGCGAATCCGACAGTTTAGACGACGCTTGAGAAGACGGGGCCGGCTGTGGATCATAAAAAACCGACAGATGCTTATCATGGCTTGCGCTTCGCAAGGTAGTTGTGAGCATTTCCGCATATTCCTTCGGCGTTTGAACGGCGTCGTAGCCTCCAGCCTCCTGGGCACTCCGCAAGGCTTGAATGATGCCCTGCGAAGAATCAGGCAGCACGTAACCGGCATTGAGTTTCGCAGCAAGCGCTTCGATCACGGCTGCGCGCGCCGGTTTGTCGAGGCCAGGTTGGGTCGGCTGCTGCGCCAGTCCTGTAGTCACAACAGCAATCAGCAAGAGCAGGGGGCGCATTTCAGGTTCCTTTCCAGGGCAGGATAGTTGACTGTCTCACATTTGAGAAGAATCAGCCGGTTCCTTCACTAAATTAAGACTTCTCTCATCGTCGGGAGGTTTACCCGGAGGCACGGAGAAAATCCGGTTAAATCCCCAGCAGGTTGGGCTGCAGCTTTGTGTATTGGTGCTCCTGCGCCCAGAGATTCAACGGGATGGTGGCCAGTTCATCTACCACGGGCACGGCGTGGCCGTTCTTGGTGAGGTCCACGGTCTTGATGTAATAGTGGCAGGTGTCGCAGGCCTCGACGCGGACCTGGTGAAATTGGCTGGCGGTGTAGATCGCGAGTTTCTCGACCGTCTCTTCACCACATGCTGGACACACGATGCGCCCATAGGTCCACTCGGTGGAACACAACGAGCAGATCAGAGAGCGCTTGGCGCCATCGCCTTCCGGCCGCAGTACGCCCACCAGCGGTCTTCCCGAGCAAAACGGACACACCGCGACCCGCTCGTTGTGAGGCATGGGTTTGCTGTGATCGGCGAGATACTCGGCATAAGGTTGTAGAAAAATCCATGCCAGCAGGGTTTCGGTGTGCTCGGGGGTGGGCTGGAAATCGGGTGCAGTCCTCCAGTAAGAAGTGAGCAGGTCCTGCCAGCGGCCATCGCCTTGTGCGTTCAAGTCGGCAGCAGACTGGGCAATAGGCTGGGGAGCGATTGCCTTGACAGCAGACAGGAACTCGGAGAATTTGGGCAGCAAGAGAGCGAGATCCAGGTCTGCGGGAAGCAAACCGGTAGCTTTTTTGTTCGCTGCGTTACCGTTGGCTGCTTTAATGCAAGAAGCTTCGATGTAGGAATAAAGCTTCTGCTGGAAGCCGGCGACGTGCTTGTAGAACGTCAACACCTCAACCGCAAACGGATGCGCCGTGGCCAACTCATCAGCACGCTGAATGCGCCGCTCCCACTTAGAGCGGTTCATTTTCTTTCATTTCTTTGCGCCTTCATTTCTTTGCCGAGGTCTCTTTCGTGACCTGCTCGTACCATAGCCGGTGATGCATTTTGGCCCAGGCGGCTGAAACTTCTCCGCGGACGATCGCGGTGAAGCCGCCGCTGACCATGGCCGTGCCCATGTAAACATGAATGATGAAGGCGCCAATGGTGACCAGCGCAGCCGTGACGTGCACCGTGACCGCCAGATAACGCAGCCAGCGCAGACTCCAGGGAATGGATTCGACGAACCACAGCCCAATGCCGGAGAGCAGCAGCAGGATTGCGCCATACAACATCACCCAGAAAAATAATTTCTGGCCGTAGTTAAAGCGTCCGATGGGCGGAAGCTGGTCATCTTCGTTGCGGATGTAGTGCGGCATCGCTTTTTTCCAGGCGAGGTCGGCTTCGGTGGTGGCCATGTCGCCGCGCCAGACTTTGAACATCCAGAGAGTAGAGGCGGTGAAGACCAAACCAAACCAGGGATGCCAGAAGCGAGACGTAGGTGCGCCGCCGAGCATAACGGCCATCCAGAACATGTAAGGCGACCAGAACGCCAGTCCCGTGATCAGGCAATAAAGATAGGAGAAGCCCGCGATCCAGTGGTTGATGCGCTCGCTGAGCGTGTAGCGAAGAATCCGGTCGCCGCTCTTGCTCGCGGCAGGCGATGCGGGGATGGCCTGGGATGCGCTCATGGCCGGCCCCCTTTCTCGTCTTTTTTCTTGTCATCGGGCTCGCTATCCACTTGTTTTGGACCAAAGCGCAGATAGTGCATCGCTACGCCGACAATTCCACCCATCATGGCCAGATTGCCGAGCCACTTCGCCGGGCCCTTCCAGAAGCGGACCACCCAGGGAATTTCGGGATCCTTCGGCAAATCGCCATAGGCCTCGGGGTTGGTAGCATCGTGCAGAACATAGATGACACCGGTTCCACCCACGCCCGGCGGATCGTAGACGCCCGCGTTCGCAAAATCAAAGTGTTCGCGAAGTTGCTGCACGCGGTTGTTCGCCAGGTCTTTCATGTCGTCCTTGGTTCCGAAGTGCAGGCAGCCGGTAGGGCAGGCCTTGATGCATGCCGGCTCCAGCCCTTCGGTCACGCGGTCGGCGCAGAGCGTGCACTTGAACATTTTTTTGGTGTTCGTGTTGAACTTGGGAATATTAAACGGGCAACCGCTGACGCAATAGCCGCAGCCGATGCAGTGCTCCTGCTGAAAATCAACGATGCCGTTAGCGTACTGCACGATCGCGCCATCGGCCGGACAGGCCATCAAGCATCCCGGGTCGGCGCAGTGCATGCACTGGTCTTTGCGCATGAGCAACATCAGCGTGCCATCTTCGCGCTCGTGCTCGTTGAACTTGATCAGGTTCCAGTAGTTCCACGCGGTTTCCGGCATGGTTTGATAGCTGTTGTTGAAGACGGTGTCGGTGAAGGTGTAGCCGTTCCACTCCAGGCAGGCTACCTCGCAGGCCTTGCAGCCGATGCAGGTTGTGGTGTCAATCAGCTTGCAGACCTGCTCTGCCCGCTTCACGCCTTCGCCGGGCGCCGGCCCGGCGTGGCCAGAGATTCTGACGATTTCGAGTGTCGCTTGGCTCATAGTGGTTGCCTATGCTTTCTCGAGCTTGACCAGAAAACCCTTGAATTCCGGGGTGTGCGCGTTGGGATCATTCACGGTTGGCGAAAGCAAGTTTACGATCGTCCTCTCGTTCTTGCCTGCGTCTTCCTGAATGCCGCGGTAACCCTGGTGAATGGGAATCCCGATCTGGTACGTCTTCTTGCCATCAATCATCATGGGTTTGATTCGCTTAGTCACAAAAGCCTTTGCGAGGTAGGAGCCACGGGCACTAGTGACCTTGATCATGTCGCCACCGTTGATTCCCCGGTCGTTGGCCAGCTCCACGGGAATCTCGACGAACGGTTCGGGAATCAGTTGCACGCACATCGGGTTGTTCTTCGTCCAGTAGTGATAATGCTCGGTCAGACGATATGTGGTGCAAATAATGTCGAAGCCGTCACTCACAGTTCCGTACTTGTCTGCCGGCGTTTTGAACTTCTTGACCACAGGATTACTGGAGTGCGCCGGGTGCAGCGGATTCTGTACCGGGCTCTCGATGGGCTCGTAGTACTCAGGGAATGGCCCATCGGCAAAAGCGGCCAGCGGCCCGAAGATGCGACCGACACCTTCCGGGTTCATAATGAATGGCCCCATGTGGTCTTTCGGGTTGGAGTCTGCCTTGAAATCGGGCACGTCGTTTCCTACCCACGCCTGTGCGGATTCATTCCACCAGATCTGCTTGCGGTCTGCGTCCCAGGGTTTTCCTGAGGGATCGCATGACGCGCGGTTGTAGAGAACGCGGCGGTTGGCCGGCCACGACCACGCCCAGTTCTGGTAGATGCCCAGACCCGATGGATCTTCAGTGCCGCGACGGGCAAGCTGCGGGCCGGCTTCGGTCCAGCATCCGGAGTATATCCAGTTGCCGCACGAGGTTGTGCCGTCGTCCTTCAACCAAGCGAAGCCCGGCAGTTGCTGGCCTTTCTTGATGACAAGCTGCGACTTTGGATTGGGATCGTTGAGATCAGCCAGCGCCTTGCCGTTGATCTCTTTCGCCACCTCGCCGAGCGAAGGATGCTTGGGATCGGTATACGCCCAGGTCAGATGCAAGATCGGATCAGGGAACTTGCCGCCTTCTTTTTGATAAAGTTCGCGGGTTTTGAGGAAGATCTGCGCGACGATGTCTTGATCAAGACGGGCCTGGCCGGGCGGGGGCAGTGCAACGTTCTTCCACTGCAGCCAGCGTGACGAGTTGGTCATGGATCCGTCTTTTTCGGCGAAGCCGGCACAGGCCAGCCGGTAGACGGTCGTGTTGATATTTTTCATCTCGTCGGTTGTGATTCCCGGCGACTTCCAGAATTCGCTGGTCTCATCGGGATAGATCTCGCCGACTACGAGCCAATCGGCTTTCTTGAGGGCATCAATGTTCTTTTGCGAATCCGGACCGATGGCCACGCCGTTCATGCCGAAGGCGAACATGCCCTTCACCGTGCCGCGGTACATGTTGTCCCAGATGTAGGTCCAGGAGTAATTGCGATCAATTTTGGGCATGTAGTTAAAAGCCCAGTCGTTTTCTTTTGTCGCCGCATCGCCGTACAGGGCTTTCAGGTAAGAGACGGCGAACTTCGGCGTGTTCCCGTAGTAATTGAATGAATCCCACGGAGCGGGCTTGGAAGGCTTGGGTGTGACTCGATCAAGGTACGTCTTCAGGTCAACATCGTTTGGGTTCGGGACCTTCAGGTAACCCGGCCAGATGTCAAAGAGGCCGGCCATATCGGTCGCGCCCTGAATGTTGGAGTGGCCGCGGAGAGCGTTCACTCCACCACCGGCGCGTCCTACGTTGCCGAGCAACAATTGCAACATCGCAGCCGTACGAATGATCTGCGTACCGAAGGTGTGCTGCGTCCAGCCGACGGCATAGATGATGGTGGCGGCTTTCTTCATGTCTCCATCTTTGCGGACGGAGGTAAACAGGTCGGCGGCCTTCAGGAACTGGTCTTTCGGAATGCCGGTGATGCGTTCGACCATCTCCGGCGTGTAGCGCGAATACTGCTGCCGCAGCAACTGATAGACGCAACGCGGATGCTGCAGCGTAAGGTCGTAAGCTACATTCGGAGGAAGCGCAGGCGGAGGCGCGGGTGCAGCAGCCTTTGCTCCTGCGGCAGCGGGCTTGGGAACCGCGGCTGGCGCGGCTATCTTCGCCGGGTTCGATGCGGCAGCGTTATGCGCAGCGCTCCCGTTCGCAGCAGCGCCGCTCAGGTCGCCGCCTTCCTGGTAATTCCACGTGGATTTGTCGTAGACCTGGGTGGCCGGATCGAAGCCCGAGTACAAGCCATCATCTGGCAGCTTGAAACCTTCCTTCACGATGAAGGCGGCATTCGTATAGTTGGTGAGATATTCGTGGGCGATGCGGTTGTTCTCGATGGCGTAGCGGATGACGCCGCCCAGGAATGCAATATCGGCCCCGGCACGAATCTGCAGGAACAGGTCGGCGGTGGCGGCGGTGCGCGTGAAGCGCGGGTCCACCACGATCATCTTGGCGTTACGAGTGCGCTTGGCCTCGATGGCCCACTTGAAGCCGCACGGATGGTTCTCCGCCGGGTTCCCGCCCATGATCAGCATCATGTCCGTGTTCTTGATATCCGTGTAGCCATTCGTCATGGCTCCGCGCCCAAAAGTTGGTCCCAAACTTGAGACCGTGGGCTGGTGTCAAACACGGGCCTGGGTTTCCAGGTGGCAGACCCCCAGGCTGCGCATAGCTTTTCCAAAAAGATAATTGAATTCGTTGGTGTCGGTGCAACCGCCAATCCAGGCAATGCTCTCGCAGCGGTTGACGGTGTGCCCGGCAGCATCCTTCTCAATAAAAGTGTTGTCGCGCGTCTTCTTTACCCAGTGCGCGATCTCGTCAATGGCCTGGTCCCAGGCAATGTCTTCCCAGTGGTCCGAACCGGGACGCCGCACCTGTGGCTTCATAAGCCGGCGCTCGTTGAGGATATCCTGCTCAAGCGAGGCCCCTTTGGGACACAAGGTTCCGCGATTAATAGGATGATCGGGATCGCCCTCAACGTGGATCACCTGCGGCGTCACGTTCTTGGCTTTGTCGCCAATCGTATAAATGAGCACGCCGCAGCTCACCGAACAATACGGACAGGTAGAGCGCGTCTCAGTCGCGCGGGCAATTTTGAGTTCGCGAAGCTGGGCGTAGGCGGGCGTCAGATCAAACCCAAATAAGAGCAGCCCAGTGCCTCCGAGGGCGGTGACTTTCAGAAAATCTCGACGAGTGGCATCCATGGTTTGATCTCCTTTTGGTTTCTGATCAAACACTTCAAGTGGCTGTAACTTGTGATTGCGGTTACCGGTTGACGGTTGCCTAAGGGACGCGCGAAAGACCCACCCCGCTTTTAGGGGCAAAAACAGTGGAGGAGTGTATCACAGTTTGGTGGGGTAAAAGCAAGTGGTGGGGTTGCCCCGCCGCCCTTTGGCTGCGCAATAACATCGTAGCCGGGCCAATTGTCGGGCATCTTCATCGCCGGAACTCCAGCAAATGTCATTTCGGCGGCCACCAGCATTTCGCAGGCATCGCCCATCTGTTTGGACGTGTAAGGTCGGGGAAGCATCCCTATAGCGTAGCAGACGGAACATGACACGCCTCCGACGCCCGCACTCTTATCGAGGGCACCCAGGTTTTGCGTATAGTGATATCACTCTGATATCAAACCCTTAATTTCTTAGAGATTCTAGGTCATCATTGTGCTTGAAGTGTGTTTAGAACGAATTAGCATTCAAGAATGCGGGGCTTCGGCCCATAGGTTCTTTGAAAACTTGTCGGCCATGCAGGGTTGGTTTTTTATCGGGCGCCCTGTCTTTCTGAGTATTGAGAACCGCTTCAGCAAGTGGGGTACTTATGTCTACTCATGTCATTTAATTTCAGTGGCTTAACACTGGAATTGACTATCCAGCAAGTATCCCACCTTCACGATCTGAGAAAGGCCATTGCGCCCTTCGCTCTGATCGAAGGCCCGCATTCAGGAATGCGGGCTCGGCTCAGGGTGGTCCTTAAAAATTCGTTGCCTGAGTTTGAGGATGGGAAACTGAGTAGTGAGACCCTCAGCAAGTCATAGGTACTCATCTCATCTAATTTCAGTGGCTTAACACTGGAATAGACTTCCTCCGCAAGTATCCCCTCCCCGCTTGTCCAGGATTCTTCAGAGAAACTGAGTACCGAGTACTGACAACTGAATATTGAGAATTCGCTGCCCGGGTCTGAGTATTGGGAACTGAGTATTGAGAACCAGCTCAGCAAGTGGGTACTCACGGGGTATTCATGTCATTTAATTTCAGTGGCTTAACACTGAAATAGACTATCCAGCAAGTACCCTACCTCCCGGGCTCAGACTACGAGAACCTTTGTGGCCCAGGCCATGGTTTGAGCTGTGAGTTTCGGATTAGTAAATTGGGCATTCTTTCCCGCGAAGTCGGCCTCGACCACCCCACGGGCGGCCGCGCATTTTCCTCAAACGAAGATTGGGATCTTCAGCTCGATGACTTTGGCCAGGGCCTCTTTAAAAGGAGGCCAGCCAACCGGCGTGACACTGTCGGAGACGGGCGTACGCATGAGGACAGTTGCATCGCCCGCGAGTTCGATGCGGACTTCGTTGCCCGCATCTTTCAGGGCCCCGGCCCAGACGAAAGGAAAGTTCGCACGGGTCGGATTTTCCGAGCCGCACAACCCTACCAGCAGGAATCTCTGCCCGGTGGAGTTCTCGGGCTGCTCGGCGGCGAGCGCTGAAGTGGCACTGGCGCTGGCAATCACAGCGACGCACATATGGCCTGCTTTCTGGAGAACAGAACGTCGCGTAGTCATTCCGCCCTCCTTCGTGGGGAGTTATGGTAACACGCAAGAGATTCGGAACCTACCGCTGCATTCATCAAATGCTTTGGCTGACGGCTGAGTGCTGAGTGCTCTTACCAGCCGTCTGCTGAACGAACTATAATAGAAGGTTTCACAGGAGTTGGCGGAATGAACAGCTTTAACAGCAAGGCTACTTTGCGCGCTGGCGGCAAAGAGTACGAAATCTACCGGCTGGATTCCCTCGATAAGGCCGGCATCTCGACCACGCGCCTGCCCTTTTCGCTGCGTGTGCTTTTGGAGAATCTGTTGCGCACCGAGAACGGGCGCTCGGTTACTGCCGATGACATCAAGTCGCTGGCCCATTGGGACCCGGCTGCTGTTCCCTCCAAGGAAATTGCTTTTACCCCGGCGCGCGTGCTCATGCAGGATTTCACCGGCGTTCCCGCCGTGGTGGATCTGGCCGCCATGCGCGATGCCATGAAAGAGCTGGGCGGAGACCCTGGGCTGATTAACCCGCTGCTGCCCGCAGAGCTGGTGATTGACCACTCTGTGCAGGTGGATGAATTCGGCACCAAGCAGGCCTTCAGCGTCAACGCCGCGCTGGAATTTCAGCGCAACCGCGAGCGCTATGCATTTTTGCGTTGGGGGCAATCGGCGTTTCGCAATCTTGCCATTGTGCCTCCCGATATGGGAATTGTGCACCAGATCAACCTGGAATACCTGGCGCGCGTGGTTTTTGTGAATGCGGAAGAGGGCAAGGCAGCGGCTTATCCTGACACGCTGGTGGGCACCGATTCGCATACCACTATGATCAACGGCCTGGGCGTGCTGGGATGGGGCGTGGGCGGCATCGAGGCCGAGGCCGCCATGCTGGGGCAGCCGGTTTCCATGCTGATCCCGCAGGTCGTGGGCTTCCGCCTGAGCGGCGCGCTGCATGAGGGCGCAACCGCAACGGATCTCGTCCTCACCGTAACCGAGTTGCTGCGCAAAACCGGCGTGGTGGGCAAATTCGTGGAATTCTTTGGGCCGGGCCTCTCCACCTTGCCGCTGGCCGATAGGGCGACGATTGGCAATATGTCCCCTGAGTACGGCGCGACCTGCGGCATCTTCCCCGTGGATGAAGAAACCCTGCGCTATCTGCGCATGACCGGACGCTCGGAAGAGCAAATCGGATTGGTAGAAGCCTACTGCAAAGAACAAGGCTTGTTCCACACCAGGCAGTCCGCCGAGCCTGTGTATTCGCAGGTCGTGGAACTCGATTTGGCGACAGTGGAACCGAGCATTGCCGGTCCCAAGCGCCCGCAGGACCGCGTGCCGCTCTCGCAGGCGCGCAAATCTTTCCACGATGCCCTGCCGTCTCTGCGCAAACCCGGCTCGAGCAACAACGGTGTACGGCGATTGGAATCCGAAGGCGGTGGTGGGACCGCTGTGGGGTCGGAGGATGCGCGGCATGCGCAGAAATCTGCAGTAGCCGAGATGGAAGAGCTCAGCTCCGATTCGCTAAGTCATGGTTCAGTCGTGATCGCTGCCATCACCAGTTGCACGAACACGTCGAATCCGTCGGTGATGGTTGCCGCCGGCCTGCTGGCGAAAAAAGCAGTAGAGCGCGGACTTAAGACCCCTCCGTGGGTCAAAACTTCGCTCGCCCCGGGCTCGCGCGTGGTGACCGATTACTTTAGAAAAGCCGGACTCGAAAAATACCTGGACGAGCTGCGCTTCAACACGGTGGGCTACGGCTGCACCACGTGCATTGGCAACTCGGGCCCGCTGCCCGCGGAGATCACCCAGCAAATTAACGAGCATGACCTGGTTGTGGCCTCGGTGCTGAGCGGAAACCGCAACTTCGAAGGCCGCATTCAGTCTGAGGTGCGCGCCAACTATCTTATGTCGCCGCCGCTGGTGGTGGCCTATGCTCTCGCCGGACACATTGAGAAAAACCTGGTCACCGAGCCGCTGGGCACAGGCAAAGACGGCAAGCCGGTTTATCTGAAAGAAATTTGGCCCACGCAAAAGGAAGTGGCGGAAACCGTGCTGGGCTGCATTGACTCCGAAATGTTCCGCAAAAACTACGCGGAAATTTTTGCCGGTGACGACCTGTGGAAGAGCATGAAAGTTCCGGGCGGCGAAACTTTTGCCTGGGACCCGAAATCCACGTACATCAAGCGCGCTCCTTACTTCGACAATATGCCCAAGACGCCGGGCGCAGTGCAGGATATCCGCAAGGCGCGCGTGTTGGCGAAGCTGGGCGACAGCGTCACCACCGATCACATCTCGCCCGCCGGGTCCATTAAACCCGCCAGCCCCGCCGGCAAATACCTGATAGAGCACGGCGTCTCTGTCGGCGACTTCAACTCTTACGGCTCGCGGCGCGGCAACCACGAGGTCATGGTGCGCGGAACCTTTGCCAACACCCGGCTGCGCAACCTGGTTGCGCCCGGCACCGAAGGCGGCGTGACCCGGCATTTCCCTGATGGAAAACAGATGTCCATCTTCGAGGCCTCGGAGCTTTATAAGCAGGAGGGTGTGCCGCTGGTCATTCTCGCCGGAAAAGAATACGGCTCCGGCTCTTCGCGCGACTGGGCCGGCAAAGGACCGTCATTGCTGGGTGTGAAGGCAGTCATCGCCGAGAGCTATGAGCGAATCCATCGCTCGAACCTGGTGGGCATGGGCGTGTTGCCGTTGCAGTTCCTGCCCAAAGAAAATGCCGAATCTCTTGGCCTTAGCGGCGAAGAGGTTTTCGAGATCAGCGGCATTGCCAGCCTGCTGAACGGTGAGTTCAAGAGCGGCGAGAAGGTGAAGGTGAGCGCCACGCAGGCCGGCGGAAAGACTGTTGATTTCCAGGCCCTGGTCCGCATTGATACACCGCAAGAGGCGCTCTACTATCGCCACGGCGGAATTTTGCAATACGTGCTGCGGCAGCTATTGGAGCGCAGTTCTTGATGACTAAGTAGCGCCGCCGTCTCGGCGGCTGTCCGCAAGAACT
>Ga0209648_10003931_pt1 | contig 12576 bp, 10 predicted proteins | sample GraSoi2013_115cm_FD_185830 | JGI IMG/M metagenome (GOLD analysis project Ga0209648, IMG submission 185830) | Grasslands soil microbial communities from the Angelo Coastal Reserve, California, USA - Sample 9_17_2013_115cm (SPAdes) (version 2) | ecosystem: Environmental > Terrestrial > Soil >...
GGTGTTGTCTCGCTTACGCGGCGATCGTCATTTGTTCTTCAGTGCCGCCGAATTCCGCCGCTCACGCTCAATCGCGCGCCGTGATTGAGCTGTTTACGAGTCAAGGCTGCTCATCCTGCCCACCGGCCGACCAACTGCTCGGCGAGCTGGCGGCCGATCCCTCGCTCGTTCCGGTCAGCGTGCCGGTCGATTACTGGGATTATCTCGGCTGGAAGGACACGCTCGCCGATCCACATAACACCGCCCGGCAGAAGGCATACGCACACGCGCGCGGCGACGGCCAAGTGTACACACCTCAGGTGGTGGTGAACGGAGCCCTGCACGCGGTCGGCAGCGACAAGGCTGCGATCGAGGCGGCCATCGCCAGCAGCCGGAAGAATAGCGCGATGTCATTGCTGCCGACGCTGACCCTCTTGGATGGGCGGCTCAACGTCGCGGTGCCGGATGTTGCGGATGCTCGCACGAGCGCCGAAGTCTGGCTGATTGGCCTGGTCAGGACCGCCACCATCGCAATTGGGCGCGGCGAGAACAAAGGCCGCACGATCACCTACCACAATGTCGTGCGGCGCTGGATGAAGCTCGGCGATTGGACCGGCAAGGCCAATTCGTGGAGCGTCCCGGTGCAGACGCTCAAGGCCGCGAACATCGACGAAGCGGCAGTCCTCGTGCAAAGCGGCACGACCGAAAAGCCGAAGGCGATCCTCGGGGCCACGCTGGCGGCGATCCAGTAAGCGAAAATCGATAGACCACGCACCTGAAGATTTGCAGCATTCGCCGCGCGTGCCCCTATACTAAAAATGGGCGCGGCTTCGCTTGCGAAGTCACTGACCGAGCGGGCCCGGTCCACCTCGAACCCCCGGGGGACTGGGGGCTGGAAAACCGGCGCTTCAAAGAAAGACCAGGCCCTGACGCAACAATCTCCTGTTTGGCATTTCGGCTTGGCGCGCGCTTGACCGGAATTGGGCAGCATTATGATTCCATTGACGAATCCGTGAGGGTCGCAGGTCACTCTGTCGCAGTCATGCGACGCCATGCGGCGACTTTCATTCCACTTGCCGATGCTTGCATCCGGCGCAATCATTGCGGCATAGACCTGCCAAAGGAGGCGCCGAATGAGCCGCGGCGATACTGAGCCGAGCGAGTTGCATGGGGGCGAGGCTCCCGCTGCTGTGTCCCTCGTCCCCGCAAGCCGAGTGACTTTTGACCGGCGCGAACTCAACCGGATTTTTGGCCTCTATGGTCGCAAGGTCGCCGCCGGCGAATGGCGCGACTATGCCATTGATTTTCTCAAGGACCGCGCGGTGTTTTCCGTTTTCCGCCGCGCCGCCGAGTTTCCGGTCTACCGCATTGAGAAAAGCCCGAAGCTCGCGCGCCGGCAGGGCGCCTATAGCGTGATCTCGGCGACCGGCTTGATCGTACGTCGAGGCCATGAACTCGACCGGGTGCTGCGGGCGATCGATCAGTCGCTGAGCGTCGTGGCCGGCTGACGCCGGCCGCAAACTACGGCATCGTTGTCGCGCCCATCCCGAGCGGTCGCTGCATCAAGACACTGTCGAGCCAGCGGCCGAACTTGAACCCCACATTGTCGAATGTGCCGACCATACGGAAGCCGGCGGCGCGATGCAGTTCGATCGAGCCGACGTTGGCGGAATCCCCGATTACCGCAATCATTTGTCGGAATCCGCCGGCCTCCGCGTCGGCGATCACCCGTTCGAGCAGCGCGCGGCCGAGCCCCCGGCGCTGCATTGCCGGGGTGACATAGATCGAATCCTCTACGCTCCACCGATAGGCCGGCCGTGCGCGATACGGGCCGGCATAGGCGTAGCCGACGATGTCGCGATCAAGCTCCGCCACCAGATAAGGATAGCCGCCGTCCCGCAGCGCCTCGTAGCGTCGCGCCATTTCGCGCTCGTCGGGCGGTTCGATCTCGAAGGATGCGGTGCCGTGCCGCACGGCGTCCTCGTAGATGCGGGTAATCGCTGCGAGATCGCGCGCTTGAGCGGAGCGGATGGGAATAGCGGCCATGAATCAGAGGCGACAGACCCCCGATAATAGCTCCTTGCTCGCGCGCTGTCCGGCTCCCGTCCTGTGAACGCGATAGCGCCCCGGCTCATCGCCGGGGCGCCATCTTCGAGTCGGCCGTTGCGGTCGCTCAGCGACGGTCGCCGAGGAAGCGCAGCATGAACAAGAACAGGTTGATGAAATCGAGATAGAGCGAAAGCGCGCCCATGACCGCCTTGCGGCCGACGATCGTGCCATCCTCCATCGGGTTGTACATCTCCTTGATGCGCTGGGTATCCCAGGCGGTCAGGCCGGCGAAGATCAGCACCCCAACCGCGGAGATCACGAAGTCGAGCCCGCTGCTCTTGAGGAAAAGGTTGACGAGCATGGCGATGATAAGCCCGATCAGTCCCATCAACAGGAATGAGCCGACCGGCGAGAGATCACGTTGCGTGGTGTAGCCATAAAGGCTCAGCGCACCGAACGCAGCCGCCGAGATGAAGAACACGCGCGTGATCGAGGTGAGGGTGTAGGCCAGGAAGACCGACGACAACATCACCCCGAGCAGCGCCGCATAAACCATGAACAGCGCGAATGCGGTCGAGGGCTCCAGCCGGTCGATGCGCCAGCTGATGAGAAAGACCAGACCAAGCGTGCCAAAAAATAGAACCAGCACCGCCGGCCCGCTGAAGATCATCTGGCCGAATGACGTCAATCCGGCGATCGCGCCATTCGCGTCGGTGACAACCGCCGCCTGGAATGTGAGCCAGGAAGCGATACCCGTGAGCGCGACGCCCATGGCCATGTAATTGTAGATGCGGATCATATAGGCCCGCAGGCCTTGATCGATCGCAACCGCCCGGTCCGCACCGACGCTGCGTCTGGCAGCCGCGTAGTTCCGGTCGAAATCCGACATGGAAGATACCTCTCTCTGATTCCGACCCGGAGGCCGGATGGTGGGACGCCCTACCGACATCGCGGCTGGCACCCGATGCGCGGAATCTAGTGCGGGATCGGTTCCAACGCCAGATGCCGCAGGAGGGATTTGTTGACGCTGTCCTTAACCAAGGGCCGGCCAAATTACATTATTGCAATACAACTGCACCGCGCGGCAGCGGCCCCGGCGCGGCAAGTTGTCGCCCGAGCGGCCAAGGGGCGTTTTGGGCGAAGGGCGGCCGAGGCACGCGGCTTGGGGCCGTTGCGAGCACTTTGAGACGCTGGCTACAGATTTCGTAGCACACGGGCCGGTCTTTGGCCGAGAGCGGCGAACGTGCCGATCAGACCAAGTGCGACCATTGCGACAACCGCGCCGGCGGCGGCGGCAATCAGTGGACCGGGCAACCAGATGAATGAAAGCTTCATCGCCCTGACGACAATAAGGGCGGCGGCAGCCGAGCCGGCCGCTACACCGAAGACGGCGGTCCCCACGCCCAGAACGAGGTATTCGAGCGCGTAGGCAGACAGAAGCTGCAGCCGCGTTGCGCCGACGGTCTTGAGGATCACCGCGTCATAGACGCGCTGGTGGTGGCCCGCCGCGAGCGCGCCACCCAGCACCAGCACGGCCGCCAATAAGGTGAGCGCACTCGCGCCCCGGATCGCCAGCGCCAGATTCGAGACGATCTGGCCCACCGCATCGAGCGCCTCGCGCACACGTATGGTGACGACCGCCGGGAAAGCCTCGGCCAGCGCTTTAAGTAGAGCGCTCTCCTCCTCGTTTGTGCTGCCACTGGGATAGACCAGAGTGGCGATGTGTCCGTGCGGCGCGTCGCGGAAGGTGGCGGGCGAGAATACCATGACGAAATTGATGCCGAGACTCTGCCAATCGACTGCGCGCAGGTTGGCGATCGTCGCGGTGAGATTGCGGCCGAGGACGTTGACTGTGATGTTGTCGCCGACCTTGAGGCCCAGTCCGTCGGCGATGCGGTTCTCCAATGAGACCAATGGCGGGCCTTGGTAGTTCGCCTGCCACCATCGCCCTTGAACGAGCCGCGAGCCCGCCGGGAGTTCGTTTCCATAGGTGATGCCGCGGTCGCCCCGCAGCACCCAGCTGGCATCGGCATCGGCAGAGGCCTTCAGGTTTTCAACGCCTACACCGTTCACCGCCACGATGCGGCCACGCAGCATCGGCACCCGCTCAAGCGTGGCCCCCGGCGCATGGCTGCGGATGAAGGCATCGAACGCCTCGCCGGAGGCCGGAGGAATGTCCACGAAATAGAACGACGGCGCCCTCTCCGGCAACGCCGCCAGAAATTGGCGTCGTAAATTGCCCTCGATCGCAATCACCGTGACGAGTACCGCAAGGCCCAAGCCGAAGGAAATGACGACGCTCGCCGTGAGCGAGCCTGGCCGGTGGATATTGGCAATGGCGAGGCGAACGACCGGTGAGCGCGATCGCGGCAGATGACGCGCTATCAGCGTGATCAGCGCCGCCACGAGGCGCAGCAGCACGAAAGCGCCTGCTGCCGCAACTACGAAAATGCCGCTAATGCGTCGATCATGAGCGAGCGCGATGGCGAGGATCGCGAGCGTGCATCCAAGAAGGATCGTTGCGCCGACATAGGGGCGGCGGGGCCAGCGACGATCGCTTGCGACCTCGTCGCGGAAAATTGCCGAGACCGGCACGTCATGGGCGCGCCCGAGCGGCCACACGGCGAAAGCAGACGCGACGAGGAGTCCATAGACAAGGGCGAGCGCAAGGTCACCCGCATGCAGCGCCGGCGCGAGCGGCAAGGGCAATCGCGCGCCGAGCGTCCAGGCAATGAGAAAAGGCAAAGCCGCGCCGATGAGTAGGCCCGGCAGCGCGCCCAGCCCGGCGAGCACAAGCACCTGTGTGAGATAGATCGCGAAAACGCGCCCGCCGGAAGCGCCCATCGCCTTGAGCACGGCGATGGTCTCGCGCCGGCCATCGACGTGGCTTTTGACCGCGTTCGCAACCCCGACGCCACCGACCAGCAGAGCGGTCAAGCCGACCAACACGAGGTATTGCGTAAAGCGCTCGACATTCTGTTCGAGCGACGGCGAGGCATTAGCCCGCGAGCGCACTTCCCATCCGGCCTTAGGCAACTCGGTTTGCGCGGCGGCCGCCACCGCGCGCAGCGCCGCATCGGTTCTGTCATTGTCGGGAAGGCGCAAGTGATAGTGCCAGCGCACGACGCTTCCGGGCTGTAACAGGCCACTCGCTTGCAGCGCTTGTTCGCTCACCAGCAACCGCGGACCAAAGCCAATACCGCCGGAAAGCTTGTCAGGCTCGGATATCAGAATGGCCCGAATTTCGATGATTGCCGAACCGAGCGTGATACGGGCATCCGGCCCAAGATCGAGTCGCGCGAGCAGGGCCGAGTCGACAGCGGCACCGAACGATCCGTTCCGATATGCCAGTGCCTGCGCGAGCGGCTGTTGCGGGTCGAGCGCGACGGTGCCGTAGAGCGGGTAATCGCCATCGACCGCCTTGACCTCAACCAGTGCTGTGCGCCCGTCCTGCGCGCGCGCCATGGCCCGCATGGTGGCGGCGAGCGATACCTGCCCGCGGCGCGCGAGAAATGCGCGCTCCTCGGCGTTCGCTGAGCGCATACTGAGGGTGAACGCGAGGTCGCCGCCGAGGATGACGCGGCCTTCGCGTGCGAGCCCCTCCCCTAGCCCCGCCGCGAGCGAACTCACGCCGGCAATCGCCATGACCCCCAGCGCGGTACATGCGATGAACACGTAGAATCCGCGCAACCCGCCCCGCAATTCGCGCGCAGCGAAGCGCAACGGTAGTAGACGGCCGCCGTGCCGCTGAGGAAGCGACAGGCGGGCTTTCATGTTTTGGCCTCCGCGCCGCACGCATGGTCTGCTCCTGCGTGCCCCAATGAGCCGATATGAGTCACGACTTCGCCTCCGCCGCCGCGCGCTCTCGGACGGTTTCGATGCGGCCCGACCGCAGTCGCACAATGCGATCGCAGCGCACGGCGAGCGCCGGATCGTGGGTGACGAGCACGAGCGTCGTTCCGCGTTGCTCGTGGCCGGCAAAAAGCAAATCGATGATCTGCGCCCCGGTCGCCTCGTCGAGGTTCCCGGTCGGCTCGTCGGCGAGAAGGATGGCCGGGTTTGGTGCAAGCGCGCGGGCAAGGGCCACGCGCTGCTGCTCGCCGCCGGAAAGCTCCGCCGGATAATGTCCTCGCCGCTCGCTTAAGCCAACCGCGGCAAGCTCGCGAGCCGCACGCGCGTGGGCATCGTCGAGCCCGGCAAGTTCCAGCGGTACGGCGACGTTTTCCAGTGCCGTCATGGTAGGAATGAGATGAAAGGACTGGAAAACAATACCGATATTGCGCCCACGGAATCGTGCCAGCGCATCTTCGCCGAGCGGGCCGAGCGCTTTGCCTGCGACCACGACGGAGCCGGTGTCGGCGCGCTCCAAGCCGGCCGCGACCATCAGCAAAGTCGACTTGCCCGAACCCGAAGGGCCGACCAAGCCAAGCGCCTCGCCGCGTCGTATGTGCAGATCTAGGTCTTTGAGGATATGAACACGGGCGGCGGCTCGCCCGAGCGCCAGATTGACCCCGCTGAGCGCGATCGCCAGCTGTTCGTGCTCTGACCCCGAGGCGTCTTGCATGTTGCGTTGCTCGTTGCTGCCTTTGATTCTGGGCCGGCCGGCATTACTCCGGTCATATGCGAGTTGCGCGGCGCCGGTCCAGGCGGTTGCGCTGCTGGCGACAGCATTGGCGCTCGCGCTGCCGGCGCGCGCCCCAGCCGCCGCAGCCGCCGATCGGCCGGTGCGGATCGTGGCGTTGGGCGATTCGCTGACTGCGGGCTTTGGTCTTCCGGCTGATGGAGCTTTCCCGGCGAAGCTTGAACGGGCCCTCAAGGCCAAAGGCCTCGCCGTCGAGGTCACCAATGCGGGCGTGTCCGGAGATACGGCCTCTGGGGGACTTGCCCGCCTCGACTGGTCGGTGCCGGAGGGGACGGACGCCGTCATCCTCGAACTCGGCGCCAATGACATGCTGCGCGGCATCGATCCCCAGCTCACGCGCCACGCCCTCGAAGAGATCGTGCGCCGCCTCACGCAACGCCACGTCGCCGTGCTGCTCGCCGGCATGCGAGCGGCGGCCAATTTCGACAGCAAGTATAGGCGCGACTTCGATGCCATCTATCCCGAGCTGGCCGTGCGCTACGACCTCCTGCTCTATCCTTTTTTCCTCGACGGCATTGCCGGCGAGGGCGCGCTCAATCAGGGCGATGGACTTCATCCGAGCGCCGCAGGGGTCGATGCGATCGTTGTGCGCATTCTGCCCACCGTGGAAGAGCTGGTCCGGCAAGCCCGCAGCAGAGGCGCGAGGTGAGCGTCACGTGGGGCGTGCGAATCCTTCCAAGTTGTCCTATATGCACAGCCAGCATTGCAGTCGCCCCCCATGCCGCGCCTCTTCACAGGTCTCGAAATTCCCGCCGACGTGAGCCAGTCGCTGTCCATGCTGCGTGGCGGGTTGCCGGGCGCACGCTGGATCGACCCCGAAAATTATCATGTCACCTTGCGTTTCATCGGCGACGTCGATGACATCATCGCGCACGAGATCGCATCCATGCTGGGACGCGTGTGCCGCGAGTCATTCGAATTGCGCATTGAGGATCTCAAGTCGTTCGGCGGGCGCAAGCCGCGCCAGATCGTTGCGACGCTCGGCCCGGCTCAGGCCCTGATGGAACTGCAGGCAGAGCACGAGCGGCTGATGCAGCGCGTGGGGCTGGAACCGGAGGGCCGCAAATATACGCCGCATGTGTCGCTCGCGCGGCTACGCGAATCCTCGAGCCGGCAGGTTGCGGACTATCTGGCGGTGCGTGCCCCTTTCCGCTCCTCACCGTTCAAAGTCTCGCGCTTTGTGTTGTTCTCGTCGCGCGCCTCGGTCGGCGGCGGCCCGTACGTGGTTGAAGCCGCGTATCCGTTGGCGGCCTGACGCGCGGTCTTTGCGGGCCGACCTCCGAATCACACTGGTTTGAGCAGTCTTGAGTGCACGTCGAAGATGGCGGTCGCGAAGCCGTGACCGTCGGCAAGCATTTCGCGCATCATAGAGAGCGGCGTCGGGCGTGGCGCTTCAACTTCGCCAACGACGCTGGAAAAATCGAAGCTGAGCTCCGCGTCATACTTGCGGGCGAGCTGCTGCATGCGCTTGTTGTCCGCGAGACAGGCCATGTGCAGAAACTTGAGAGCGCGATTGCGCGCCGCGAGCAGGGTGCGCTCGAGGAGCACGGACCCGACGCCGTGACTCTGCCACGGCTTCTCGATGGAGAATGCCGCCTCGGCCTCTCGCGTCAGCGGTCCTCCGATCGGCCGCAGTTCCGCAGCGCCACGCAAAGTGCCGTCGACGAAGAAACCATGAATCAGCGCGTCAATTCCGAATGAAAGGTCGGCGTAGTCGCGCACGAATTGGTCGGAGACCGCGCCGGCGAAGCGATTGCGGCGGCTGGCGGAATCGAGCCGCAATAAATGGTCGCGGTAGAGGTCAGCCTCCCCGATCCACAGCTTCCGGATCAGGCCGCCACGGGGGAGCGGATCGTGCATGAGCCAGTTCCTTGCGATGGGTTTCGAATCAAGGTTGGAATATTGCAATGCACTATCGGCGGAACAAGGGCGATGGCGGGGCACCGGATCACGATTAAGTTAATGAATTTCCAATGCAAACGGGACATATCAGCCATGCAGCCCCTCGGCCCATCTTCGCTCGCCGGGACGCCCCGGTACTGCAATGCAGCATGGCGCCGTTGCTCGCTCCCCTACCGGCTGGCGCGGCGAACGTTCGTCGGGCCATCTGCTCATTGAGGCTGGTTGGGCGCAGAGGCCACTGCGGTTCGCGGCCCCACCTTTTGGAGAAGCTTTGAGCCGACGATTCTGTGCTGGGAGGATCGCGCCATCGCCACTGCGCAACTCATGCGGTCTCTCGAAACGGCTTGCGGCTGGTGCTGCAGGCTCGCTATTCGTCGCAACCCCTCAACCTTGCGTTCATTAACCTCATGTCCGCTCCCGTCTCGGCGCAGTATGCGGCGCAGGTCGCCGCTGGAAAGATCGAGCACGACGACGCCCAGCAGGCAATCGTCGATCGCCTCGCGCAACTCGAAAAGGAGGTTGCCGAGCGTCGGCTCGCGCGCAAGTCGTCCTCGCTGGGTTGGCTGTTTGGATCGCGCGAGGCCGAGACGATCAAGGGCCTCTACATCTTCGGTGATGTTGGCCGCGGCAAGACCATGCTGATGGATATTTTCTTCGCAGCATCACGAGTGGTCCGCAAGCGCCGCGTCCATTTCCACGAATTCATGGGCGAGGTACACGAGCGCGTTCACGCGCTGCGGCAGAAGGCCAAGTTGGGCGAAATCAGCGGGGAGGATCCGACCGGGCTCGTCGCCGCGGCGATTGCGCAAGAGATACGGCTTCTTTGCTTCGATGAATTCCACGTCACCGATATTGCCGATGCGATGATTCTCGGCCGGCTGTTCAAGCACCTCTTCGAGCTCGGCGTGGTCGTGGTCGCGACTTCGAACGTGCCGCCGAGCGAACTCTACAAGGATGGCCTCAACCGTGCGCTGTTCTTGCCGTTTATTGCGCTTATCGAAGAGTATTTGGAAATCAGACCGCTCGATGCCCGCACCGATTTCCGGTTGGAAAAGCTTGCTGGCGTGCCGGTTTGGTACGTTCCTGCCGATGGCGCAGCGCAAGCCGCCGTCGACGAGGCGTGGCGCCGTTTGACCGCGGGCCACCCGGGCGAACCGCAGCAGCTGATGGTGAAGGGGCGCGCTATCCGCGTGCCGTGCGCGACCATGGGAGTGGCGCGATTCTCGTTTGCCGATCTGTGTCAGCAACCATTTGCCGCGGCCGAGTACCTCAAGATCGCACGTCACTACCACACGCTTGTGCTCGATCGTGTCGCGGTCATGGAATACGACCGCCGCAATGAGGCCAAACGTTTCATCATCTTGATCGACACGCTCTACGACAACGCCGTCAAGCTCGTCGCCTCGGCGGAGGCTGAACCCGGCGCGCTTTATTGCGCGAACGAGGGTTTCGAGGCGAGCGAGTTCAAGCGCACCGCCTCCCGCTTGATAGAGATGCGCTCGGAGGCTTACCTCGCTTTGCCGCACGGTCGAGGCCACGCAGTCGCTTCGCACTCAAGAGAAGGACTAGTGGAAACGTGACGCGATTTCGCTGCATTCCCATTCATGCCGGTGCGGTCCGGCGAGCGACTTGAATGGCAGGCCGGAAACGGTCTATGACCGATTTCAGCGGGCTCACGCCGCCCCCGATCCGAGGTTCCTCCCCCGCATGGCACGTCCCAAGATCGCACTGATCGGTGCCGGCCAGATCGGCGGCACGCTCGCCCATCTTATTGGCCTCAAACATCTCGGCGACGTGGTGCTGTTCGACATCGCCGAAGGTATTCCCCAGGGCAAAGCCCTCGATCTCGTACAGTCGTCGCCGGTCGAGGGCTTCGATGCACGTTTCGCCGGCACCAACTCCTACGATGCCATCGATGGCGCCGGCGTCTGTATCGTCACCGCAGGCGTGCCGCGCAAGCCGGGGATGAGTCGCGACGATCTTCTCGGCATCAACCTCAAGGTGATGGAGCAGGTCGGAGCCGGCATCAGGAAATATGCGCCCGGTGCCTTCGTGATCTGCATCACGAACCCGCTCGACGCGATGGTATGGGCGCTGCAAAAAGCGTGCGGCCTGCCCACGCATATGGTGGTCGGCATGGCCGGCGTGCTCGATAGCGCACGCTTTCGATTTTTTCTCGCCGACGAGCTCAACGTCTCGGTCGAGGACGTGACCGCGTTCGTACTCGGCGGTCACGGCGACAGCATGGTGCCGCTCATTCGCTATTCCACCGTCGCCGGCATTCCGCTGCCCGATCTCGTCAAGATGAAATGGACAACGCAAGCGCGGCTCGACGAAATCGTTCAGCGCACGCGCGACGGCGGTGCCGAGATTGTCAACCTGCTCAAAAGCGGCTCCGCCTATTACGCACCGGCTGCCTCCGCGATCGCCATGGCGGAAAGCTTCCTCAGGGACAAGAAGCGCGTGCTTCCCTGTGCGGCGTATCTCAACGGCGAATACGGGATCAAGAATCTTTATGTCGGCGTGCCCGCGGTGATCGGCGCGAAAGGCGTCGAGCGCGTCGTCGAGATTCAGTTGAACGGCGCCGAACGTGCCATGTTCGAACAATCAGCCGAGGCCGTTGCAACCCTGGTCGAGGCTTGCCAAAAGATCGCGCCAAATCTGGCGAAGTGAAGGTGCTCATGCCGCGGGCGAAGCGCAGCACGGCGCGCTTGCGAGGTAATGTCGGAACTCGCAACAGGTCCGCATGAACATCCACGAATACCAAGCCAAAGCAGTGCTGCGCGAATTCAGCGTGCCGGTGCCGCGCGGGCACGCCGCCTTTTCAGTCGCAGAGGCAGTCAAGGCCGCGCAGGATCTAGACGCGCCGGTGCTCGTGGTCAAGGCCCAGATCCACGCCGGCGGACGCGGCAAGGCCGGTGGCGTCAAGGTGGTCAAATCGAAAGAAGACGTGCGCAAGGAGGCCGAGCGCCTGCTCGGGGCGGTGCTCGTCACGCACCAAACCGGTCCGCAAGGCAAGCAGGTGCATCGCCTCTATATCGAAGAGGGTTCGGCGATCGAGCGCGAGTTCTATCTGTCGGCACTGGTCGATCGCGAGAGCTCGCGTATTGCGTTCGTGGTCTCGACCGCGGGCGGCATGGACATCGAGGAGGTCGCACGCACCAGCCCCCAACAGATCGTAACGTTCACGGTCGATCCCGCGACTGGAATCCTGCCGCATCACGGGCGTCGCGTGGCGCAGGCGCTTGGGCTCAAGGACGATCTCGCCAAGCGGGCCGAAAGACTCGCAGCACAGCTTTATGCCGCCTTCACTGCCAAGGACATGAGCCTGCTCGAGATCAACCCGCTCGTGGTCACGAAAGAAAAAGAGCTCGTCTGCTTGGATGCCAAGATCAGTTTCGACGATAACGCCCTTTACCGCCATCCCGAGATCGTGGCGCTGCGCGATCTCACCGAGGAGGACGAGAAGGAAATCGAAGCTTCGAAATACGATCTCAATTACGTCGCGCTCGACGGCACAATCGGCTGCATGGTCAACGGTGCAGGTCTCGCCATGGCGACGATGGACATCATCAAGCTTTATGGCAAAGCTCCGGCCAATTTCCTCGACGTAGGCGGCGGTGCAAGCAAAGAGAAAGTTGCGGCTGCGTTCAAAATCATCACCGCCGATCCCAAGGTGCAGGGCATCTTGGTCAATATTTTCGGGGGCATCATGAAATGCGATGTCATCGCCGACGGCGTGGTCGCGGCGGTGAAGGAGGTGGGCTTGCGGGTGCCGCTCGTCGTGCGGCTCGAAGGCACGAATGTGGAGCTTGGTAAAGAAATCATCGCGAAATCCAACCTCAACGTCACCTCTGCCGACGATCTCGACGACGCCGCGCAGAAGATCGTCAAGGCAGTGAAAGGGGTGGACTAATGTCATGTCCATCCTGATCGACAAGGACACAAAGGTCATCTGCCAGGGGTTCACGGGCAGGAACGGCACGTTCCACTCCGAGCAGGCG
>Ga0209648_10003932_pt1 | contig 12576 bp, 11 predicted proteins | sample GraSoi2013_115cm_FD_185830 | JGI IMG/M metagenome (GOLD analysis project Ga0209648, IMG submission 185830) | Grasslands soil microbial communities from the Angelo Coastal Reserve, California, USA - Sample 9_17_2013_115cm (SPAdes) (version 2) | ecosystem: Environmental > Terrestrial > Soil >...
TCCCAGAATATCGCCTCGGGACAAATCTCCTTCGTGGGTGGAGGCTTTGCCAACAAAGCCACCGCACCCGCCTCGACCGTGGGTGGAGGTATAAGCAACACCGCCAGCAATATTTACGCCACCGTCGCCGGTGGCAATGGCAACACCGCCAGCGGCAACACTTCCACAGTTGCGGGGGGGACAAGCAATTCCGCCAGCGGCGTCAATTCCTTCGCGGCCGGAGAATCCACCACCGCCAGCGCAGATAACAGCTTCGCCCTTGGCCGGCACGCCAACACCAATGGCTTCATTGGCTCGTTTGTGTGGGGAGATGCGTCCTCGGGAACGGATGTTAATGCCACCGGATCCGACCAGTTCGTCGTCCGTGCCGTGGGCGGCGCAATCTTTTATACCTTGTCCGATCTCAGCACCGGCGTTCGGCTCTTTTCGGGCGGCGGTGGATGGGCCTCGCTGAGTGACCGCAACGTGAAAGAGCACTTCACTCCCGTGGACCGCTGGCAGCTTTTGGCCCGCGTGCTGGCCTTGCCGATTACCACATGGAAGTACAAGTCGCAGGCGGCCTCCATTCGCCACATCGGGCCGATGGCGCAGGATTTCCACGCTGCCTTCGACGTGGGCGAGGATGACAAGCACATCACCGAGATTGATGAGGGCGGAGTGGCCCTGGCCGCCATCCAGGGACTGAACCAAAAGATGGAAGAAGAGCTGCAGAAAAAAAATGAACAAATCGCCCGCGCTCATGAGCAGCTCGCCGCCCAGCAGCGGCAAATCGAAGCCCTGCAACTGCAGATGCGTGCCATGATGACGCGCGTGGAAGCAGTGGAGAAGACTTCGGCAACTCAGGCGGAAGTTAACATGGGGGTTTCAGCCCGATAAAAACTCTGCCGCACGCTGCCCAAAACGGAAGACGGACTGGCCCTCGATGAACTGGTGCGCCAGGTGACATCGCCAAAAATACCCGGCGGCCAGGACAGGATTGGCGCCCACCCATCCGGCGGATTTCATGAATCCCGACAAGCAACGAATTTTCAAAGAACGTTCATTTAAGGGCTCCGCAACGCTTCACTTCGTTCCGCTGCTCCGCCGTCCCACCCCATCATGCCAAAATCGGGCATGCTGGGGGCCCCGGCCTCGCGCTACGCTCGCGCAACTCGGCGCTCGCTTCGTGCTCACCCGGGTACAACTCCACATTCTTGAATGCGGTCAAACACACCTCAAGGACAATTGTGACCTATAGTTCCTGCGGAATGAGTTTTTTGATACCAGGGTGATACCACTTTTAGACACTTGTTCCCGCCACGGATGAACACGGATTCAAAACAGAACTCCACACGCGCTTCGCGCGAATGGGGCGCCCCGGTTTGTGGAGGGCACCTGGCGAACAAAAAAACCGGGGCCTATTGCCGGCCCCGGACGATTCACGATTTACTCAGACGCTATTGGACGTTTAACGCTACATCGTCAATCACGAATGAGGTTTGCAGGCTTGAATCCTCCATGCCAAGGAAGCGGATCTTGACGGTCTGCCCCTTGAAATTGATCATGCTGAAGGAGTGCTGCTGGTATCCGGCAGCATGATTCAGGTTGGAGAACACTCCCAGCGTCGCCAGCACAGTGTTCGAACTGTTCAACACCTGGATCCGGAGAGTGTCAAACATACTTGTGGTTGTGGTTTCCGCGGTGTCAATGTGCAGCCAGAAACTCAAGGTCGCGGTGGTTGCAGACGACGGAATGGTCACCGTCTGAGTTGCCGTGTCCTGATGGGTGGTGCCGTAGCCGTCGAGCCAGGCATCCCATGCTCCGCTGTGAGGCGGCTCCTGCGAGGAGTTGTTAAGCACGCCGGCAGTCAGACTCCACGGAGCAGTGCCGTTCTCAAAGCCGGGATTGACAATGAGCTGCTGAGCCGCGGCTGCGCTGATGGTCAGCGATACGGTTGTCGTGTGGGTCAGCGATCCTGATGTTCCAGTGACCGTGATGGTGCTGGTGCCGGTGGTAGCGGTGCTCGTGGCTGTAAAGGTCAGAACGCTGGTGGACGTGGTTGGATTGGTTCCGAACGAAACCGTCACACCATTGGGCAGAGCAGAGTTAGACAGCGATACCGATCCGGCAAAGCCACCCGACGGGGTTACTGTGATCGTGCTGTTGCCACTCGAGCCCTGCTTGACCGTTAAGCTTGTCGGCGAAGCCGAGAGCGAGAAGTCGGGAGTTGACGAAGCATTCACCGTGAGCGAGATCGTGGTGTTGTGAGTGAGTGAGCCGGAAGTCCCGGTAATGGTTACCGACGCAGTTCCAGTGGCCGCAGTGGAACTGGCGGTGAACGTCACAGCACTGGTCGAGGTGGTTGGATTGGTTCCGAAGCTGGCCGTAACGCCCGACGGCAACCCTGACGCCGACAAGCTCACGCTTCCGGTGAAGCCGTTCGAAGGAGTAACGGTGATCGTGCTGCTCCCGCTGCTGCCTTGCGTAATGGTCAAGCTGGAAGGTGAAGCAGAGAGCGAAAAGTCAGGCGTAGCTGAGGCCGGCGGCAAGACGCAATTATTCGCGGAATTGGAAAATTCCAACTGGATTGTGTACGCGGTACCGTTGGCGGTGTAGGAACCCTGCTGGGCGTTGCAGATGTCGCCGATTTCGCCGTTGGTCATGTCATACCATGCAAGGGGAGGGGCAAAGGTGGTTGCGATGCCGACATCGGCGTCTGTGATCGCTTCCGTCAGTTCATGGCTGGTCACCGAAGTGTAATTGCCGAACGTCGAAGATGTGCCGCATCCCGTAGAGCAACCACTGCCTGGTTGCATGTCTGGCATTACCCCGTAAAGGACATTCTTCATGTTCAGAGTATTGGATGTGGTGCCGTGATAGGCGCAGAAACCGCCCGCCACGCAACTGGAACCTCCGCCTTGTGTGATGGTAACTCCTGGCGGGAAGTAGATCATGTAAAGCGTATTCACGTTGCCTGCGGAATCAAGTAGCGGCGCGGGAAGCTGGCCTGCATTGATCTGGGCCAGAAGTTCTGCCTGGATTTGGGTATCGTCAACAGTGGAACCACTGTTGGCTGCGGAGGGAACAATCTGAAATAGCCCGTCGAAGGTGCCATTCCCAATGGTTTGATTGGTACCACCCGAAGCGGGCGTGTCGTACTGGCTCAGCAAAGTGATGTATCCGCTGCTGCCGGTGAGATCGCTGAAAAAGCTGGCGATGCTGGGCGTCGCGGTTTGACTCACCTGAGGGAGGTAAGCACCGCTTCCGTACAATACCTCTACAACGTGAACGTTCGAAATCACCGGCCCCCCAAAGTAGGTCAGGTGCGCACCGGCGGGCGCTGCGAAGTGTATAGGGAGATGGGGATTTCGCCACGCAACACCGTGATGCCTGGTCTGGGTAGGGAGAGCGAGAGCCGGATTTGCAGGCGCCTGCTCGGGTTGAGATTGTTGGGCATCCATTCCGCTGCCTGAAGTATTTGGCTGTGAAACCTGAGCCAGTACCGGCAGGGTTGCGGAAATCAGAAAGAGAAACAGAAACAACGCTAGACCACGTGTCAATCGGAACATTCTTGACTCCTTTCAGACTTTATAAGGCCATTGCTTCTCTGCGATTTGAAAACCGTTAATACCTTTAGAAAAAAAATGAAGACTCCCTCAGTCTCTCTGCTCAGAAATATCCGGATTAAGACTAAAAAGCATTTCATTTGACATGAGAATTTAGGTTTTCACGCATTGGCCGATGCGTGGAGCAAAAATGGCAGGATACTTATCGGGTTAACAGTGGTACAGACTCTACAAAGATAGGACGGCCATAAAATTTGGCCCGACCACCTTCAACTTAAGTTTTGGCACCAGCTACATCAAAAAAGACACTCCACAATACGCCTCTTTTTTGCAATGTCAAGAGTTCTAAGGTGAAAATTTTCAATAATATTGTTGGTGAAATAGCAGACTTGCTCGGATGACTTTTGAACCAAAAGCGATGTAGACACCAACTTGGCGGATGAAGAACACAAGAAGATTTTGAACGATTTAGAAAATTTGCGATTGTATTTGATTTCTCAAACATTTATCAACTTTGCATTCTCACCTACTTTTGAATCAAGTTGCGCGTTTTGAGCAGAGAACTATCACACTTTCATCACAGTAAGCGCTTGCTTCTATTACCTCAGAAATTCTGACAACTCCTGAGTAGTCCTTTTGATGTGACCAAAAATGCGCTCTGACAGGCATTCTTGTGCTACGCTGGCCATCACTCTTGCGATGCCGGTTGAGGAGGGCAGCGAAACTGCGTCTTCGCTGTCCCACGGAAACTTCGCGCACACAGATGAGGCTAAGAATGGGTCGCAAGGCAACAATCCTGATCATCGTTGCAGTCGCCCTGTTCGCGCTGTGCGCCGGGATTTTCGTGCTGCGGGTGACGAAACGGCAACATACGTCCAGCGCCGAGACTCGCTCGACTCAAACACAAGAGAAACGGAAGCCATTCGGCAGCGCGGTGGTGGAGCTCACTTTTTCGAGCCGCTCAGTTCACGATGGCGTAGAGTTCCTCAGCGCCACGGGACGCAGGATTGAATATATTGACGTGACCGGCGGCCGGCGCCGAGAAGATTATGTCAGCACGGATACTGCCATGAGCCAGTTGACCACGAACACAGCGGTGACGTGGATTTTCGATGGCAACCACCTTTACGCGATGATCGATCACAACAACAAGCGCGCAGGTCACGTGGTGGAAATGCGAGAGGGATACGGCGGCACAATCTGGGGAGACGCGGCCGTTGAAGAGTTGAAGCCGCCAGGAGCCACGATCAGCGAAGAGGAGTTTCTGGGCCGGCCGTGCAAGGTCTACCAGATTTCTCAAGGCGCCGACGTCCGGAAATGGTGGGTGTGGAACGGGGTCACTTTGCGCTCGGAATCGCACCAGGAGATCCAGACCACGATCCTGGACACATCCGAAGAGGCTGTGCGTATAGAACAGGACGTGAACATTGATCCCAGCATGTTCATACCGCCTAGCGAGGTGACATACGAGCCGGCGGATCCGGCTGCGATCCAACGGTACAAACATCTCAAGACGGCTCCCTGGTTGAGGATGGGACCGGAAATAGATATTTTCTAGCGTGGGCACGACGATTTCCGGAACATCCGGAATACCTTGGCGGCAGAGAGTCGCGAACCAAACAACGCGGCCGTTGAGAGACGGCGGGGAAATCAAAGTGAAACCATTTCTCATCATTCTTGGTATCGTTTGCATCCTTGGCGCAGCGGCATGCTTTGCGTTTCACGTCATCCACTCATCGCCCATAGTCGTTACAAAGCTGGCAGAGGGCCCGGCCGGCGAGCCGGAGCTTAAAGAGATCACAGCATTGGCGTGGTCTGCTGATGGCCATGTGCTCGCCACTGTGGACGATAACAAAACGGTAGCGCTCTGGGATGCTGCCCGTGGGACGAATCTCCGCGCACTCGAAAGCAGCCCCACGGAATGGATCTTCGCGCCGGCATTTTCGCCGGACGGCTCTCTGCTGGCGACTGCCAGCAGCAGTCAGGGATATAACAACACCCAGGGCCATCTGCTCTTCTGGAATCCCACGACGGGCGAACGGCTTGGCAGTGTCGACAATATCTTGTGGCCCCAATGCGTCAGCTTCAACCCGGCGGGGACCCTGATCGCGGTTGGAGGAATGCCGGCCCTCTACCTCGTGGACCCTTCGACCAAAGAAATCATCCACCAGGTGGAGAGGGCGCACGAAAATGGCCCCATCCAGGAGGTAGCGTTCAGCCCTAACGGAGACCTGCTGGCCACCGCCGGGCGCGATGGCACAGTGAAGCTGTGGCAAGTCCCGGAGTTGAACCTGGTTCGCACCTTCTCGGTGGACCAGTCGGTGATAGGAATCTCTCGTCTCGGAGAGCGCCCGGCGCGTGTCGTCGTCGGCTCAGTAGCATTTGCGCATCACCATCTGCGGTTGGCCGCCAGCACTTCGGAAGGAAGTGTATTCGTCTGGAACCTCGACAGGGGGCAGCAAGTCATGCGCTACGCCTACGACTACTCTACGGCCATAGGAGAAAACTATATTCAAGCCACGTTGGAGAACTCGCTATCTTTCACCTCTGACGACCGTTGGCTCCTGACAACGGACCAGCGCGGCAACGGACTCCGCCTATTGGGCGCGGACAGCAAAAAGAACACCGGGGATTTGCTCACCACGCATACGGACACGCCCACGCCCATGGAAGCGGTGAACGTCTCTCCCGCAGACGGCAGCGTCGCCTTCGCCTATCGCATATTCCAGCCCGGCCAAGACGCACGAACCAAGTTCGAGATTTGGAAACTGCGGCTACGCTGATCCGCGCGCCATGCGGATCTGCACATGGTGCTTCGCGCATACAGGAAACGATTGAAAATAAATGGCGGAAGCGTGTCGGAGTCGAACCGACCAGCGACGGGAAACCGCCGCTCACCGGTTTTGAAGAACACAAAAATGTTGTGAGCCGTTTAGAAAATCTTTGATTCTATTTGATTTCTCAACCGGTTATCAACTTTGCGTTCTGACGTACTTTGAACCAAATTGTCTCGTTTTGAACAAAGAATTATCACAATTTCATCACAGTAATCGCTCTAAGTGCTTCGTGAGTTTTCGGCAAGACTGCGTAACGGAGGCAGGGTTCCCGCTAAGCACTGGCTCATTGCCTGGAGCCGGAATGCTTGACGTAGTTGGCCAAGAGGTAATCCATATCGTCCCCGACTCCATAGCCAAAGTTATGATTGATTTCCCGCACACGGTCGAGTCGAGCGATCAGGCTCTCCCGGAGTTCGTTAGCGGTTAGCATGTTGGCAGATTTGAGGACTTGCTCAAGCGTTTGCCGTTTTCTCGGGCGTGAGCCAGAACCGCGCACACGCGCTCGCGCAAGGCCCGGTTCTGCGGACCTTTCCGCAGCGTGAAGGAACTGGTGGAGAAGATCGATATCTTCGTGCAGTCCTACAAAGCCAGAGCACGCCCTTTCATGTGGACGGCGACAGCCGATTCGATCTTCACCAAAGTGCAACGACTATGTGAACGTATTTCCCGGACGGCACACTAGTCGATTTCGATACCGCTGATCAGCGCGTTATTCGTTATTGACGTGAACGTAATCGTGATATGCCCGCTCGCGTCCGCCGTCGCCGTGAATTGCTGGATATTGGCGATGTTCTGCCCACCCGATGCCGCCACGATGTCGAAGTTCGTCAGCACTTGCGTTCCATTGATGCTCACGTTGAACACCCGCGAGCCCTTGGTGGTGAAGAACGTCTCACAGAAGTGCAAACGCACCGTGTGGCTTGACCCAGCTGTAAAGCCGGGGATGGTATAGGTGAAGGATTTGGCCCCGTTGGTGGTCGTCGTGGCGATGCGCGCCGTCTGATAGACAGCCGCCGGAGCCGGATTTGTCACCTTGCTGGTGTTGATCGTGTTGGCATGATTGATGGTCATTCCGCCGGAGAAGTCCTTGTCAGCCCCGAACGGACTTACGCCAGTGGTTGAGCCCGAATCGATACAGATGCTTGTACAAGTCCCGCCGCCAGAACGGGTGGTTGCGCTGGCCTGATTCGAGGGGCCGGAGGAGCCAGCGGAATCCACGGCTTCGACAAGGTAGAAGTAAGCGGTAGACGCTGCAAGGCCGGTGTTCGAGAATGACGTAGAGGTTAGGCCGCTAGCGATCTGATTGCTGCTGGATGGCGTAAAGCCACTCGTCGTGCTGCGAAACACACTGTAAGTAGTCGAGCAGCCGGAACCGGCGCTGCTGGCCGTCCAGCTCAGGTTGATCTGGCTCGACGATGCCGCTGTGGCCGCCAGCCCGCTCGGCGCCGAGGGAACCGTGGTGCACGATGATGTACCAGGCACAACCCTGAAGGATTCTGAGGAACCAACGGAGGTGCTGCTCGCAATCAAGGGGCTCGCACCGGCATTGGCCGCAGACACATATTTGCCATTGGCCGTGGCCAGCAGCCCGATGTTTCCGTTTTCCGCATCAACCTCGGTAAATGTTTGCCACGGACCGAGTGCAGGCTGGTCGGCAATCAGACTGCTGGCGCCGGCATTCTCGGCGGTCACATAGTCGTTGTTGTCGAGGGAGCGCAGTGCGATGTTTCCGTTGCCGGCGTCCACCACCTGGAAAGATTCCTGCTGGGTGGTGCAGTTGGCAATCAAGGGAGCGGAGAAGCCGCAAACGAATTCGCCGTTGACGACTGCCTTGAGGGCAACAACTGCGCCTGGGACCAACCGTTGGGCGCCGCCCGGATTGGTCGGACGCGCCACGCTCAAGGGCATCAAACCTTTAAACATTCTGTCTGCTGCGCCGGTGAGTCTTATATAGTAGTCCGAGGTGCAATGGGTGCCGTCCTCGTCCAAACTTACGTAGCCCCCGCCGACCGGAACCATCGCCTGTGTTTCCGCCGTTTTCATAATTTGGTTTCCTTCACCGTATTCGTCATACATGGAGATGTAAATGCCTTGGGTGCCCAGGCGGACGGCATTGTAAAACATCGTCCACATGAGATTTCCATGAGACCGTTGGTGCAAGCGCAAATCTCCCGGTAACACAACCGGCTGGTAGTCAATGCCGTGGGCATTGCAATATGCCTGATCAGGCACCATAAACGTGTTGAAAATATTGTTCGCGTCGCTTATGTTGCCAACGGCTCCTATCAGCCACGGTGAAAGCATGTTCGCCGCGTTATATACGGGAAGCTTGGCGGCATCGGCGGTGCGCCAGTCGCGCGGAACGCCGAGAATCACATAAACACCTTGACCCTTGAACCAATTAACTATATCGAGAAGTTCGGAGACCGGGCGGGTGCTGGTGGCCATCCAGATGCACACCACCGGCTTGCCGTTCTGGCGCGCATACATGGGAGATGCCGTATGAGTGCTCATCTTGTTAATCCAGTCGGTCTTGAGGTCTGTGTCCATGGTTTGCCAGCCCGTGATGTCGTACATGATGTAAAACTTGCGGCCGAAAGTTTCCGCCGCCGTTCTGACCCTTGCAGCCATTCCATCGCGGTTTGCTTCGCCCGCGGGATTAAATCGCTGCAAAGCTATGGTGTCAATTCCGTTCTGTTGCATCCATGAAACCTGAGCGTTGACGGTTTGTTGATCATAAGAGGAAAACACGGTTGCCGGCTGGCCGTTGCCAAGGTTGGCAAAGCCAGTTTGGTAGGTTCTGGTGTAATCCCGCACATCCGGCCAGGAGTCGCTTTCACCGTTATTGGAAGGCGAGAAAATCTGGCCCCAATTCTGGCTCCAATGCCACCAATTATTTTGTGGCGATCCATCGCCGGCGGCCCCAAACCAGCCTTGATAGCCAACGCTGACCTTGCCGACAACGTCACCCGGAGCACTGGCCGCCAGCGCCGGTTCGCCGGCATAGAAGGCCATGCCAACGAAAGTTAGAACCCATAGTTTTTGAATGAAACGAAGAGTAGAATTCAACATGATTTTCAGGCTCCTTATGTGTTAGCGTCGTCGGTTTATCCGAGCGCCCTGCTTATTTCACTTCCGTTATCGCCAGAACATGCATGTTGCCGTTCCTTGGCAAGGTCAGGCTGGAGGCCCTCTTTCCCGCTGTCGTTGTCAGAGAAAGCGCATCAGTGTAATTGGTGATGTTATTCTGGCCCGAAGTCCCTTCTCGGAATGCCATCGTCTGAGTGAGGCGGCTCCGTTTGTTTGGACGAGTCTTTTCGGTTTTGTCTTCTCCACTCACAAAATGATTTCTTCACCTTTTGATCAGGAGCGCTTTTTCTCGCGTTGCAGTGTATCTGAGGTGAGCGTCTTTGTCGATCCTTAATAGCGGAGAAAGAAGGGCTTACGCCCAGCTGTCGCTAACTTCCTATCACATTTTCATCACAGTCAACTGAAATCCGCCACGGAGCAAAGAAAGGGATTGTATGGCAGTACGTAGGCAAACCATTGAAAAACAAAATGGCGGAAGCGTGTGCGAGTCGGTTTCCCTTCCCCTGAACGTCCGCGATCAACCAGCGCCGGCTGCGTTTCTGTATGTGTTCCACAGTCAATCTCACCAGCTCGTCACGGCGCAGGCCGCAGACGATCAGCACCGCAGCTGGACAAGGAATTTGAGGAGGGAATAAAATCGACAACTCAAACGAAACGCAGTTTAAGTTTCGTGCACTATAAGCCATGTAAATTCACAACTGCGCGCCCCGGCCGCCGGAGCACCGATTGAGACCAAATCTGTTCGCAAGAGCATTCTTGAAGGAGGTCCCCCCATGGTATTTCGCCACCGATTCCAAACAGTTTTTTTCTGCATCATGCTTACTGTCGCTTATCCTTAATTAGTATAGTGATGGAGAGAGCTTAGCCTTCGCGCCGAAGGAACTCCTACCATTGTCGCCGTCGACAAGGATGGCATTGTGAAAGGTATTTGGGTTGGCATTCTTTCTCCGTATGATGAATCAGAGTTGCTGAAAGCCATCCAGGCTCGCTCGGTATCTGTTACGACGTCCAGTAACGGTCAGAACATGCCTAACATACCTAACTATTCGTCCAAAGACTTGGACAAACTCAAGGTCAAGGAGAAGGTCAACATTCTTGATCTCCATGAACGGGGCTTCGCCGGAACTCGCGCCGACGCAATGGTCATGCCGGCAATAGAAATGCCATATCGCGCTCTGTGCCTAGTGAAAACTCCGTTCTGATTGAAAGCGTTGACCTTATCGGCTGAGGGCCTGTAGGCTGTTCCATTCTCATGTCGACCCTCTTGTTGGTTTTGTTATCCTCTCTTCGAAGCTCGCTGTACTCCTGCGCTGCTTTGCAAGCCGAGATCCTGGCCTTGCGCCATCAACTTCTTGTGCTGCAGCGTTCCACCCAAGACCGGCGGGTGCGGTTTCACGCCATTGATCGAGTCTTCTGGGTTTGGCTGTCTCGTCTGTGGCAAGGCTGGCGCTCTCATGTCCGGATCATGAAGGCAGACACTGTCATTACGTGGAACCGCAAAGGGTTCCGACTGTATTGGACATGGAAGAGCAGAGTACACAAGGGCCGACCGTGTAAGCCCCGTGAGATTCGAGATCTCATACGAAAAATGAGTTTGACCAACCCAGGCTGGGGTGCTCCCCCCATTCATGGCGAACTCCTGAAGCTCGGCATCAACATCGGCGAAACCACAGTCGCCAAGTACATGGTGCGTCCCCGAAGGCCCTCTTCGCAAACCTGGAAGACATTCCTGAAGAACCACATGCAGGAGTTGGTTTCTACAGACTTCTTTGTGGTACCGACGGCAACATTCCAGCTGCTCTTTGTCTTCGTCGTCCTCTCCCATGATCGTCGCCGGATTGTGCATTTCGGCGCCACTTCCCATCCCACGGCCGAGTGGACGGCGCAACAGCTTCGGCATGCCTTTCCCTGGGATACAGCGCCTCGATTCCTTCTGCGCGACCGCGATTCCTGCTACGGCCAGCTGTTTCGCGCAACAACGGGCTCCATGGGCATCTACGAAGTCCTCACGGCTGCTCGTTCGCCCTGGCAAAATACTTATGTCGAAAGGTTGATCGGCTCCATTCGGCGCGAGTGTCTCGACCATGTCCTCATCTTCAACGAGCGCGGCCTGCGCCGCATTCTGAGATCCTATTTTGACTATTATGAGAAATCGCGCACTCACTTGGGCTTGGCGAAAGATGCGCCGATTTCCCGGCCTGTGCAACCTCCATCGATGGGAAGAGTGATCGAAATACCGCAAGTCGGTGGTTTGCATCATCGCTATGAACGCCAAGCTGCTTAGCTCAAGAATGCTCGGTCGTAGAAGACCGTCGCTCGTCGACACATGCTCGCCGCTTGTTTGAAAAGAGCTACGTCTTCCTTTCCTCTATCTGCTCCGCAGTTGAAGAGTTGAAGCACGATCCGCACACAGCATATTCCTTTGCCCTTGTTCCGGCTCTCGGTCCACTGCAGCAGACTTCAACGCCTCGTGAAACCTAAACTTCCTGACCGCATCGACTTTCCGATATGGACAGCCGCTGTCATCAGCCAAGCCTCGGGATTTTGGGGCACCCCGTCCTTTGGCCAATGCGTGAGTGCCGACACTAACGCGTTGCTGAAAGCGTCCTCAGCGCTGGCCAAGTCGTGGGTGTGCGCGGAAAGATACGCCACCAGACGGCCGTAGGACTCGCGGGCTACGCGCTCGATGGTCCGGTGCGTGTCCTCCTCATTGATTCCACTCACCCTGTGAACCCCCGCCGTTTGGCTTCAGGCGCGAGCGGCCGGATTTCAACTGCGCCAAGCGATGCTCCCGGGCATCGCGCAGCCCATTCGAGGGCGGCGTCAATGGAAGGAAGTTCCAGGATAATGATTCCCGCCAATTGCTCCTTGGTATCCGCGTAGGGGCCATCCTGCACGCGGCGCTTTCCTTCTCTAAGACGCACTGTTGTTGCTGTCTCGGCCACCTCAAGTGCGTCGGCACCGACGTAGACTTTGGCCTCGACAAGCGCCTTGTAGTAAGCCCGCCAAGCGCCGAGATGAGGGTCGTTATAATCGTTCTTCCGCATGGCAAACTCTTCCGGCGAATGATAGATCAGCAGAGCAAATTGCATCAGTTTTCTCCT
>Ga0209648_10003933_pt1 | contig 12573 bp, 10 predicted proteins | sample GraSoi2013_115cm_FD_185830 | JGI IMG/M metagenome (GOLD analysis project Ga0209648, IMG submission 185830) | Grasslands soil microbial communities from the Angelo Coastal Reserve, California, USA - Sample 9_17_2013_115cm (SPAdes) (version 2) | ecosystem: Environmental > Terrestrial > Soil >...
GGCCAGCGCAAGCTCGCCGCGGCCGCGGACCTCCCAGGTGTCGGGGCGCTCGGTGGGCAGCACCGCCAGCGACACGTTGCCGACCAGTTCGCGGTCCAGGCGGTCGCGGACCAGCCGGGCGGTGACCTTGGCGCCCGCCCTCTGCCCGGCCAGCAGCGAGGTGTTGACGCCGATCGTCATCGAGATGGCCGGCTCGTCCACGGTGATCAGCGGCAGCGGCCGCGGGTCATCCACGTCGGCGAGAGTCTCCCCGATCATGATGTCGGGGATGCCGGCGATGGCCACGATGTCGCCAGGCCCGGCCGAGTCGGCCGGCACCCGCTCGAGCGCGTCGGTCCGGTAGAGCTCGGAGATCTTGACCTTCTCCACCGAGCCGTCCCGGCGGCACCAGGCGGCCTGCTGACCGCGGGAGATCGTGCCGTTGCGGATCCGGCACAGCGCGATCCGGCCCAGGTAGGAGCTCGCGTCGAGGTTGGTGACATGCGCCTGCAACGGCGCGCCGACCTCGTAGGCGGGCGCCGGGACGGTGGACTTCAGCGTCTCGAACAGCGGCTCCAGGTCGGGCGAATCTGGCATCTCGCCGTCGGCCGCCTCAGCGAGGCCCGGCCGGCCCGCGCCGAGGCGTACACGATGGGGAACTCGATCTGCTCCTCGGTCGCGTCCAGGTCGATGAACAGCTCGTAGCAGGCGTCTACCACCTCGGCGATCCGCGCGTCGGGCCGGTCCACCTTGTTCACCACGAGGATCACCGGCAGCTCGGCGGCCAGCGTCTTGCGCAGCACGAACCTGGTCTGCGGCAGCGGGCCCTCGCTGGCGTCCACGAGCAGCAGCACGCCGTCGACCATGGACAGGCCGCGCTCCACCTCGCCGCCGAAGTCCGAGTGCCCGGGCGTGTCCACGATGTTGATGGTCAGCCCGGCGTGCCGCACCGCGGTGTTCTTGGCCAGGATGGTGATGCCCTTCTCCCGCTCCAGGTCGCCGGAGTCCATCACCCGCTCGGCCACGTTGGCGTTGGCGCGGAACGCGCCGGACTGCCACAGCATGGCGTCGACCAGCGTGGTCTTGCCGTGGTCCACGTGCGCGACGATGGCGACGTTACGCAGGTCGTCCCTGGTCGCGAGGGTGGCCTGGGCGGTGGCCTGGTACTGGAGGGGCATGCGTGAGTCTCGTTCGTTCGGGGTCTTGGGTGGCGTCACCTGATCAGGTGGCACGTCTCAGTGTAGTGAACACAAAATCCCCTAGGGTTATGTCATGGGCTTGCTGCCGGACCGGGTCGTGCTGATCAGCGGCGGCACCTCGGGGCTCGGCGCGGCGATCGCCCGGGCGGCGGCCCGCGAGGGCGCGCGGGTCGCGGTCACCGGCCGGCGGCGCGGGCCGGGCGAGGCGCTGGCCGCCGAGCTCGCCGCGGCCGGGACCAAGGCGCTGTTCGTCCAGGCCGACGTCGGCGACGTGGCGCAGGCGCGGGCCTGCGTGGCGGCGGTCATCGAGGGGTTCGGCCGGGTGGACAGCCTGGTCAGCGCGGCCGGGCTGACGTCGCGGGGCACGCTGCTCGACACGACGCCCGAACTGTTCGACGCGCACATCGCGGTCAACCTGAAGGCCCCGTTCTTCCTCATGCAGGCCGTCGTGGCCGATCTGGTCGCGCGCCGGGCCCCGGGCACCATCGTGAACGTGATCTCCTCGTCCGAGCACGGCGGGCAGCCCTACCTCGCGCCGTACGTCGCGGCCAAGGCCGGGCTGGCCGGGCTGACCCGCAACGCGGCGCACGCGCACCGCTGGGACAAGATCCGCATCAACGGCCTGAACATCGGCTGGACCGACACCGAGGGAGAAGACGCCACCCAGCGCCAGTTCCACGGGGCGGGCGACGACTGGCGGGAGAAGGCGGGCGCGTCGCTGCCGATGGGGAAGCTCGGGCAGGTGGACGAGATCGCCGACTTCGTCGTGTTCCTGCTCTCCGACCGCAGCGGCGTGGTCACCGGCTCGGTGATCGACTGGGACCAGAACGTGCCGGGTGGTTTCGACTGAACCGTGCGACCCGGGCGGGTCGCCGCCACCGCGCTGTTACAGCAGCCTGCCCCGGCTCGCCCGGACCACGATGGGGTCGGCCGCGTTCTGCGTGTCGGTCGCCTTGCCGTGCAGCACGGCGAGATCGGCCGCGACCTTCGCGGTCGCCTCGGAGAACGCGTCTGGCCATAGTTCCCGCTGGATGGGCTCGCACAGCTTCTCGAATTCCACCTCCACATCAGGAGTGCCCGTGGAGCTGAAGATGAACAGATCGGTCGCGGCCCCGAGCACCAGCACGGTCCGCTGGGCTTCGGTGCGGAATTCCCGCTCGAGCTTGTCGGTCACGTCCTCGATCTTGCCGACCAGCCTGTCGAACTCGCGTGCCGCCACCGGATACTTGCTCCGTGCCGCCGCGCTGGCACCCGACTGCCGCGCGGCCGGCTGCGGCGTCGGCTGTGCTGCCTGCTGCGCCGTCTCGTGTTCCGGTGACGGGACGGGCGTCGGCTGGCCGCCGCCGCTGGACGTGGTCCACCACCCGCCACCTGGAGCTCCGGCCTGCCGGATGGCCTCGCGTGTGGCCGAACTCGCCGCTCCGCTCATCACCGAACCGAGGGCATGGCCTGCCGCCCCGCCGACAACGTGCCCGGCCGGCCCGCCAACGGCCAGGCCGGCCACTGCGCCGACCGCACCGCCGACCGCGGCCGCGCCGATGGCCGCGCCGACTCCGGTTTCCTCGTACCAGCTGATCTCCCGCACTACTGGACGGCCGACGCGGAGGAAGATGTTGCCGTATTCGGTCGGCAGCGCCAGCAACCGGTTGGATGCCTCGGCGAGCCTCTTCAGCCGCCGCCCGTCAGCCAGGGCGGCGAACTCGGTCAGCACCGCGCGCGAGTCCGGTCCGGCGTGTATGACGTGCTCGGTAAGCTTGTTCCGCATCGAATCGCCGATTTCGCCCCACAGGACGCTCACCGAACTGGCGAGCGATTCGTCGATCCGGCCGAATATCCGGCTCACCTGGCTGCGAGCGCTGTTGTACTGTCGGTCGAGCTCACGGCCGATCTCGCGTCCGGCTGCCGCCGCATCGAACTTCTGCAGCCACAGGTCGGGAGTTCCTTCGCCGAGCCCGTCACGCAACCACCGGCGGATGTCCTGAACGGCACTTGCTATTTCCTGGTCGAGTTCGGGGATCGGCTGGCGAGCCTTCGCGATCTCGTCGTACTTCCTGAGCACTACCTGCAGTTCGACGCTCACGGCGTTCTTCAGCTCCCGGGCCCGCTTGCGGAAGCGCTCCTGCTCATCCGGCAGGCCGGACAACCACTTGTTCGCCCACCGCGCCAACTCCTCGGCCAAGGCACGCATTTCTGCGGCCGCGTCCCGCAACTCGGTAAGTACCTGCTGTACGGCGTCACGATCCATATCGGCGAGCCGTTTGGCCAGATGGCGCAGGACCGGTTCCAGGACCTCCTCCGTGACGTTAGCGGATCTCTTGATGTCACACCTCTGGGCGTCGAATCCGGCCCGCTCTGCCGCTTCCCTGGCCGCGGTCCAGGCTCGATCGAGGTAATCGCGCGGTATCGTGCTGTCCAGGTTGATGACGTAATGGACGAAGTCATCGCGCCGCACGCCGCCCGCCGCCTCGTCGGCCAGCGCCATCACGTCCCAGTCCGGGTCCATGACCTGCACGTTCGCCTTCTCCGGCCGTTTCACGATGAAGAGCAGATCGACGTCGTTCCGCATGTCCTCAAGGAACCGGCCGTGGACGTCCAAACCCGCCTCGCCCGAGCCGGGAAGGTCGACGAGACCCAGCTTCACGGCGCCGACATCGTTGAAGGCACAGAAGACGTCGATGGCCTGCATCGCATGATACGGACGGTTCAGCGGCCGCGGATCGCCGTCGGCGGGGTATGCGACGTACGGCCGCAACTGGTCCAGGGTGATGTCTCTCGTGCCGCCGACCAGAAGCCCTTCGTAGCTCGGCAGGGCCACCTGCGCTATCCGGAGCCGTTCGCGGTAGCGTTCGGCGCTGACCTCCCCCTGGGGGATTCCCGCGCTCGGCTGCGGGTATCCGAAGCGGCGGAATTCGGCTAGCGTCTGGGGGGCCGACGCGATCTGTGCCTTCCTGTGCAGTGGGGCAAGCACTGCCTCGCGGAACGAATCCCAGGTGTGCAGCGTCAGGCGGGCGTGACCCGGCCCGGAACCGTGCTCGTGAAAGATGCGGCACGGCGCCGCCGTGGTCGAGGTGTACTCGTTGGACGGGATCTGCTCCTCGCTGAGCCCGCTAATGCGACGCAGCAGTGTGCTTTTCCCCGCGCCGGTAATGCCGATCACGCCGATGTTCACCGTCTCCCGGTAAACGCGACGGTGAAGGGTGACGACGTGAGCATTGCAGGCGTCCAGCCGCGCCAGCACCGACCTCGTCCTCTCCGGCCACGAGGCATTCTCGGCCAGATAACCGCTCGTGTCGCTGAATATGGCCCGCTGGTCCGCGTCCGCGGTCTGCGCCCGGGCGGCCCCGTGTCCCACCGCCGCGGCAAATGCGGCCAGGTCGGCGAAACTGCCGGCCAGCTGTTGCCAGTCGTGTGCCATGCCGTCTATGAAGTCACGCTGCGCGGCACGTTCAGCCAGTGCTGCCGAGATATCCTGCTCGATCCCCATGACCCCTCCTTCAGCGAGTCCCTGCAGTAAAAGATGAGATATCCACGTCCGGCCACTCACCGTCGATGGATCTGGCACCGGTTTCTTCCGCCCATTTGCGGGCCGCAGTGAGCGGTGATACCGATCCCGGTACATCCGGATGCGTGGCGAGGTATTTCTCCTTGACACTTTTCAGATAACCCGGCACGGTCATTACCGTGATCGACATACGGGCGGCCACCTCCTTATGGGTGTAGCCCTGGGCCACCAGAGACATGAGCTGGCGCTCGCGAGGTGATGGCCGGAAACGCGCCCTCCGGGCGGCGGCCCGGTCCCAGATCGAAGACAGCGCGCTCGAGAACGCGTCGCGGGACAGGCCGATGCTGGCGGCTACTTCGCCAGCATCATCGCCTTGCTCGAACTGACGCAGTACCGCCCGCTCCACGCGGCCGATATCGCATGGCCCCAGCGGCCGCAGCTCGGCGTCGGCCAGGATGAGGTGCGCCAGTTCCGCCGAGACGAAGTAGGACAGGCTCGCCACGTCGCCGATGGCCCGGATGAACACCGGGATCGGGGCGGTCTTGGGGACAAACCCGCGGGCACCGATCGCGATCACGTCGAGGATCTCCTCTGGCATGGCCACCCCGGAGGTAGCCAGCACCCGGCAACCGCGCTCGATCAGGAAGCCAATCGCATCCGGGCCAGAGCGCCCGGGAAGCCGCAGGTCGCAGACGACCATGTCGCCGGGCGCGGCTAGCTCCTCCACGGCCGTGATCACCGCGGCGACGTCGAAGCCCTGCTGACTCAGCTGCGCCGCGAGGCCGGCACCGGTGACGGGGTGATCATCGATAACGACCACGGCGGGGCGGCGACGCTGACCGGTCACCTGGCCGGCTCCCCGTCCGCGAGCGGCCAGAGTATCCGTACCCTGGTCCCGCCGCCGGGGGCCGACCGCACCTGGACAGCGCCGCCGAGACGGCGGACCTCCTCGTATGTGCTGGCCAACCCGTATCCAGGCGTAACCGTGCCGGGTTCGAAACCCGCGCCCCGGTCTCGCACCACAACCTCGAGCCGGCGGCCAGTCGACTCGGCGAACAAGTGGACCTCGCATCGCGAGTCTGTGTGCTTCAGGACGTTGGTGAGAGCCTCGCAGACCGTGTGCGTCACCGCCTCGGCGATTTCGCCGGGCGGATCAGCCTCGATCCGGAAGACCGCGGTGACGGCCATGCCTGCCTCGGCAAACACGTCCCGTAGATCGGAAAGCAGCTTAGCGAAGCCCGCCTTGGGCTCGGTCTGCCCGCCGACGATGAGGCGCCGGGCGCGCGCGGCCTCCCGGGCGGCCAGGGCCATCCACGGACCCGACATGGCGGTACCGGCCGCCACCGCGTCCACGATCGGCAGTAGATGACCGTGGATCTCGTGAAACGCCAGATCGCGCTCCCGGGCCAGGTCGGCGTCACGGTCCGGTACGGCGACCTGGCCGCCGGGCTCATGCGTGAGGAACAGGATCAGTGCGTAGTACAGGCCAAGGCTGAGGAGGTCAGAGGCCAGCCGCAGGCCGTCTGGCGGGAACGTCATAAACGCCCAGGCGACGGTCAGCACGGCGAAGACCAGCACGCCGTACCACGACTGCCCCAAGCCGAAGCCCACAATCCCCACGGTTACGAACATGAAGCAAAACGCGACGGGCAGCACATCGTTCAGTCCGCCCGGCCCGGCGGCCCTGGCCGCCATGATCAGACCCAGGCAGAAGACGGCATCAACGCCGACGAGGACCGGATCGCGCAGAGTCCGCCTGACCCAAACCCGCCGCTGCAGCCACCAGGCTTCCAGCAGGGCGGAGAGAGCGACCGCGATGATCAGCCAGGGCAGCCGGAGCCTGCTGAAATACAGCAGCGGAACGAACTGGAGGAAGGCCGAGCCGAGCCGCGCCCATGCCATTCCTTCGGCCAGACCCGCCCGGGACTGGCCGGGGAAGGCCGGGGCCATCCGGGATCGAGCCGGCCGACCTGAGCGGGCCGTGGGCGGGCCGCCGCCACCCAACTTTTTGGGGGTAGACGCCCGGTAACCGATTAACGAAAGTTGAACCGCGGGTATGCGGCGAAACACACCGTTTACCTCGCACATGCGCCACTTGGCAGACATAGGACCAAGCCCCCTATGGGATGAAATCCCTAAAACCACCGCAACCATCTTGCTCGTCCCCGCTCCGGAGGTCAAGGTAAGGGCTAGAGAGATGCAGAGGCGTCAGAAATGCGGAAAGACACTTGAGTGCCTTCAATGCCTCCAACGGGTTCGCCGGGCTCCGGAACTGCGCGGGTTCGCCGCTGCCCGTGCAAGCCTGGGCGCAGGCGTGGCATCGGCGGGACAGACCGCCACCCCTGCCTCCGGCTAGGCTGAAGAGGCCGCGGTGGGAACACTGGCGGCCGCGCGGCGCGCATCGCACCCGATGAGGAATGTCCGTGATGCCTGATGGCAAACGACTCGGCGCGCTGGCCCTGGCCCAATCCGGGGCGTTTGCCATCGTGCTGATCATAGGGGCGTTCTCCAGTCCCGGGCATCCGGCGGGCCCGCACCACACGCCGCCCTCGTCAGCCAGGCAGACCCAGTCTGTCCTGCCGCGCCGGACCGCAACACCGGGTGTCACGCTGACGATCACGGCGAGTTCGGCACCCTCCAGCCCGTTCCAGGGCAGGCCGGTGAAGGTGATAGCACTTGACGCCGGGCAACTGACGCGAGACGCCCCTGCTCTCGATAACACGGACATGACCCACGAAGCGGTACCACAGGATCATTCCTACCTGATATGCCTGCTGCCGCCTCAGGCTCAGGGATGGGGACCGGGCGGCGCCGGCGCTATCAGGTTTCCCCCCGGCGGGACGGGGACAGCGACCTGGATCTGCGTCAGCCAGTATGTCGGCGCCGCTCCCAGCCAGGTGAATATCCCGCTCACGCGCGGTAGGCACCTCCCATGAGGCAGCCCGGCAGGATGCGCGTTCCGAGGGAGCGGCGAAGAGACCTGTTCTGGTCCGCCCTGTTCCTGCTCGCCTCGGCGATAGGCGCCCTGGCCGCCGCCGACATCGCACACGTGTCGGCTTTCACCGCGCTGCTCGCCGCGGTCCTGGTCACTGCCGCCCTGACACTCCTGATTTACTACGGCCCGCTCAAACAGAACGAGAAAGACAACGCCGACGGTGCGGCCCGGCACGCGGCCGAACAAGAGAGATACGGTCTGCTGCCCGAGGACCACCGGTCTGGCCTTGGGGAACGGCATCGGGAGACCGAGGGTACTGCGCCGGGCCCGCCCGAGTACGTCGCCGCCGTACGGCTGATGCAGATGCCGCCTCCCGTCGCCTCGCCGTGGTGGCAGCCCGGCCAGACCGGGCAGGCCGCAGCGGGCGCGACCGCGGCAGAAGCCCCGGTTGCCCCGAAACTATCGAGTTACCTGGACTCAGCGCTGATCGCCCAGTGCCCGAACTGCGGCTCCTTTCGTATTGACGCTCACCAGATGGCACCGCAATGGCAATTCCGCTGCCAGGAATGCCGACAGGAATGGGCATGGCGGCCGGCCGATCCCTGGCCTGCGGTTCAGGTCCGCCCGCATTTGCGCAAGGGACGACAACAACCACCGCCGCAACGCGGGCCTACCCGCTGAGCGGACCTTCAGGCAAGACGCACGGCAGATAGGGGAGATGCCTTGTACGAACAATCCATCAGCCGCAAGCGACCAGGTTGCATTGTTTTCCTACTGGATCGCTCAGATTCGATGAGCCGCCCGTGGGACGGCAATGTGACATTGGCGCAAGGAGCAGCCAGAGCGATCAACGGTATCCTCCTGGAACTGTGCCTGCGCGCGCAGAAAGGGCAGGGCATCTCGTATCACTACTTCGACATCGGGATGTTCGGGTACGGCCTGCGGCCCGTGCAGGGAGGCGAAGGCGTCGAGTCGGCCTTCGGCGGCGCGCTCTCCGGCCGTGCCCTGGTCCCGATACCTGAAATCAGGGACAATCCCATCGCCGTCCGGGAGGTCGCCTCGGCGGACCTCGGCGCACCACCCGCCCGGGCCCCGCTGTGGGTCGAGCCGATGCAGGGATACCGGACGCCGATGTGCGAGGCGATCGCGGTCGCCGGGCAGCATGTCTTCGAATGGGCCCAGGGCCACCAGGAATCGTTCCCGCCGATCGTCATCAACATCACTGACGGCTTTGTGACCGACGAACCCTTTGACGGGGCGAGCCTGAAGGACTGGGCCCAGCGGCTGACCACCATCGCCACGATGGACGGGACAACTCTGCTTTTCAACATCTTCCTCTCCCCCGATCCCGGCAGCGTCATGTTGCCGGCGACGGACGCGGGCCTGCCCAGCCCGGGACCTGCTCTATTCCAGATCAGCAGCCAGATGCCGGCGCCGATAGTACGCAATGCCCAGGCCTCCGGGATAACGCCCGATCCCGGCGCCCGCGGGTTCGCGTTCAATGCCGACTCGAACATGCTGGTCAGGTTCCTGGAAATCGGCACCAGAGTGGAGATGCGCGACTTACGGGGACGGCCGATAATGCAGATTCAGCTGGTCGTGTTCAGCACGCAGAAGGACGGCTACTCGCCAGACGAATGGGAGGACGGGGCGGGCGGTGGCGCTATCGGCGGCGTACCCGGCCAAGATCCACCGGACGCACGGTTCGCGGTCGCGGACGGAGCCACGGAAACCTACGATTCCAGGCGCTGGGCCAATCAGCTGATCACCTCGTTCCTATCGCCGGGGCATGACGGCGGTGGACGCCCGGATCTTGGTCGCGGCACGATGAGCGCCTGGTTCAAGGCGATGCAGGAACGCTGGCAGGCCCAGACACCTGCCACGGATGATTACATCGACCGGCTCAAACTCGACCAGGGGACCCTGGCTACATTCGTCGGCGGTGAGCTCACCGGACTGGACGGCGCCGCCCCGGCCTGGCAGGCCGCCGCCCTCGGCGACGTGATCCTGTTTCACGTGCGCAACGAGCGTCTCGTCACACACTTTCCGCCGCTGAGTTCTAAGGATTTCGATTCGGCTCCGGAAGGGATCACTACCTTGCCCGCGTACCTCGGCCGGATGAGCGATCGGTTGCTGTTCCAGCACGGCCGCCTCGCTCCCGGAGACATGATCTTCATCGCCACCGACGCGTTCGCCAAATGGATGATCACTGGCGTTGAGCGTGGCGACGGAGCGCTGTGGGCGGTGCTGGGATCGCTGGGCCACCCGGCGACGTTCGCGCAGCTCGTAAGCGCGGAGCGGCGGACCATGGCGCTGAAGGACGATGACGTCACGCTCATGCGCATCCGGTTGCTCGCCCGGCCTGCTTCCACCTTGGTGGTGTGCCTGTAAGCCAGTACCCGTCCGCAGGGGATTACCAGGCGGCCCTGCAAAGCCCCGCCAATGCATTCACCGACTCCCGCCTGCAGCAGGCGGAGTTCGCCCTTGATAACTGGGGGCTGCCAGACGCCATCACCGGGACCAGCGCCGCCGTATTCCATGCCACGATCGAGGGCAGAGGGTACGCACTGCGCTGTTACACGCGCAGCGATGCGTCTTCACGCGAGCGCTACGCGGCGTTCGACAGCTTTGTGGCCCAGCACGGGCTCGGCCAGCATGTCGGTCTCGTCACCTGGTACGACGACGCGGTGCAGGTGAAGAGCGGCACCTGGCCGGTCCTTCAGATGGAGTGGATCGAAGGCCGGCGGCTGAACGATTACGTCAGCTTCCTGGCGGATGACCGCAACACCGGCGCGCTCGGCACGCTGGCCGACCGGTGGCTCGAGCTCATCGGCCAGTTGCAGCGGACCAGGTTCGCCCATGGCGACCTCCAGCACGGCAACGTCATCATTGACCAGCAGGGAAGCCTGCGGCTTGTCGACTTCGATGGTGTGTGGATCCCGCCGCTGCAGGGCCACTCCGCACCGAACGAGACAGGCCACGAGAACTACCAGCCCCTGAACCGCTCGGCGCAGACGAGGTGGGGTCCGTGGATGGATACCTTCTCGGCGCTCGTCATCCACCTGGCGCTGACGGCGCTGGCCAGGGACCCCGGACTGTGGCTGCCGCTCAGCAACGGTGACAACATGCTCTTCGAACGCAACGATTTCGGCGCACCGTTCGAGACCGAGGTGTGGAAGCACCTGGCCAGGGTCCGGGATGCCGAGGTCGTCAGCCTGGTTGAGAAGCTCGAGGCGTTCTGCGCGCCTGGCTGGCTGCCCGCCAAGGGCCTGAACGACGTGATCAGGCCGAACTGGTGGGATCAGCCGGGCGCGTCACCAGCACCGCGGGCCAAGGCCGGTCCGGCGCCGGTCAACTCGGCCGAACCGGCGCCGTCCACCGGTGCGCAGGCGGCATGGCCCACGCCGTCTACCCGCACGTCGATCTCGCTACCGCCCCCGCCGACCTGGGCGTATCAGGCTAAAGTCGCACCGCCACCGCCACCGCCACCGCAACGGCCCGGGCCGTCCGGGACCGGCGCTCAGTCCTCGGTGGCGGCCATGGCAGCAGGGCAGTCACGGCCACCGCTGCCGGTCTCGAAAACAGGGATACCGGCCTGGTGGCAGCCACAAGGCCCGGTGAAGACAGCGCCTGCCCCGCCCGCGAAGAAATCGCCCGCGCAGGCCGTCGGCGTCATTTGCATCATCTTCGGCATCGTCCTGTTCACGGTGCTTCTGGCCATTCGTCAGCCCGCCGCCGCCGTAGTCGTCTGCATAGCCGCGGTCAGCACCGGGATCGGGATCATCAAGAGCAGGCCGCCTAAACGACCCGGCCAGCTGCCGCCCGGCGGCAAATCCTCGGGCGGCACATAAGGGCTCGGCGCGGCCATCGCCCGAGGGCAGGTGGCCTGAGGTCATGGCGCCGCCCCGCCGTGCTTGGCCAGGTACCGCCGGATCTGCTCCAGGTTGTGGAGGGAGGATTCGCGGGCGCGCTCTTCCCAGGCGAAGACGCAGACCGTGGCGATGCCGTCGAAGTTCACCTCGGTGAGCGTGCGGAAGAAGACGTCCCAGTCCACTTCGCCCTGGCCGATGTCGAGGTGCTGGTGGATGCGGGCGGGCGAGCCTGGCGGGTTCACGATGTAACGCAGGCCGGACGAGGCGCGGTGGTCGAAGGAATCGGCGATGTGCACGTGGGTCAGCAGCGGGCCGGCGTACTTCATGATCCCTTCGATGTCGCCGCCCTGGTGGAAGGTGTGCGGGGCGCAGTACAGGAACGACACCAATTCGCTGTTGATCCCGTGGAGCAGGTCCACCGCGGCCCGGCCGTCCTCGATGAAGTCGTCCGGGTGCGGTTCGAGCACCAGCCGGATGCCCTCCCGCTGGAAGATCGGCAGCAGTTCCTCCAGGGAGCGCCAGAACTGGGCCTCGCTGGCCGAGGGCGCGTCGGGCCGGCCGTTGAGCTCGGAGTTCATCACGTCCACGCCGAGGTCCACGGTGACCTGGATGGCCCGCTTCCAGTACCGCACCGCGGCCTGGCGCTCGTCCTCGTCCGGGCCGGACCACCGGTACAGCGGCAGCACCGAGGCGATCCGCACGCCGGCCCCGGACAGGGCCTTGGAGAACGCGGTGATCTGCGCCTTGTCGGCCCGCGGGTGCAGGAAGAAGGGCAGGAAGTCCTCGCGGGGCGAGAGCTCAATGTACTCATAGCCGAGGTCGGCGACCAGGCCGGGCAGCTCGGTCAGGGGAACGCGGCGGAACATGTACGGGTCGAGGGTTATCTTCATCGCCTCTACGGTGCCCTCTCACTGGGCCTTCGCGTAGAAGCCCGGGCGTTCGGCCATGGTCACCGCGGTGCGCCGGCCGGCGCGCAGCGCCTCCAGGGCGGCGTCCGTGACCGCGGCGGCGGCATAGCCGTCCCACGAGGTGGGGCCGGCCGACGTGCCCGCGGCCGCCGCGGTCAGCCAGTCCTGCAGCTCGGCG